>Ga0209345_10004248_pt1 | contig 13997 bp, 9 predicted proteins | sample Cruoilmetagenom7_FD_187294 | JGI IMG/M metagenome (GOLD analysis project Ga0209345, IMG submission 187294) | Oil polluted marine microbial communities from Coal Oil Point, Santa Barbara, California, USA - Sample 7 (SPAdes) (version 2) | ecosystem: Environmental > Aquatic > Marine > Oil seeps ... | reverse complement strand
GCACCATCACCGATGGCAATAGCCCGCGTATTGGTTGCGATAGAGCCGACACCAAATGCAATCGCCCGCTCACCAGACGCATTGGCACCAACACTTTGCAAGACACCCATAGCATCATAAGCTGCGCCGCCTATTGCGACAGAGCCAATACCGGATGCATTAGCGGCTTCTGTACTGATACTACCTGCACCAATGGCTGTTGCGCCAATGGCCGTAGATTGGGCTGAGCTACCAAGGGCAGTGCCATAATCCATAGTTGCGTTTGAACTTGCGCCTAATGATGTCGCAAAAATGCCAGATGCTCCTGCACTATCACCAAATACCGATGAACCTTGCGCAGATGCGCCCGCAAACCCGCCAACGGCTACAGCATCAGAAGCCGTAGCAGTTGTGCTGTTGCCAAGGGCAATACCGCGTAATCCGGAAGCAGAAGACCCCGCACCGATTGAAATCGCTTGACCGCCAGAGGAAATAGCGCCGATAAATGTGTCATCTTCGCCGCCAATAGCTATCGCGCCTTCGCCCGAAGCATTGGCGCCATTTACATTACCCGCGCCGATTGCAACAGATCCTACCCCACCGGCATCGGCCAAGCGGCCAAATGCGCTGGCACGAGAAGCGTCTGCTGTAGCGAACTGTCCAAATGCATTGGACTGTAAGGCGGAAGCGGTAGCGCCATCACCCACAGCTGTACCAACCAACCCTGCCGTTGCGCCTTGACCAATGGCTGTGGAAAACGAACCTGTGGCTTCTGCTCTATTGCCGATTGCTGTCGCATCATTTGCGGTGGCTTGAGCTAAATAACCGATAGCCGTGCTTTCTGTACCCGTCGCATCAGAACCCGTACCAATGGCAATGGCTTCGTCGGCAGATGCTACAGCGCCATCATTGACGCCATCATTACTACCTATGGCGATCGAACCTATACCTGATGCAAAAGCAGCTCCGGCATTGGCATCTGTTGCCCCGCCTATTGCAACTGCGCCTTCTGCAGTTGCATCGGTTGACTGGCCAAGAGCAACTGAAGATTTACCTGAGGCTATGGACCCATGTCCTATGGATGTTGAGCGTTCCCCGATTGCATCGGAAGCAAATCCAACAGCAACTGTAAACGCAGATGAAGCTACAGAAGCCCTGCCAATGGCTGTTGAGCTGCCACCCGTAGCTTGAGCACCAGTACCAATAGCGGTTGAATTAGCAACCGTTGCCTGGGCGTCGGCACCTAGGGCAACGGCATCAGAGGCCGTTGCATCTGCACCTTGGCCAACCGCAGTTGCGTCTGTGGCACTGGCAACCGCCCCGTAACCTAATGCCGTGGATTGCGCTCCGGTTGCTTGGGCTGAAGCACCTAATGCAATGGCATCTGTCATTGTGGCATCAGCGAAAGCACCTATTGAAATAGATTCTGATGCGCTAGCTGTGCTATTTCTACCCAAGGCAATCGAATTTTCTCCTGTTGCGTCAACACTATATCCCAAGCCCGTTGCACCTTGGGCAGAAGCAATAGCCTCATTACCTATAGCTGTGCTTTGGCTTCCTGTTGCTTGCGAGTCCGTTCCGATTGCAGTATCGCGCAATCCGCTTGCAAGTGCATCTGCCCCAATAGCTACAGTTTCAAAACCTGTTGACTGCGCCCCTAAACTATCACCGTCTTGTCCATCTCCACCTATGGCAATGGACGTTGTTCCTGTTGCGTCGCTTTGCGCGCCGATGGAAATGTTAAGTGTTTGACTAGCATTGGCATCGGCGCCTATAGCGACGGCACCAATCCCGCCGACATCGGCGCTTTGGCCAATGGCGATACTGTCAGTGAAGTCAGCAATGGCACCGTCACCAAGTGCCAAGGATTGTGCACCGCTGGCAATCGCACCTGTACCAAATGAACTAGAATCATTACCTGTGGCCTGTGCGTCCGCTCCAACGGCTGTTGCATCAAGCGCCGTAGCGTCTGCGCTTTGCCCAACGGCCGTGGCGTCCGTAGCGCTCGCAACAGAGCTGTCGCCGAGTGCTGTGGATTGCGCACCCGAAGCTAACGCATTTGCTCCCAAAGCTGTGGCATCCGCCATGGTTGCATCAGCTCCTTCACCAACAGCCGTGGCGTCAGTGGCACTCGCATTCGCACCATTTCCTAATGCAGTCGCTTGAGTCGCCGTCGCTTGGGCGTCTTCACCGACGGCCGTGCTTTGAATAGCAGTAGCGTCAGCACTCTCACCAATGGCCGTTGATTGGTCGCCCGAAGCAACTGCACTATCACCAATGGCTGTAGCACCGCTGGCACCGGAAGCATCAGCACCGTCACCACATTGTAGTGAAAACGAATTAGTTCCATCATTACATCCGTCGCCAACATTCGGTGCGGACAATGGCCCGCCGGGTGCGGCTAGATTTGGCTTGTCGCTTGTGTTGGGTGATGCAGGAACCGCCGAAATAAAAGGTGGGAGGGTTTCGTCTATGTCTACTGTAATACTATTGTCTAACACGGCTACGCGGCGCTTCATATTAGCAAGCTGGGTTTCCAGAGCTTGGATTTCCAAGGTCATTTCAGAAACGACCTTCGTCTCGGCGCTTTTATCCGCCGCATTGGCGTCCAAGCAGAGCAAAAGTGCAAAGCCCGTGCAGCTGGCTGCCAATGCTGATTTGAATGAAAGTGCTGATTTGAAAGATATAGGTGATTTTAACTGTGTAGTATAAGACAATGTGCCCTCCATAGAATGACAGCTGGTAGTCATCTACCAACCCTTGATCAGGAGCAAATTTCACATTAAAACGTCCCATGCCCCGACTTTAAGGTTTATAAAACCTTAAAACGAAAACTAAGCGTGAGAATTATCACGCTCTTACAAAATTTGACGTTAAATCAGTTGCGCCCCGATTTATGCGCTTAACACTAAGTTAAGTAATTTGGCTTGACAACATTTTTTTTGTACGAGAAGAGACAATTGTTGAATACCTCATATAGATTGACAAACTATCCATATGCGTATCTGCAATGTTTAAAAAATGTTGCCCTGGCGAAAATCAGAATATTTGAAAAGGTTATTTGTAAACCTTGTCCACCATACTGGTATAGAGAATTAACCGTCAATAACTAAACGGCAAGTCTGCCCGCATGTATGGCGGGAGATTTCTATGCCGTGCAGGCTGGGCACCATGGGTTCGGCCATTTTGAAAATATAGGCGCATAGATTTTCTAGGGTTGAGTATTTTAGTCCTTCGATGTCGTTCAAATAAGCATGGTCGAGCTTGTCGCGGATTTTCTCTATGACTGGGTCAAGGGAGCCAAAATCTAGCAGCCATTTGTCAATGTCTTCTTGGCGGCCTTTGACCATGAGGTTTGCAGAGAATGAATGACCGTGCAGGTGCTTATATCCCGGATCCGTACCGTCTGGCAGGTCGATAGAATGGGCGGCTTCAAAGCTGAAACTTTTTGACAGGATGATATCGGCTTTCATGGTCTTTCCGTGCTGTGGCATATCCGCTTTTTAAAAGCCGACACTTGTTGTTATGGGTGCGGTTGTATAGACTAATTGATATCTAGCGCAAGGCCGGACATGTGAGTCGTTTTCGTTCCGGCTTGGTGTTGGTTATCAGAACCGTTTCTATAGGAGCTCATTATGTATTTTCTCATCGCCGGAGCCGTCTTGTTTTTTGGCACACATTTATATTCCAGCTTTCGTACACGCATGCCGGGGCGAGATATTCGCGTGCGTATGGGAACCATGAAATATATGGGGCTTTATTCTGTTATTTCGGGGCTAGGCTTTGCTCTCATGATTTGGGGTTACGGCTTGGCACGGCCATCAGCCCTCGTTTACACACCGCCTGAATGGGGTGTGCATGTGGCTATGGCTTTGATGCTCCCCGCCTTGATTTTACTTATGGCCGCCTATGTTCCGCACAGTTATATAAAACAGGCAGTAAAACACCCCATGCTCATGGCGATACTGCTGTGGAGTGGCGGGCATTTATTGGCGAACGGCGAAACAAACTCACTTATTTTGTTTGGTAGCTTCCTAGCCTATGCAATCATTGACAGGCTTGCCGTGAGTGGTCGAAATCTTCCGGTCAAGAAAGCTAATATCGTTGGTGATTTATACGCTGTGATAATTGGTACGGCGATTTATTTCCTATTTGTCAAAAACCTACACGAATTAACGATAGGCGTCCCGGTTATGGGCGGCTCTTGAATTTAGCCAGAACTGGTTGGTGATCGGTAAATTCGAAATTTGTGTCTATGCCTTGGACACTCACCACGTCAACATTGGGCGATACCAAAAAACCGTCAATAATCGTCGTGTAGTTCTCACCTTTGATAAAGGGGCGCTCATTGGTGCGTACCGTGGCTATGGCCGGATCAAATACTAACTGCCAACCGGGCGATAGTTTTTCAGTTGGAAGCGTTTTTAGCCAAAACAGGTCTTTCTCTTTGGTGTTATGCGGGAAATCTGTCGGAGTGAGCTGCATATTCCAGTCCCCGCCAATCACGACACGTTTGCCGTCTGCGTAGTATTCGCCAGCGATTTCCAGCAATTTCTCATATTGCTGAACCCGGATATTACCGCCTTCATCAAAAGCCGACAGATGGATGTTCATAACCACCCATGGATTGTCGCTCGCATCAGTAAATTCACGGGCCTGAATATGGTATTGCCTTTGTAAAATTCCGTACACCCGCGTCGGTTCATTAGGTAGACGAATGAGCTCAACTGCGCTCGTTTTTACGCTGGCAAATGAGGCCGTACCGTTTTTGACAGCATAACCACGGGGAATTAATTGAGTGCGGTATCCAAATCCAAGAAGCCAATCAGTATTACGTAACGCATCTTTTATCCCCCCAAAAACATCTACCCCATAATTTAGCATATCGGGTTCTGCAGCTTCTTGAATAAGGTAAAAATCAGCTGTGTTTTCGCGCAATGTGTTTTGAATACCCGCAAGGTTTTTCTCAACGATTTCCACACTTGGCGGCAAGAGGTTTTCACCGCCGTCCATAATGAAATCAGATTCTTTACCAAGCCCAGCATACCCAATATTCCAATTAAGTACAGAAATCGTGGCCCCAGCATTCGGTAATATATCTGCACTACCGGACTTACTTTTCAGGCCATTATTAAAATAGTTTAGCGCCAAAATGCCTGCGAACAATAAAATCAGAAGCAAAACAAGCTGTAAAATTCTTTTAATTATAAGCCTCATTATTCTTCCAATCTTTTAACTAGGCTAGATGTGTCCCAACGGTTACCGCCCATTTCTTGTATGTCTGCGTAGTATTTGTCGACCATTTTGGTCATGGTTAGATTAGCCCCGTTTTCGTCCGCAGTATCAAGAGCAATTTTCAAATCCTTGCGCATCCAGTCTACGGCAAAGCCAAATTCAAACTCTCCGCGCCCCATGGTCGATGCACGGTTGTCCATTTGCCAGCTTTGTGCCGCGCCCTGCCCGATGGCTTCAACCACTTCGTCCACATCAAGCCCGGCACGTTTCGCGAAATGTACGGCTTCGGATAAGCCCTGCAATGTGCCTGCGATACAAATCTGGTTGACCATTTTGGTAAGCTGTCCTGCGCCTGATGGCCCCATGAGTTTCATGGCCTTGGCATAGGCGTCCATAATAGGTTCTGCACTTGCGTAAAAATCGGTGTCCCCGCCGCACATAATGGTCAGTGCACCGTTTACAGCCCCGGCTTCTCCGCCGGAAATAGGTGCGTCTATAAACCCGATCCCGGTTTCTTTGGCTTGGCCGTAACAACGCCGGGCACATTTGGCCGAAGCCGTTGTATGGTCAATCAATATACTTCCGTTTTTCATAGCGGGTATGGCGGCATTGGCTACGGCATAAACATCATCATCATTGCCCACACACATCATAACATAATCTGCGCTCTGAACGGCATCGGCAATGCTCGCCGCGCCATTACCCGCATACTCGTCCGCCCAAGCATTAGATTTAACGGTGGTACGGTTCCATACGGTTACATCATGGCCAGCCTTCACTAAATGCCCCGCCATAGGATATCCCATGACACCCAATCCCAAAAACGCTAATTTTGCCATAAATCCTCCATTAGTGTTCCTTGTAAGGCCTAGTTATTCGTCTCGCCAAGGAAAATATTACTGTTAAGAGCATATTTACCTGCTAGGCTGCGACTATGGACGGGCAAATATTAGAAACCAGTTGGCAAATGTGGGCGACTTTCGGGATCGTCCTTGTTGGCGTTGTGTTATATGCACTTGAAAAATACTCTATTGAGATAATTTCTCTCGGTATAATTTCCGCATTATTGTTGTTTTTTCAGATGTTTATGCCAGAAAATTCATCAAATAGTTCAATGCAGGTCGATGCTCGGACATTACTGTCCGGGTTTTCTGATCCCGCCCTGATAACCGTGATGGCATTATTGGTCATTGGTCAAGGTATTTTTGAGACGGGTGCCCTTGAAACACCAACCCGTAAGCTCAATTCATATCTAGATAAAGCGCCCAAACGGACTTTGACGCTTGTGTTTATTGTCGCATTTGTCACGTCTATGTTCATGAATAACACGCCCGTGGTGGTTATGTTCATCCCGGTATTGTCGGCCATGGCACTGCAATTACGCGGCAATGCGTCCAAATTCATGATGCCGCTGAGCTTTATATGTATCCTAGCGGGCATGACGACACTGGTTGGGTCCTCAACCAATATCTTGGTGGCTGGTGCACTAGCGCGCACCACCGAAGAAACTATTGCGTTTTTCGGCCCGGCCTTCCCTGGCCTCATTCTTGCGGCCATTGGTACGGTCTATATCGTCCTGACATCAAAATGGCTATTGCCCAATCGCGGCCCTGCACCGGGTACACAAACCGTCTCTGGTCGCCAATACATCGCCCCCATCCGTATTACCGAATCTCATCCCTTGCTGGGTGCCAAGCCTGTTGCAGGCCTGTTTCGTGACCTGCGGATGATGACCGTGCGCTCCATACAGCGCGGGGACAAACAGTTGTTTCCCCCGTTTGAGAGTGAGCTCAAGCAAGGCGATATCTTGACCGTAGCGGCAACCCGCAAAGCTTTGACCGGGCTTCTTTCTGCGTATCCAGAATATTTAGAGGGCATGCTCTCGACACCTGGTTTTAAAAAGAATGAAGGCTCAGCCCGTATTGTGATTAGTGAAGCCGTGATCGCACCGGGGTCTCAAATGATCGGCAAGACTATCGAGCAAGCCGGGTTTCAGCGAGAGCATGGCTGTCTAGTGCTGGGTATCCAAAGACGATCACGGATGATGCGCGATCGTATGATGAAAATCCAGCTTCAAGCCGGCGACCAGCTATTACTCTTTGGCTATGTACCGCAAATCGAAGCCATGCGAAACCATCACGATATCCTGTTGCTGGACTGGGCTACACAAGATTTGCCGGACATTCGCAAAGCAAATATTGCACGGGTTATTTTCGCGGGCGTTATCTTAACGGCTGCCTTTGGCATATTGCCTATTGTCCACGCTGCCTTCACAGGCGCGGCTCTGATGATTGCTACACAATGCCTAAACCTGCGCCAAGCCGTGCGCTCCCTAGACCGCAAAGTGTTCATGCTCATCGGTGCGGCCTTCGCCATGGGCATCGCCCTAGAAGCCACAGGTGGCGCGAGCTATGTGGCCGGGCAAGTTGTAGGTGCGCTACAAGGATTTGGGCCACAAGTATTATTGGCGGGGCTGTTTATCTTGGTCGCGATTATGACGAACCTTTTATCAAACAATGCAACGGCATTATTGTTTGCGCCCATTGCAATAAGTGTGTCCAATCAAACGGGAATAGATCCAAAAATACTCATCCTGACCGTATTATTCGCCGCAAATTGTTCATTTGCCACCCCTATTGCCTATCAAACCAATTTGTTGGTCATGGGGCCGGGGCATTACAAATTCATCGACTATGTCCGTTTTGGTGTGCCGCTCATCCTGATTATTTGGATTAGCTATATAGTCCTGCTTCCCTTTGTGTTTAATATTGGCTAGAGTGTACATATGAGCCGTCACTTTGATCCAAATGATTTGCAGTTTTATATAACACTGCCCGCGCCCTGCCCGTATCTGGACGGTGAAATGGAGCGTAAAATTTTTACCCCGCTTGACCCTTTGGAAGGCCCACATGTCAATGATTATTTGACCCATTCGGGATTTCGCCGCTCACAAAATGTTATCTACCGCCCAGCCTGTGAGACATGTCACGCATGTCATTCCCTGCGCGTAAAGGCTGGCGATTTTACGCCGAGCCGTAGTTTCCGCCGCACCATAAAAAACAATGCGGATTTAACCCGCACCGTAAATGAAGCCTTTGCCACCCAAGAACAATTTGACCTCTTGCATAAATATTTACACGCACGCCATCCAGACGGCGGCATGGCCGAAATGGATTTTGAGCGCTTTGAGATGATGGTCGAGGATTGCGCTTCGCGTACAGAAGTCATCGAATACCGTACCGCGGATAACCGCTTGATTGCGTGCTGTATTACCGACACCCTGCGCGACGGGCTTTCCATGGTGTATAGCTTTTTTGATATTGACGAAACCAAACGTGGCCTTGGTAATTATATGATCCTTGATCATATCGACATTTGCCAGCAGGCCGGATTTGCTTATTTATATTTAGGGTATTGGGTCAAGAAAAGCCAGAAAATGTCCTACAAAGCCAAGTTCAAACCGCATCAAATATTAGAGAAAAATGGCTGGCGTGATATAGAATAAAAACATAATGGGGAGATTATGAAACGACGAGAGATATTAACCGCCGCTGCCGCATTGGCAACCGGAGCCACGACAGTGGCTGTACTCGGTGGTAAAAAAACAAAGACTGGCGGTGCAACGCAAGCTGTGCCGGGTGCGCCTGCCATCAGCAAAAACCGTCGCCAACTCCGGCTTGTGACTTCATGGCCAAAAGACTTCCCCGGCCTTGGCGTTATGGCCAACCGTTTTGCTGAATTTGTCAATACAATGAGCGAGGGCCGCATAGAGATCAAAGTCTTTGCGGCGGGCGAATTGGTTGGGGCTACGGATGTGTTTGATACCGTGTCTACGGGCGGTGCAGATATCTATCATTCCGCTGAATATTATTGGCAAGGTAAAGCCAAAGGCTTCTCGTTTTTCACTGCCGTCCCCATGGGTTTGACGGCTACAGAGATAGCGGCGTGGACTAATTTTGGCGGTGGGCAAGAGCTTTGGGATAACCTCTCTGCTAAGTTTAACCTCAAAGCCTTTCATGCAGGGACGACGGGTCACCAAATGGGCGGCTGGTTCAAAAAAGAAATCAACACACTCGAAGACTTCAAAGGCCTTAAAATGCGTATGCCCGGTATTGGCGGCGAGGTCATTCGCAGGCTCGGCGGGGCGGCAGTTAAACTATCGGGCGGCGAGATTTATCAGGCTTTACAGTCCGGAGCCATAGACGCAACCGAATGGGTCGGCCCTTGGAATGATTATGCGTTCGGGTTTTACCGCGAAGCACCCTATTATTACGGCCCCGGTTTTCATGAACCTGGCGCATCGCTCGGGCTGGGGGTAAATCTCGATGTTTGGAACAGTCTTTCCGCGACCGATAAAGCCATATTCCTAGCCGCTGGACGCAGTGCAAATGACCTGAGCATTGGTGAATACACCCACAAAAACGCCGAAGCTTTGATCACACTGAAGCAAAAACACAACATAGAACCGCGTGTGTTCTCCAAGGAAATTTGGAACAAGATTGGCCAGCTTAGCGAAGAAGCAGTCGCAGAAATCGGTAACTCCGACAAAACCACCCGCGCTATTTATGAAAGTTATATCAAGGCTAGAAATAGTTACCGGACTTGGACGGAAATCAGTGATGGCGCCTACATCACAGCCAGAGCGGCGGCGCTGCGGTGAGCGCAGAATTTTTAAGCATCATCGGACGCGCATTCCAAAATATTGGATGGGTGATATTGCCGTTCCTCCTAACACCCCTGCTCTGTCTGCTATTTCCCAAAGCAAAATTCATTACCAATTTCCAATCAGCCCTATCCAGTATCATTGACGGGTTTAACATGTGGATTGGGGAGATGGTAAAATGGCTCCTCCCTACAATGGTGGTTAGCATTGCTTTTGGCGTCATAGCACTGTCCATATTCGGGCAAGCGTGGACGAAGTTTGACGAGAGCGCCATATATTTTCACGCGACCGTTATATTGCTTGGTTCCGCCGCAACACTCTTGGCGGGGCAACATGTTCGAGTGGATATATTCCATGCGAAAATGCCTCCGAAATCCAAAGCCCTTGTGGACATTGTCGGCTTTTATGCTTTGCTTATCCCGTTTTGCATCATCCTTATTTGGAATGCACAGGGCTTTATTACGCTCGCGTGGTCCTCCTTCGAAGGGTCAGATGAATCCGATGGCATACGCGGCGTGTTTATTCAAAAAACCTGCATGTCTTTATTTGCAGTGATGATGTTGGCGCAAGGTTTGTCCATAGCCGGCCGCGCGGCTCTTTTCATGCGCGGAAACCTGGCGCCTGATTTGCCAAACAATATAGAAGACCCATTTGGGCCAGAGCATTTGGAGTCTGGTTTATGAGCCCGAATGATTATCTTGCCCTGTTAATGTTTGCTGTCGCTTGCGGTGCTTTAATGTATGGCTACGGCGTAGCCTTTACCCTTGGTGGTGTATCACTTGTATTTGCCGCTATCGGCGTATTTACGGGGCAATTTGATGCCAGTATTTTCCTCAATTTGCCCGGTCGCGTTTTCCCACTGATAACCCGCGATATCCTCATGGCCGTGCCCTTGTTTGTGTTCATGGGGGTGATGTTAGAAAAATCCCGCATTGCCGAAGATTTACTCGAAGCCATGGGCGATTTGTTCGGCAATCTGCGCGGTGGCCTTGGCATATCCGTAATTTTAGTTGGTGCGCTACTGGCCGCGTCAACGGGCATAGTCGGGGCGACCGTCGTCACTATGGGGCTGCTGTCCTTGCCCACAATGTTAAAACGCGGCTATGCGCCCTCATTGGCATCCGGCTCAATTGCGGCGTCTGGCACGCTTGGCCAAATCATTCCGCCGTCTATAGTCTTGGTTATACTGGGCGACCAGCTTTCCAATGCTTATCAAGAAGCCCAACGTAGTCATGGGCTCACGGGCGAAGGCGTGGTGTCCGTAGGTGATCTTTTCGCAGGCGCATTGCTTCCGGGACTTATTTTGGTCATGCTCTACGCTCTTTATATTGCAGTCGTCGCTATCCTAAAGCCGAAAATGGCACCCGCTACGGGATGGGACAAAGACGTGCATATGGGGCGGTTTATCCGCCGTACCCTAGCGGCCATGCTCCCGCCGCTTTTGCTAATAATGGCAGTGCTCGGCTCTATCCTATCCGGTTACGCCACCCCGACACGCGGCGCGGCGTTGGGCGCGCTTGGTGCCATATTATTGGCTGGCTATAAGCTAGCTGATGATAATGCCAGTATTCGCAGACTGATTGTCTTTGCAACACTCGGCTTGATAGCGCTTATCGCCGTGGATTTAACGGGCGTTGATATGCGGTTTAATCAAGACGGTTGGGCAATCAATGAACGTCTCGCCGTCACTGCAGCATTAGCATTTAGCGGTCTAGCATTGCTAGGTACTGCCGCAGCGCTTATTTACCTGAAAGGTCACGGGCAACTCGCCGACGTCTCTCGTTCAACAATGTACATAACCTCAATGGTATTCGTAATCCTTATTGGTGCGACCATGTTCAGTCTGGTGTTTCGTGGTTTTGGCGGCGATGAATTGGTTGGGCGTATGTTATCAAGCGCGCCCGGTGGTGCCGTTGGCGCTTTAATCCTTGTCATGATTGTCATGTTTTTCTTAGGCTTCTTCTTGGACTTCATTGAAATCACATTTGTCATAGTGCCCCTTGTCGCGCCGCCGCTTATGGCTATGGGCATGGACCCGATCTGGCTCGGTATATTGATGGCACTAAACCTACAAACTAGCTTCCTAACCCCGCCATTTGGCTTTGCGCTGTTTTACTTACGCGGTGTAGCCCCACCCGAAGTCACAACAACAGCTCTCTATAAAGGCGTTATCCCGTTTATTGGTATCCAAATATTCGTGATATTATTGGTGGCGTTCTTCCCAGAAATCGCCACGAGTTTGCCACAGATAATGAGCGGTTAAGGAATAAAGGACTGTAGGGTGGATTAGGCTTTTCGCCGTAATCCACCTTTTGTGTGCTTCATTAATGGTGGATTACGCGCAAGAAGCGCAAATCCACCCTACAAATCAGTGTTTAATCACCAACAACATTCCCCTCAGCATCCAATTCTATGATTGGCTGGCCGAGGGTTTTAAGCTCATCCATGACCACTTTTTTATCGCCGACAACTACGGTAATCATCTCTTCTAGTTTGAGGTGTTTGGCCGCCAAAGCATTGAGTTCGTCCTTGCTAATGCCTTGCAAGATTTCGTTTTGGTCGTCTACATAATCGGGCGATAAACCGTACAAAGCGATCTCTGATAGATAGCTGAGTTTTTGGCGCGGTGTCTCATAACTACGGGCATCACGCTGGCCGAGGGAAGCTTTCATAAACGCCAACTCTTTGTCAGTCATACCGTCTTTTTGAAAGCTGGTTATCTCATTGACGAATTGGCGAATGGAATCTGTCGTAGTATTGGCACGGACACCAGCCTGCGCCCGATATCCACCACGTAAATCATTGCCGTAGAAGAACGAGCGAGCCCCGTAGGTATAGCCCTTATCCTCACGTAGATTCAGGTTTATCCGCGAATTAAATGCGCCGCCGAGATTATAGTTCATCAGCTCATTGCGGTAAAATTCTCCGGTAGCATCAAAACCTGGCCCACGTTTACCAATACGAATTTCACTTTGCGCTGCGTCTGGTTTATCAATGAAGTACAAAGTACCCGCCTTCAGTTTCGGAAAATCTTTGAGTGCGGGTTGCTCCAAATGTCCGCCTTGCCAATCGCCAAACACATTCAAATGCTTAGCGATTTGATTGCGCGGGAGGTCACTGACCACAAGAATTTTGCTGTCCTTCGGACCGTAAGTCTTGGCATAAAAATCTTTGACATCATCCAATGTCAGTGCAGTAACGCTTTCAACTGAACCTGAATTAGCATGTGCAAAGCTGTTGTTTGAGCCGTACAGTATTTCAGTAAACGCATTGGTCGCTGTCGTGCGCGCATTTTTCTTGGCACTCTTAATACCCTCGATGGATTGTTTTTGTACACGGTCAAAATCGTCCTGCGTAAATTTCGGCTCGGTCAATTTCTCAAGGGCAATCTCTAATGTCTTATCCAAATTCTTAGTCAGAGTGCGGATATTTACCGTCGCGAATTGGTCGCCTGAGCTAAAGTTTACACTAGAGCCAAGCTTATTAAGCTCATTTGACAATTCTTCCGCACTATGACTTTTGGTGGCTTCACTCATCATTGAAGCGGTTAACTGCGCCAAACCTAATTGTTTTACACTTTCGCGGGTTTGTCCTGCCGGAATTGTTAGACGAATTGTCGTGGTCGGGACCTCCGAATTTACCGCACCTGTTATCGCAATTCCGTTCGCAGTTTTCGCAGTATATACAGGCGGTACTTTAATCGTTGGGTTTGCGCCCGGTGTCGGGATTACGGAACGGTCGAAATCCGATGTGCCGGGGCGGAGTTCAATACCTTCGCCTGCGCTGCTCGCCGGAATGTTGCGTTCATACATGGACCAAGTATCAGGCTTGATTATGTCTGCGCCCTTGCCTTTTGGAACGATACTCATGACAACAGCATGTTTGTCTTTGATGTATTTTTTATAGACACGCATTACATCTTCTTTGGTCACGTTCTCATAACGCGCAACATCCTGTTTAATATAATCAGGATTACCGCGCATATATTGGTATTGTGCCATTTGCGAGACTTTGCCCGATACGCTCTCTAGGCCGTAAATCATGCCAGAAACAATCCCGGCCTTAACACGCGTAATATCGTCGTCATTGGCACCGCCGCGCTCTTCAAATTCTACTAGAG
>Ga0209345_10004247_pt1 | contig 14004 bp, 13 predicted proteins | sample Cruoilmetagenom7_FD_187294 | JGI IMG/M metagenome (GOLD analysis project Ga0209345, IMG submission 187294) | Oil polluted marine microbial communities from Coal Oil Point, Santa Barbara, California, USA - Sample 7 (SPAdes) (version 2) | ecosystem: Environmental > Aquatic > Marine > Oil seeps ... | reverse complement strand
TTTTTGGATTTTAAACAGCATTTTAGCCAAGCAGGTTTTTGACGACGATTGTTATAGCAACATTTTCAGCGGCATCCATAGTCCCATTAGCACCATGGCGATATTTTCTGTCAGCGATACAAACCCTAGTGGCACATTGCTGCTTCCGCCAACGCAGGCGCATTTCAACTCACGCTTATCCACATACACGGCTTTAAAAACCGACACCGCGCCTACCGTGCCGATAAACAGCGCCAGCGGTGCTGCCAGCCAAAGCAAGGCACCTGCTAGCATTAGTACCCCTGCCAAGGTCTCTGCGTAGGGGTACACATAGCTGTAAGGGACATAGCGCTGTGCCAGTAGGTCGTAGTTGAGGAACATTGTGCTAAAGCTTTCTACATCCTGCAGCTTCTGCAAACCCAGCAGTACCATGGCCGTAGCCACCGCATATTCGGGCATTCGTGCCGCTACTAAGGTGCCATTGGCAACCCAGCTAACCGCCAGTCCAATGAGCAAAGCGGTCACAAAAATGGCGATCACCGGCCGATAGGAAGTCTCTTTTGCACTCGGCACGCTCATACCTAAATGCTCGCGCACCTCTTCATAACCGCCAATACGTTGATCGCCGATATAGGTTTGCGGGGTGGTATCGACATTCTCCTGGGCCTTGAATGCCTCAATTTCATCTCGGGATGTGAGCGGATGGTCATCGACCTGGTAGCCTTTCCGCTTTAACAAATCGACCGTTTTCATACCGAATGGGCAGAGATGCTCTGCCGTCTTCATCCGATAGACGCGTGCTGTCTCCATGTTAGTCGTCTCCTTGTTGCCCTGATGAGAGCATAGCTACTATGTATAAATAACCTATTGCCCTATAAGGGTAGTCAGGATCTAGGCAGGATCTAGCCAGTACCCAAAATAGAAACGGCGAGGAGAGCCTCGCCGTTTCATCCAACATATGATCTATACCGCTTATTTATTAAACCACGCCATCAGTGTCTCAGCCGTGAGCGCTGAGGAAGGCGGGTTTTGCCCGGTGATCAGTTGGCCATCTTCGCGTACGTAAGGGGTGAAATCATCCGCTTTGCTATAAATCCCGCCGCACTTTTGCAAGGCATCTTCAACGAGATGCGGCACGATATTGGTCAAGCCAACGGCCTCTTCTTCGCCGTTGGTAAAGCCCGTTACTTGGCGACCTTTTACTAGCGGCTCTCCATCGCTGTCTTTGGCATTAACCAGGACAATCGGCGCGTGACAAACCGAGGCAACCGGTTTGCCTTGGGCAATAAAGCTTTCGATCAAGCGAATGGAATCTGCATCGTCAACGAGATCCCATAGCGGGCCATGGCCACCGGGGTAGAATACCGCATCGAAGTCATCGGCCTTCATGTCGCTCAAACGATGGGTCGCGGCAAGCTCTGCGTTAGCTTTTTCATCTTGCTTAAAGCGGCGCGTTTCATCGGTTTGGCTATCGTCTGCGTCACTTTTGGGATCCAGCGGCGGCTGCCCACCCTTGGGCGATGCCAACGTTACTTCAGCGCCCGCTGGGATCCAGCGGCGGCTGCCCACCCTTGGGCGATGCCAGCGTTACTTCAGCGCCCGCATCTTTAAAGACATAATAAGGGGCGGCCAGCTCTTCGAGCCAAAAACCGGTTTTATTACCGGTATCGCCCAACTGATCGTGAGACGTCAGTACCACTAAAATACGCTTGCTCATATCTCTCTCCTGGCGGTGGAAAATGAAGCAATTAAAATGCGTTACGGTTAGTTAGTGGGGGCCTGGATGGCAGAATACAAGGAGACACGATAAGTGAGCATTGAAGCGCGGGATTTTTATCGCAGCGGGCCTGACCATCGCCAGGGGCAAGCCAGCAGTTTCGCGTTAATTCGACGCCAGTTTGATTTTCGCTCCATAGAGATTGGCCGCTGGGTAACCAACGCTGAGCGTGACCGGGCCGCGGAGCTGTTTCATGATGCCCTGTGTGATCTTATGTTGATTTTACAGGGAACCGAGGCGTTGATTTCCCTGCGCGGCTCAATAGCGCTGCAGTACGGCAGCGGTGGTCGACCGGGTGTTTCTGCCCACTACGACCCCAGCCAACGCAGTTTTGCTCTGGCTAAAAACGCTGGCCCCGGCAGCATCGCCCATGAGTGGTTTCATGCTTTTGATCACTACATCGCCAGTAAGTGTTTTCGCGGCACGCCAGTCGGCATGTTTGCCTCTACCGCCTGGCTCGCCGATGCAACGCCCATCCCCCACCCGCTTAATCAATTATTGATGGAGTGCTTCAAGGCGATTCTGCTGCGGCCAGCAGGCGATCAGCCCAGCGCGCTGTTTCAGCACTCGGTGCAGGTGGATAAAAAGCTCGGCCAGCTTTACTACAGTAAACCCGAAGAGCTCTGTGCCCGCGCTTTCGAGGCCTTTGTGCAGGATGCGGCCATCACCAACCACTTCCTGGTCAAAGGCACCAAGGCCTCCCCTGAAGCGGAGAGAGGCCTTTACCCACGAGGCTCACAGCGGGAGCAGATCAATGCAGCGTTCAGCGACTATTTTAGTGGGCTTGGGAAGGCATTGGGGGCTAAAGCTTAATCAAAAAGCTGTTTTCGGAACTGATTATCAACAGCCGTGTGCGAAAAAGCACAATCGTGACTACGCTATATCAACGCTCACTACTCAAAGGAAGAGAATATGTCTACTACCACTATCGTCGTTATCGTGGTTGTTATCGTTGCCGTGCTTGGCATTGGGTTCGGCGGGGTTCTGCCGTTTTAAAAGGCAATAGCCTAGCGCTTTCAACGGCATAAACTTGCCAAGCATCGCAGGATTTTAAACATTCTAATACGCCGCTGGTAACTCGGCATGCGAGTGTTTTCACTCTCTGGGGTTTGATCACATCTGCCTGCCGCTGGCGGCCACGTTTACTTCCTCAAGGATCAATTGTCGCAGTGTCTCTAGGGCGATCTGCTCCTCGCTATCGAGAAGCTCATTGAGCCATAGCATGGCCTGTTCTTGGTTGACGTTTGCGTATCCGCGGGCTGAGAGGTAGGCCTCAGCGAGTGATAAGCGAGCACTACGGTATCCTTGACTAGCCGCCTCATACAGATAATTCACCCCACGCTCGGGGTCTTTTTCAATGTTCTCACCGCGTAGATATTCACGGCCCAGAAAGGCCTGAGCACCGAGGTGGCCTTGTTCAGCGACATTAAGAAGCAGCTCGTGGCCCCGCTGGACGTCCTGAGCAATGGCGCCTTCACCGCTGATGAAGGCAATACCTAACGCAGCACGTGCATGGATGGCTCCGGCATCACCCGCTTGCTGGTACCACCGTTCGGCCAACACGGCATCTTTTCCGACACCCTTGCCGTGTTGATAGGCATCGCCCAGCGTAAAAGCGGCATTCGGGCTGCCTGATTCGGCTGCTGAGATCAGTAGTTCTAGACCGCGTTCCACGTCTTGTTCGGCATGATTGCCGGTCATATAGGCTTCTCCAAGGTCAGCGCGTGCAGCGTCATGCCCCCTGGACGCGGCGGTATTGAGGTAGTCGATGCCACGCGCACTGTCGCCCCGATCAAGGTACATGCGGCCAAGGCTTGCGCTTGCGCCTGCATGCCCTGCCTGATGTGCCTGCTCCAGCCATTTTTCAGCCTGAATATGATTGCGCTCAACGCCCTTTCCGTCGAGATAAGCTCGACCAAGATCCGCCATGGCACCGGGATGGCCGCCTTTCGCTGCCGCGATTAGCGCATTGATATTGCCTCCAGCACCCAGATCGCGTTGCACATATGTGAGTGCAGCAGCAGCGGACTCATGACCGGCATCGCGAGCGCGGGTCAACCAGTGGATGGCCTCGTTGAGATCCCGACTGACACCGCTACCTTTTTGGTAGGCACGGCCGAGCAAAATCATCGCATAGCTATCACCTTGCTCGGCGGCTTGGGTCAGCAATCGAATGCCCTGTGACGGATTACCGTTTAACAAGCCTTCCAAATAGGCCTCACCAAGAATGCGCGTTGCCCCCGCTTGCCCCTGCTCGGCGGCACTGTGCAGCAGTTCTTCAGCCCGTTCCAGATCCCGCAGCACACCACGGCTTTCCAGGTAGGCGACTCCGAGCTGTTGGGTGGCCCAGGGGTGGCCGAGTTCATGAGCGCGATTCAGGTAGCTAACTGCGATGTAAGGTTGACTGGTGACCCTCTCGTCATTCATTAGCAACGCCCCCAGCTGTGCCAATGCGAGCGGGTGGTTGCTTTCTGCAGCTTGCTCAAGCAGGCCCATGCCACGGGGCAGGTCGTCCAGGTCTGCTTGGCCATTGACTAAGGCACTTCCGAGTACCACTAGGGCATCGACCGAGCCTGCCTGAATTGCCTCGTTCAACCAGCGTTCAGCGCGATTCTGCTCCAATCGACCGGTATGCTCAGGCTCCAATAGAGCTTGGCCGAGGTACGTCATGGCCCCAACGTGCCCCTGCCGGGCGGCATCTTCAAGCAGCGCAATACCCTGTCGATATTCGCCCGCTTTGGTCATCTCGTGTCCAGCACGGGCCAGAGCATCAAGATCGCCAGCTTGGGCAGCTTGCTGCAACCATTGAATGCGCCGGTCAGGCTGATCACCGAGCAGTCCGTCTTGGGAATAGGCTGATGCCAACTGAAGCATCGCGCCGACGTCACCCTGTCCGGCATTAGCTTCAAGTCGATTGGCATAACGTTGAGCATAGGCTATCGATTGTGCCGCATCTTCCCATAGCCAACCGCCAGGTGCATGAGCTTCAGCCAGAGCCTTCAGGGCTGGCGCCTTTCCCTGGGAGGCTGCTTGCTCGTAGAGCTGGATGGCAAGCGCTGGATCAGCCTCTACGCCTTCGCCACCTTCGGACAACAGTTCTGCAAGCTCGATTTCTGCTGTGCGATTGAGATCAGCTTCCACTGCCTGCCAAAGCAGGTAATAAGCGAGCACATCGTTGCGCTCGACGCCTCCATCATCTAGATAAAGCTGGGCAAGGTTAAGCGAAGCATGGCCGCGAACCGAGGAAGATTTCTCGATGGCTAGCCCATACAATCTTGCCGCTTCGCTAGGATCTTTTTCTACCCCGAGTCCCTGTTCATAAAGCTTGGCCATCTCATAAAAGGCAGTTGGCACATAGCGATCCATCAAAGGTTGCAGATAAGCAATGGCTTCTTCATAACGGCCCTCCTCGATACGATCCTGAGCGCGATTGATGGTACCCCAGTCCGACCCGTTGATATTGGCCTGGGGGCCGCTGGTAAACCAACCTGCATATTGGACGGGCAGGGTGCCTGCATGCCCGCCGCCAGGCGGCTCCTTAGCGGTAATCGCGCAGCCACCGAGCCAAACCGACAAGGTTAATGACGCTGCCAGCGGCAGGAAGGGAGTGCGTTGAGTCCCGGCGATTATACTTTTCATGCGTTCCCCACTGTCGTGTTTGGTGCTGTTCTATCGTACTTTTCAATTACCCAAACCTTGAAAGGCCTCTGTATCCTGACGCTGTTCATCTATATAGAAGTGCTGCTGGGCCTCGGGGTCCATGAAGTAAAGCGTAATGGGCCCCCCTGCGCTGCGGCTATAGGTGGGTCGTGCTCGGCTCACAAGAGTGGCCATACTTGGATAGTCGAAGTGCGAAAGGTAGATCTCCATCCAGGTGAAATACTGTGAATCCCGCAGGAAACCAGTGTATTGCTCCCTTGGAGCATAATCGCCCAACGCTGCCGGATCCTCCAAGATCTGAAACAGGAAGTCCACGCCCTTATGGATGCTGCTGTTCTCATATTCCAGGTTAAAGATGTCATAACCTTGGCGCTGGATGACCTGCATATTGGTAATGAGGTAGCCGAGCGCATAGTTCTGGTAGTGGGTGGCGCGTCGGCCGCGAGCTACCTCGTGTGGCAGAGCGCCCTCCTCGGTCATGTCATGCAGGGCCGAGTAGATGGCTGCAACGCCAAAGCGAAACAGGTCGTCGTCCTCGACCAGCACACCGATCATGCTGGCATAAAGCGCGCGACGATATAAATGGTTATTACAGCAGCTACCCAGTCCACCAGGAACAGCCGAGTGCCGCAGAGCCAGGCCGTGTAGCCACTGTTCGACGTCGGCACGTTCCTTACCAAGGCCGTCGATGAAGGGTCGCACAATGGAGTAGCCCATGGCCGCCGCGAACAGCATCGACTCAGATGCGTACCAAGCCTGTGGCCGCACCGAGTCATAAACAAAGCTGGTCAAGGCCTCGGCCTCGGCCCAGTTACTCAGATAGTGAACCAAGCATTCGGCATAATAGAGGTCACCGCTTGCGACGAAGGCACCAGCCAGGTTCGATACACTATCTTCAAAATCGAATATCGGTTCAGTGACCAACAACCAATCATCCGGGTTGGGGTAGAAGCCAGGGATAGCCCCCCGCGTGGTGATGGGTTTCGTATTAAGCATCTGATTACAGCTGGGACCTAGTGAGATATCGTCTTTCAACTGCAGCAGAATACTGCTATCGGTTTGCTCAAGCTGGGCCATGCGCGCTTTAACGTCGAAATAGCTGGCGTCTGTATCGGTAACGCGATATTGCGAAAGATCAAGCGACATGCGCTCCTCTCTTGAGAGCGTTCCGTTCAAGAGGGTATCGCTCATTAGAGTATCGGCCTGCATGTCGACATTGCCCATTGTCATCAGCGCAATAGGGAGCATCCAAAGAAGGCGTCCGGCTAGTCTTTGTACTACGGCAATAGGCATGGTCGCTGTCACTCAGGCGGCGCTCTATTAGTGGCGCTCACGGTTTTGGGGTATAAAATTGAAAGGCGGCAAAATCCACGTACTGATCGCGAGGTGTGCGCCAACCTTCCCCCGTCCCGCCAAAAAAGGTGGAAAACATTAAGCCATCGATAGTGATGGCCGGAGTGGTACGAAAGACGATATTCTGCTGCTCTAGTACAGGCTGCCCATCGACCCAGATCCGAGCAATACCGTTCTCCCGATTTGGGTCGTTAAGCACCAGTTCCTGCTCAAGAGTGACCCACCGCCCGACCGGGTAGCGCCAGAAGCCACGCCCTATCGACGCGCCTTCAAAGCCGACAACATACGGGTAGAGTTCACCTTCGCCATCTTTTCGCCACATTAGGCGCATTGAGAAACCGTTCTCACCGTCGACGTGCTCACCGCCAGAGGGAGCCTCGCCTCCATACAATCCTGGTAACTTGCCGCCCTTGACAAAATCGAAGTCCGACGGAAAGCGAACCTTATAGCTCAGACAGGCACTTTCAACTCCTTCGAACGAAGAAGGGGCGTTATAAAAGCCAGCTCCGCCGCGAGGATCCTCACCCGGTGAGGAGCTGCCAGCAGGATAATGGACGCGCAGTCCGGCTTCACCTATGCCAGTATGTTCCGCGCCCAAGCGCTCCACGTTCTCCTCAGTACCCCAGTGCCGCGTGGTGTTAAAGCCCTGACGAATAGCGGTATGGCCGTTTGCATCGGGGAGCCGTGTAACCTCACTCAGGGCATAGCGCTGGGAACAGGGTTGCTCCTGAGGGATGCTAATAACAGCATCTTCCTCCGCGTTAACGTAGCTGGCAGAAAACGGTACAAGCGCCAGCGTGCCCAACATAAGACTCCAAGCTCTGCATCCGGCCCGCGATTGGCGATATCTATCCCTCGTTAGTCGTTTCATTAGATCTTCCCGTTAAATGTTCAATGGCTGAGTGATAGATGGCGTTGCCGGATTGAATGAGCCAGCTAACGCCTTGCCAGGTTTTCTCAGAGACGGAGCTCAGCAGCAGTGTTTCAGAAAACCGAACGTCTACTGGCTGGCCCACGCTCTCTGGTGGCAGGGGCTCCTCCGGAATCAACAGTACGCTGGCTACGTTCTGCTGTTGCCGCACCCAGCCAGGGAAGCCTGCACGAGGCTGAAACTCGATATCCAGGGAGACGTTACGCACCCGGGCACGAATCGGCTGGCTGGAATTGGCTAGCGTCACGTAGGCTTGCTGATTGGGTTCAATGCGGCTGATGTCATCCATATGAACCAGTGCCTCGACCATAACATCACCTTCGTTGACTCGGATCAGGGTCATGATCCGCTCCCCCTCATCGATATAAACCCCAGCGGCACTACTTAATGCCCAACCCACGAGACAGTCGCATGGGCTGTAGATCTCATTGCTGGACCGACGTGCATTGAGGGCGGCAATACGCGAACTCTCGAAATCGCGCACTATTTCGAACTGCTCAATACGAGCCAGTGCAACTTCCGGTGAAACCGACTCGAAGGTCATGGTGTCACCGCTGGCCGGCTGTGCGGAGTTGGCCAAGCTGACCTCTTGGTTGTTGCCATTGAGGCTTTCGCGTAAGTTATCGATAAGCCTCTTGTTATAGTTGAAAGCTGCTTCGGTGAGGATCAGATCCGACTCTAGTTCGCTATTGATCACGTGGGTCAATAACTGGTCACGTTTGACCTTATCACCTGCAGTAACATTGTGCTCACCGAGTAAACCGTGGCTATGGGCACGGATATCGATACGCGGTGCCGTCACGGCAGCGAAGCTGGGTTCGAGCAGAAAAAAGTTACGATAAGCCGTCGCTGCACTTACCAAAACCAGTAAGCTGATTGCGATAAACAGGAGAATATAGCGCCCAATGGGTTTTGGTGGTCGCGATGGTGACGATGGATTGGCTGCCTGACGCTTGCGGGGCGTCTGGGGATCCTCGCTTGCAATTAGGCCCTCGATATTCGGCAAACGCCCACTTAACCCACTACGAATGATCTGTCGCAGCGACTCTCGGTGATGCGGCTCGATCTCGGTGATTTGGAAGCTGACATTATATCCGTTGCCGCTTGCAGTAGGATTCACGTAAAGGCATTTGGCTTTGAGCGCTACGATAAATTCGAAGGTTCCCACAGCCATCAGCAGTGAGGCGGAAATGAGTTCGCCAGGTTCGAAGCTATTTTCGCTGTGGGCAGAGAAGCCGCCGAGAGAGACGTCTTTGCCGCTCATCTCTTTGTCGCTGCCTGCAAGAACGATGCGAAACGGTAGCGCAACCCGGACATACCCTCTCTCATCGCGTCGCTCGTGCTGTAGCTGCTGCCCCAGGATCAGGCGCGCGTTGTCATGATCGACACTTTCCGAGGCTGGGGAAGCCTCAGTTTTCATATCTTGCCGCTGTTCTTCAAGAGCAGGGGGTTGCTGCTCATAAGTATATTTTGAAAAATCCGCCTCTAGATCGCTACTTTCGTCACTATGCACATGCTGTGATTGGTTGCCTTCAGTAAGCCGCACGTTGTCGTAATCGTTACTTTGCGATTTTGAGGAAACGCCAGTTTGAATTCGTTTACTGTCTTCATCGGGAGTAGGTTTATGCTGTTTGGGGGCGTATTTTAAAAGTTCAGCCTGGAGAGAGCTCTTATCGTCACGATATTCGCGCTGTAGCTGCTTGCCTTGAGTCAAATGCACTTTATCGTGATTGATGCTTTTTGAGTGCAAGGAGACGCCAATTTTTACTCGCTCTCTGTCTTCTTCGGGAGTGATTTTTTGCCGTTGTTGAGTATATTTTGAAAAATCCATCCGAATGCCGCTCCTTTCGTCAGGGTTGAGTCACAGACACTTCGATCGGAGCCGAAGGCTCGACCCTGGGTCTTGTTTTGCACATGGTCATTGAAACTGCCATTCGGTTGGCTTGTGCGATGGCGTTTAGCTGCAGGCTATCGATCAGATCACCTTCGGTCATGAAATCGTCTGGAGGCAGCTTGACCAGTTCACAGCCCTTATCGGTAAGGGTTGTGTCGAGCGAGCGATCAAGACGCTGGGGGTGCTGCTCGTGCTTCCCGATCTGATCAATGGTGATGTGCAGCGTAGTTAGATCCGGGGGTGTCATGACTCCGGTCAAGATAATCAAAATGTAGAGAAGAACGCCATAAGCGAAACCATGCATCACATGGCCTATGCGTCGCTGATTACGAACCACTCCCTGATCGACAGGCTCACCCGCGGAGATTCCCTGGCGAGACCATTGCTGGCGGTTGAAGCGAAAGCTAACGTAGGTCTTTAGTATTGCGCCCCACACCTGGTTGTAATAAATCAGCGGAATCCACAGGAGGCTGAAACGCCCGCGTTGCCAGGCCAGCACTGAAGTGGCAATGCAGCGGCTAAATAGTATCCACAGCATGTAGGCGAAGAAGAAGGAGGGTCTTATGAAAAGTATCACCAGAATCACCGCCGTGGGCCCCACCAGCGTTGTCCACATTGAGATACGCTGATCGATCAAGCTCCACCAGGGAAACATCCCCATTGGGCTTGGCCCCAGAGCAATTGCCCGGTTGCTAGTGCGCAGCATATTGCCGAACCAGCGCTGCATTAGATCGGTGGTCGAGGCAAAGAAGCGACGCCGATCGGGTAGCTCCTCAAACCCGGTCACGAAGACGTCAGGGATGTAGAGCATGGACCAGCCGTTTTTCAACAGCCAGTACCATGATGACTTATCGTCACCCGACAGGAACTTGAATCTACCAAAGCGCCAGTGATCAACGTGATCGCTTTCGATCATCTCGATGAAGTCCGGCTGAATGGCGAGATCGGTGCGAAAGACACTATAGCGACCCGTAAGCACGAGCAGGCGGCGCGACAGCGACATCGAGCTCATCATCAGATGGCGCTGTGCATAACGTAAGTCATACCACTCGCGGGTGACATCGTCCCCCGTCACCTCGGCACGGTTGTTGGTGGTCAGCGCCCCCAGATCGTCCTGGGCAATAAAGAAGGAGAGCGAGCGAGATAGCGTTTCTGGCTCAAGGCGCATATCACCGTCCATCGAGATCAGCAGCGACCCCGGCGCGGGTAGGCACCTGGAGATTGCCCGCAACACCTCGGCCATAGCAGAACGCTTGCCGTCTCCCTTCTGAAACATGTAGCGCACTTCGACGTTCTGTGGCCAGCCATGATCGTCCATGACATGAGTAATGATGTCCACATCGGTACGATCCGAGACGGAGGCGAAAATCGTCGTCGACACACCGTAATTGCGAGCTTCTCGTATCAACGCATCGTAGACTTGAAAGTTGACATGCATATCGATTCGGAAGGAGGTGCACAGCACGAACAGCTCGGGCGGCTTCTGGAGTTCTCCAGCCGCATCGGCCTCGGCACGCAATCTGGGAAAGACAACGCGGTTGTACCACATTGAACGAATAGCCTGTACTGCCCACCAGGAATAGCGCCAGATCGCGACCCAGCCGATAAGGAAAAAAAAGCTTTGAGACTCGGGGGTGAATACGTCTGATGGCAATTCACTGAAGATGATAATCAGCAGCACAAGACCGAATATAAACGTGATCACCTCTGTCATCCGGCTGGCAGAGGAGTGATTGCGGGGAGAATCGGACATCAGCATTCCTTAAGCCAGTACGGTTCTCATGGACTCACCTGGGACAATGATGCAGTCAGCAAGCCCGCCAATCTTCACGCTGTTGGTATCGATAAAATTGCAGCCATCGAACGCCACTGGCTCATGTAGGGTCTTTAGTACTTCCTTGCTATCGGCTAGGCCAGCTCTCGTTACAAGAGTTACATGCCCACAAACAAAGATGGTAATAGTCATCATCGCTACAATTTTCCTTGCTGATGTTCCGCTCTACCGTCTTTGCGGCAGATCCGCATGCTGATGTGAAACGCCGACAAACTTCAAAAAGGAAAACCCAGAAGCTGAATATCAAGGGCTTACAGGTCGGTTGAACCTACTAATCATCGGGATAATGCGAAAAGACTTACCTCATAATACTTTATGACCAACTTTACGTGGGAGGCAACTTGCTGTAAAGCCTGAGCTTATAGGATAAATGCAGCGAACTATGAGCCTAGGATAGAGGAAACAGGGTAAGTAGCGTTTCACTTGTCCAGAGACACCGTTACCCTTAGCGGTTACATAAGCAACTCACTATAAAGATAAAAACCGCTAAGTAGAGGGCAAAACAGACGACTGAAACGCTATCGCTGCAGCTCGAAGGAGGGTCGTCAATAAGCTGAACGATAGATCCAGGAAGCGGCTGGGATACCGAACCCACGACAAGGTGTTCTTGGGAGAATACTCCGCAGCACTAGAAACCACTGGTGCTGCACTTAATAGCTTAATTCAGGGTGAGACGGTAGCCCAGATAACAGCGTTTCCATGGCCGATCCAATGCACTTTGGGTGCGATTGCCGGAGTGAGCGCATCTCTGAACCCCAAGCGTTGGCCTGGAAAGACACACTGGATGTGGATTATTCGCTATCGGCACGGCGTGGTACGGGTGCGTTTTAAGGTGACGAAAACCAAGCGCAATGAGCCCTTCTACGAGAACGCTATCCGCAAGCGCTTCTGGAAAAACCTACCTGAAACGCGCAGGCGTCCGCTACCGCGGCCCCAACCAGTGCCAGCACACGTTTATAAGCCAGCTGCTCTCATTGGGAGTGGTGCCGCTGCACTGGATATCCAACCACGTTGGCCACGCCACTATCACAATGATCCAGCGCCGCTATGGCAAGTGGATTCGCAGCGACGGCCCTGACATTCCAGCGCTCATCGAGAAGCAGTTAGACCTGTAGTATTCCCAGGATTGTTCCCAAAACCGCTCCCAAAGCCCAAAAACGAAAAAGGCCGTCAAGCTAAGTGCTTGACGGCCTTTAAAATTCTGTGGCGGAGGGGGAGGGATTCGAACCCTCGAAGCCTTGCGGCTTACACACTTTCCAGGCGTGCTCCTTCGACCACTCGGACACCCCTCCGCGTTTTGGCGCTGTTGAAAGGCTGAACCTTTCGCGACAGAACGGCGCATATACTATTGGCTAAGCCTCGAAATAGCAAGCCTTTTCCGGCTGACGAACCTTTAGTTTAGTGGCACACCGCGGTTAACGTTGTGACGCAACCCGTGTTGTCGCACCGTTATCGTTCAGACAATACTGCGTAGCTGCCGCTGGCTTCCAGGCAGAGCGTCTCACCACAATAGAGCTGCTGGGTTAGCGCTATGCGGCCTTTTCCTCGCTCAGCGAGCTTGTTGGCAAGCTGAGCAGGGCCTTCTGGCACGGCTGGCGTGCATACCAGGCGGTAATCACTGGTTACCGGTGCCAGAAAACGCTGGCTAGCCTCGGCAACCACGACATCCCGTGCGATGCCCCGCTCACGCAGCCATAGCGTTACCCAGCACCAGCCTTGCAGCGTCGTCTGCGCCGTCAGTGCGCCACCAAAGCCCGTGCCTTTATCGTTAAGGTTGGGCTCCAGTGCTAACTGCCAGGCTAGTGAATCTCCCTGGCGCGTCATTTCGCTAATACCTAACGCGCTCACCATGGGTATGGCGTCACTTAGCCACTGTTGAAAAGCGGCCAGATTTTCCGGCTGGCCTTTTGGCAGCGGCAATCGAGGGTGAGGGATGCCTGGCTGGCGGGGGAGACTCATCGCTAGTCCCAACGCTCCACAAAGTCAGCAACGTTATGCTGTGGCACCGGTTTATGGCGACCACCCAAGGTGCCCAGGTAGATAAATGCGACGACTTCGTCATCCTCATCCAGGCTCAGCCCTTTGCGAACCACGGGGTCGAAAGCATACTTCCCGCTGCGCCACATCGCGCCTAGCCCCAGCGCGTGGGCGGCCAGTAGAATACCGTGGGCGGCGCACCCGGCAGAAATCACCTGCTCCATTTTAGGTACTTTTTCGAGCTCAGGCGTGACCTTGGCGATCACGGCAATAATCATTGGCGCCCGCAGCGGCTTTTTACGCGCCGAGTTGAGCGTTTCGTCATCGGCGCTAGGATCCTCCTGAAACTCCGCCTCGGCGAATAACTCGCCCAAACGTTCTCGCCCTTCCCCGCTAAACTCGATAAAGCGCCAGGGGCGCAGCTCTTTATGATCTGGGGCCCGCAGTGCGGCCTGATAAATGGCGCTGAGCTGTTCGCCGCTGGGCGCTGGCTCCATCAGCTTGCCCATTGAGCTACGCTCGTGAAGCAGCGTGAGTGCGTCCATTGATGACTCCAAGTCCAATTGTGTGAGGCTACTTTAGCACCGTCATTTATAGCA
>Ga0209345_10004246_pt1 | contig 14004 bp, 13 predicted proteins | sample Cruoilmetagenom7_FD_187294 | JGI IMG/M metagenome (GOLD analysis project Ga0209345, IMG submission 187294) | Oil polluted marine microbial communities from Coal Oil Point, Santa Barbara, California, USA - Sample 7 (SPAdes) (version 2) | ecosystem: Environmental > Aquatic > Marine > Oil seeps ... | reverse complement strand
CAAGCGCGCGCGCCAGCGGCTCGGCCACCACATCGACGGCAGCCGAAACCAGCACCAGCCGGTCACCGCGCGCCTTATGCGCCTTGATCGCGGCCTCGGCACCGGGGCGCAGGCCATTGGCCAGAATATCGGCCACGAAGATATCGGCCTTGGCCTGCAACTCGGCGCGGCTGTGCCCGGCGAGGCTGCGCACCCCGGCCGCCTTGATCGACGTGCGCGGCAGAAGGCGCAGTTTGTAGGCGATCATGCGCAAGGCGATCAGTGCGAACTGACCGATGAACCGCGGGTTCCGGCCGTTCACATGGATCAAAAACCACGTCCAGGTCGGCGCGCGGGTGATCGTGCGATCAAGATCAAAGAGTGCCGTGCCCGCCATGCCGGATCAGCCTGCCATCCACGAGGTCGGCTTGACCGGAAGGCGCCACGCCTGAAACAGCCGGACCTGATGAAAGATCAGCCAGAACAGCGTCCAGACGCCCATGGCGACAAAGCCCCAGCCCGGTGCGCCGAGCATGACAAACAGCATGAAGATCAGCATGTTGGGATTGCGCCGCGCGGTGATTTCGCGCGCGATGGAATCGATCCGCTCCCAGACATGGATGTGAAAGCCGAAGAGACCGATAAACGCCCCCTCCTGCACCCGGTTAAGCACATAACCGATCACCAGAACCGCCAGTGAGGCATCCAGCAGGAACGCCCCCGGCCCACTGGTCACCGGGTGCAACCCGACCCACATCGCCCAGTACCAGAACGGCGGATGGATAAGATCAATCAGGTGATCGTAAAGATCGCCCCATTTGGAATAGCTCATCGTGGTGCGCGCCAGCTTGCCATCGACCGTATCCAGAAAGGTCATGATCCAGGCCGAAATGATGCCAAGCGCCCAGTGCCCTTCCCAGAAGAACCAGAGCGCGGCAAAGACCATAACAAGGCTGACAGTGGTCACCGTGTTGGGCGAGATATGCAGGGTCGCGGCGGCGCGGGTGGCGTGAAAGGCGGGCCAGGGCCAGGCGTATTTGGTCACCAGATCGGTGACGCCCTTGTAAGAGCCTTTGAACAGCCGTTTTTCGATGCTGCGCGGGGTCTGCGTGCGCATCGACAGGGCATAGGGTGCCTCGCGTTTGCGCAGCGCCTCGTCATAGGCGCCGGCGAACTCATCGGCATCGCCGGTCGTAAAACCCGCCGCCTGAAGCGCTGCCAGATCAGGGTTTTCCTGACCGATCTGTGCCTCGAAATCCGCAGGCAAGCTGCCCTCTGGCAGGTGCAGCGCGGCCAGACGCGGCGCACCGCCTGCTTTGTCAGGCACAACAAGGGCCGCCCCCGGCGTCGCCAAAAGCGCGCGCTGCAAGGCCGGCGACAGAACCCATTCGCCCCCCACCAAAAGCCGCGCCGACGGGTCATCAACCGACACTGCCCCGGCCTTTTTCCAGGCGCGGCGCTGCCATTCATGCAACTCAAGCCCCCAAAGCCGGGCTGGCAGTTCGCCAATCAGGCGCAGGCTTGTGTCTTTTGTCATCGGGTAATTCCATTTATCATCGTTTTGCGGGCTGGCCCTGGTGTCGCCCTGAACCAGTCACAGACGACAAGGGGAATAACCATGGAAAGCGCCGAAATGCCAGAACGAAACGCCACATTTTCCCGTTTCGGCGGCGAGGACACGCTGATCCGGGATTATCGCTGGTGGAGCGTACAGGCGCGGCCACAGCAGGCGACGCTGGGGGCGATGATCCTGCTGGCACATGGGCCGACGCAGGCCTTTGGTGATCTGGACGGTCGCGCGCATGGCGAACTGGCACAGATCACCCGCGATATCGAGGCCGCCGTGGCGCGCTTTGGCAATCAGAAGATCAACTACCTGATGCTGATGATGGTCGATCCGCATGTGCATTTTCACGTTCTGCCACGCTATGACAAAGAGGTTGCGTTTGAGGGCATCACATTCGCCGATCCCGGCTGGCCTGCGGTGCCCGATCTTGGCCATGCGCCCGAGGCCCCGGATGCGACGGCGCGGGTGCGCGTGGCCCTGCAAAAAAATTGGCCCACGTAACACCCTCACGCTTCGCGCGCGGCGAGAATCTCGCGCACAAGCACAAGATCGCCGGGTTTATCGACGTCAATCGCGGCCTCGGCGAACTCAAGCGTGACGGGGCTGACCCGCGCGCCAAGCTGGCGCGACAGAAGGGCAAAAACCGCCTCGGGGCCTGCGCGCGACAACACGATGCGCAGGGCGGTCAGCGGGCCAAACCGCCAGGCGATGCGCCAGGGTTTCTTGCGGTCCTGTTCGGCGCTTTGCCAAAAGCGGATCACCTTGAGGGCCTCGGGGCTGGCTAGATAAAACAGGTTACAACCCGACAGCTCGGCCCCGCCAAGGCGCAGATAGGTGCGTTTGGTTTCGGGATACTCGGTCTCGATCACGGCGCGCTCGGCAAAGCCGACGCAGAGGTCGGCATCGCTGGCAATGGATTTCTCCAGAAAGCTGTCGACCATCTCGGGCGTCAAAAGGGCATGATCGCAGGTTGTCACCAGAAGCGGTGTCGAAACCGGCCCCTCCAGAGCGCGGATAAGACTGGAGGCCGGGCCACGCCCTTGGGACGCCAGCGGCTGGCACGCGATGCCATCGGCGGCGGTCGCAAGCGCGTCACCCTCAAGCCCGAGAACCCAAGCAGGGGCATTGGCGCGGCTGGCGCAAAGGGCGCGCAACACCCGCGACAGCATCGGCTGACCGACGATGTCGATCACCGCCTTGCTGGCCACGCCTTCGGCCTCGCAGAGCGGATCGCCGGCCGCGCGCGCGCCTGCCAGAACAAGCACCTGAACGGGTTGGGATGGGTTGCTGGTCATAGCGTCTTCTCGTAAACGCGGTAGGTTTTGTAACGCTTCATCTCGTAGAGATCGACAAGATTGAGCAGATCCTTGTTGGTTTCAAGAATCCATGACGCCTCGACCTGGCGCACGCCTTGGGCGTGTTGCGCGGCAAAGGCGGCCTCGAAGCATCCTGCCATGGCGACCATGCCACGGCGGGTCTTGTGAAACTTGCGCCGTAATCCCGCCAGCGGCAGGCGCGCCCGTGTCGGCCCGCGCAGCTTGAGCCGATAGAGCAGTTGCGCCCAGCCAAACGGCAGGATTTTCCCGTCAAGCCCATCGACGATTTCGTTGAGATCGGGGAACAGAAAGGTGAACCCCGCCGGTTCGCCATTTATCATGGCAATCCAGAGAGACTCGGAACGCAGCAGCGGTTTGAGTTCCTGCGCCATCACGGTGATCTGATCGGCGCTGAACGGGACAAACCCCCAGTTTTGCGACCAGGCATCGTTGAATATTTCCATCACCAGCCGGATATCGGATTTGAAATTCTTCATGTCGAGCGGTCGGATGCTCAGTGCCGGATCGCGGTCGAACGCGTCTTTCCAGCGCTTGACGGTGGGCGGGATATGATAGGTCTCGTCAAACTCATGCAGGAAGGCGTAAAGATCCATCGCCTTGGCAAAGCCCAGCCCCTCAAGCGTCGGGGCGTAATCAGGTCGGCCGTGCGGCATCATCATCATCGGTGGCGTGTCAAAACCATCGACAAGCAGGCCGGATTCCTCGTTGATCGAAAAGCTGAACGGCCCGGCAATGCGGCTCATGCCCCGCGCGCGCACCCAGTCTTCGGCAGCCGCCATCAGCGCCCCGGCGATATCGGCGTCGGGGGTGAGCGTGTCGAAAAAGCCGAAATGACCGGTGGCATCCTCATAAAGCGCGAGGTGGCCCTTGTTGAGAATCGCGGCGATGCGCCCGACAACCTGACCGTCGCGGCGCGCCAGCATAAGCGCATGATCAATCTTCGCGAGGCCCGGATTATGCTTTGCCTCAAGCTGTGCCTTGCGTTCGAACCGCAGCGGCGCGCGCCAATGGGCAACATCGCGATAGGCGCGGTATGGCAGGTCGACAAAGGCCGCCCTATCCGCACGCGAGGTGGCCTCGCTCACCGTTATATCAGAGGTTGCGGACAAGGGGGGCGTACTTTGGGTCATCGTTGCAGTCTAATCCTTATGGTGGCGCCTTCACTGGGCACCTGAAAGGCCGCATCATCGAACACCGGCATCGCAAACGCCAGCTTCTTATTGCTCGACAGCGCAAAGGGTTCTGCGGGCATCATGTTCCATTTCTGATCAAGGTCCCTGTCGGCATCCAGATCCTGATAGGCGGCCACCGCATAGGCGCCAGCGGCCTTGATGTCGAAACACACCGTCTGAGAGCCACTTTTGGCGGGCACCCGGATACGATGCACCCGCGACGCCTTTTTCAGGAAATCGCGCTTGCTGGGGCGGTAAAGCTCGACCGTGAGAATGCCTTGCGACGTGACGTTCTCGACAATCACCTTGACCTGAGGCGCGCGCGCACCGCAAACCGCCGCCGCCTCATGCGGGCGGATATCCAGCGTTGCGGCCTGCGTGGGCAAGCCAGAGACCGACAGCGCAAGCGCGCCAGCCATGCCGAGCGTGTACAGGGTGCGTTTGATGAACATTGGCACTCTCCTTTGTGTCACGACCTGGTTACAGTCAGCCGCTGGCGGTTATAAAGGTTTTCTAGTAACAGACTACAAGGAATGGGGCGATCACAAGTCATTGCAAGGCATGTAACACCCCCGACGGCCCGGAGAGAACGCCAGCGATGTTTTTCAAGTTAGACCGTTACCTGTTGCGCAACAACATTGGCCTGTTGGTCGGCTTGATTGCCGTGGCGCTGGCGATCCTGATGCTGGAACGGCTGATCCGCATCACCGATCTGATTGCCGGGTCGGATGACGCGTTGCAATCGGCGGCCCGGATGATCGCCAATCTGCTGCCGCATTATCTTGGCATGGCGCTGCCGGGGGCGCTGTTGATCGCAACCATCATCACCATCGAACGGCTAAGCCGCTCGGGCGAGATTGTCGCGCTGATGTCCACCGGCGTGTCGCTGCGCCGTATCCTGCGGCCCTATCTGGGGCTGGCGGTGGTGCTGGCGCTTGTCTCGATCCTGATTTCGGGTTTTTTACAGCCGGTGTCGCGCTACAACTACCGCCAGATTGTGCATGAGCTGAAGCAAAGCTCGATCGTGACCGCCTTCAAGGAGCGCAAATTCGTTCAGTTCGACGATAAGGTCGTCTGGACCTCGAAGGTCAATTTTGCCGGTCGAAAACTGGGCGAAACCTTTATTATCGACACCAGCAAGGACGGCAATTACAAGTTCATCACCGGCCATACCGGCGTTCTGAGCGAAGACGAGGACAGCACCTGGACCATCAATCTTCAGGATGCGATGATCGGCGACCTGCCCGCAGAGATCACCACATCGCAGGGTAACCGACTTTATACCGCCAAGGTGACCTGGAAGATGCCGACACCAATCGAGGGCTACCGCGACCGCGGCGATGATCAGCGCGAGCTGACCCTCAAGGAACTGCTGAGCAAATCCTATCTGGCCAGCGACAAGACCATCAACCCCGCCGCCGCCCAGGCAGACATGCATGACCGGCTTAGCCGCGCGGCGCTTTTGATCGCGCTGCCGCTGATCAGCATCGTGCTTGGGCTGCAACTTGGGCGGGTTGCCCGCTCGGGCGGGCTGGCGGTCGGGATATTGCTGTTGCTGGTGGTTCAGAAACTCCTGGAATTTGGCCTGTCGCTCGCCCAACGCGGGGCGGTGCCGCCCTGGGCCGGCACATGGCCGGTTGTGGCACTGGTGGCCGGGCTGGCAATTTACACCTTCAGGCGCACCGCCAGTGGACGATCCGCCTTTCCCGCTTTATGGCGGGTGAAACCCAAAACCGGAAACCAACCGACACGCCCTGAAACAACGACATAGACTTCTGAATGAGCCACCTTAACCGCTATCTTGCCGTGATGTTTCTGCAACGGTTTGTGCTCACAGTCTTTGGGCTGGTGGCGCTGCTTGGTGTGCTTGATGCGCTGAGCAATGCCGATCTGCTGCCCGAGAATGCAGGCCTGTCGGATCAGTTTCGCTACATGGCGCTGCGGATGCCGATCCTGTTTGACCGGATCATGATCTTTGCGCTGCTGATGGCGCTTTTGCTGACCTATATGAGCCTGATCCGGCGCAACGAGCTTGTGGCGATCGTCGGCGCGGGCATCTCTGTTTTCGGTCAGGTGCGCGCCTTGATTCCGGCGGTCCTGATCGCCACGATCGCCTCGGCGCTTCTGGTTGACCAGATCACCCCCATGACCACCCGCGCACTTGAGGATTGGCTCGGGCCCGAGGCGGTCCATGATAACGGTCAAGCCCCGAAATCGCTCTGGCTGGCCGATGGGCGCCTGCTGATCGAGATCGGCGGGCTCAACACCGATCGCAGCCTGAGCGATGTGACACTGTTCGAGCGCGGCGAAGATGGCAAGGTAAGCGCGATTTCAAAGGCCGGCTCCGCCACGGCGGTATCCGGGGGTTGGGCATTGAGCGATGTGCGCCAGATCCGCTATGACGGCAACCCCGTCGCGCCGCCCGCGATATGGCAGAGCGAACAGACGCCGCACACCCTGCGGCTGTTGATGTCAGAGCCTCGCAATCTGGCGCTCGCCGACCTTTACCGTCTGTCTCAGATGACCGGCTCGGGCAGCCTGCCGTCGGATGCCTATTTCGTGTGGTTCCTCAACCGGCTGTCGCTGCCGTTCATTGCCATCGGTTTTTTGATGATGACTGTGCCGATCATGCAGCACCTCGGGCGGCGCGACGGTGGCGAGTTTTCGCTCGCCATCAGTATTGCGGCGGGATTTGTGTTCATGGTGACGGATGGGGTGTTCAAGACCCTGTCAGAGAATGGTAGCCTGAGTGCGATCATCGCAGTCGTGGTGCCGGTTGGCACGCTGATGCTGATAGGTCTGTGGCTTTCTTATCATCGAACGGCATCAGAATGACACATCGCATCGGCCTAATCGTCAACCACGGCAGCCATGCCGTTGAAAAGCGCGGCGCCATGCTTGAGGCCGTCGCGCTTGAGCTGCCGCATGCCAGCTTTTTGCGGCTGGATGATTTTGCGAACCTCAACGGGTTTGTGCATCAAATGGCGCGCGACGGCGTGGAAAAGATATTTATCGAGGGCGGCGATGGCACGCTTTTGGCTGTGCTCTCGGCCTGTCTTGCCCCCGAGGCCGGTTTTGCCTCGCCGCCCGAATTCGCGATCCTGCCCGGCGGCAGCACCAATCTGGCGGCGCGCAGCTTTGGCTTTCGCGGCAGGACCGCAGGCGAGATCACCCGCCGCATTGCCGCCCTTGCCAACGAAGTAGACGAACCGGTGCGCGAAACACATCGGGCGCTGCGCATCGAAAGCGCCGCCCTGCCCTGCCCTGCGATCGGGTTTGTCCTGTCCACCGGATCGCTGGCGCGTGCGATGCTTTTTGCGCAGCGCGAGTTTCACGACGATGAGCAGCGCGGTTTGCGCACGGTCGTCCTGTCGATTGTGCGCTTCGTGATGGCACCGGGCAGGTATCGCGACACTGATGGCGCCCCGGTACTGCGGGCCTCGCATCTTACAGTGCGCGGCGCGGGCGTAGAGCTTGACGGACCGCATGCCCTTGGGTTGGTAAGCTCCCTGCCCCGGCTGAGCCTTGGGCTGAACCCGTTTTGGGGCACAGGTTCGGGGCCAATCGCCCTCACCCATGCCGCCTGGCCGATCAAAGGTTTTCGACGGGCGATTACAAAGATATTGCTGCACCTGTCCGGCCCGCGTCTTGCCGCCCACGGCATGACCAGCTATCGCAGTGACCGCTTTGACCTTGTCCACGACGACCCGATTGTGATCGACGGCGAACCGGTGGCCTGTGCCGAGGACGGCAAGCTGCATATTACCACGACCGAACCGCTGGTGTTCCTGCGATGAACGCGACGCAGGTGATGGCGCAATTGCGCCAGGTGATCGAGGCCGATCAGGCCCCGCTTTCGACTCCTGCACAGACCATGGCCGAGGCCATCCGTGCCCGCCACGGCGCGGCGGTGCGCGCGCTGATCTTTTACGGATCAGCCCTGCGCGAGGGGGAAGCGGCGGAGAAGATGCTAGATTTCTACGTGATCGTGGATAGCTACCGCGCGGTTCATGGCCGAGGGCTTGCCAGTCTTGCGGCCTGGCTGTTGCCTCCAAGCGTGCATTTCCTGGAGATCACCGATGCCAACGGCAACCGCCTGCGCAGCAAATACGCGGTGGTGTCCGAGGCCGCGTTTCTGCGCCGGGCAAGCGGCGGGTCGCTGGAATCGATGCTCTGGGCGCGGTTCACCCAGCCCGCCACCGTTGTCACCGATGATCCGGGCCTGCGCGCCCGGCTGATCGACACACTGGCCAGTGCCTGCCGTCATTTCGCCGCTCAGGTGACGCCGCTCCTGACGGGCCCGGTGCAGCCCGGTGACGTCTGGGTACGCGGCTTGTGCGAAAGCTATCGCACTGAGTTGCGCCCCGAAAACCCCGGCCCGCGCGCGATAGAGATCGTCGCGCGCTTCCCCGAGCGCTATGCCCGCCTGTCGGCGATCCTGTTGCCGCAGGGCAAGGACGGGGCCCCGGACCTGCCGGATGCCGGGGGGCTGCGCCGCATGGCCTGCGCGGGGAAATGGGCGCTGCGCCGGGTGATCGGCAAACCGCTTGGGGCGCTGCGCGTGCTCAAGGCCGCGACGACATTCGATGCGGGGCTGGATTACATTCTTGAAAAGGTGGCCAGCCATTCCGGCGTGAAGCTGGAGGTCAGCGAATCTGAGCGCCGCCATCCGGTTCTGCATGCGCCGAAACTGGCCTGGCGGCTCTATCGCGCCGGGGCCTTTCGCTAAACGAGTGTCGCCCTGTCAGGCAGCTCCAGCCAATCACCGATCTTATGGTTCCACTCATCGGGGGTGAAATAGGTGTAACCACCAACCGGATTGAGCGTCAATTCACCCAACAAAAGCCGACCCTCATGGATGTAGAAATCCACCCGCACCAGCGAAAACCCCTGCGACAGGGTTTGTGCAAGCTCGATCATCTCGTCGAGTTCCGCAGGCCTTGGAGGGGGTGGCCCATAAGGGGTAAAATTGGCATAGGTACAAGGCATCGGTTGCCAGTCAGCATCCATAAAAATGCTGCGGAAATTGATATAGCGGCCCTCGCAATATTGGATGATGCGCACGTCGCCGTTGAACACGAACAGCTTGTAATCCGGGATATCGCCGCCGCCATTGTCCAGATAATGCTCTGCGATGATCCGCGCTGGTGAGGCGGCATAGTACCACTCGCCCTTGTTATCGGCCATGTTCGTGTTCATCCAGAGATCAAGCCGCTTGCGCACGGCCGCCTCGTCGATCACCTGACCGGGGGCCTTGATCACGTTCCAGGCGCTGCCGTTAGTGACCTTGAGAGCATAGGCATCGGGCAGCGCGCGAAAATCTACATCAGCGGCGCTGTCCCAGACTGCATGCAACCCGTTCATCAGATGGCCAAGCCAATGCTGCTCTGCATAGCCGCGCAGCCTGTACTTGTCGGTGACGACGGCATTTATCGGCCGCCGGTCGTCAATCTAGAGCCAGCACATTTTTTCACTGATGGTGCGCGGGTTTTCGAGATCGGGCCAGACCCCGAAAATGCGCTTGTAGGTCACCCGGATCAGCGCCTCGTGGAAATCCATGCCGGGAAAGCGCAGGTGCGCCTCGATATGGCGTGTCGACCGCCAGCGCGAGGCATAACGCGCCAAGATTGCCTTGAAATCTATATCCATGTCCGGATGCAGCCTTTCCGATCTGCCTGATGCCGCTCGTCCTAACAACGATTGGCTGGCAAGGCCAGCCTGTTGCAAATCAAAGCCAAGCCGGTTTGGCCGATGTCCAGATCAAGGCGCATCTTCCCTGAGCTTCGATCGTTTGATCCGCTTTTTCAACAGACCGCGCCCGATCCAGACGCTCAGCCCACGTGAAGTAAGCGCAAAGCCGATCATCCCAAAGCCCACGGCATTGAGCCCGATCACCCAAAGCCCGCCAAGCATGATGACAGTATAGACCGTCATTGCCGCGATCTGAATCAACAAGGCGGTGCCGCCCTTGTTGGCCGAAAACATCGCATGATGTAGCGCAAAGCCCAGAATATTGATCAGGGCCGCCATAATCAGCAGGCGGAACAGCCAGATATGCGCAAGCAGGTCGGCGCCAAATGCCAGCTCCACAACAATCGGCAGCACCGCAAACAGGATGCCACCGCCAACGACAACAAAGATCGCGGCGACCTTGATCTGCTGCACCACCAGAGTGCGCAACCCGGCCCAGTCCCCGCGCCCTGACAGGCGCGAGAAATCCGGCAAAAGTAGCGGACCCAAAAGCCGCGTCGGGCCGGAAATACCTGTGGAAAGCTGGCGGGCAAGCTGAAGCACTGCCGCCTGAGCCGACCCAAGTTGCGCACCGACAAACAGCGTCGTCAGATGGTTCACCGCAAGCGGCCCGATGCCGATCAGGTTCGACATCACCAGAAAATGCCAGATACCGGGAAATAGCGCGCCGGTCTTGCGCAGATTTAGCGAAAACTTTGGCCGCAGGTCGCGCTTGATAAGCTCATAGGCGCAAACCGCCATGGTCATCGCGCCGCTGATCACGAACCCCGCAAACCAGGCCATCGCAAGATGCACGACCGTCCCGCCCAGCATCATTGCAATCAGCACAGCCACCAGCCGGATGACCGCGTTCAGCCCGTGTTGCAGTGCCAGTATCTCGACCCGTTCAAATAGCCGCATCACCCCGTTCGGGGTGGCATTGGTCAGGAAAATGATCAGGATCATGAACCACGGCGCAAACTCGGTGACCTGCGCATTCCAGCCAAACCAAACCGCCGCCTGCGGGATCAGCAGGACCGCGGCGACAATGGCCAGAAACATGGTGATGACATCAATGCTGAGGGCGAGGCCGATCAACCGGCGCAGGTTGTTCTCTTCGCCTCTTTCCTGCGCAATCACCCCAAAGCGCAGCACTGCCTGCCAGGATTCAAATTTCGCCACCTCGGCGAACACCCGGACATAGGCGATCAAAAGCATCACCATACCAAGATCGGCGGCACCATAGGCCCGCAGGATGATCACGTTGGTGCCAAGATTGAGCAGGCCAAAGGCCACCCTGCTGCCAACAATCAAGCTGGCATTGTGCAAAAAGCGGCGATGAATATCCTTGTGGCTCACGAGAGGTCCGAGCGGATCATGAAGGGGCTGTCGTCAATCGAGCGGCGACGGCGAGCTTTCGGTGAAAACATTCTGCTTGCGCCCGAATTTGCCCTTTTCTTCGGCGATCATCGTCCAGCGCACGCCGGGATAGCGGCGCGAGGCAAGCGCCATCTGTACATGCCACCAATAGGGCGGTTGCTGCGTTGTATGCGCATTGCGCCCGTCCGGCAGCGTCTTGACCGCCGGATAGCAGGCCGCAACGATCATCACAAAGCCGCTGGCGCGCGAAAACATCTCGTCGATGACCCAAGGCACATCCGCCGGTGACAGGTGTTCCACCACATCGGTCGAAATCACACCGCCGTACTTGCCCTCTCCAATATCGGCAAAGGGCGCGTGACCGGGATCATAACAGCGAATGCGCAGACCGGGCAGCGCCTCCGACTGGCGATAGGGGCTGTTCTCGGGCTCATTCGGGATGGTCTGATAGTTGGTCGCCTTGCCCGACCCGTAATCGAGGATTTCGGTGGCCCCGGTCGCTTTGGCCAGTTCGGCCACGGTCTTGAAATGCTTTTTGATCTGATACCCGGCAAAGGTTTCAGGGGTATCGTGCATCTTCTGGTATTGGGCAATCAGGCGGCCGAATTCGTCGCTGGGGTGCTCTTTGGTGAACATCAGATACCCGGCCTCATCGGCGGATTTTTCAAGGTCGTGCCAAAGGCCGTAGAGCGGCCCCTCGCGATAGCGCAGATAGCCGGGAAAGGGTTTCCAAGGCTGTGAATGCAGGGTGGTGTAATGCAGGCAGTTGGTTTGCTCGACCGGATGTTCGCCATCGCGCGAATTCCAGGTGCCGGGCATTTCGCCAAACAGGCCGGCCTCATTCATTGCGCCCTTGAAATGATCGTGCTTCTTGCCTGCGGCCACATCCTCAAGCGTCCAGAGTTTGGCCATCTTTTCGCAATCAATCAGCATGACCGAGTTTTCCTTGACGGAAATCGCCAGAACGCCCTTGCCCTGCATATCCATGTCAAACAGACCCGCCGGGTCTTGTAGATAAATCTGGTCAACGTCGTTATAGATCGCGCGGCCTGTGTTGCCCGCCCAATGCGGGATTGCATAGCGGTAATTGGTAAAGCCGGTTTTCCAGCCCACGCGCGCAATGCCCGCCACATTCGACATCAGATGAATTTCATAGGCGCGGCCTGGGTCACGCACCTGCATCACCGACCAGACGAAAATCCGCGTGGCACGATACTGCCCCGGCTCGGTGCCGAGAAAAATCCGTACCGCTGGCTTGTCCGAGGGCGTCGTGCCGGGCTGGGGATCAAGGCGGATTACCTCCATCTCCTGCATGTCACCGGAATCGCGACCCGGATCCTTATCCAGCCAATAAGCCATCTGGCGGTGATACCAATGGGTTTTGTACGGGTTCTTCATCTTGAATGACCTTTCGTTACCTCGTCGGATGCGGGGTCGGTCTTCACATCTTCGACGTTGCGCACAGAGTCAAGCCTGCGGTGGTTCCACAAGCGTAAACCGGCTGTCTGCGACACTATGCGCAAGCTCTGAAAAGGCGGGGCTGAGAGTCATGATTTCGCCCTCGTATCGGGCCAGATGCGTGCGGATGAACCCCTCATCGGTTTGCCGGTCGTGGGCGGCGGTATAGGCGTTCACTGCGGTTGTGCGCCCAGGGTATGCGCCCGCCTTGTCGGCGAACATATCCATGCCCGCCACGATCAACCGGCGCGGGGCAAGGGCAATTGCGGCGGCCAGCATCACCGCACCGGTGGTCGGGCGCGGGTGACCCTGCAAAGAGCAACCCAGATCGGCAATGTCCTCGACCACGACATAGGACAACCGCCCGCGCCAGGGGGTGAGCAGGCGCGACCCAAGCAAGGCCTCTTCCTTGCGCCGCGACGCCACCCCGACCAGCGTTGGCCCCGCCGCGCGCATGGAGCGTTTGACCCCGGCAAAAAGCACATCGGCGCGGGTCATGTAACCGTCTTGCATCCACTGATGATTGACCCGAAAGAGCGCGTCATGCGCGAGCGTTTCAAGCCGGGGATCGGCCGAGGTCGGACCATTGCCGAGACACATGATCACCTGCGGCTGACTCAATTGCGCGCAAAGCGCATCGCGGCTTGCGATCCGGCGGACCAGCGGGGAAAACAAGGTGCGTGCGCGGCCACGCATCAGCCTTTGCGCCCCGCGAGAGAGGGCCCCAAGCACCGGGCCATCACCGCGCTCAAATCCCATTGCCGAAATCAGGTGATCCGCAATCATCGCCACATCGCCGTGCTCGGGCAGGCCGTCACGGGCCGATTGCGACAGCGCCGTCAGCGGGTGATCGGTGCTGCCACTCTGCAAGCCCTCACTTGCAAGCCCGAAAACCGGAAGGCCGCGCCGGATCGCCCGTTTTATCAGGGCGGGCCTGTGCGCGGGCGCTGCGGCCTCGATGCTCAGCATCGCCCGCGCCCGCAGCTGTGCCAGTGTCAGGCCCGGCCTTGCCTTGTGTACAAAGGCGCGCGGGAACCGCCGAGCCAGCGCCCCTGCCTCTGCGGGGGGCGAGACCAGCACCACCGACAGGCGTTTGGGGCTATCGGACAGGGCGTCAATCACCGCCTGCGCCCCCGGAACGGTCACGCCGTCGGACGCGAGCATGACGACCACCGCATCCTCGGGCGGGCGGACGCCGATATCATGCGGCTGGCTCATTCCCAGTCTTTCGACAGGCTGCCCTGCTCCATATAGGCCGCAATCGCCCGCGCGCCGCGCTCCGAGGCGGGTGCATCGGCAAAGGGCGCCTCTGGTCCGATGGCATCTTCGTCCAATGCGGCCTGTTGCGCCGGGCGCCAGCGTTCAAACTCACTCAAGGCCG
>Ga0209345_10004245_pt1 | contig 14006 bp, 14 predicted proteins | sample Cruoilmetagenom7_FD_187294 | JGI IMG/M metagenome (GOLD analysis project Ga0209345, IMG submission 187294) | Oil polluted marine microbial communities from Coal Oil Point, Santa Barbara, California, USA - Sample 7 (SPAdes) (version 2) | ecosystem: Environmental > Aquatic > Marine > Oil seeps ... | reverse complement strand
CCCATAATCCCCTCCCCTCATCCTTGGCTTCTGTCTCTGCCTGTTTCAATTGGTGATAGTACTTATTATCAGGGAACCAAGATTCAGGGTAAACGCAAGCCAAACCTCGCTTCACTAGCTCGACATTGACGCAAGTATGATCCACATAGACATAACGCAACAATCGGCCATATTTATCCTTATCTGAGACATCCTCCTCGAGGCGAACTATTTTCCCCTCGACCAGTGCTCTGTTAGCCTGCCATGCCTCTATGCCAAGTGGCTCCACTTTAGGGTAAATCTCCGGGGCATCAATGCCAATATAGCGAACTCGCTGTCCTCCCTCAACGACAATAGTATCACCATCTTTCACCTCTATCACCCTTAGTGTAGCTGGGTGAGAAGCTGGGGCACAACTTGGCCCAAGGATGAGGGCAACAAGAGCCAAAACCAATGATAGGCTTTTAACCTTTACTTTTCCCCCATAAGCTTTGTTGATGACCCTTTTGGTAAGGTAAGCCTAAGTGCTCATAGGCAAGCCGGGTGGCAACTCTGCCTCGAGGGGTTCGTTCCAAGAAAGCTAACTGAAGCAGATAAGGCTCATAGACATCCATAATAGTATCCGGCTCTTCGCTGATAGCAGCAGCAATAGTCTCCAGGCCTACCGGACCACCAGCAAACTTTTTGATGATAGTGTTCAGTATCCTATGGTCGACCTCATCCAGGCCCACTCTGTCCACCTCGAGTCTCGCCAAAGCTTCCTCAGCCACTACTTCAGTAATCAATCCTTCTGCCATTACCTGAGCATAATCTCGCACCCGTTTGAGCAATCGATTAGCTACTCGAGGGGTTCCCCGAGCCCGGCGAGCGATCTCTTCTACTCCGCCTTCAGCCACTTCCACCTTAAGGATGCGGGCTGAACGGCTTACAATAGCCTCCATAGCCTTCTGGTCATAGAAGTCAAGGCGATAGACAGCGCCAAATCGGTCCCTCAGGGGGGGGCTGAGCGGGGCAAAGCGGGTGGTAGCTCCAACAAGGGTGAAGTGAGGAAGATGGAGACGTAGGCTTCTAGCCCCAGCTCCTTTGCCAATCATGAGATCTAGGGCGAAGTCCTCCATAGCCGGGTAGAGCACCTCTTCTACTACACGGCTGAGACGGTGAATCTCATCGATGAACAGGATGTCTTCTTGATGGAGATTGGTCAGGATAGCAGCTAAGTCACCGGAACGCTCTATAGCCGGACCAGAGGTGATTTTAATGTTAATCCCCATCTCAGCGGCGATAACATGAGCCAGAGTGGTCTTCCCCAAACCCGGTGGCCCGTAAAGAAGGATATGATCTAGCCCCTCTCCCCTCTTTTGAGCAGCAGCAATAGCTATCCTCAGGTTTTCTTTGATCTTTTCCTGGCCGATATACTCAACAAAGCACCTGGGGCGAAGGTTAGCATCAAGGACAACATCCTCCTCCTTGAGTTTGGCTGATATTACCCGCTCCATATTGCTTGGTTACCCCTGAAAAAATGGGTTCTCAAGAGGAATAGCTTACCACAAAGGTCTCAGTTCAATAGCTTGCTCGCGTCTTGGCCCCACGGAAATAAGCACAATAGGACAACCAATAAGCTCTTCCAACTGTTTTACATAAGATTGAGCCTGAGGGGGGAGCTGGTCAAAATGGTGCAGGTGATCTATTGGAGATTGCCAGCCAGGTAGCTCTTCATAAATAGGTTGGCATTTTTCCAGAACCACCGCACTGGAGGGGAAGTAATTTAGCTTGTCGCTATCAACTTTGTAGCCAGTGCAAATCTTGATAGAGGCGAAAGTGTCAAGAATATCAAGCCGGGTGAGAATTGCCCCACTAAAGCCATTGATCTGAGCGCTGAAGCGCGCTGCCACAGCATCAAACCAGCCACAACGGCGGGGCCTCCCTGTGGTGGCACCATACTCATGAGCTCGCCCGCGAATCAGCTCGCCAGTCTCATCCCTAAGTTCGGTGGGCATTGGGCCACCCCCCACCCTAGTAATATACGATTTAAACACTCCAAAGATGTGATCAACTTTAGTAGGGCTTAACCCTAACCCGACGCAGCCCCCTCCGGCTGTTGATGAGGAGGAGGTAACATAAGGATAGGTGCCAAAGTCGATATCAAGGAGACTTCCTTGTGCCCCCTCTAGCAAAATTTTTTCCTTCCTTTCCACTGCTTGCTGCACTAAGGGATCAATCTGACGAATAAATTGGCCAAGGCTTTCCCCATGTTGACAACATTGCTGATAAACCTCCTCTAAGAATAAGGGAGGCACTCCATATACCTTCGTCAAGATAGCATTCTTCTGCTCCAATACCATCTGAAGCCGATGATGCAGATTCTCCTTATCCAAAAGGTCTTCCATCCGAATTCCCAAGCGGGCAACCTTATCTACATAGGCAGGGCCTACTCCGCTTCTTGTAGTGCCTAGGGCTTTTTTACCCCGCGACTCCTCCTCCAGTTTATCCAGCAGGAGATGATACGGCATGATTAGGTGAGCCCGCTGACTAATAAACAGTCTGGAAGTATCCACCCCATGGGCCCTTAGCTGCTCGATTTCTTCCCAGAGTACTGAAGGGGAGACCACCACACCATTACCAATAAGACAGAGAACATAGGGATAAAAAATACCCGAGGGGACGAGATGCAACCTGAACTCACCGTAGGGGTTAACCACAGTATGCCCGGCATTAGGGCCCCCTGAAAAGCGAGCTACCACATCTGCCTTTTCGGCAATCAAGTCGATAATCTTGCCTTTCCCCTCATCCCCCCACTGGGCACCAATAACAGCTATCACAGGCATCTGAATTACTCTTTGCTCATGTAGGCTTTACCCCAGTAGTGAAGCAGGCTGATAAAGCCGCCCAGCCCACCAATAACCCCGATGGCAATGGTCCAGCCAGGCAGTAGCCCGATAGCTCCCAAAACTATTAAGGCAAGGGCGAGAATAGCCACCACCACAGAGCTCCATTGAAAGGTGTCGTCACTCATAGTTTTTCACCTCCTTTTTGTGCCTGTTGCCATACACAGATGATGCGCTGCATCAGGGTTACCAAGGTGAGTATCGCCATTATCCATAGGGCAATGAGAACGCCATGAATTCCAGCAAGAAGTCCTAAGCCAAGCACAACGACCCTTTCCGGTCGAGTGAATATCCCTACTTCACATTTCATTCCTAAACTCTCCGCCCTGGCTCTGGTGTAGCTGACCGAGGCCGAACCGACAAGAGTAATAAAGATGAGCCACATCTCCAAGGTTGACGGCTGAGCCACACACCAATACAGCAGCCCCAAAAGCAGCGCCGCCTCAGAGAGACGGTCGAGAGTAGAATCGAGGAAGGCACCAAATGTTGTACTCTGTCCCTTAGCCCGGGCTAGCGCTCCATCGAATAGGTCAAAGGCTCCGGAAAAAAGCACCAACAGCCCACCGCCAAATAAATACCCCTTGGCAATCACCACAGCAGCAATCAGGCTCCACACGAAACCCAACAGGGTTAGCACATTAGGGGTCAGTCTTGTTCTGCTTAAAATCCTGACCACAGGCTGGGTAGAACGCTGCGCTGCGCTGTGCCGAACTTGGGATAGATTCATTAACTTTTTACCTCTCCCCCAGATAATTCAGTATAGTAATCTAGTGTCCTTTGTGCAATACTCTGCCAACTATGCTCTTCGGTCTTGATCCTTCCCTTAGCACCCATCTGCTGTCGCAGGCCTTGGTCGTCAACAAGGCGGAAAAGAGCCTGGGCTAGCGCCTGTTCATCCTTGGGGGGCACGAGTAGCCCTTCGACACCATGAGTTACCACTCTAGCATATCCGCCGATGTTTGAAGCAATGATGGGTTTGCCGGTGGCCATTGCTTCCAGTAAGATAATACCAAAGCTTTCTTTACCCACTGCTGGGGCACAGAAGATGTCAGCAGTGTGATAATATCGGGGCAAATCGGCAGAGGAGACATATCCAGCAAAAACTACATCGGGCAGTTTCCTCTCCTTAATTCGCTTTTCATAACTTCGGCGCAGTCCTCCATCAGGGCCAACTACAATAAGCCTCAAGTAAGGATATTCCCGCTTAACTTGTTCATAAGCCTGGAGCAAATAACCTAATCCTTTGCGCTTCTCCAGACGACTGACGAAGAGGATATTCAACTTGCCATCACAGAATTGCTCCATGGGAGAAGTCTCAGCAGCGAAGTTCTCCAAGTCAATGCCGTGGGGAATCAGGCGGTAATGGCCGGGGAAATACCTGGTAATGCATCTCAGTGCCGGCTCAGAGACAGCAATCTTGCCATCAAGCCTATCAAGGAACTGGTTAAGGAAGGGCCTCCCCACCCAATATCCTCTGGAGCGCTCATAATAAGCATGGAATGTGCCCACATTGATCGAATTGGATAAGCGAAGCACGATCCAAGGCAACATGGGGCAAAAAGGTTCGTGAAGGTGGATAATGTCAAACCTCTCTTCCTCCAGTACCTTCTTCACCTTGGGCATCAGCCACCCCGATAGGGTAACCCGGGCGATAGAACCATTGGATGGGAAGGGGATTGTCTTCCCCACGGGGATAATGTCTTGATCTCGAGTGAGAGCCTTCCTATTAGAGCAAGGAGCAAGGATTCTCACCTGATGTCCCATCTTAGCAAACTGGCAGGCGAGACCGGAGATGTGAGTGTTAACTCCACCGGGACAAGCATAATCATAAGGGGAAACCAAGGCAATCTTCATGATGGCAACCCTCAAGAGAAAACTGTCTGCTGCCCTTAAGGAGTCCGACCACTACCATTAAACAATGATTTAACCCTCTTTTGATGGGTGCGTCTCAATATTGCTCCCAGCGATAAATTCCTTCACCATCCTTCGGGCTTCCTCATCGGTGTATTGAAGAGGAGGCGACTTCATAAAATAGGCACAAGGGGCAATGAGTGCCCCGCCGATTTCTCTATCTAGAGCCAATTTGCAGCATCTCACGGCATCGACAACTACCCCGGCAGAATTAGGACTATCCCACACCTCCAACTTAAGCTCAAGATTTAGTGGAACATCACCAAAGGTGCGTCCTTCCATACGAATATGACACCACTTGCGGTCGCTAAGCCAGGGTACATAATCGCTGGGCCCAATATGAATACAATCATGATCGAGTTCATAATCTAACTGGGAAGTAACTGCTGAAGTCTTAGAAATCCTCTTTGACTCTAATCTCTCCCGTTCCAGCATGTTGTAGAAGTCTGTGTTACCTCCAAAATTTAGTTGATAGGTTTGCTCAAGTTTAACCCCTCTGTCTTGAAACAGCCTGGTGAGCACCCGATGGGTAATGGTGGCCCCCACTTGAGATTTGACATCATCACCAATTATAGGTAGCCCCCGGTCACTAAATCGCTTCTGCCAATAATCCTCCCGAGCAATGAATACCGGGATACAGTTAATAAAGGCACAACCAGCCTCGAGAATCTGTTCTACATACCATTTGGTTGCCTCTTCACTACCTACGGGAAGGTAGTTAATCACCACATCGGTTTTGGTTTCTCGAAGGATGCTCACAATATCTGCTGTGGAGCCAGGAGCCTTTGTAATGATTTGAGAGAGATATTTACCTAACCCATCATGTGTCATGCCCCTTTCCACCTTTACTCCTGTGTGGGGCGCTTCACAGAACTTGATGGTGTTATTAGGCGGGGTGAAGATGGCCTGAGCAAGATCCTTCCCCACCTTGTTCTGGTCGATATCAAAAGCAGCAACAAATTGAATATCACCGATATGATACCCCCCAAGGTTAGGATGCATTAACCCGGGGATAAACTCATCATCCCTCACATTGCGATAATAGTAAACCCCCTGAACTAAAGATGAGGCACAATTCCCTACTCCTATTATGGCTACATTTATCTGACTCATAGTAATCTTCCCTCTAACTCAATTTATGTATCAACTTTGATTAGCAATAGGCCAATATTTGTGACCTGAACCACCTTATCACCAATACCCACCACCCAGCGGCTTATCCCTGAACACCCAAGTGTGAACACAGCAATGAGGTCAATGCCTGTTTCCTTAGCATAATCAACAATCCCTTCACCAGGCTATCCTGTCTCCACCTCAAAACTGGCCACTACTCCTTTTGGGGGAACAATCTTGAGTGCTCAGGGCCAAAATCACCCATTTGCCTTCTCGCTTGCTACTGCCATCGCCCGCTGTGCCGCTTTAGAGCCAGAAAAATAAGCCAATCAGACACTATTAAACCTCTCAATTTACTAGATAGACTGCATTCGCCTAGATTAAGGCAGCGCCTAGTACCATCTTAGGCTTTCCCAATTCTATACACCTGTGTGCCGCATATAGGGCATACTCCCTTGGTTGCTGGCCTGCCGTTCTTCAAGATTACCTGCTGTGGATTCTTAATTTGCACCTTCTTTCTGTCTTTAAAGCAGTAAGCCTCCATTCAAATCACCTCCTTTCAATTTATTAGTTGAACTATAAACTGTTTATAGCTGAATTGTCAAGTGGCTCAGCTACACCCCAGCCGCAATTTGACCCCCGTAGGAATTTCGTCACCAAAACAAGCTCAGGCAAGAATTTTGTTCAGGCTGGGTAGCCTGCTCTACCTTTTGCCCTCCAACTAGAATGAACGGCGCGGCAGGCCTTAAGCGAGTTCCTGCTAGCCTTAACTCAGCGGCACTTTTGAGTTTATTTTTTGCCCGCATCTTCAACAGGTGCCATGCAGTGCGTGGCCCAATCCCTGGTACTCTTACCAGTTCTCCAAACTCGGCAGTATTTACCTCTAGGGGGAAGAGCTCAGGATGCCGACGTGCCCAAGCCATCTTGGGGTCAACATCAAGGGGAATATTCCCCCCACCATCGAACACTATTTCCTCTAGCTTAAACCCGTATTTCCTGAGCAGAATATCTGCCTGATAAAGTCGCTGCTCCCGCACCAGCGAGGTTGGTGGTGTCTCCTCCAGAGGTGTTCCGGCTATGGGTCTAAAGGGGCTGAAATAGCAGCGGCTGAGCTCCAGTCGTTGATACAGGAAACTACACGCGGCGAGGATTTCCCTATCCGACTCTCCTGAGGCACCAACCACGAACTGAGTTGTCTGGCTGCGGCACATCCCCACACCTTTCTGTATCAACTCTTGGGCATATTTCATTTGAGGGAGTAAGTCCTGCTCAATGTTTTTATTTGGACTGATCTTCTTCAGATGAGATTGGCTAGGGGCCTCCAGGTTTATGGAGACACGATCTGCCAGCTCGACTGCCCGTTGAATATAATCTAAATTAGCTCTGGGCATCATCTTAAGATGAATATACCCCTTAAATTTGTGCCTTAAACGGATGATCTCGACAGCCTGAAGCATTTGCTCCATTATCCTCCCCGGGCTACCTTCGATTGCTGAGCTGAGGAAAATACCTTCAACCAAACCTCGGTCATACATCTCAATAAAAGCGCCGGCAAGATCATCCGGGCTGAATGAGTACCTTGGGAAGTCACGCCCCGAGCGATTGGCACAATAGAGACAATTGTTTTGACAAGAGTTACTCATTAACACCTTAAAGATAGGCATGCTTTTACCCGCAGCGGAAGCTGGGTATATCCAAGGGAGATTCGCCACTCCTCGCCCGGAGGGGACTAAGACATCCCCTTCAGCTGCCTTCCCTAACTCGGCAATCTTGCGGGCGAAATCGAGTTTCTGTTGGGGAGGATAGAGTGTAGTTCCCAACTGGCCTGCTCCTTTCAGCTTCCATTCTCTCACTGGGGCGATTTTTTCTCAAGCCTGAAGCTAAACTATGTGTTCTTGCACACCATAGATTTGTCGGCTAAAATAGATTGCGAATGCAATTAGGACATCTTTATGGCATAGGCGTGGGCCCAGGAGATGTGGAGCTTTTAACTCTCAAAGCTTTCCGCATCCTAAAGGAGGTGCCGGTTATCTTTGCCCCCAAACCAGATGATAAGCAGGAAAGCTTCGCCTATAATATTGTGCGAGAATTGATAGATATAAGAAGGCAGGAAGTTATAAATTTGATCTTCCCGATGATTAAGGATGAAACCAAGTTGAAAGTTTATTGGCAGGATGCCGCGGCGACTATTTGGCAGCAGCTTGCCCAAGGAAAGGATTGTGCCTTTATTACTGAAGGCGATCCTCTTTTCTACGGGACATTCAGCTACATCCACCACATCTTTCAGCAACACTATCCCCAAGTGAACATAGAGGTAATCCCAGGAATATCCTCAGTCAATGCAGCAGCCGCCAGAGCCCAAACCCCCCTTGCCCAAGGAGATGACTATGTGGCTATTCTAGCCTCTACTCCTGATGATGAGAGGCTTAAACAGATTCTTCATAACTTCGATACTATAGTGCTGATGAAAGTGCACAGCATACCCAGAGTAATAACCATCCTGGAGCAACTAGACCTGGTAGATAATTTTATTTATGTTCAGAGGTGCACCACACCGGCCGAGGAGATAATTCGAGACGCTAGGAAGCTGAGGGAAAATAAGTCAGATTACCTCTCATTGCTGATGATAAGAAAGTAGCACCATGATGCCAGTTCAAGTTTACTTCATTGGAGCCGGTCCTGGTGACGTCGAACTTTTGACCATTAAGGGGAAGAGGATCATCGAGCAGGCTGATGTAATCATCTACGCCGATTCTTTAGTTAATCCTGAGATTTGCTCCTTGGCTAAACAAGGTGCTGAAATCTACGGCAGTGCCAAACTTTGCCTTGAGGAGATCACTGAGATAATCCTTCACTCTGTCGCTCAGGGGAAAGTAATAGCTAGGATACACAGTGGTGATCCGGCTATCTTCGGGGCATTGCTGGAACAGATGGCAATTTTGGAGAATAGTGGCATCAGCTATGAGGTTGTCCCTGGAGTAAGCTCAGTATTTGCTGCTGCTGCTGCTCTCCAAGCTGAATTAACCGCTCCTGATATCTCTCAAACGGTTATTATAAGCCGAATAGCAGGCAGAACCAAAGTCCCCCGCACGGAGAAGCTAAGCGATCTTGCTGGCCACCAAGCAACCTTGGTCTTATTTTTAAGCGTGACCATGATCGAGGAAGTAGTGAGGGAGCTAATTTCAGGTGGCTACTCCGAGGATACCCCAACGGCGGTAGTATATAAGGCAAGCTGGAAGGACGAGATAATAGTACGCAGCACACTCAAGGAGGTAGCCGAGAAGGTGCGAGCTTATAGGATACAAAACCAGGCACTTATATTGGTAGGTAAAGCACTCGACCCACAGCTCAAGGCTCAAGGGGGCACTCGCTCCAAGCTATATGAGAGATAACTCAGGCATTAACGCGACCATGTCAGGCTATAATATCCTGCAAAAATAACTGCACTATGTCATTGTTACGAAAATAGAATTTGACACCCTCACCCCAACCCTCTCCCGTCGAGGGAGAGGGAACAGTCCTCTCTCGCCTCGCGGGGGAGAGCTAGAGAGAGGGGGAATAAAGGCCCTTTGATGACAGGCTTGTTTATCTTTATCCCTTGTGGTGCCGATGGCAATCGGCATGGTTGATTGCGAGGAGCGTAGTGACGAAGCAATCCCAAGGATAGCTATCAGATTGCTTCGCTTCGCTCGCAATGACAGCGAGAATATATTTACACTGCACCGCTTTGGATTCTCCGAATCAGATACGGACCTCTCAAACTCGGGCGGAAAATCGTCAGACTCCCTGGGGCAGTCTAGTAGGCAGCGCGTTTAATAGCTTCCGTCCATTTGAGATATGTGGGATAATCTATATACTCTTTTCGTTTGAGGTATTTTTCGACGGGGATAACATTCTCTCTCTTCTTGTCTATCTCATCACGCACGATCATACTAAATGCATTGCTGCTGCCTGAGCCATAGGAGCTAAGCAATATGCTCTCACCAGGCTTTGCCTTGTCCAAGACCGCGGCTAGGCCAACAAACGCTGAACTTGAGCCCAGATCCCCAAAAAGTGGAATAATTGTTCCTGAAGCTAGCTGCTCGCGTTTTACCCCCAAACTTCGAGCCGCTAAGCCAGGAAGTCTTGGATCCGGCTGTTGGAAAACCACGTAAGTGAAATCCTCACCTTTCCTCTGTAACTTTTCCATAAGGCCTTTGCTCGCCTCTACCACATGTTTTTGATAACCATATTCTCTATCAAATCTGTAATCGAAATAGTTCGATACGGTAGGATCAGATGTTGACCTCCACCTATCGGTGACCAATGTGGAATAAGTATGTACACCCTCAATATCAGCTATTGTTTTTTCGGTCCCGATAACAAAAGCCGCTGCTCCAGCGCCAAAGCTTACTTCCCCTTCTGAACCAGGGGCAGTAGCTCTATCCTCTGTGCCAACAACTACTCCATATCTGATTCTTTTCGCTTCAATAGCATCCAGACACCCCAAGAGTGCCATCGCGGCTGCATTAAGAGAGCCGCAATAGTCTATCATGGTTGTTTCAGGACTCATTTCCAATGCTTCAGCCAAAACAGGTGATAGGGTTCTTTCAATGTAAGGTGAAGAGCTAGTTCCAATATACATCGCTCCTATCTGTGATGGATCAATCCCGGCATGTCTGATTGCCTTCTCACTCGCGTCAACAGCCATGGTAATAATATCCTCATCTGCGGCACAAATCGACTTCTCCCCTCTTGCCTCTCTAGCAGCAGCACTACCAGCCCATACCCTAGTAGGATCTTCTACCTTAAGTCGGGGCTTAGGGATATAAACCCCGTAGCCAACGATGCCAGCCATGTGAACCTCCTTTAATTATAGTATCTTGCAAAAATCTTCGCACAAACTCCTCTCCCTCTAACTCCCTCCCGCCAGGGGAGGGAAGATTGTGAGCATTTACGCGGTTAGCTATAATTTGGAGCGCCTGGGCTGTAAAAGGAATTATGCGGAGCGAGACAGGATAGTAACACAAGAGTCGGCGAATCCTGCACCTCCCACATTATGCTGCAGGGCTATTCCACGGTCGATCTTGACCTGCCGTTCTCCCGCTTCCTCTCGTAGTTGCCAGAAACACTCGCAGATTTGAAATAGGCCGGTTGCCCCTATGGGATGGCCATGCGTCTTAAGTCCCCCGCTAGGCCCTACCGGAATCCTGCCCCCAATATCAAACTCTCCTTCCATAACCAGTGGGCCGGCTCCCCCTTTCTTACAAAATCCAATATCCTCGATGTTCAGTAGCTCGGTATTGGTGAAGCAATCATGGGTTTCGGCGAGGTCCACCTCCGCTGGCTTCACCCCGGCCATCTCAAACGCACCTCTAGCTGCCCTGATGGTAGCGGGCAGCTCAATAAAATTAGCCTTATCCCAATAAAGCGCATAATCTACCCCAACATTGCTCCCCAAAACATAAACCGGCTTATCAGTGTACTTCTTGGCTAGATCAGCGCGACATAATATCGCCGCAGCGGCGCCATCGGTTTGAGGACAGCAATCCAAAAGATGTAACGGCCAGCAAACCAGAGGGCTTTTAAGCACCTCCTCTATAGTCACTTCATGGCGATAGTAGGCATATGGACATCGCTTTCCATTACGATGGTTTTTGACCGCCACTCGAGCGAACATCTCCATGGTATATCCAAATTCATACATCTGTCTTGTGGCATAGAGTGCCTGTGTTGCCGGAGCTGTCATCCCCCAGATCCAGTACGGATTAAAGCCTAATAGCTCACCCCCCAGAGGCATTAAAAAATCTGAGGCTGTCTTCTCTGTCATCTTCTCTGCCCCCAGCGCTATAACCACATCATATAGCCCGGTAGCAATTCCAATGACTGCTTGCCTCAAGGTATCGCCCCCGGTAATGCAACCATCGCAAACCCTGGTTATAGGGATGTCAGCATTCCCCATCTGGGTGGTTAGCCATGAGCCACTCAGCCCACCAGGGATAAGCAGATCCATGCCAATGCTTCCTATCCAGCCAGCTTTAATCTCCTTAGGGTCAATTCCCTTATCAACGCTTTTGACACAGTTTATAAATACCTCCTGAGCCAGATCCTCTAAGCTCTTGTCATATAATCCCCCGAAGGGGGTCATTGCCGTGCCTATAATAGCAACTTTCCCTTTTATCGATTCCACTTTGTTCCCCCCTTGCATAGTCTACAGCTAACAGCATTTTGTCTTTCGGCTGCAGGCAGTAAACTTCAAATTATGGATTCCGAGAGGTGATAGTGACACAGGAAACACCAAACCCTGATCCACCCACATTATGCTGTAGTGCGATGCCGTTTTTAAGTTTCACCTGTCGATCCCCCGCTTCCTCTCGTAGCTGCCAGAAGCACTCGCAGATCTGTGATATGCCGGTTGCTGCTATAGGATGACCATGTGCCTTAAGCCCTCCGCTGGGCTGTATTGGGAGTGGGCCGTCAATATCAAAGTATCCTTCCATGAGTCGTGGGCCACCCTCTCCCTTCTTACAAAAGCCAATATCTTCGTAGTTCATTACCTCAGTATTGGTGAAGCAATCGTGGACCTCGGCAAAATCCACTTCCTCTCGTTTTATACCGGCCATATCAAATGCGCCGTTAGCCGCTCTAACCGTAGCCAACATCTCAATAAAGTTGTGCTTATCCCAATAAAATGAGTGATCTAGTCCAACATGGGTCCCTAAAACATAAACCGGCTTATCGGTATAATTTTTGGCCAGATCGGCACGACATACTATCACTGCTGCGGCACCATCAGTTTGAGGACAGCAATCCAAAAGATGTAACGGCCAGCAAACCATGGGGCTTCTCAACACATCCTCAATAGTCACCTCATATCGATAGTGGGCAAACGGACAGAGCTTTCCATTATGATGGTTTTTGACCGCAACTCTGGCGAACGTCTCCATGGTATATCCCAATTCGTACATCTGCCTGGTAGCGTAAACTGCTTGCATCGCCGGAGCGGTTGAACCCCAGGTCCAAGAAGGATGGCCACCTAGTCCGATAGTTCCCAGGGCAATCAACGACTCTGTGCCCGGCTTCTCCCGCATCTTCTCTGCACCTAGGGCTAGAACCACATCATACATCCCAGAGGCAACTCCAAAGATGGCATGTCTCAAGGTATCACTCCCCGTAGGGCAGCCGCTCTCAATTCTGGTTATCGGAATCCCAGTATTCCCTATCTGAGTAGCCAGCCATGAACCACTCATTGCCCCAGCACCAAATAGGCGGCCCAGGTTCCCCAGCCATGCCGCCTTAATATCCTTTTTAGGCTCGATCCCTTTATCCACACTTTTTATACAATTTATATATGTCTCCTGAGCCATGTCCTCCATGCTCTTCTCAAAATGCTCCCCGAAAGGAATCATCCCCACACCTATGATGGCAACTTTGCCTCTTATTGACTCCATCCTACCCCTCCTCTACTAGCCTAACCTTATAACCATACATAGCTATTCCCCTACTAGTGAGTATTTTCCTAAGCACAAGCTCAACTTTTGCCCCTATCTTTACATCTTCAGGTTTGGCCACTTCGGTGAATAAGCCTTGAAACTTCCCCCCTCCTTCCAGATCAACTATAGCTATAGGAGCTGGCGGCTCAATCTCTGGGGGTAAGACATAGTTTATGCAATAAGTATGCACCGTGCCCTTTTTACTGAGTTTATGATTCTCAGTGTTAAAACTGCCACATTTGGGGCACACCTTCCTCCGCGGATAGGTAATATGACCACAGTCCTTACATCTCATCCCAATGAGCCTGTACACCTCAGGATTTAACCTCCAATGCACTGGAGATGGCGGAGCAGGCATAGTCATCAAAGCACCTCCTATTTCTGATTTTGATTAGATGAACCGCTGCATCCCTTAAAGATTACTAGCAACTTACTACAACTCTTATTAGTTGTCAAGACGACAACCCCCACTTGACAAATCTTGACCTTTGTGATAAAAAAGTTGGTGTAAAAAAATTATAAACCCTTGGGAGGTAGATGTGACTCTGGATAAAAAGGTAGGGCGCCCGAAGAGGTTAGGGGGGAGCAAAAGAACCGAAAGAGTGGTGGCCATGCTTACCCCTGAGGAAAAGGAACAACTTGAACG
>Ga0209345_10004243_pt1 | contig 14008 bp, 14 predicted proteins | sample Cruoilmetagenom7_FD_187294 | JGI IMG/M metagenome (GOLD analysis project Ga0209345, IMG submission 187294) | Oil polluted marine microbial communities from Coal Oil Point, Santa Barbara, California, USA - Sample 7 (SPAdes) (version 2) | ecosystem: Environmental > Aquatic > Marine > Oil seeps ... | reverse complement strand
GATAAAACGGGTCGAAAAGGATCTTGTTATTTTAAATAAAGCCAACACACGATTGCTAATCACACTTAAGTGTGTTGTATCCAAAAGTTATGAAAGAGACACGCGTTAAAATTTATCAGTGTATTGCTTGCTTTTTACGGCTCATTCAGATTCTTGACTGTTGCCAGAACGCTTTACATTTCATAATATTTCATAATATTTCAACTTCTGGATCTAATTGTAGCACATGAGCGAAACAAAACACATACTCATCGTTGAAGATGACCCAAGTGTTGCAGATGTGGTCGCAGCTTGTCTTGAAGATGCACAATTTAGAACCACCATCGCTGATACAGGTCAATCAGCGCTTAACATCATATCAGATACAGAGATTGATCTATGTATTGTTGATTTAGGCCTACCTGATATGGATGGGCTTACTTTAACACGCGAAATCAAAAGCCGGAGCAACATTGGCATCGTAATACTAAGCGGTCGCGGAGAAACAACTGAGCGCATTATAGGATTAGAAGTTGGCGCTGATGATTATTTAGGAAAACCGTTTGAACCGCGCGAGCTTTTAGCGCGTGTACGCAGTGTCATTCGGCGCACTCAAATATCACTATCTGAGACAAACAACACATCAGACAATCATTCGCAATCGCTGAATCAAAAAGGTGATGGTTTACAATATGATTTCGAAGGCTGGAATGTTGATCTATCTTCTTTAGAAATTGAAGGCCCCGATGGCACGACGCCTCGTTTATCAAGCAGTGAATTTAATTTACTCCAAGCTTTCATGGAAAACCCAAACCGGATTTTAACCCGGGATCAATTACTTGATTTGATCCATGGCAATAACACGCCCGCGTTTGACCGCAGTATTGATGTGCAAATCACACGTCTTCGCAAAAAGATCGAACATAACCCTAAATCACCAAAATTCATTAAAACAGTGCGCAATCGTGGCTATATGTTTACAGCCAAAGTGCACCGCACTTAATCTTCTTTATTACGTAAGGCACCTTGATCTATGCCCCCACCGGGATAGGGTTCTTTACGCTTCCACCATAACAAATCACCGCGCAAGAAGGCTTGTGCCAAATCATTTTGCGGTCCTTCGAAAAAAGATTCAGCACTTGTATATTCCAATAAGCGCCCACGATGCATAAACATGACATCTGTACCTAAACGCCGGGCCTGACCTAAATCATGTGTTGTCATGATGATGGTTGTGCCACTTTCAGCAATAGCCGAAATAGTTTCTTCAATCGAATGAGTGGCAGATGGATCTAAACTCGCACTTGGCTCATCTAAGAACAAGACTTCTGGATTGATCACCCAAGCACGTGCCATGGCAAGACGTTGTTGTTCCCCAAATGAAAGAACACGTGCGGGTTGATTGGCTAAGCGCCCAAGGCCGATGCGTTTTAAAATCTCATAGGCGCGCTCGCTGCGTTCAGCCTTATCAACGCCGCGTAATTTTAACGTATATTCAATGTTCGCAATCGAGGTTCTGCGCAACATAACAGGACGTTGAAACACCATGGCTTGGCGTTCGCGTACGTGTTTTGAAAAAGTGGCATTCCCATTCCAGTCCACCACACCAGCCATCGGATCAAGCAAACCGTGGCACAAACGCAACAATAGGCTTTTCCCTGCCCCATTGGCGCCTAAAATCATCGTGCGCGATCCTGCATCAATAGTGAAACTCAGATCTTTGATCAAACGTTTGCCGCGTGCTTCAAAACTAATATCGCGCACATTTAAAGGCAGGATTGAAGATGAATATACCATCTAAGCACCAATCCTTTTCTTTGCAAATTCACTCAACATAAAGGCCGCAGCATTAATACCAATGGAAAGGCTCAACAAAACAATCCCTAAGCCAAGCGCCAAGGATAAATCACCCTTGCTAACTTCCAAGGCAATCGCAGTTGTCATCACACGGGTGACATGGTCAATATTGCCACCGACAATCATAACCGCGCCCACTTCTGCACTCGCGCGACCAAAACCAGCCAGAATGGATGTGATCAAACTGAAACGCCCATCCCACAATAAGGTTGGGATTGAACGTATCGGGCCACAACCAAGGGAGAGGAGCTGTTCTTCGTATTCACTCCATAATTCTTGTACAACTTGGCGTGTTAAGGCCGCGATAATGGGTGTTATCAGAAGAACTTGAGCAATGATCATGGCCGTTGGTGTGAATAACAATCCCAAAACACCCAGAGGCCCAGATCTAGACAAGACCAAATAAACCATCAAGCCCACCACAACAGGCGGTAAACCCATCAAGGCATTTAAGACAACAACAACGACCTGTTTACCCCGAAAAGGGATCAGTACAAGCCCAGCCCCAATGGGCAGACCAATAAGTGCCGAAATGAAAACCGCACTCAAACTTACCTGCAAAGACAGACCTACGATCTCAATCAAATTTTGATCAAAATGGGCTATCAATCCAAATGCTGCTGAAAAAGCAGACCAAAACTCATCCACAGATCAGCCTCCACCACGCTGAAAGGACTTTGCCATACGCGTAAATTCAATTAAAGCCGTTTCATCATCAAGGCCATAGAAACGAAAAGTAACAAAGGTAACAGGCAAACAAATCAAAGCAATGCGACGTTCCCCAACGGCTGATAAATCAATTTCAATTCGCCCCAAAGGCGCATCTTCAATAATGACACATGCCCCTTTTTCCTCATCACCTGTCCATGTGACATTTGCATTTGGTACAGTTTTGGGAAGCAAGCGTAGAAAATCTTTATGATTCGTCCCCATTTCACGGGTAATTTCTGCAAATTGATTTGAAGGTTCAGACATGCCTCAACCTCCCGCAATCGGGGGCCAAACAGCCATATGATCGTTTTCTTTTAAGTGCAAGGTTTCGCGCGCACTCGGTTCAACATAATTTCCATTAATCAAAACCAGATGGCATTGTTCTAGTGGAACACCATATTTATTCAACACATCCACAACGCTTACTGCGCCCGACAAAGTAATCTCTGCCTCGTTAGCAATTGCATTTTCTGGCAAATATTGCCCCAACATCGCATAAAGTTTGAGCGTAATATTCATTTATGTTTTTGCTCCTAAAGACATTATCAAACATCCCCTGATCATCATAATTAACCCACCCTCGTCACACATGTTATCCTACTTTGGATTAGAACCTTATATCTTTTAATATGCGATTAATTTTAACAAAAAAAAGTGGTGCAGAAATCATAGTCTGCACCACTTATAAACACTATTGAATCTTTGATTAAAAGTTCAAAGCTTCAGCACGGGTCACATGCGGAATATTTTTCACTTCATTCAACGTTTCTTCTGAGATTTCATTATCGACTTGGATCAAACAAATCGAGTCAGTGCCTGCATCAGAACGCCCCAAGTGGAACGTCGCAATGTTAATCCCTGCAAAACCAAGTGTTGTCCCTAGTTTACCGATAAAGCCCGGCTTATCTTGGTTCGTGACAAACAACATATGATCACCAACTTCGGCTTCAACCGGAATGTCATTGATTTCGACGATCCGAGGTTTGCTGCCCGTAAACAACGTGCCCGCGACTGATCGCGTTTGTGTTTCAGTCACAACAGTAAGTTTGATATAAGATTGATACTCAGCCGATTTTTCACGTGTGACTTCGGTGATTTCAATATTGCGTTCTTTCGCAATTGCAGGCGCACTGACCATGTTCACGCTTTCCAACATGGGTGTCAAAAGGCCCGTTAAAACCGTCGCCGTCAAAGGCTTTAAATTCACTTCTGATACAGCACCTTCATATTCGATGGTGACAGATTTAACACCGGATTGTGTAATCTGACCTGCAAAGCTTCCCAATTGTTCAGCCAATTTGATAAAAGGCTTTAGTTTTGGGGCTTCTTCTGCAGAAACAGACGCGATGTTCAAGGCGTTTGTAATCGCACCCGTCAGTAAATAGTCAGAAATTTGTTCCGCAATTTGCAACGCTACTTTTTCTTGAGCTTCCGACGTTGAAGCGCCAAGGTGAGGCGTACAGATACAGTTTTCAACACCAAACAAAACGTTTTCTTTTGCTGGTTCATTCGCATATACATCTGTTGCAGCCGCAGCGACTTTACCGCTTTCAAGGGCTGTTTTCAGATCACCTTCGTTCACCAAACCACCACGCGCACAGTTTATGATGCGTACACCATCTTTCATCTTTGCAATGGCTTTTGCATTGATAATGTCACGTGTTTGATCGGTTAAAGGTGTATGCAGCGTGATAAAATCAGCGCGCGCGAACAATTCGTCCAGTTCGACCTTTTCAATGCCCATATCTTTCGCGCGTTCTGGCGATAAATAAGGATCAAATGCAACAACGCGCATTTTCAGACCCATGGCACGTTCGCAAACCGCAGAACCAATGTTGCCAGATCCAATAACACCCAGTGTTTTACCAAGGAGTTCTACACCCATGAATTTTGACTTTTCCCACTTGCCTGCATGTGTTGATGCGTTGGCTTGAGGGATAGAGCGTGCACAGGCCATCATCATTGAAATGGCATGTTCCGCTGTTGTAATCGAATTCCCAAAGGGCGTGTTCATCACAACAATGCCTTTGGCTGTCGCAGCTGGTTTATCGATATTGTCTGTGCCAATACCTGCGCGACCGATGACTTTCAGATTGGTTGCTGCATTGATAATTTCTTCAGTCGCTGTTGTTGAAGAACGGATGGCAAGACCATCATATTCACCAATGCGAGCTTTTAATTCTTCTGGGCTTTCGCCTGTAATAACATCAACTTCGATGCCACGTGCTTTAAAGATATCGGTCGCTTGCGAGCTCATTTTATCGGAAATAAGTACTTTAGGCATATGAATGCCTCCCTGTTTTATATGTATCGTTTGAAGAAAAAACCCACCATCGCTTCTTTTGCGAATGATGGGTCTAAAAGTTCTATGCGAATTCAGCAGCGACTTGATCCAAGCCCCAATCTAACCATGGGGTCAGTGCTTGCAAATCAGACGCTTCTACCGTGGCACCGCACCAAATACGAAGCCCAGCAGGTGCATCGCGGTACGCCCCGATGTCATAAGCCGCATCTTCTGCATCCAAAATCGAAACAAGACGTTTGGCTGCTTTGGCTTGATCTTCATTTGACAAATTGGTGAACCAGCTGGCCGTGACTTTCAAACAAACAGATGTGTTTGAACGTATTACTTTATCTTCAGCTAAGAAACCGAACGTATCGTTTGCCTCAACCCAGTCTTCTAAGACTTTAAGGTTCGCTTCAGAACGTGCGATCATTCCTGATAAGCCGCCAAGGCCTTCAGCCCAGCTCAAACCATCAAGCGCATCTTCAACACACAACATTGAAGGTGTGTTGATGGTTGCACCAGTAAAGATACCCTCGATCAACTTTGCGCCCTTCGTCATGCGAAAAATCTTTGGCATGGGCCAAGATGGTGTATAGCTTTCAAGGCGTTCAACAGCACGTGGACCAAGAACAAGAACACCGTGTGCGCCTTCACCACCCATGACTTTTTGCCAAGAATAAGTCAGAACATCGATTTTATCCCAATCAATATCCATCGCAAAAACAGCAGATGTCGCATCACAAATGGTCAAGCCTTCACGATCATCAGCAATCCAATCACCATTTGGAACGCAAACACCTGATGTCGTGCCATTCCAAGTGAAAACAACATCACGGGAAAAATCAGCTTGCGACATATCAGGAAGCTGTCCGTAGTCAGCTTTAAATTCACGTAGATCATCCAGTTTTAATTGGCTTTTCACATCGCCAACCCAGCCTTTACCAAAGCTTTCCCACTGGAACATGTCAACACCACGCGGGCCGAGCAATGACCATAAGGCCATTTCAACTGCACCAGTATCAGATGCAGGCACGATGCCGACGCGATAACCATCTGGAATGCCCAAAACAGCTTTTGTGCGCTCAATGGTATCTTTGAGTTTCTCTTTACCAATTTTGGCACGGTGAGAACGACCCAGCGCAGCACCTTTCAAAGCATCCAGTGTGAAACCAGGACGTTTTGAACAAGGACCAGATGAAAAATTAGGATTTGCCGGCTTTACGCTCGGCTTAGTAACAGTACTCATGTCTGTATAAACTCCCTTCCAGACAGCCAATCGATATCTGAAAAGAGAATGATAATGACACCGCTAGTGCCTATCCCCTTCTCTCACAACCTATGGCAAAAGAAGAGCTTCCTGATCCGTTGGGGGACCAGAGCCCGCAAGAGTGGTAGCAAAAAAAAGAGCCCGAAGCAATGAAGCATCGAACCCTTTTAAAAACCCTATGTCTGTAAAGGCTTATTCTTTACCAAAGACTCGTTCAAAAATCACATCAACACGTTTGGTATGATAAGAAATCGAATCTTCTTCCAATAAAGTTGTCAAAGCGTCAACAGATAAATGTTCTGTTAGGCCTTCATCTTTCGACAGGAAGAAGAACAGACGGTTATCGTGGTTTTGAGCTTCCTTCTCCGTCGCATCCATTTCAACTTTCCCATCTGGATTATCCGGATCAATACCGTATGATTTCCAAACGCGCATGGCGTTGCGTTGAACGATGCGATATGATTCTTCGCGGCTTACATTGTTTTGTGTCAAGAACAACAAGACGCGTTGTGCATCATGCACGCCGCCAAAGTTGTTCATATGATCCAACATGTTTTGTGGATAAACCACCAATTTTTCAATCGTGCCTGCCAAACGGTTCAATGCGAAATCAAGTGTTATGGTTGAGTCTGGACCGATCATACGTTCAACAGATGAATGCGAGATATCGCGCTCATGCCAAAGTGTCACGTTTTCGAGTGCCGGAACAACAGCCATACGAACCGTGCGTGCCAAACCTGTCAGGTTTTCTGTCAAGATTGGGTTGCGTTTATGTGGCATTGCACTTGAGCCTTTTTGGCCCGGTGCGAAATATTCTTGAGCTTCGCGAACTTCGGTACGCTGCATATGACGAATTTCAGTCGCAACATTTTCCATCGAAGACGCAATAAGTCCTAACACACTGAAAAAATGCGCATGACGATCACGTGGAATAACTTGCGTTGAAATCGGCTCTGGCGTTAAATCCATTTGTTCCGCGACATATTCTTCAACACGCGGATCAACGTTCGCGAATGTACCAACCGCACCAGAAATGGCACAAGTTGCGATGTCTTCACGCGCCAATTCAAGGCGTTTGCGGTTACGATCCATTTCAGCATAGAAACGCGCGAACTTAAGACCCATGGTCACAGGTTCCGCATGAATACCGTGTGAACGTCCGATACAAACCATGTTTTTAGTTTCTTTAGCGCGTTTTTTCAAAGCAGCCAAAAGACGGTCCAAATCAGACAACAACAAATCAGCTGCTTGTTTCATTTGAACGCTGAGACATGTGTCCAAAACGTCTGAAGATGTCATACCTTGGTGCACAAAGCGGGCTTCGTCGCCAACGTTCTCAGATAATTCAGTTAAAAATGCAATGACGTCATGTTTAACTTCGGCTTCAATCTCATCAATGCGCGCGATACGTTCTGGGGTATATTCTTTTTGACCTTTGGCCCAAACAACTTCGGCCGTGCCTTTTGGAATAACATTAAGTTCTTCCATTTTGGTAACAGCGTGAGCTTCTATTTCAAACCAGATGCGGAGTTTATTAGCAGGCTCCCAAATGGAAGTCATTTCCTTGCGGGAATAGCGCGGGATCATGGCACTCTCTTTTCGATAGATGTGATCGGGAAAACTTTGCGCGCTTTATCGCAGAAAAAAGTCCCTTTTGGAAGAAAAAAGACTCTATTTTCTGCGCGGCAAAATGAACCAAACATAAGCAACAACCTGCAAGCCTAAGAACATGCCAAAGGCCGCACGATAAGCTTCGGGATCATACCCGCCATTTTCAAGCACAGGCCAAAGATTGATCACCTGCCCGCTGATCGATTGTAGAATGAAGATGGTGATAAAGACCAACAAGTTAATCGCGGTGTTGACCCGCCCTGCCAAATGGCTAGGGAAATGTTGCGATAAAACCGCATACTGCAAAATACCTGTGGTGCCAAAAAAGCTAAACCCAAGCCAGAACAACGGAAAGTCCACTGCCCATTCCATAATGATGGCAACTTGCACCAGCATGAAAAGAAACATACCCGTCCCAGCCACATAGATGGTCTTAATACCGCGCCGCCCCAGACGTTCACTTAACGCGCCAAGACCAAGAAAACCCGCCACCATTGCAGCGGCAATCCAGAATAATGAACTTGCAACATCACCACGTTCCAAGCCTGCCATGTCTCTGTGCCAAGGGCCAACCCACAAACTTTGTACTGAAATGAAAGAGGCTTGCGACATCATCGTCACAGGGGCTATCCGCCAGAAAAATGAGCTGGTGAACACCTCGCGTACGCCAGACATTTGCTCCGCAATCGTGGTTTTATGTTCTGGTCTTTTGGTATGAGGTACCAGCGTATAGATGACAATCGCACAGATGATCGTCAGAACCGCGAGCCCCCAAAAGCCGCCACGCCAGCCAAACTCTTGAACAACAAGTTCCGTCGGCGTTGTCCCTGCTAAGGCTCCCATGCCGCCTGCCGCCATGATGAAACCATTCACCAAAGGAAGCTTTCCCGGCTCGTAGAATACCGTGAAGGCCTTAAAGGATGCCATCAAACATGCCGACACCCCAAATCCGATTAAAGCGCGCCCTGCAATTAAAGTGGCACTGTCTTCAGCCACAGCAAAAAGTGCAGCGCCTGCGGCTGCAAAAAGAAGAAGACTTGCTTCCACAACACGCGGGCCATGGCGATCCAGTAAAACACCCAAAGGGATTTGAAAAGCCGCAAATGTCAGAAAATAAGAAGCTGTCAACAACCCAAGCGTATCTGGGCCCAAACCTAAATCAGATACCAAATCCGGTGCAATCACCGCATTCACGACCCGATAAAGGTAAGACAGGAAATAACCAAAAGCGAACGGGATAAACACCCGTGCGATCATACCTAATGGACTGAGCTTGTTCATATTCTCTCCAACATTTAAGCCAGAGAACTAGCACAGACAATCATATAAGTGCAATCGCAAGTAATACTTAGCCGGGTAATCCGTCAATGCGGGGCTTGATTAAGATGGGGGCATAGACAATGGCAAAAAGACCGTACCCGATGACCCACAAGACACCAGAAACCGTGATCCACTCGGGGCTCAAAGCGACAACGCGCACGATGGCTGCTGTGAAAACAAACACGTATGAAGCCACAGTCAATTTCGATGCCATCAAGGGACGTCCTGAATGACCAAGGGCCGCGCGCGACCCAACAGCCAAAATTAACATACCAACACCACCTGTTGTCAGGCCATGAAGGGCCGCATTCGCATCAATCATACCCGTTAAATCAGCAACTGCGATGAGGGCAAAACCAACCGGCAACCATATATAGGCGGCATGCAATACCCAAACGATGGGGCTAAAACCTGTTTTTAATGAATGCCAGCCAAACATGCGATAAAACAAAACAAGTGCTGTCGCACCCGCGATAATGCCAGATACGATTTCAGGGATGGGCGCCAATTCACAAATGGCGGATAGAAAAATCAAGATCAATACGGCTTGATGTGTCCACATCGGTGTTGAACAACTAATTTCTTGTTGCAGTTTCATGCGCAACGCATTTTGGGTGAAAGCTGGGATAACGCGCCCACTGATAAGAGCCGCCACAGCAATGACCATATAAACACCTGCGCGCAATGCATTTTCTGGATCCCAGAAATGAAAAGCAAAATTCATCAAGGTCCACGAAAACAAAATGAGCGGCACAACAAAATTACGCTTGTTGCCTGCGGGTATAATCAGTTTCGCAATCATATAACCAATAAAGGGCAAAAATAACAAATCCAACCAAGCCAGATAAAAAAGCTCTGGGAAAATTTCTGCAATCAAGAAAGCCACACGTCCGACAAGCCAAACAACAGCCAGATAGACAACGGGCTTGCCTTGAAAAGATTTTGCACCAACCCATTTCGGGACAGCTGCCATCAAAAACCCACTCACCGCAGCACTCGCAAAGCCAAAGACCATTTCATGTCCGTGCCAACCAGATGATAAATCCAACTCGCCTAGATAAGCCAACACCCAAGCTGCGATGAAAAACACACCGGACAAGGCCGTAAACAAAAAGAAGGGACGGTGCCCAGCTGTAAACAACACAGGACCCTTGAAAGATTTAACAGGTTCAGAGATATCTAAAAATACACGCGACATTTTATTCCTTTAAGGGCCATGTTTTTCATCACAGCTATTGGTATTCAGGTTATTCTCCACCCTAAGTACTAACTTAATTTTTTTCCGACTGAGATACGTTGACTTTCATCAACGTCCTTTTCATACTGCGCAGCCCTTATAAATGATAATTATGTCAGGTTTAAGATCATGAAAGCCACCATCATCCCCGTAACTGCCTTTGAACAAAATTGTTCACTCATCTGGTGTGAAGAAACCATGAAAGGCTGCTTGGTCGATCCGGGTGGCGATATCGATACCTTGTTGGAGGCCGTCAAAAAAGAAGGCGTGACATTAGAAAAAATTCTCTGCACTCATGGTCACCTTGATCACGTCGGTGGTGTGGCTGAACTTGCAAAATTAAAAGACCTCCCCATCGAAGGCCCACATTCAGATGATGGCTTTTGGATTGACCAGCTTCCCCAACAAACCGTACAGTTCGGCTTTCCCCCAACCGAAGTATTCGAGCCCACACGATGGCTAAACGATGGCGATACAGTCACATTCGGTAATGTAACACTAGAAGTCTATCACTGCCCCGGGCACACGCCGGGCCATGTGGTTTTCTTTAACGCCGATACCCGCGTTGCCATCGTTGGTGATGTTTTATTCCAAGGTTCAATCGGGCGCACAGATTTCCCCAAGGGCAATCACGCAGACCTGATCAACGCCATTAAAACAAAACTATTTCCCTTAGGTGACGACGTCGTCTTCATTCCCGGTCACGGACAACTTTCAAACTTCGGTGAAGAACGGAAATCTAACCCTTTCTTGCAAGATTAAGAAACAAACTGGGCCTTATAGTTACAACAGCCCCGTATTCTTAAAACTGTAATAGCCTTTTCGACCCACAATAATATGATCGTGGAGTTCTATACTCAACGGTCTTGCAATTGACTGGATGCGTTTGGTCATATCGATATCTGCGCGCGAGGGCGTGGTGTCACCGCTGGGATGGTTATGCACCATGATCAAGGCGCTGGCGTCCAGCTCAAGCGCACGTTTTATCACCTCACGTGGATAAACGGGGGTGTGATCAATTGTGCCGCGTTGTTGTAATTCATCCGCGATTAACACGTTCTTACGGTTCAGATAAAGGACACGAAATTGTTCGACCCCATGATACGCCATGGAGGCCCGGCAATAATCCAGCAGCATCTGCCATGATGATAAAACAGGTTTATTCATCACCTGTTCTTGCATCAACAAAATGGCAGAAGCTTGCACAGCTTTCAGGGCACAAATCGCAACTTCGCCCAGACCTTCTTCTTTGGATAAAGTAATCGCATCCGCACTGATGACATCGGCGAAACTGCCGTGTGTTTCAATCAGGCGCTTGGCAAGTGGTTTCACATCCTCACGTGGTTTGGCAGAAAATAAAATCAGTTCGATTAATTCATAATCATGCAATGCGCCCGGACCCGATTTTAAAAAACGCTTACGCAAACGTTTTCGGTGTCCAACAAAATGGGGTTGTTCACTCATCATCCATACCCTTAAAAACAAAAAACCGACGTGCAATTTCTTACACATCGGTTTGTATGAATGGGTTTGAGAACTTTTATTGATAAGGTGGTTTGTCTAAGCCTTTTGGTGACAATGTGAAAATCTCACAACCGTCTTTTGTCACACCCAATGAATGTTCAAACTGTGCGGAAAGAGAACGATCACGCGTCACAGCCGTCCAACCATCTGACAGGACTTTGATATCAAACTTGCCCGCATTAATCATCGGCTCGATCGTGAAGAACATACCTTCTTCTAAAATCGGGCCTTCATCTGGTTTACCATCCGCATAATGCAACACATTTGGTGCTTCATGAAAAACCGTCCCCAAGCCATGCCCACAAAAATCACGCACAACAGAATAACGAAAGCTTTCTGCATAGGTTTGAATCGCATGACCGATGCGGTTTAAATGCACACCCGGTTTGACTTCTTTAATGCCCAGCATCAACGCCTCATACGTCACATCGACCAGTTTATTGGCTTTAACCTTGGTATTGCCAACGAGGTACATTCTAGACGTATCGCCATACCAGCCGTCAAGAATAGGCGTCACATCGATATTAACGATATCGCCATCGACTAATTTCTTATCACCCGGAATACCATGGCAAACCACATGATTAATAGAGGTACAGATCGATTTTGGGAACCCACGATAGTTCAACGGGCCACAAGTCGCGCCATGATCGGAGATGAAATCATGACATAGCTTATCCAGCTCACCCGTTGTCACGCCCGGTTTAACATAGGGTGTGATGAAATCTAGTGTTTCTGCAGCAAGTTTTCCAGCTTTGCGCATACCTTCAAAATCTTCGGCAGTATGTATTTTAATCGATCCACGTGACAAAAGTTATCGTCCTTCAAGTTTCATATTTAGAATGGTTTGTATCTTTGTTAACGCAAATGAGTCGCAATTACCAGACTCTTATAGAAAAGCAACAGGGACAGGCCTCGTCACTGTAATCCCATCCAAGCCCACATCACATTGATAACAGACTACCTCGACACCGCGTTTCAAAGCATTTTTCAGCTCGGCATCATATGTGGGGTCAATATCGCGTGCGATATCCATCACCTTACAATCAGCGCGTTGCACCAAATAAAACATGACTGAACGATGGCCTTCTTCGACCATATCACCCAGTTCGCGCAAATGTTTGGCACCGCGTGTTGTTACCGAGTCGGGGAAATCTGCATTCTCACCACGACGTAGTGTGACGCTCTTAACTTCGACATAGCATTTAGGCTTGCTAGCATCTTCTAACAAAACATCAATGCGAGAATTCACACCGTATTTCACTTCCCGGCGCAAACTATCATACCCGAGGAGTTCTGGAATTTGATCTGCAAGAATGGCTTCTTCGACAATCTTGTTAGGAAGGCCTGTATTGATCCCGACGTTAAAACCATCTTTTTCAATAATTTCCCAAGTAAATTTTAATTTACGCTTGGGATTATTACTGGGTGATAACCAGACTGTTGCGCCTTCGTCTTTCACGCTCAACATTGATCCTGAATTCGCACAATGGGCCACAACGATTTCGCCGTTTTCCAATTCTACGTCAGACAGGAACCGTTTATAGCGCTTGATCAATTTTCCCTTGATCAGTTTATCTTCAAACTTCATTGATCTTTACCCGTTAAAACATGTTCCGGCACACCAAAAGCATCTGCCATTTTATGGGTTGCACTGCCGGGCTGTAGCGGCTTTTGCTGCGACGGATCAGGCTTCCAAGCTGTTAGGTACATAACTTGAAAAGAAGCTGGAACACGTCCATCTTCGCCCTTAAATTCTTCGATATATTTTTCCATGGCTTTAAAGATCAAATCACGCTTGGTGAAAACTTTGCGGCGATCCAAGACTTTGTTGTTTTCGCCCATGCCTTTTAAGTCTTTTAAAAGCTTCAACGGGTTTTCATAAGAAACCGTAACCATATCCGCATCCACAACGGGCAGATTAAAGCCTGCGCGTTGCAACAACATGCCAATATCGCGCACATCTGCAAAAGGCGAAATTCGTGGGCTCATCCCGCCATCAACTTCCATTTCTGCTTGTTGTAGTGATTGACGCAGCTCACCCAAGGTTTCCATACCAAACATGGTGCCGATAAACAGCCCATCTGGTTTTAAAGAACGATTGATCTGTAACAAGGCACCGGGCAAATCATTTACCCAATGAAGGCTGAGGTTGCTCATAATTAAATCAAATTGATTGGCCCCAAAAGGCAGAACTTCTTCATCAGCCACAAGT
>Ga0209345_10004242_pt1 | contig 14018 bp, 12 predicted proteins | sample Cruoilmetagenom7_FD_187294 | JGI IMG/M metagenome (GOLD analysis project Ga0209345, IMG submission 187294) | Oil polluted marine microbial communities from Coal Oil Point, Santa Barbara, California, USA - Sample 7 (SPAdes) (version 2) | ecosystem: Environmental > Aquatic > Marine > Oil seeps ... | reverse complement strand
GGCGCAGAGGTTCGCATGAGCGACATTGCCAAGCAGGCGGGCATTAGCCGTCAGGCGCTCTATCTTCATTTCCCGGCCCGATCGGGTCTGTTGATTGCCGCTGCGCGTTATGTGGATGAAATCAAGGGCATTGATGCGCGGCTGCTAGGCAGCAGGAATGCCGCAACAGGGATTGATCGGCTCAACGCATTCATTGAAGAATGGGGCAATTATATCCCGGAAATTTACGGTGTCGGCAAAGCCTTCATCGCGATGAAGGACAGTGACGAGGCCGTGGCCGCTGCATGGGATGACCGTATGCAAGCGGTCCGCCATGGCTGCGCCGCTGCGATTAAGGCACTGAAAACAGATGGCATGTTATCTGCTGATTACAGCGTAAAACGGGCAACTGACATATTATGGACGATAGTATCGGTTGGAAATTGGGAACAATTGACCATCGAATGTGGTTGGTCCCAGAAAAAATATGTCGAAGCAGTGCAGCGCCTCGCAGCAAGATCATTGCTCGAAAACCCCATCAGGCCTTCCGCCTGTGATTAACAGGCAGGCCATGCCCGCATAGCATGAGACATAGCGGCTTGGGGTGGCCGCGCAGCGGGCGATCCCCGGCCCTCACTACTGGCTAGCCAGCCCCATCAATTGCCAGAATAGTCAGTTGCCGCAAAAGTCAGTCGCTATAATAAAGCGCGCCCAGTTCATCCATGATTGTGGCGGCATCGTACGCCATGGGCTGGCTGACACCATCATCAAAATAGCGAATGGTCAGCTTAGTTTTGTATCCGCTCAGCCTACGAGCTGTCTCCCTGCCGTACGTGCGGGTGACCCAGAAGCGTGTATAATCTGACCTGTCGGTGATGAGGAAGTGAGATTTTCCCGCCTCGCGTGTCAGTTCGGCGGCGCGAAGAAGTGTCATCTCCTGAACCACCGAGCCCAACGTTGTTTCGCCATCATATTCAACACTTACCGATCCGTCTGCATTCGGTGTTGAGCTGAAGCCTAGAGTTTTTTGGGCGGGCTTGGTCAGGCTTAGCCCCAACGTAAAGGCTCCGCTGAGGAGCGTGCGGAGGACATCGGGGCGCGACTTTTTGTAACGGATGGACATATCGGCAGATTCCGGTCTCATCAGAGTATTTCTAACGAGCCTATTAAGGCTCGGCGCCTGGGGTTTTACCGCGGGGGCAAGCTCAGGCAATGCGGGCAGGCTATCACCGCTCGTCAAAGCTGAAGCATTGTACGCTGCGTAAAATTCCTGTGTGTATCGGTTTGAGCGTGGCGTCTGCCCGTCTAATAATGACGCTGCCTCTTGTAACCGCCCCTCCGAAACTTCGATCCGCGCGCGCACCAATTTCATAAACAGATCAAATTCTTTTTGATAAATCTGCCGAGGATTTTTTATAAAGACATTGCTTACGCCGCCCCCCTTTTCGCCGTCTTCCTCTTTCTTTACCGCGAATGCTTCTTGCACTACTGAAAGGCTGGCCCGCGCCTTGTCGTTCATCCCCAAGGCTGCATAGGCATAAGCAAGTTCCAGCCTATTGCCATATTCTATTGCGGCCGTTTTCATCGCCTCAATATTTGTTCTTTTTATAAGAAAGACGAAATCGGGTATCACTGGCAAATCGGGCAATTCCTCGCCGGCGAGCGCAACAGTTTCTTCAAAACTAGCGCGGCGCATACGATGCCTCTTCGCGAAACTGCGCATGTCAGGATCAAGGCGCTCAAGGCTGGACCATAATGGGCCAAGAGGATCATCCGTGGGAGAGTTAATCAAGTGCACCAATGCAGCTAAGGCTTGAACCTGGACGGCATAGGGGCGCTTTGCAGCTGCGCTCTGGGCCAAGCTTATGGCTTTCTCGGCCATGCCTTTCTCGGCCATGCCTTTCTCGCTCAGTGCAACAGCGCGAATTAGATCGAGTGAAACCCCCATGCTTCTGTCAAAGTGGAATTTCCCCCGGTACTCAGCCAGCTCGGCTTCAGCGGCATCAAGATCGCTAAGCGCCGCCTCTATCGCGCCCTTCTCAAGCCATGCTGCGGCGCGCGCCCTTAACAGGTGGGCGCGGCGCAATCTTTGTTCCGGGCGTAATTTGTCACTCGAAAGAGCGCGATCACACGCGGAAATTATCGAGGCAAAGGTGGGAAGGGTTCCATATGCGGTGCTGGCGGTAATATTTGCCCCTTCGCGCATTCCATCCTTCTTGCGCTTTGGCTTTTTAAGGCCATCACAGCGGGTGAAATCAGAGCTAGCGCCTGCCAATACCGGTGCCGGCTGCGCCAACAGGGTCAAAGCCAATGCAGTGGCAGATAAATACATTTTCATATTGGCCGCGACTTTCCCGATAATCCCTGAAAGTCAATTGCATAGAGTGCACAGATTGTAATGGGAAGCGCAAAAATCTTGCCTAATTTTAATGCTACCTTCGCCGGGCGAGCAGCGTTTGGGCTGGCGGCAATTTTCCAGATCACATGCGCTGGCAGGCCGCGTTTCGGGAACCTGAAATGGCGCGATATTCGCTTCTTTGACGAGTAGGCATCGCCGCGTTTTGCCAGATCCGCTAGCAGCGCCGGGCCCGTGTTGGTTTAAGATTAAGCCTGCGCCCAAGATGTCAGTTCAGGCTTGGCCTCGGGGCGCTGGGCATTCACACTTGTCTTGTCGGCATCAAAGCCTGAGCCTAGGGCGTTTTTCTATGACAGATAAAAATCCTGACCGTGATCTGATTGATCACAAATTCTACCACGCTGACCAAGAAGCGGTGTTTTCTGAATCGGCACCGCAGAGCACCCCGCAAACGCAGCATCCGGCCTATAAATTGGCGTTTCAGGATCGCGATTTCATGCTGCGCGATGAATTGCGCCCGGTGCGTTTCCAGTTGGAATTGCTGAAACCGGAAATGTTGCTGGATGAGGCTGGTGTCGGCTCGACGCTGGTCGTCTATGGTTCAGCCCGCATTCCATCGCCCGCAGAGGCCGAGGCGCTGGTTGCCAATGCCTCTGGCGACAAGAAGCAGGTGGCTGAAAATCTGGCGGCCAAGGCCAAATATTATCAAGAGGCCTACAATCTGGCCAAGATGGTCAGCGAAAAATCCATCGTCGAACATGGAAAGCGGCAATTTGTGATTACATCGGGCGGCGGCCCGTCGATCATGGAAGCGGCCAATAAGGGGGCCAGTGATGCAGGGGCTGAGTCGATTGGCCTTAACATCGTGTTGCCGCATGAACAGGCGCCCAACGCCTATGTGACGCCTTATCTATCGTTTCAGTTCCATTATTTTGCGCTGCGCAAGATGCATTTCCTGCTGCGCGCGCGCGCGATCGCTGTGTTCCCCGGCGGGTTTGGCACTTTCGATGAAACGTTCGAGCTGCTGACCTTGATCCAGACGGGCAAGATGAAACCGATCCCGATTGTAATGTTCGGCAAGGATTTCTGGAACAGGGTGATCAATTTTGAAGCTCTGGCCGATGAAGGCACCATCAACCGCGAAGATCTGGATCTGATCCATTGGTGCGAAACCGCCGAAGAGGCGTGGTGTTATATCTCTGATTTTTACGATCTGGATTGCTGAGGGGCTGGCAGAACCGATTGATGCCCCAAGGGGCCGTTGCCAAGGCCAAATCCGGGGGCATTCTGGATTGCGCGAAAAACGAATTGGCGCGCCGAACGCACAGCATGTTCAAGCGGCAAGCCCTGCGCCATCAATGTCGCGAGCGCGGCAGACAAGGTGCAGCCGGTTCCATGTGTATGGCGTGCTGGTAGGCGGGAATGTTCAAACCTCAGCGTCTCCCCGCTGGGTTCGACCAGCAGATCAATTACGGTTTCATCCTGTGTATGGCCCCCTTTGGCGAGGACAGCGCAGCCATATTGCCCGGCCAATTGCGCGGCGGCCTGCTCTCTTTGGGCCAAATTGGTTAAGCGGCGGCGGGCAAGAATTTCCAATTCCGGCAGATTGGGCGTGATAATTGAGGCGAGCGGGAAGAGATGTTCGCGCATGGCTTCGATCGCATGATCTCCGGCGAGCAGATCGCCCGAACTTGCCACCATTACCGGATCAAGTATGATTGGAAAGCGGGCTGCTGGGTCCGCGCGGTTTGCTTGTAATTCCCCGCCCCCCTCGCGCGCAGAAATTTGCGGCCAGTCAACAAGAATTGCAGCCACATGCTGGATGATATCATCATTGCCCAGCATTCCGATTTTGATCGCATCGGCGCCAATATCCTCGATGCAGCTGGTGATTTGTTGGCGGACAAATTCACCGCGCAGCATTTCCGCCCCCTGCACCCCCAGCGTATTCTGGGCGGTCACGGCGGTTATTGCGCTCATCGCATATCCGCCAAGCATGGTGATGGTTTTTATATCAGCCTGAATGCCTGCCCCGCCTGAACAATCCGATCCTGCGATGGACAGAATGCGTGGGGGTGTTGGCGGGGGCAGGTTCATTTCTTGAACTTGCGCTGGGTAGATGGCGGGAATTTCTCCTGCGCTTGCTTGCCGCGCGTAGGGCGGTCCATTAATTCACCGCCGCAATTGGGGCAGCAATCATCCACCGCCTCGGCGCAATGGGCGCAAAACGTGCATTCAAAGCTGCAAATGAAAGCGCCCGGCGCTTCGGCCAGCAGATCAGCACCGCAGCGTTCGCAATCGGGGCGCATTTCAAGCATATTGATATCCCGGCATCAGGCTGCCTTTTGCACTGCGTCGCAAATTCGGTTCACCACCGCCTCTACTTGTGCGGGGTCATCGCCTTCTGCCATCACGCGGATAACCGGTTCTGTGCCCGATGGCCGGATAACCAGACGGCCCCTGCCAGCCAATTCTGTTTCAGCCGCCGCGATCACCGCTTTTACCGCATCATCTTCTAACGGTGTGCCTTCTTGGGGTGTGCCGCCCGCGTAACGCACATTCTTGAGCAATTGTGGGACCGGATCGAACAAATGCAGCAATTCGCTGGCCTTTTTGCCCGATTGCACCAATGCGGCCAGCACTTGCAGCGCGGCAATCGTTCCATCGCCGGTGGTTGCATGATCCAGCATAATCATATGGCCGGATTGTTCGCCGCCAACATTGAAACCCCCGGCGCGCATTTTTTCCAGCACATATCGATCGCCAACCTTGCTGCGTTCCAGCGTCAGGCCGTTGCTATCCAGAAAACGTTCAAGGCCCAGATTGGACATCACCGTTGCCACAATGCCGCCGCCGGTTAAGTGGCCCGCGGCAGCCATTCTGGTGGCAATCAGGGCCATAATCTGGTCGCCATCAACCGTTCGCCCGGTTTCATCTACTACGATCAATCGGTCAGCATCGCCGTCCAGCGCAATGCCGATGTCGGCGCCCTCGGCAACCACTGATTGCTTGAGGGCATCAAGCGAAGTTGACCCGACCCCGTCGTTAATGTTGCGGCCATTGGGGCTAACGCCCAGCGTGATGACTTTCGCGCCTAATTCCCAAATGGCGGACGGGGCCACTTCGTAGGCGGCGCCATTGGCGCAATCGACCACGATCTTCAGCCCATCGAAACGGACATCTTCGGGCACGGACCGTTTTACCGCATGGATATAACGACCGCGGGCATCCTCGATCCGGCGGGCGCGGCCGATATCGGCGGATGGGGCCAGCTGCTGATCGGTCTGGATGGCATCTTCGATGGCCAATTCATCCTTGTCCGACAATTTAAAGCCATCGGGGCCGAACAGTTTGATCCCATTATCTTCATACAGATTGTGACTGGCCGAAATCATAACCCCTAAATCCGCGCGCATTTCGCGGGTTAACAGCGCAATGGCAGGCGTTGGCAGTGGGCCGGTCATGATTACATCCATGCCCACGCTGGTAAAACCGGCAACCAATGCGCTTTCCATCATATAGCCTGAAAGGCGGGTGTCCTTGCCGATTACGACCCTGTGTTTGTGGTCGCCGCGCAGGAAATGCCGGCCTGCTGCCTGGCCAACGCGCATTGCAGTGGCCGCTGTCATCACCCCTTTATTGGTGGTTCCGCGGATCCCATCAGTACCAAAAAACTTGCGCGCCATGCTGTTCTCGCTTCGAATGTACTCGCTGTGCGAGCCGACAATTGCCACGGACCTGTGGCGGGTTATACCTGCAAAGGGAAGGGGAGGATAATTTTGCCGGATCAAAATAGCCAGCTTCAGGAAAATTCAGGCGAATTGGTGGTGATCCGTTTGCCGCTTTGGTGGACTTTTGGCGGTTTAATCGGCGGCTTGCTGGCAGGGCTGTTATTATCGGGCAGCAGCGCGCAGGGGCCGCTGCTGCAAATCGCCGGGCCAGTGGGGGCTCTGTGGCTGCGCGCATTGCAGATGACCATCATTCCGCTGGTTGCCGCGCTGCTGGTGCTGGGCATTGTCCATATGGCGCGGGCTGCGCGCGCCGGGCAAGCGGCGCGGCGGATGCTGGGCCTGATGTTCATGGTCCTGATTTTGGGCGGGGCGGCGGCGGCGCTTGTGATGCCTGCGTTTCTGGCAGCATTTCCCATTCCCGCTTCTGCATCAGGTTTGATTGTGTCTGACGGCGGCATTTCGCAGCAAGTGCCGGGAATTGGCGATTTTATCACTTCGCTGATTGCGCCCAACATTATTGCAGCAGCAGCGCAAACTGCCATGTTGCCGCTGACGATTTTCTTTGCCCTGTTTGGGCTGGCACTGGCGGGTTTGCCTGCCGCGCAGCGTGATTTGCTAATCGGGTTCTTTCGCGCTGTGGCCAATACTATGCTGACGATAATCGGCTGGGTTTTATGGGCAGCGCCGGCTGGGGTGTTTGCATTGGCCATAGGGGTTGCCGCGCGCAGCGGCGGCGGGGCCTTTGCTGCGCTGGGGCATTATATCGTTTCAGTTTGTGTGATGGGCGCGATTGTGCTGCTGGGGGCTTATTTATTGGCGCTGATCGGCGCACGGATCGGTTTGCTGCGATTTGCCAAGGCATTGATCCCGGCGCAGGCAGTGGCGATTTCCACCCAAAGTTCGCTTGCCAGTTTGCCTGCCATGTTGGTGAGCGCAAGGCGGCTGAATATCCGCGAACAGACCGCCGATTTCGTGCTCCCACTGGCGGTTGCTATTTTTCGGGCGACCAGCCCTGCAATGAATTTGGCCGTGGTGATTTATATTGCCGCGCTGGCCGGGATTGAATTGCCGCTGGCCTTGATGATCGCTGGGATCGGCGTGGCCTTTATCATCAGTGTGGGCACCGTCAGTCTGCCCGGATCGATCAGTTTTGTCGTGTCGATCGGGCCGATCGCCATCGCAATGGGCGTGCCGATTGAACCCTTGGCATTGTTGGTTGCAGTGGAAATGCTGCCTGATATTATGCGCACCGCTGCCAATGTAACGATGAATGTGGCCGTGACAGCGACGCTGGACCGCTCTATTCGCCAATAGACATTTTGCAGTCACTCTTTCGCCCCGCGCAGGTTCGCGTTAAGGACCTGCTATTCATTCTCATTCCACTCAATTGGAGATATCATGGCTTTCACTTTGCCCCCTCTTCCCTATGCCGACACCGCGCTGGCCCCGGCGATTTCTGCTGAAACCCTGTCATTTCATCATGGCAAGCATCATCAAGCCTATATCGACAAGGCTAATGCAGCGATCGAAGGCGGCGATCTGGCTGGTAAATCGCTGGAAGAAGTCATTGCTGCAGCGCGCGGTTCCAATCAGGGATTGTTCAACAATGCCGCACAAAGCTGGAACCACGGGTTTTACTGGCATTCCATGGCGGAAAACACGAACGCAGCTTCTGATGAGCTGGCGGCGATGATTAATGCTGCCTTTGGTTCGGTTGATGAATTTAAGGTCAAGCTGGCCGATCGCGGCCTTGGCCATTTCGCCAGCGGCTGGGTTTGGTTGGCAGAAAAGGACGGTAAGCTTTCAATCGAAGAAACGCACGACGGTGATACGCTGGCCGATAGCGGGTTTAACCCGCTGTTGGTGATCGATGTGTGGGAACATGCTTATTATCTTGATCACCAAAACAAGCGCCCCGCCTATCTGGCAGCGGTAATCAACACCAAGTTGAACTGGGCATTTGCATCTGAAAATCTGGCCCGGGGCACCACTTGGGCTTATCCTGGCTGATCTATTAGCTCTGGCTATTTAAGGGGCCTGTCCTGCGGCGCGGGGCAGGCCCTTTTTTATGGTGAAATGGCGCCAATTAGCTGGTGCCAATTAGCTGGTGCCAATTAGCTGGTAGGCGTGTCAGCCCCGGCTGGATTATCCGCGCCCCAATCCAGAAAATTCGCCTCAAACAGCGGTTCCCCAAAGACAAAGCCAATGAGGTTGGGCTTTCCAACATGGTCAAAAAATGCGGTTATCATCAGCAGGATGGGAACCGACAATAACGCCCCAAAAACCCCCCATATCCATGAAAAATAACTAAGCGCGATCAGGATCATTACCGGGTTCATGGTGAAACGCGCGCCCAGTATGGACGGGGTGAGAATATTCGATTCCACCGTGTGCAAACCAAGATAGGCAGCAGCCGGGATGATCCCCAACACGGCTGTTTCAGCAGTCCCGATCCCAAAAAGCGCCAATAGCGCAACCATTACCAATGGGCCGATATAGGGCAGGAAATTGAGCAATGCCGCAAGGCCGCCCCACATAACGGGTGCCTCCACCCCTAATGCCCATGCACCCAGCGCCACAATGATCCCGATGCACCCGTTGATCCATGCAACGGTGAAAATATAGGCGCTGACCCGGTCTTGCATTTCGCGCAATGCGCGTGCGGCCTTGATGCTCGTGTCTGATGAAATGTTCTGGAAGGGCAAATTTTTCTGCATCCGCACCCGGGCCTGGATCATGAAGAATGTCATCAGCAGCGTCAGCAATGTTTCGAGCAGCACACTAGGGGTAGCGAACGCCAATTGCTGGATTACCGAAGGGCTGGCCAAGACAACTTCGCGGCCGCTGGATTGGCCGGTTAATCCTGATAAGCGGTCATTTATCATGGAGATCCATGCAAATTCTGTCTGGAATTCGGTCAGCCTTTGCCCAACTTTTTCAGCCATCGCGGGAACTTGGTCAAACAGATCAACAGCAGGCTGAAGGATCAGCGCCAGCGCCAGCACCAAAACAGCAAAAAACGTCAATAGCGAGATGAGCGAGGCGAGGATATTAGGCAGGCCCCAGCCCGATAGTCTGGCCGCCAATGGCGAAAGGATGATGGTCAGAACAATCGCAGTGACCACTGGCAGAAACACAACCGAACCAATGGACAGGACAAAGGGCAGTGCGAAAAACAGGCCGGCCCCTAAAATCAGGACCAATGCAGAAATTAGGCGCAATTCCTGTTCTGCAAAAGCTTTTCCGCGTGTCACGCGCGCGCGTTCTGCTGACACGTCATTGGGGGCGGTTTGGGGGCGGGGTTCGCTGGGTGTTTGCATGTGGGCCATCAATTGTTCTTCTGGCCCCGGCCTGCCGATAGGGCAAGCCCGTTACCCGCTCCATTAAGTCACCCTATTCACTCGGCCCCATCAATCAGCCTCATTCATCAGCATCATCCCCATTCCTTTTCCTGCCCTATCAGATGTAGGGGCGGGCCCGCGTTGCGGGCGCTGGAATTTATTTGCGGGGCAAGGACGAAGCCGCATTGATCGGTTTGACCATTACAGCCTTGCCAATTTTCTGCCATTGACCCCGCGATTTAGGAGACGAAAATCTAAAGCTGTTTTTCGTAGATCGTATATTCACGGTTGATCGAAGCGCCGATCGCATCGGCAATCGCGATCATTCCTTGATTGTCGTCCAAAATCCACCCGATTTCAGCGCGGGTTGTGCCAAAATGCTTGGATGCATCCTGGCGGATCATTTCGATCATCATGAAGGCAAGCTGGCTGGCCAGGCGGGTGTTGTGAAATTCGCGGAGCACTCCCATCAAAGGAACCCGCATCTGCGCCCCGCGAGGGTTGCGAACCCAGCGCAATAGTTTGAACCAGCCCAAAGGAAACAATTCGCCGCCGATTTGGGCAAGGGGCTGATTAATATCAGGCAGGGTGATCATGAACGCCACGGGCCGCCCGTCAAGTTCGGCAAACCGTAAAAGCTCAGGTTTGATCAAAGGCAGCATCTTTTTGGCAGCATAGGATATTTCGGTGTCGGTGAAGGGCACAAACCCCCAATTGTCGGACCATGCATCGTTGAGGATATGAAGGGCTATGCGCACTTCTTGTGTAAATTTTGATTTATCGACTGGCCGGATGCGAATGCGCGGGTTTCTCTGACCTGATTGGACGATCCGCCGGACCAGGGGCGGAAATTGTCCGCTGGTAGGTAGATCATAGGTCAGCAATTTCTTGGCCGGTGTATATCCGGCATTTTCGATCCATGCCTGATAATGGGCGGGATGGTGGCCCATCATCAACATCGGGGCATGATCATGGCCGCGCACCAGCAGCCCGGGTTCTTCCCAGATTGACAGTGAAATCGGGCCAAGCACACGGGTCATGCCTTGCGCGCGAAGCCAATCTTGCGCTGCATCCAGCAAGGCATCGCCCACTTGTGCATCGACCGCGTCATAATATCCAAACATGCCAGTGCCAGGGCCCATGCCCTGTGCAGCAGGAATGGTCAGCGCCAGATCGTCTATATGGGCGGAAATGCGGCCAACCGGGATGCCGCCGCGCATCGCGATAAACAATTGGACCCGCGCGTGCCCGAAAAACGGATTTTTGGCCGGATTGACCAATTCCAACTGTTCGCTGCGCAATTGCGGCACAAAATTGGGAACCTGAGCTGAGAACTGGCGGCCAAGATCGACGAAATCTGCTCGCCCCTTCTTGCCGGATATCGCCGTAATGATTATTTGCTTGTCTGACACAATAAAGGCCCTCGTTCAGGTCGCATTAGCCTGTCAGGCGCGGATAATGCCTTGTCAAGCAGGGCGTCTTCTGGCCCGCCCATTTTAAAAGGCGGCCCTTCTTAAAATGGGCGAAGCGGCTGCACGAAGATTGCAACCGCGCCTGTTTATCGCCACGGTCATTGGCAGCACCGCACGGTTAATGGATATACGGATATCATCATGGATGGGCATCAAACAGCAAAACCCGATGGGGCGCAGCAAGCCGCATCTAAGCCCGCGCCCAGGAAGGGTGCTGGCGCCATTATCGCTGATGATATGGCGATGCTGAAGGCTGCGCGCGATCTGACCAAGGACATTTCAGAGGCAAATCCGCGGATCTATTGGTTCGATATGCTGGCATCAGCCTTCACCGGCTATGCTGCGCTGGCGGGCGCGGTTCTGGTGGATAATGCGCTGCTGGCCACCGGGCTGGGGATCTTGGCGGCATTGGCGCTTTATCGCGCCCTGCTGTTCATTCATGAGCTGGCCCATATTCACCGCAATGCATTGCCCGGTTTCCGCACAATCTGGAACTTGCTGGTGGGCATTCCCATGCTGACCCCGTCGTTTATGTATGAAGGGGTGCACACGATCCATCACACGCGCACACGTTATGGCACGCCAGAAGATCCGGAATATTTGCCGCTGGCCTTGATGAAACCGTGGTCATTGCCAGCGTTCATTCTGGTTTCGTTGCTGGCGCCGCCGGCCTTGCTGCTGCGCAGCGCCATTTTGACACCGCTGGGCGTGATTATCCCGCCTCTGCGTAAATTTGTATGGCAGCGTTTTTCGGCGCTGGCGATCAACCCTGATTTTCGCCGCCGCGCACCCGAAGGTGATGTGCGCCGCCGGTTTTTCTGGCAGGAATTGGGGGCTTCGGTCTGGGCAATTGCCTTATTGGCGAGCACATTTTGGATCGGTTGGCGGCCATTGTTGATTGCATTGGCGGTATTTTCGCTCACGGCGGTATTGAATCAGGCCCGCACGCTGGTCGCGCATTTATGGGAAAATGATGGTGAACCCATGACTGTGACTGCGCAATATCTGGATTCGGTCAATGTGCCGCCGCCCGGCCACATCACGGCATTATGGGCCCCGGTGGGCCTGCGGTATCATGCGCTGCATCATTTGCTGCCCAGTTTGCCCTATCATTCATTGGGCGAGGCCCATCGCCGTTTGCAGGGCAATTTAGGCGCTGGATCGACCTATGATGCAGCAAATCATCCCGGATTGGCGGTATTGGTCGGCCGGCTTGCCCGCAGCACAATGCACACAGGCTGACGGCGGCTGAGTTGGTTGGTTTGTCCAAGGGTATAGACGCCAGCCAATCTTGGAACCGGCCATCTCGGCGCTTGGAGCCAGCCTATCTTGGGGCCGCTTATTCCAAGGGATCCGAATTATTCTTCGGTTCGCACCAGCACGGTTTCCCCGATCAGCAGGAACAGTAAAAACGGCCCCCATGCAGCCAGCAAGGGGGGATACCCGCCGAAATTGCCCATCGCCAGCGCTGCATTATCGACCACGAAATAGGCAAAGCCTAAGCCCATGCCGATTAATGCACGGATGAACAATTGCCCTGATCTTGCAAGGCCGAAGGCTGCAACTGCCCCTAGCAGCGGCATTAAAAATGCCGCTAAAGGCCCGGCGATTTTGTGCCACCATCGCCCGCGCAATTCTGATGTCCGGCGGCCAGCAGCCTCGTAATCCGCAATGGATCGGGACAGTTCCAAGATATTCTGGCCCTCTGGGTTAATGGTCTGCAATTCGATCTGAGCAGGGGTGATTTCCTGACCAATTGTGATGCTGCCTATTTTATCGGTATCGGCTTTTTGCACATTAAAGCGCGTGGCATCGGCCATTTTCCAACCAGGCGCAGCATAATCTGCCTGATCGGCCCTGATTTGCTGTGACAACATATGATTTGCATCGCGCTGATACCAAGTGACACCGGTCATCTTCATCGTAAAACCGCTTCCGGTGATGGTATTGGCGGTCAGTATATTTACGCCATCGGTCAGATAAACATTGGTGCGAACGCCGGAATCGCCGGGCACCGGCCCAAAATCATTGGATTGCCATGCTGACAAAGTAGCATTGGCGCGGGTGACAATGCGTTCGTTAAATCCAAAGCTGAGGATTGAAACCACCCCTGCGGTCAACAATAGGGGGGCAAGCACCTGATGGGCAGACAGGCCCGCCGCCTTCATCGCCACCACTTCGCTGTTCTGGTTCAGCGTGACCAGGGAAATGAGCGTGGCCAGCAGGACTGCATAAGGCATGAAGCGCGCAACCAATTGCGGTATGCGCAAGGTAACATAGGTCCATAATTGGGCCTGGCCATTGCCTTCTACGGCAAGAATCTTGCCGCTATTGCTGAGCAGATCGAGCATCATCAGAACCAGCACCAGCACCGCCAGCATGGCGATGATCCGCACAATGAACAATTTTGCCAAATACACCGTCAGAGTGCGCGAAGGGAAGAAATCGAGCTGCATTTTGCCGGGCCTACTGTGCGGTCTGGGAGGTGGGATCGGTTCCAAACCGGCGCGCCGGGCGCTTGAACAGTTTGCGGAATTGCTTGGCCAATTTGGCCGATCCGGCTTCCAGCGCGCCAATGGCCTGGCCGCCGGGCACATAGGCCACGCGGTAAAACATCCACACGATCAATAAAGCAAACAGGATGAACGGCCCCCACAATGCCAGCACCGGATCAGCGCGGCCCAGCGTTGCCAAATCTTGTCCATATTGATTGATCTTGTGATAGGCGACCACCATCACGATGGCGACAAATACACCCAGAGACGAGGTCGATCGTTTTGGCGGGATCGCCAAGGCGATAGCCAGCAATGGTAATAGCAACATCATCACAACTTCTACCATGCGGTAATTGAAACTGGCCTGACTGGCCTCTCGCTCGGACGTGGTGCCTGTCGGGCTCCAGCCGATGCGTAACAATTCGGGCAGGATGTATTCGCGTTCGGCATCGCCCCTGCTTCGGAATTTTTCTATGGCGGGCAGGTCGATCGGCAAATCATGGCGGGTGAAGCTGAGCACCCGGGGCGTCGAAGCCCCGCCGCCAACCGCGTTGCTAACCGTCCCGCCGCTAACCGGCTCGCTGCCAACTGGGGCGCCGCCATTCGCCCCGCCGTCAACCGCGTCGCTGCCAACGCCGCTCATG
>Ga0209345_10004240_pt1 | contig 14018 bp, 15 predicted proteins | sample Cruoilmetagenom7_FD_187294 | JGI IMG/M metagenome (GOLD analysis project Ga0209345, IMG submission 187294) | Oil polluted marine microbial communities from Coal Oil Point, Santa Barbara, California, USA - Sample 7 (SPAdes) (version 2) | ecosystem: Environmental > Aquatic > Marine > Oil seeps ... | reverse complement strand
CCCTGCGCCGCTCGCTCTGGCTCTCGCTCGTCTCGGTCGGGCTCATGTCGCTCCTCGGCGCGGCCCTCGCCGCCCTGCTCATTGTGCCCACGGGCCAACCCTTCAAGACCCTCTTCATCACCTTCGCCCCCGGCGGGGTTAATGAAATGGCTCTCGTGGCACTTTCGCTCAAGGCAAACCCCGCCTTTGTCACCCTGCATCACATCTTTCGCATCATCGTCACCGTGCTGCTGCTCGGCTTCGTCTCCAAACGCCTCTTCAAAGCTGACGGAAAAGTTGACTGACAGTTACATAGCAGGTTATTGAACACCTGTTCATTTCGAGCAGTGCGCACACACAAAGGGAGACCCGCCATGCACCTCACAGCCACAAAAGCCGTCATCACAGGCGGCGCGTCCGGCCTTGGTGCCGCAACCGCTCGCCTACTCTCGAGCCAAGGCGTAAAATGCGCCCTGTTCGACCTGAACGCAGAAAAAGGTGAAGCCCTCGCCAAAGAACTCGGCGGCGTGTTCTGCGAAGTGAACGTCACTTCAGACGAAAGCGTCGATGCAGGCTTTGTAAAATCACGCGCAGCCATTGGCCAAGAACGCATTCTTATTAACTGCGCAGGCACAGGCAACGCCGTTAAAACAGCCAGCCGCAATAAAGAGACAGGTGAAATCTCTCACTTCCCGCTCGATAAGTTTGACATGATCATTCAGATCAATCTCGTCGGCACATTCCGTTGCATCGCTAAATCTGCTGCGGGCATGATGACGCTCGACCCTATCGATGGTGAGCGCGGCGCAATCGTGAACACGGCCTCCGTTGCCGCTGAAGATGGCCAGATCGGTCAAGCGTCTTACTCTGCCTCTAAAGGCGGCGTTGTTGGCATGACACTGCCAATCGCACGTGATCTTAGCCGTGAGTTCATTCGCGTGAACACAATCCTTCCCGGCATCTTTGATACGCCGCTATTGGCAGGTGCACCTGAAAAAGTCCGTCAGGCCCTTGGCGCACAAGTGCCAAACCCGGCCCGTCTGGGTAATCCAGATGAGTATGCCAGCCTTGCTGTAGAAATGTGCAAGAACGGTTACTTCAACGGTGAAGATGTCCGCCTCGACGGTGCGATCCGTATGGCGCCGCGCTAAGCAACTGAAAACATGCATCGGATGTCCGATGCATGTCCAATATCAAAGCGCCGAGCCTCCGGGTTTGGCGCTTTTTTTATTCAATCGGCGCATCCGGGTCGCGCACGCGAACCAATCCGTTTGAGATCATTGTCATCACGACCTCATCGTCTTGATTGTAGACGGTCTGCTTTGATTTCGTGATGCCCATATCGGTGCGAGATTTCGACCGTCGCTTCGATGTGAGTACCATCTCCACACGCAGTTCATCCCCCGGATAAACCGGTTTAACCCACCGCAACTCATCTAATCCCGGTGAGCCAAGCCCTGCTGTTGGCTCTCTGTCGCGCCACGTATCGACCATCATCCGCATCGCCATCGCGCCCGTATGCCAACCCGATGCCGACAGTCGCCCAAAATGCGTTGCCTTGGCAGCCTCATCATCCAAATGAAACGGTTGTGGATCATACTTGGAGGCAAAATCAATCACCTCTTCGCGGGTGACCTTATAGGTACGCGAAGATTGCGTGAGTGTGCCTATTTCTATGTCTTCAAAATACTTCATACCGATACCTTCGTGACTATACGTATTCGGCATTTCAAACCGAAACGAGAGCGCGGGCAATCGTGACGCGGCGGCATTTATAGCCAAATACTAAAAAGCCCGCTCAAGCAGAGCGGGCTTTCATATCAAACGATCATTGGGACGATATACGCCCTGACATGTTACTGACCTTTGCGCTCAATCACGTCCTCTTCGCCGGCTTGGGCGCGGTCGGCATCGTCAAAGATAATCTCTTCTTCGTCGCCCTTACCATAGGCGCGCGATTTCTTGGCGAGCGCAGACATTGATTCCTGCATCCGCCCCTGCCCGACAGCCATCGTCTTGCCAGAACTCATGCCAACGCCTTGTGCATCGCCAAAGTTTGCGAACTCAGCGCCAAGGAACACAACTTCCCAGCCCTTGGCCCGGGCGCGGTCCAAAGCGGCTTTGGCACCATCTTTCGTCAGCTCATTGGAAGAGTTTTCCTGACCATCCGTCATTATCACGATGACGGCCTTCTCCGGTTTGTCGGCCTCAGCGACAGACACAATCCGCCCAATCGCATCAAACAAAGGGGTCATCCCGCGGGGCGAGGCTTCATCATCAGTAACTTCTATCCACTGCTCAGCTTTCACACCGCTGCGAAGTACATCGAATTGCAATTTTTCCTGATGATCAAAGACGGCCAGCGTGATCGCTGTTTCAATATCTTCGCCTTCTATTTCGCCCTCATCGGCCTCACCGACGCTCTTGGCATAAGCGTTAACGGACGTTAGCGCCTCATCCCAAATCGAGCTCATCGAGCCTGTGCGATCGAGCAGAATGTAGGAATGAACAGACGTATCCGGCTCAACCGGTAGAACCTTAGCAGCGGCCGGAAAAACCATGGCTGTACTGATGCCAACCATAGCGAGTGTTGCGATTAGACTTTTCATTTTTCGTCCCCGTAAAACTGTATCCGCCTCCCCAGCGAGTGATCGTAAGATTACGCTCGATTAAGGCACAGGCAGGGCGCAACTAAGGTCAGGTCGTGCGGATACGGAGGCGCTTGGTTCCCCGCCTCTCCGGCGCATGCCGGAGTCTCAGACGTCAAAGTCCCAATACTGGGTTCATGTGAAGCGCAACGCGTCGATACGAAAACAAACAAAGATGCGCGAGCAAATCAATTACGCAAACTGCGGCGCAATCTTCAGATTCTTCACCCAACCAAGCTTCTCAAGTGTCAGCAGGATTGTTCCGTTATAATCGAAGATACGGTTCCAAATGCCTTTCCGTGGCAAATGCAGCGCGCTTTGAGGCTCATCATGATGATGATCGTGAAACGCCTCGCCGCCCGTCAGCAATGCCATTGCATAATCTGCCCATAGGGGCGTCTTTAGATGACCCAATACGTTAATGCCATAGACCGTCGCGTGGAACTGAATGGCCCGGCCGATCACGACACTCGAATGAATGATCGCTGTCAGAACCAGTGAGCCGCCTGTCAGCCACACAATCAGATAAATGATCGCCGGAATAACAAAGTGAACGACAATTGAAATCTCATTGTAGAACCGATCCATCCAGACCACGATCCTGTTCGGCTTCAGCCACATCGGCACAGGCCGTGCCATGTCTTTCGGGTCGCGAAACAGAATCCACCCCACCCATGCCCAGCGCTTCGATTCAAACGGATTATGCGGATCACCAGGTTTATCGGCAAAACGGTGATGCTGAGAATGGTAGTTGATCCACTCCTTCACACTCCCTTGCATCGCGATAATCAGATTAATCATCGTGATAATTTGCGCAGGCGCTTTCATCTCACCGGCCCGGTGCTGTAACACACGGTGCAACGGTCCAATCCCAGCATTACAAACAAAGATCGTCAGCGCGACAACGCTCAGCGCCAAAGGCAAATAATACCAACGTAGCGTGAGGTCAGTCATCAGCGCCGCCACTGTAATAACAGTAATCAGCGTACCAACGCCTATAATGGGATAGCCAAAAGCTGAGAAGAAGCTGGACGGATCAAACGTCGCCCAGTTTTTCGGTATGGCGCGAGAACGTGGTTTCACTAAAATTTTCTCCCAAGAAGGCCGTCGCCTGTTTAGCGCCCTGCCCTTATCATTGAATGTGACTGTCCAATTAGACAATTTAACAAAGACTTAAGGCCCACAAGCAGAAAGAGGAAGTACAAAACTGCTAACGCTTACGTGAACGAGAGGTAGAGCATGGACGCAGGCTACATTCTTTCGCATATATCACGGCCTATGAGCGCATTCTGCCCTGCAACTGGTCCAAAGGCATGACAGACGAAAAACGCCAACGCGTGCGCGATGCCCTTATCGCTTTGGGTGTAGACCTTGATGCCAGCCAAGATGAGCAGGTCATTAAGACAGGCTGTCCTTTTAGCGATGATTGTATAGATGAGAGCCTCCGCATTGACCTACAAACGCTAAACTTTTCCTGTGAGGATTGCGAGACAGAAGGCCACGTCGACGATTTCATCAACGCCAAAAAAATCCAAAAGAACCAACCCGTCCCTAAAGTTGTTGATGCTGTGTTCACCGAGGCCTCAAAAGCCAGCCGTGCACTCGTCCTGTCAAAACCCAAAGTCCACACGCTCACCGCAGAACAAGTCTACACGCCGCCCCCACCTCCGCCGCCCCCGCCCCCCAAGCGCACGGTCGAGCGCGCCATCATTACCCTGCTAGCATTGGTGTTCTTGATCGCAGGTCTTGGCGCAGCGGGACTCTCAGGCTTTGCTAATTTCACGGCGTTCTCATCTTCTGTCGCAGACCCACTACAATCGAAAATCTGGGGCTGGACAGGTGTGATTGCGTCCATCATCTCATTTGGTGGCTTTACTTTCTTCTACTGGCACACCGCCAATCGGCGCTTCAAAGAAGGTGTGCGATCCCTACTCTTCGCGCTCGCAGGCGCCATCACCAGCATCATCGGCACACAGCTCTACATCGCCAATAACAACGCCGCCGCCAGCAGCGCTGCCACCCAAGCGTCCAGCAACCGCGCCGTGCTCGAATCGCAATTGACCGATTGGCGCGCGCAATTGGACGGCATCCCAGCAGACACACGCTCTGTTGAAGGTCTTCAATCCTATATCGCAGAGGTCGAGCGCGTCGGCCGCAGCCACCAAAAACCCTACCGAGACGCGCAGAACGAACTCGGCCTCGCCAAACGCCGCGACGACCTCCAAGCAAAAATCGAATCAACAAATGTAGAACTGCTCGGCCTCGGCACAACAGGCATTCAGGTCAGCGCCGAAGAGCGCCCCAGCATCCCCAGCTGGTTCTTCGCCATAATGTTGGAAATCTTCTCATCCCAAGGCACCAGCATAGGCTTTGTGGCCCTGCTTATTCTCTACAGTAAAAGCCGTTAGCAGGCCGGAGTTATAGTTATGAGAAACTACCTTGTCGTTGCCGCATTCATTTTGGCTGGTTGCGAATTGAATACTAGGGACAAGAATTGTGAAGACTTGCATTCAAAACTTAAACAGAATCAAGCTGGAATTTGTTTTGCGAAGGGTGAGCTAGCCGTAGTTGAAGGTTTTTTCGTTTTGCAGAATGGAACATACCAAAATCCGAACGAGCTTATTCACATTGCGGATATCTATTCGCTGGGTGAAGACTTTTGGAAAGCACATTTAGGAAATGGAGTCACCGTATTGGGCCATTTCAGTGATGTTGATGGGGTTTTAGTGACAGCAAACCCCGTTTGTGGTGTTGAGATTGAAGGTAAGCTTACAAGCAGCAATGTCTGTAGAGATCTCAGCGAGGTTTTTGCCCCACATGATTATGAGTAAAAACACCCTCGCCTAAAAACGAGCACATAGACTTATAAGTTTGTAGGAAAAATTCACTGGCGGTCTGGGGAGGATTCGAACCCCCGACCCCTTGGTTCGTAGCCAAGTACTCTATCCAACTGAGCTACCAGACCTCACCAGTGAGCGCGGACACATAGCCTTCCCCGCGCGCGCTTGCAACCCTCATTTCAGTGCAATTATTGCGTTAGTTCCTCGGGCCGCGTCATTCCTGTCGTTTTGAGAATCCAATCGGCATAAGCAGACACACGGATAAAGATACCGGGGCTTCCCTCTCTGGCGCACCCAAGCCCCCAACTCACCACGCCCACTTGCCGCACAGTTCCGCTAATACCGCGCTTCACAAGCGGGCCGCCGCTATCCCCATAGCAAGCATCTTGGCCCGCTGTGCCTGCGCAAATATGAGACCGTTCGCTAATGACAACCCCGCCATACACGTCTTGAAGATCATATCGCTTGATAACCGCACCAATCTGACGCGCGCATGTGGCTGTATCAACTTCTGGAAGACTAACGGCTTGCAAGGCAAGGCTCGGCGCACTCACGCGGCGTCCGCCCTTCATAACACCGGCCTGACCGGCCGCATCCTCAGCAAGAAAACCATACCCCGCGACCTCCAAATCTTGATAGAGGTCCACCTCAGGGGCAACGCCTTCCAGTTTCGCAGTTTCGCCCGTCCACTCGCCGTCGATCTTGATCAGCGCGATGTCATTGCCAGCTTCCACATTGCCAACTTTATACCGCGGATGCACGACAATCTCGGTCACGGGAAACACAGACTCTGGCGGCACGTCCGTTAGGCCCGCGCGCCCTATCACTAATTTTAATGGGCCAAAACGCTTGGGCGAACCACCTTGCTCAGTCGGACTGTATTGAATAGCTCGGCCCGTGCTATCAACCTTTGCGATCTCAACGCAATGCGCCGCCGTCAATGCCCAGTAGGGCGAGATCATTGTCGCGCCGCACTCATGATAACTGGCTCGCCCCTGAGACGACTGAAGCGAGGCCATGCCGGGCCATTCCTCGATGTAGGCATCCTCACCGCCAACGACACATGAAGTCGCCAGCCCTGCGGCAGCCACAAGCCCGATCAACTTTCTGATGTTCATTTGTCGTCCCCCTGCGTGTGCAGCATTTAGTATGCCACGCTTTTGCTCGCTTCAAAAACACCCCGTGCGATTGACCGCGCCAACGTGCTTGCGGCTAGCTCCCCAATACGCGTCACATGCAGGGGGGCTGGTGTCGGCAATTGGCGTTTCGCTGTTGAGAGCACAAACACAGCATCACCATCAAACGGCGCGAAGACAGGTCGGATCGCGCGTGAAAAACCAGACAGCGCCATTTGCGCCACACGCTGCGCCTCAGACGGCGTGAGCGCAACATCCGTTGCGACACAGGCAATCGTTGTGTTTTGCCCTAATGCCGGGTTCAACTTCGCGCCGCTCCAGTCTTCTGCATCAAACGCATAATTCTCCGGCAGGCGCGCGCCACCAAACTCGCCGCTCTCCTCAAAGGGCCACGCCCAAAACACGTCACTGCCCGGCAGGGTCGCACTGCCCACGCAATTCACAGCCGCCAGCGCCCCAATGGTCAGGCCATCCTGCGTCACAATACTCGCTGAACCAACACCGCCTTTGCGTGTGCCCGCCATCGCGCCAAAGCCAGCCCCCGCCGCGCCCAGCGCAATCTCTTGACCCGTCGCCGCAAACGCAGCCCGCCCTAATGCTGCATAAGGCGACGGTGTGCCCCAATCCTTATCGCCACCATTGGCCAAATCATAAAGGATCGCCGCAGGCACAATCGGCGTTGGCGGAACACCCGGCACCGGACTAACCGCAAAGCCTCGCCCGGCCTGCTTCAGCGCGTCGGCCACACCATCTGCCGCGGCCAACCCAAACGCACTCCCGCCTGACAGGCAGATCGCGTCCACATCATCCACCATCATGCCGCCGCGTAGTAATTCTGTTTCCCGTGTTCCCGGCCCGCCGCCAGCGATTGCAACCGCCGCCACAACCGGTTGATCAGACACAATCACCGTTGTGCCGGTGCGCACATCGCGGTCCTCGGCTTGGCCAACGCGCAATCCCGCAACATCTGTAATCAAATTCCTGATACCCGGCTGTGCCATATCCGCTTGTCCTGTGTTTCAGCATATCTCTTAGGCTGACTGATCCACCCTGCAAAGATAAGCCAGCGTCACATTATGACCTCTTTATATTTGCCTCTTGTTCGGTTTAGTCTGCGCGCATATCGCTGGCCACCATACCAGACACGTTTGGAAAGAGATAAATATGCCTGATTTTCGTATCACCCTGACGAGTATCTTGACTGTAGCTGCGCTCGCTGCCTGCTCGAACGGAACGGTTGAGACTGAAACCTCAGCGCTAGAAACGGCCCGTCAGGCCGCTGAAACAGCCGCAACGGACGACTCACCTGCCCTCGGTGATGAGAGCTGGACAAAAGGTGCGATGGTCGCTGCCGCTGACCCGCGCGCTGTTGAAGCCGGGCTTGAGGTACTGCGTAATGGCGGGCATGCCGTCGACGCCGCGATCGCTGTTCACAGCGTCCTCGGCTTAGTTGAGCCGCAAAGCTCAGGCATCGGCGGCGGCGCGTTCATGGTTGTCTATGATCGCGCAACCAACGAAACTACCGTATTTGATGGTCGCGAAACCGCGCCCTTCTCCACCTCACCGCAACACTTTCAAAAGAACGGTGAAACAATGGGGTTCATCGAAGCGTGGCAGTCGGGTAAATCCGTCGGCGTGCCGGGCCAAATTGCGCTTTATAAAGCCGCCCATGACGCTTATGGCGCCTCTGACTGGGAAACGTTGTTTACGTCTGCAATCTCGCTGGCAGATGAAGGCTTTGAAGTCTCCCCTCGCTTGTCTGAGACACTGAGTTCACCGCGCTTGCGTCAATTCTTGAGGTTAGATGACGACCCAACGCCAGCCGCCTATTTCTTCCCAGAGGGCCAACCGCTGCAAGTCGGTTTCAAGCGAACTAATCCAGAGTATGCTGAGACTTTACGTGATGTTGCCGCCAACGGACCGGACGCTTTTTACAAGGGCCCTCGCGCGGAACGTATCGTACAGGCCGTTAATTCTCACCCTGTCCTGCCCGGCGATATGACTCTGGAAGATCTTGCGAATTATGAGGTTGTTCGTCGGCCTGCCCTCTGCGGAAAACAAGCGATGGGTGTCACAATCTGTTCTGCGCCGCCGCCCAGCTCAGGTGGTATCACGCAAAATATGATTATGGGTCTTTATGCTGAGATGCTCCCCGAGGACGCCGACGCAGATACGCGCTTGAAAACATATGTTGATGCTCAGCGTCTCGCCTATGCGGACCGCGATCACTACGTCGCCGATGCTGATAAAGTAACCGTTCCATCAAATGATTTGATTGATCTAGATTACCTCGCTGTACGCGCAGGCGAACGTTTTGCCCCTGACGCCACACCAACTCCCGGTGATCCCGGCCTCGCACTCGGTCGCGGCCCTATGCGCGGTATGTGGGGCCAAGACCCAACAGAACATGCCCCCGGCACGACGCATATTTCAATTGTTGATTTAGATGGCAACGCCGTTTCAATGACAGCCACAGTTGAGGCTGCTTTTGGTTCCTCCATCATGGTTGATGGATTCATGCTGAACAATGAACTGACAGATTTCGCCCGAAATCCTAGCGCTGGTGGCCTTCCGGTCGCAAATGCCCCCGGCTCTATGAAGCGCCCGCGCAGTTCCATGTCGCCGACAATCGTCTTTGATGAGGCGGGTGACCTGCTCATGGTAACTGGCTCCCCCGGTGGTAACTCCATCATCGCTTATGTTTCCAAAACACTCATCGGGTCGCTGCACTGGGGCCTGAGCGCACAAGCAGCCGTCGATCTACCAAATATTATTGCGCGCGGGAAAGCCGTCGGTGTTGAAGTGGATGTTGAAGCCGGACCTGAAGCGGCAGAAATGCTGCGCGACGCAGGATATGAAGTTGAGGAACGCGAAGGTGAAAACTCTGGTCTGCATGTGATTATTGTACGCGAAGATGGTCTGGAGGGCGCAGCAGATAAACGCCGTGAAGGGGCTGCCATTGCGCTGAAATAGCTTCACATGGCCAAGCTCTACTTCTCATATGCCGCGATGAATGCAGGTAAATCGACCACCCTTCTCCAAGCGGCATACAATTACCGTGAGCGGGGAATGTCGGTGCTCTTGCTCACCTCTGCGCTGTATAAATCGCAACCTGAAGGGCATATTTCTTCGCGTATTGGCATTGGTGCAGATGCCACCTTCTACGCGTCTGAAACAGACCTCTGGGGGCTGGTTGAAGAATATATGATGAAAGGCGCGCTGCACGCCGTATTCGTCGATGAGGCCCAATTCCTAACGCGTGATCAGGTCTGGCAACTCGCGCGCATAACTGATCATCTTGGCGTGCCTGTCCTGACCTATGGCCTACGCACTGATTTTCAGGGCGAGCTGTTTGAAGGCTCTGCCGCGCTTTTGGCCATTGCTGACGATTTACGTGAACTACGCACCATTTGCGAATGCGGACGCAAAGCCACGATGACCGCCCGACTGGACGCAGACGGCAAAGCACTGACAACGGGCGATCAAGTGAGTATTGAAAAAACGACCTATTTGTCTCTTTGCCGGCGTCATTGGGAAGAACGCATGGGGCGCTTTCCCGCGAAATAGCCCTGTAAGCCACCGCATTTCGCCACATTTGTGAGCCATGATTCACATACTGGGAGATATGCAGGAGGCCCCAATGAGTACGAAGCGCAATGTAATTATTGGTCTTGTGACAATCGCGACCTTTATTGGCTGCGGCCTGATGGCTAGCGCTTTTGCTCCTCAAACGCCCCCGCAAAAAGTCGATTATGATGGCTTCCTCGGATTAACCGGAGAGATCGCAGACTATCGCGAAAACCGCTTGGTTGATCTTGAGGCATTTAACGAAATGAAGAGCGCGCAAGATACAATTATTCTGGATACCCGCAGCGCCGAGGCCTTCGCAATGGGTCATATCGATGGCGCAATCCATTTGAATTTCTCAGACTTTACAGACGATAAGCTCGCATCCGTGATCCCCTCAAAAGACACGCGCATCCTGATCTATTGCAACAATAATTTTAGCGACAATATCGCGCCCGTGATGGTTAAGCGTGTGGAACTTGCGCTGAATGTCCCCACATTCATCAACCTCTATGGCTATGGATATGAGAACATTTACGAACTGGGTGAAACCGTCTCAATCACTGATCCAGACGTAAACTGGGAAGGTACAGGCTTCGCCTTAACTCTTCAGGAAAACTAAAGGGCCGATCTACCATCTTGTAATTTAGCGCTGAAACCGTCATCTGCCCTATGAGTTATTAAGACGGGGCCCTCCAGCCATGACGACAGATACAGCCACCCAACCAGTCAAAAGAGTGAATCCAAACGCACCGACGGAAGAAACCGTCCTTAGTGTTCACCATTATACGGACAGCCTGTTCAAGTTCCGTATCACTCGCCCACAAAGCTTCCGCTTCCGGTCAGGTGAATTCATCATGATCGGTCTCCCGAAAGAAGACGGCAAACCCTTGTTGCGGGCATACTCTATCGCCTCACCCAATTGGGATGAGGAACTAGAATTCTACTCTATCAAAGTGCCAGATGGCCCCCTGACGTCTCGCCTCCAAAAAATTCAAGCGGGTGATAAAGTTCTGCTTGGCAAGAAGCCCGTCGGTACGTTGGTGCTTGATGCGCTCACCCCTGCTAAGCGCTTGTATATGTTCTCAACCGGTACAGGCTTTGCGCCATTTGCGAGCCTTGTGCGCGATCCGGATACATATGAGCGTTTTGACGAGGTGATCGTCACGCATACCTGCCGCGATGTGGCAGAGCTGGAATACAGCCAAGAGATCATCAACAATCTGATCAATGATCCACTCGTCGGTGAAATGGTCGAGGGCAAGCTACGTCTCTACAATACCTGTACACGCGAAGACTTCACCAAACAGGGGCGCATCACGACGCTGATTGAGAACGGTGAACTCTTCAGCGATATGGGCGTTCCAAAGCTAAATCCAGACACTGACCGCGCCATGATTTGCGGCTCGATTGGCATGACCAAGGATCTCAAAACTCTAATGGAAGCACATGGTCTCAAAGAGGGCGCAAACAGCGAACCTGCAGAATTTGTGATTGAACGCGCTTTTGTTGGCTAAGATCAGGGTAATTGATCAAATTTGATTAGCTGCGTTCAGAAGGCATACACCACGCGCATGTTATCACTCGCGCATGCCGCGTAAGATCATATCCCTCATGGTTATTTGCTATGCCTTGGCGTTTGCCTTTGGCGCGCTGACGGCTGTGCGCTGGCCGTCGATTATGCTGGCCTTAGGCTGGCTGGCCGAGGGCGACATTGCCGCCAATATGGAAGGCGTTAACTGGCGCGAGTTAGGCATCACACATGGCGCCCCCTATTTGCTGGCCGCCCTTTGCTTTTACGCATCTGCCATCATGATAGCGGCGCGCCGCGAAGGCGGTGTCCTTTGGTATGTCGCTGGCTGCACAGCAGGCTTTCCTGTCACCTATCTGGTCAGTTTTGAGCACGGTTGGTGGCAAGACCCAAGCGCAGCGGAGGGCGCGGTTGCAGGCGCCGCTGTCGCTGCCATCTTAATTGGCATTGCGATCTGGGATCTCCGCAGGCAAAGCCAACCAGCACGCCCTGCCGTCAAAAGCGTTGACGAGTCCTCCGCAACGCCAGAATCGGCACCTGCGCCGATTATTGCCGAACCAGCGCCTGTCGCGCCGCCTGTGGCCGAAGCACCTAAGAAGCGTTCTCCACCACGGCCCGTCATCGTGCCCGCCGCGATTGCCCGTCAACGCGCAAGTTATGCCGCCTATGGCCGAAAGATGAACGCACGCCGACACTAAACCGATAGAGACGTCTAGCAACAATCACATTGATTTTGCAGATAAAATTAACCTCATATTGGCACGCGGATGCTAAAAATATCCGATAAATAGCGTAAAACGCACAGCACAATTGGTGAGATAAATGACAATACGTCAGGCACTTGGATTCATACTCGGTCTTGCCGGGGTTTGGTTGATGTGGACCTGCGGCACCGGCATGGCTGGCTACATCTCCAATGCAGATGGTGCCAAAAGCGTAAGCCAATTACTCTTCGATCCAGACTATGCGCTACGCCTGCTGATGGCATTAGCAGCCTTTGTCGGTGGCTTGGCTGCCCTTGTAGAGAAACAAGGCGGTTCATGGCTAACGGGTGTGTCTGCTTTTATCTTCGGTATGTTGACCTTTGGCATGTTGGGCAACCAGGAAGCGATTGCCCCATGGCGCACCGAAGCTGTGTTTCTCATTTGCTTAACAGGCCTGTTTTTGGCCCTCGTTGTGGCGACCAACGCGGCCAAAACCCAAAGTGCAGAGATTGAAGAAGAAGACACCGCGTCACAGACTTCATAAATAGCAACATCTAGCTAATCATGGCGTTTGCCCGTAAGCATCATACACTGATGTGGAGGCGCAACATGACAATCCGTAAAATTTTATCCGTTATAACACTGCTCGCAGGTGCTTACCTGTTCTGGGAGGGGCTATCAGCTGTTCTCCTCATCGTAGGCCGCGGCAGCCCACTATCAGACGCCCTACTTCAGCCTCCAACCAGCATCATACGCCTCGTCGGCGCTGCGCTTGTCGTCATCGGCAGTCTTCTTGTTTTTGTCGGGCAACGCTGGGGACATTGGAGCATATTAATCGGCACAGTTTTAATCGTGCTACTCGCCGCCCTCATGGCTGCGGCAGGCACAGATATAAGCATGTGGCGCAGTGAAGCCATCGCCGGCGGGCTTCTCAGCCTTCTAACGGGCCTTCTCTTGACGCGTTTTCGAAGATAACTGGCAACGCCGCATTGATTTAGAGAACGAAATCCCTACGTTGCGGTCATTCACTGAACGCTCAATTGGTAAGGCAGATTTCCTATGGCAGAGACCTATGACGTGGTCATCATTGGTGGCGGTCCCGGCGGCTACAATTGCGCAATCCGCGCTGGCCAGCTTGGCTTGAAAACCGCATGCATCGAAATGGCAGACACACTCGGCGGCACATGCCTGAATGTTGGCTGTATTCCGTCAAAAGCATTGCTGCACGCGTCTGACTTCTATGCCTCCGCCAAGAATGATTTTGCCGACATGGGCATCAAGACAGGCAAACTGGAAATCGACCTCACGCAAATGATGGCGCAAAAATCAGATGCCGTGAAAGGCCTGACAGACGGCGTTGCCTTCCTGCTGAAGAAAAACAAAGTGACACACATCAAGGGCAAAGGCCGCATCACCGGCCCCGGCAAAGTTGAAGTGGCTGGCGCTGACGGCAAGACACAAACACTACAAACAAAGAACATCGTCATCGCTACTGGATCAGAACCAACGCCCCTGCCCGGTATTGAAGTCGATGAGAAGCGCATCGTGACAAACACAGGCGCGCTTTCGCTGACAGAGATACCCAAAAAGCTCGTCCTGATTGGCGCGGGCGT
>Ga0209345_10004239_pt1 | contig 14019 bp, 7 predicted proteins | sample Cruoilmetagenom7_FD_187294 | JGI IMG/M metagenome (GOLD analysis project Ga0209345, IMG submission 187294) | Oil polluted marine microbial communities from Coal Oil Point, Santa Barbara, California, USA - Sample 7 (SPAdes) (version 2) | ecosystem: Environmental > Aquatic > Marine > Oil seeps ... | reverse complement strand
TTAAAAAAAAGTAAAAAATCTTATCTTGCTTTTTCTTTGGTATTTGATATCAATAGGATTGTCATGGATTTCAGTCAAGAAAACCAATTGGATCATTGCTAAAGAAATATTAAACCTAACCAACAGACCAAAACTATGAATGATTCTACCCGAAGGTTTATTTTATTAATCTCCCTCTTTGCAATTCTTCCCGGGATGCTATTCGCACAAGGAACCGGGACTGTCAAAGGTAAAGTAATTGATGCCTTGACTAATGAGTCACTCCCCAGCGCTAACGTTGTCATTGAGAATCCCTTTCTTGGAACCATATCTGACTTAAACGGGGATTATGTCCTGAACAATGTTCCATCTGGCTCGCAAACGCTAAAAGTGAGTTATATGGGCTACCAGGAGCAGGAATTCACAGTTGATGTTACGGCCGGTGAAACACAAACGTTGAATGTTTCATTGGAAGTATTATCGATAATGGGTGAGGAAATTGTTGTTACTGCCCAGGTCTATGGCCAGAGAGCTGCCATAAACCAGCAGTTTTCTGCCTTGACGGTAAAAAATGTTGTTTCAGCTGAAAAAATCGAAGAATTGCCTGATGCCAATGCTGCAGAAGCCATTGGAAGGCTGCCTGGTATATCCCTTAAGAGAAACTCAGGGGAGGCCAATCAAATTGTGATCCGTGGATTGTCACCCAAATACAATAATGTTACCATTGAAGGTATCAGGATGTCTTCTACCAGTGATTTTGACAGGAGTGTCGATTTGAGCCTTGTACAGAGTGAACTGCTTGCCGGGATTGAAGTAACAAAATCCCTTACACCGGATATGGATGCCGATGCCCTTGGAGGAACTGTCAACCTCAGGTTACTGGAAGCTCCCAATGTAAGAAAAATCAGTTTCGTAGCGGAAGGTGGCTATGCCAATATAAGCCAGGATTTCAGTAATTATAAATTCACAGGTAGTATTAGTGATCGGTTTTTTGACAAAAAATTGGGTGTGAGCCTGAAAGCAGCCCATGAAAGGAAACAAATGCCCTCCCATCGATTCAATGCTGGGTATTCTGGTGCAGAATGGCAATTTACACCGGATCCGGATAATCCTCAGGTGTTTATTGATTCTTCACTGATCGTCAGAACACAGAATACGACCTTACTTGACCGGCAGATGACCAGGCACCGAACCAATGCGAGCCTTATCCTGGACTACCGCACTGATTGGTGGGAAGTGAAATTTTTCAACCTGCTCAGCATCAAAAATGATGATGTGACCAGCAGGGACAGCCGGTTTATGTTTAACCCTCAGGGCACTCCGGCAAACTATCAACATACACTAAGAGACGAAATTTGGAAAACCCTGACTAGGACCCATACTTTACAAAATTCATTCCGGTTTGGAAGTTCAAAGCTGGATGTTGGTCTGTCTCACACTTATGCCGAGGTAAACCAGGATGATCAATCCTTTCCAATGATTGAATCGAATGATTATCAGTTGAATCAAAACAATCTGATATATGCACAGCCAGATGAGATATTGGAAAGTGTCGGAGGTTTTGATAGTTTGAGAATTCCGGATACCTATCTGCAGCAGTTTAATAGGGGTGATCGGAGATTAATTGACAAAAGCTATGATGCAAAACTTGATTATGAACTGGCCTATGCATTCGGCGGCGTATCAGGTAAATTGAAACTCGGAGGTAAATACCGCCAGTTGACAAGGACAAGTGATGGAACATCAAGGCTCAACAGCTTCCAATGGGGTGGGTCTGTAGCAAGGCGCCAGGCCCTTCTCTCCATGTTCCCGGATTTACAGACTGATATAGGTGCCCAGAGGGGAATTTCTGCCGGTAATTTTATTGATCCTAATTATGATCCCGGAACCTTCCTGAATGGCAGGTATGAACTTGGTTGGTCAGGAGATCTTGATTTATTGAAGGACATGCATGATCAGTATTGGGCTCAGAATGGACCAGAAACCACTAATAATTTGTATTATGTCCAGGGGGTTGAAAGTTACCGCAGGGATTATGAGACCAGTGAGAATTTGTATGCTGGCTATATCATGGCGGAAATAAACCTGGGGAGAAGGCTGATGCTTCTGCCCGGGGTCAGATATGAAAGAATGCAAACTGAATACCAGGCCTGGCATGTAGTTACCAATAGTGGCGCAACCGGTATTGAACCTAATCCTGATTCTGTCGTAACCAACCGGGAAAATATGGGTTGGTACCCATCACTGAATATTAAATACAAGGCTACAGATAACATAAGTATACAGGGAGCGGTTTATAAAAGTACCACAAGACCTAGTTTTCGAAGGATCTCTCCGTTTGTGATGTATTCAACCACTAATCTAAGTACCCTTGAATCCAACAACCCATACCTTGAGCCTGCCAAAGCCTGGAATTATGATCTGGGCGTTTCCATTATGCAGCCGAAAATCGGCCTGTTGACCGTTTTTGGCTTCTATAAACAAATCGAAGACCTTGTTTTCATAATGAATAGTTACAAACCGTTTAAAAAAGGTGATATCATTGGTGGCCCGGAGGGCCTTGACGATCGCATCCTTGGTAACGAATATTATAATCCGTTTTATATGAGTGCAGCCCGAACAACAAACCTTCCCTTTAATAATACGGAAAAAGCCACCGTGATGGGTGTGGAATTATCATGGCAGACCAACTTCTGGTATTTACCAGGAGCCTTAAAAGGGCTGGTACTGGATATCAACTATACCATCCTGGATACCAAGACCGAATATCCATATTTCCAGGCTGTCATTACCGGTTATGATAATTCAGGTTTTATCCCCATACCCATTTATAGCCAGTTGTATAAAACAAGACCAGGACCCATGCAGGATCAGCCTGAATCCATCCTGAATGTCATCGTTGGTTGGGATTTCAAGGGATTCAGCAGCAGGATTTCCTACCGTTACCAGAGTAAAACCGTAGAAGGCCTGGATGCGCGCCATACTGTTTTTGACCGCTATTATGATTCATTTTCTTTGATCGACCTGATGCTGAAACAGAAGATCACAAAGAATATATCTGTCTATGCAAACCTGACAAACCTAGCGAACCATGTAGATGACTATTATTTTGGTGAGCAGGGAGATAAGCCGGCCTTACCTACAAGCAGCCAGTTTTATGGTTTCCGGGCGCAATTAGGAGTTAAATTCAACTTATAATAATATTAATAAGAACCTTTAAATCAAAGAAAGGAGGTAATAGGTATAAACGACGAAACTTTAAAACCATTTTAATAAAAATTGCAACTATTTATTTACTAAACGAGAAAACTATGAAATTGAAAACTTTACTATTTGCATTTGCTGGCCTGCTGATCGCAGGAAGCCTTTTGGCCCAGCCTATTGTTATTGAAGGTGGTCTGGCAAATGCCGGATTGTTGGAAACAACCATCAATGGAGATACCGCCGCTGACGGTACCAGGAATGATCCGAACCAGGTCTATGAATTGAAGGCAGGTGAATTCTATATTCAGAATACAGGTATCAATATAAACAATCCAGGTGGTACACTTATTATCAGGGGCCAGGCTGGTGCTACCAAACCTGTCTGGGTCAAAGATGAAAAGGACGAGATTGATGTTGGCTCAAACCAGATTGCTAGCAGCCTGACCATGCAAAACATTCACTATCAGAATATGCAGATGACTGACAGGGCTATGCCATGGTCGGCCTTCAATCTGAACGGTGACAGTTTACATTTGCTGGTCGAAGATATGCTGGTTGAATTTGTTAACGGTATTATCTGGAATATGAATAGTGTCCCAACAGGTGCTGAGATTGAGATCAGGAACAGTTACTTCCGTGATTTTAATCTTTTCACCCAGTGGTGGGCTTCCAGGGTAATACAGCACAAAGTACCTACAGATGTATTAATCTTTGAAAATAATACTGTATCTGGTGGGGGATTGACAATGCTAGCCCAGGAAAGCCTGACGGAATATGCATTTATCAATCACAATACCTTCATCAACAACCATAAATATGTAAACCTGAATCAATACTGGAAAGAGTGTTACTTCACCAATAATTTATTTGTAAATGCCAACATGGTTGGTGAAGATATGGAAAACGTAGCCACAGGTGGACAGGATCCTGACGGATTGATGCATGGTCTTACCGGAGTTGATACCATTACTGGCCTCAGGAATGTTTGGATTCAAGGTAAATTTTATGTGGGCGGACCCGGTGGCGATTCTGCCGCAATGGTTCCAGGATTAGGTCTTGACGAAATTATCTATTATGCGGCCGATAATGTGGTGACTTATAGTCCCACACTTGATGGTTATTATGATGGCACAGTAGATGGCATTTTCGAAGATGCTCCTGCCTCCTATCTGGAATGGAGTGGCATTGGCGCAGCGCCTTACAAGATTGTGAATGTTCCCGGTATCTGGCAAAATTCAAGGACAGCAGATTTGGTTGCTGCCCACGCCAATCTAGTAGATGAGAACAACCACATCTATACAATTGCCCTGGACTCCCTGGGCCTTGGAACCGATCCTTTGCCACAGGCTGCCGCTGATTCATTTATTCAATGGAACAGAGCTCAATGGGGTGTTCCTGATGTAACCACAGTTGGGGAAGTAGCTAAGGCTTTGTATGCTTTTGGAGATTACGATCCGCAAACCATACCTGGCGTAGAAACTGAAGACGGAGCTGGAATTGGTAAGATCTCTGATATGATCGAAGATTTCTCCTATAGTTTAGACCTTACTTCAATGAGTGACGGTCAGCCTATCGGAGCTCTACACTGGGATGATATAGCATATGATGGAGCAGCTTCTCTGGCCTCTGTAATGGCTGCCTATGACGCAGTGACTGATGTTGAGGATGTTTTAGAACCCACTTCAGAATTAGGTTTGACAAACTATCCTAATCCGTTTAATTCCAGTACCACAATCAGCTTTAATCTTGAGAGAAATTCACGTGTGAATTTGTCAGTGTATGATATTTCAGGAAGGAAAGTTGAAGTACTGATTAATGAGAACAGGTTAGCTGGTAATCATACCGTTGATTTTGCTCCTGCAAGTATCGGCAACAGCATCTATTTCATAAGGTTGACCACTGAAGATAATGCAGTGACCAAGAGAATGATGATGCTGAAATAAAGATCTAGCTTTTTTTTATACTAGATGAGATTCATTGCTACAGGATGGCTTCGGCCATCCTGTAGTTATTTATAGGCATTAGGATTAATAGAAATTAGACAGAAGAGATGGAAAAGAGAAAACCAGGAATCATTTCAAGATTTATTAAGTTTTGTCCGAAAACAGGGCGCCCTGTAGAAGCTTTACAAAAGTGGATCATTCCCATATTTAGCATTGTGGCTTTGATCTGGGTACTCATCCGGGTTATTCCCAAACCACAAAGGGCAACATATCCCTGTATGAAAGTTGCCATTCCTTTTGCTTCGACTATTGTCTTATATCTAGGTGGACTTTTAACATCCATCGTGATATTCAAGAAAGCATTAAAAAAATTAATTGAGTCAAAATATGTGCTGGCTGGAATATTAATACTCATTGGGCTTTGTTTTAGTCTTTTCACAATCATGTTGAATAAGCAGGATTTGTATGCAGATGATATAGCGGTTTATGATTTCGAAGATCCATTGGGACCAAACAGTCCAATTGGAGAGGCAAAGGGAATTAAGCCAGGTCGTGTGGTCTGGGTTCATAATCCTGATGCTACCAATGAAAATTGTTCTCCTGCTGTATGGGGAGATGGTTATTTTCTGGATAAGAATGCCGATCAGGATCTTATTGATGAGATGCTAAGCATAGCCTTATTAAAAGTAACTGAAGAAACCTCTGAGGAAGAAGCCTGGGCTTCCATTTTTAAATATTTTAACTCGACCCAAAACAAGGGTGAGATAGGATATACAGCAGGAGAGAAAATCTTCATCAAGGTCAACGCCGTTCATGCATGGGTCACGAATCCAGATTTATCCATTATGAATAATAGCCAATATGGTAAAGTGGACACATCTCCCCAGGTCATCCTTGCTGTCTTACGACAATTAATTAATAAGGCCGGGGTTCCTGAGGAGGCTATCTATATTGGTGATCCCTACACGCAAATATTCAAGCATGTCTATGAAAAACTCTCCTCTGAATTCCCAGGTGTTCATTACATGTCGAAATCCGATAATGCATTGCGTGAACAATTGCAACTCACCAATACTGATTCACTTAAATATTCTGACAGGGGGACCATCCTTGATATTGAAGCCCACCAGTTCTTTGACTGCATCGTTAATGCCGATTATATGTTGAGTCTTCCAGCCATTAAGGGACACCGATGGGGTGGGGTCACCTTTTTTGCCAAAAACCATTTCGGTTCTAACACCAGGGATGGTGCATGGCATCTGCATAAGGGACTGCACAGGACGGATTACGATGCCCCCATACGAGAAGGATACAAGAAATATCGGGTATTCGTTGATCTGATGTCCTACAAACACCTGGGAGGGAAAAACCTATTGTACATAGGGGACTTTTTATGGTCTACATCTGAGGAACATCTGCCTCCAGCAAAATTACAAACTTCACCATTCAACAACGACTGGAGCTCCTCCATCCTCGTTTCCCAGGATCCTATAGCTGTTGCATCGGTGGCACTGGATATCCTCCAGGAGGAATTCAAGGTGGAAGACATGGACGCCACTCCTCCCAGGTATACCTTTGTCAGATTCAACGGCGTTGATGACTATCTGCATCAGGCAGCTTCCAGTGAATGGTGGCCTGACAGTATGATCTATGATCCTGAAGGCGATGGCACTGCGATCACCAGTCTCGGGGTTCACGAGCACTGGAACAATCCTCTGCATAAGCAATATACCAGAAACCTGGGGACAGGAGAAGGGATTGAATTAATATACCAGAAGACTCAGCAGGAACCTACTTCAATCTTTGAAGAGAATTCTGAAAAAGTCCAGGTCAAGGCCTATCTCTCATTTGGGAACACAACGCTGAATCTTGAATTTAATCAAGACGTTCAAGGTCAATTGGCTATAAGTATTTATAATTTATCGGGCAGACTAATGCAGAATTCGAGCTTGGAATCGGTCAGGGCAAATGCGACTAATCAAATTCCTCTGGATAATTGCGAATCCGGATATTATCTTGTGTCAATAAAATCAAGTGAGGAGAATCTGAGTATTCCCATAATTGTGAACCGCTGACCAAAGGATAAAAACCATCAATTTACCTTGCAGATCTATTAGATGATTTTAGATCTGCAGGGTATATCATACCATATATTTCAAAACCTGACAATAAAATCTCCCTTTTCTTTTACAGGCAGTTCGATGGTCCATTCATCATATTGAATCAAAGGATTTTCAATTTTCATTTCTATTCCTTTAACCCGGTCTTCAGAGGAAGGAACAAGCCGGATAAAAATCTTATTAAGGTCATACCATGCTTGATGTTTTTTGCCTGTTGATTGGTTTTTCCCCAGGCTCCTGTCATAGTTGTATTTCACATGTATCTCCCTTTTACTTGAGATATATGACTTAATCTGTAAATCAAATGTACCGTATACCGTAGGAAAGTTGGTTAGCTTGATTTCTTTCCCTTCTTGTAGCCATTCACCGGGAATAGAAGAAAGCAAAAACAGTCCTCCACCTGGAAGGCCATTTTCATCTTTTACCTCATCAATCAGGCTTTTTCTGATAAGCCACAGTCCTTCTCCAGCACCAGATCCCAGGGGTTCTGTAATGGAACTGTGCCCATGAAGGTAACTCTCGACGCTATACATACCGAAATTCCACAGGGCTTCCCTGACTATCCGTTCGTACTCTTTCCAATCAAGACGTTCGGGATGGAATCCTGATACTTCCTGTATCGTATGTCCATTCCGGCTTGAGGCATGTATCATATATGATTCAAGAGCAGCAAGTGCTTTGGTCCGGTTATTAATGTCCATTTTTGAGCGCTCTATGTATTCATTAATAATGCCAATTGCATAGACTGCATCAAGGCCTGTATAAAAGCGGGGCAGCCCGCCAAAAAGCCCGCCATGATTCTCCGCAAAATCAGTAATCCATTCACTCGGAAGTTTAACATCTTTATACCTGAAAGTTTCCAGGTGTAAGAACAGGGGTGCAAAAAGATTCCAATAATTACCTAATTCATGATCTGTCAACCGATTAAAAGGGCCCTCATGATTTCCGGGTTTATTCTCTACCTCCAGGGCAAAGGGTAAAAACGGGGGAGATGATTTTTTATCCAGTACTTCATGCATAACTTCAACCAGTCGCTTTTTAAAATCGGCTGCTTCCTGGCTAAAATCATCTGCAGCCTGTTGAAGTTCTTTCATTTCTGATTGCCTGAATACATCTGAGGTTTCTATTAAACCTTTTAAACAAGTACCATTTGAGTATAGGCTGTATGCGGGAGTGGCAATATCTCCTCCATAAATAAAACTTGGTAACAGACCCTTGCCAACCTGGGAGCGTTCTTTTTCGTTTTCTGTTCTTGCATTTATGGTCCAATAACCGTTTGCAATAAGTGCAGGGGAAATGGACTCAAGCCAGGTCTTATCACCGGTAAGGCGTGCTACCGTTGCTGCATACCAGGAACTGAGTCCATTGCGATACTGATGATGGTGATCATCTTTATTAAGGTTCTCTTCAGAGAGAATGATCTCGGCCTGCTGTTTTGCTTCCTCTCCTTTCCCCCAAAGAGCCAGCGCAACAGTCGCCCATCCCTCTTCAATGCCAAAATAATAATTGCAATAAATATAAGAGCCATAACTTAACCTGTCTTTTCCATCCAGCTGAATTCTTGTAATAGAAGAGGTCTGGGCTAACCATGAATCAATTTTACTGTTCCATTCAACAGATGGCAGATCTGCAATAGCTCCGTCGGACAAAACGGAATTCCATTTATTTTCGAATTTTTTTCGGACTTTTTGAAATTCCTTCCTGGTTACAGGTTTTGTTAAACTTTCAGTCCTGATTTGAGGTGTAGCTAAAAAGATCTCGGCATTTTCGGTATCAAATTCAAGAAAAGTTTCTGAGATCCCGGAATGTAAGATTTGAATGGGAACACTTGAGCGTACAACCACTGATTTTAGCTCATCGTAAAATACAAAATTATTTTTATTGGTGAGTTTTGGCCTGGATGTAAAGTATGGGATAAATGTGCGGGCCTGTGAACGGTCACCCCAGAAAAAAGCATTGGCTCTTCTCCCATGCCCGATTAAAAGATTTGCTTCCTGCTGCGGATCCTCCAATTTCAGATGCACATATAACTGCTGTACTCCGTCCATTTCCTCAGAGAATAATCTTTGAGTGATCCTTTTCTCTTTACCACCGGGTGGTAGATAATTCCATTCTATGATTAGCATGGGTAGAGAACGCCCATCATTATTTTTATAAAAGCTTGTTTTGGCTGATAATGGTGCAGGTCTGATGATCTTTTTACCAATGCGAATTGCCGGGGCAAACCAGGCGTCTTTTCTCATCTGCCAGTCACTTTGAATGTTTGAACCATCACTTCCAGGCCAGACAACAAACCATTGTCCGTTCTGGTAGGCATATCCAGGATCAGCATCATTGATACCAGCTAAAAGAATTTTCTGATAATCAAGGGGAAGTGCCATAGATTCGAGTTGCTTCCAGGAAAGTTCTGTTTGTCCAGGTCCTTTTAATAGATCCATAACAGGATCGGTCATTAAATTTTGATGGTTTTTAATTTCACCTGGTGTAAAATTGATATTCCTTACATGAGCAGGCAGTGCCTCAGCAAATCTCCCGGATTCAATTAATTTGAAGTTTATAAGTTCAGCCATGTTTTCTGGTACCAGGGCAGCTTCCCTGACCACAATGATCTGGTCCCAATGCTCATCCCTATCTGGCATTCCGTTTACACCTCCTTTTCTGCTTACCCTGAGTCTGTAAACAACTCCTTCCTCAAATATATTTGTGGGAATGGACCATGGGACTGCTTTAAGTTCCTGAAAAAGGCCTATAGGTAAAGGTTTGCCAATGAGCATAGAAGCTTTATTCCCGATTTTTTCCCATGTCTGCTGGTCTTTTTTCTCCAGGATTAGTGAAGCTGGTTCAAAAGAATGATTACCGAAGAGAAGGAATAGAACACGTGGAGGTTTATGATTACCAGGAAATTCTATTATTCCTTCACCCGATTCCAGCGCAATTTGAGAAAGCCAATGTTGCGCATCTGATATCGTATCTGAATTTTTCTCAATCAGATCCTGCTCCACATTCAAGTTATTAACTTTGGACTGGCAAGCATTGAGGGCGAGTACTAATACCAATATGGTAAACCGTGATATAGCGTACATTTTAGTAAGTTTACACGCTGGATTTGAGTTTAATAAAACGTAAGTTATCAAACAATTTTGAATAGGAAGGGTTTTGAAATAGAGATATGTGCCGGGAACATTGAATCAGTTCTTGCAGCCGATATTGGCGGAGCAGACAGGGTGGAACTTTGCGAAAATTTGTCTGAAGGTGGGACCACTCCATCTAATGGCTCAATAGTACTTTCCAAAGAAAAATGCAGCCTGGATGTTTTTGTTATTATTCGCCCAAGGGGAGGAGACTTTGTTTATAGCGAGATTGAATTTGAGGTGATGCTAAAGGATGTTCAAACGACAGTAGAGATTGGTGCTGATGGTATTGTTATCGGTTGCCTGAAACCTGACGGGACAATAGATATTGAAAAGTGCAGCAGACTAATGGAAGTTGCCAAAGGGCTTCCTGTTACCTTCCATCGGGCTTTTGATGTTACCACGGACCCTTTTGAAGCGCTCGAGACAATTAAGTCTCTAGGAGTTAATCGCATATTGACATCAGGACAAAAAAACAAGGCAGAGGAGGGTGTTAAACTTATCAAGGAACTTCAGGAAAATGCTGGAACAAAATTGAGAATTATGCCTGGGAGTGGTATTAATGAATCAAATATTCAGCGTATAGCTATAAGCACCGGAGTAAATTCTTTTCATGCTTCCTTGCGTGAGGATGTTCCCGAAAACAATTATAAAGTAACTTATGCCAGAAGGGTTAAGGCGCTAATCAAAAAAATGCTAGAGCAATAAGTATGTCCGGATCTATGGTATTAATTAGTATTTTTGAATATATAATTTCAATCTATGAAACATACAGGAAAACTTTCGCTTTTAATTGCAGCTCTGGTATTAATCACCATTCAATCATGTAATATGAAATCATCAAAATCTGATTCAGGGTTTATGGTAGGAATTGCCGAAATGAACTATACTCCTGAGGTAGGATTGGACCTGGTAGGGAACTACCGGGGTGATGATTATGCCTCACGGGGTGTCCATGATTCCCTCTATGCCCGGGCATTTGTGGCCAGGGGTGAAAATGGTATTAAGGCAGCGGTCTTAACCATTGACATCTGCATACTCCATAAGGAGTCGACAAACTATATGAAGGAATACATCGAGGAAGAGACGGGAATTGAAAAGGATCATATTATGATACTGGCGACCCATACACACAGTGGTCCAAAATCCGGACTCTCAGATCCAAAAGCCAAGGAGTACCTGCTTAAGGCTGCTGATGCCGTGGTCCTGGCCTACCAGAACCTGGCGCCTTCTTCCCTTTATGTTGGGCGGAGCACTGAAGACAGAATCTCTCATAACCGAAGATTACAGGGTAAGGATGGAAAAGTACACATGACCTGGGAAAGCATGGATCCTGAATTAGTGGTAGGTCCACTTGGACCAAAAGATCCGGAGGTGATAACTTTCACAATAAACCAGGCAGGAAAAGACATCGGGTCCGTGGTCAATTTCGGTTGCCATGTCACTAACCTGACCGGGAGTAACTGGTTATATTCCGCTGATTATCCTGGTTATATGATAGAGTCTGTGAGAAAGATTAAAGGAGAAGATTATATCCCGATGTTCTTCAATGGATTGTGTGGGAACGTGACCCAGATCAATCATGAGTATGGGTTCATAGATACTTACCAGGAGGCACAGCGGATAGGATACATGCTTGGAGTAGGTGCACTTGAATCCATAGCGAAGCAGGAATCAGCGGAAACCGGAGACGTTCTTATTTCACAGGAATTTGTGCCATTAAAACGAATTTCCATCAGTGAAGAACAACTGGCCTGGGCAGAAAAAATTATGGATAGGGTAGCCAGGGAAGGCATGCCCCCAATTCAGCAAGATGGTATACCTGATGAACAATATGCTAAAAACTGGATCGCAATGCATCAAATACAGGACCAGGTGGACAGTGTTGAAGTTCAGGTTATCCGGGTAGGAGACCTGGCTTTTGTGGGACTTCCCGGAGAACCTTTTAATGAATTTGGGGTGGACATTAAAACCAATTCTCCATGTCCGAACACCATGGTGATGGGCCTTGCCAATGATTACACCAGTTATTTCCCGACAGAGGAATCCTTTACACAGGGTCCCAAAGGGTTTACCCCATATATCAGTGGTTATGAAACCACTCCCGGGTCTACCATTTATGAAATCGGATCAGGAGAGGCACTTGCTGCTTCTGCTATCAGGCAACTTGAGAAACTGTTTTAACTGACTCTGCTACTCGCATACAAATCAATAATATGGTAATTTTGGAGGAAAAGAAATGATATTACTTCTTTTCTATTTATTTCTGGCATTAGTTGTATCATTTACATGCTCCATAATGGAAGCTGTGCTTCTATCAACTCGTCAACCCTTCCTGATTGCAAAACATGATAACGGAAATGCCTGGGCAAAATCATTCATTGACTTAAAGGCTAATATTGATAAGCCCTTATCAGCCATCTTGACATTAAATACCGTAGCGCATACAGTGGGTGCAGCCGGAGTCGGAGCTCAAGCTGTTAAAGTATTTGGTGAAAGTTCTTTTGGGATTGTATCAGCTATTTTGACAATATTGATTTTATTGATCACTGAAATCATTCCAAAAACCATTGGAGCTAAATATTGGAGAAAATTAGCAAAGATTTCATTTTTCATTATTAAAGGCATGATAATTATTTCCTACCCTTTAGTTGTTATGGCTGCATTCATGATGAGACTTATCTCCAAAGACAGGCAAGAGATTACAATCAGTAGAGAGGAGATAGCAGCTATGGCTAATATTGGAGCAAATGAAGGAATTTTTTCAAATAAAGAACATAAAATAATTCAAAATATAATTAAACTCAAAAATGTAAAAGTTTCTGAAATAATGACTCCGAGAGTCGTTGTGGCTATTGCAGATGAAGAACTACCTCTTAAGAATTTCTTAAAAACTAAAGATTATTTGAAGTTTTCACGGATCCCGATATTTTCCGGAAATGATGAAAACATAACCGGGTATGTTTTTCGGCAGTCAGTTTTTGAGAAACTGGCAGAAGACCAACATGAATTAAAATTAAAAGACATTAAAAGGGACATAATTATTGTTCCAAATTCTATCGTGTTATTTGATGTATGGGAAAAGTTATTAGAAAAAAAAGAGCATATCGCCTTAATCGTCGATGAATATGGGGGTTTAGATGGGATTGTTACAATGGAGGATATTATTGAAACTTTGCTGGGACTTGAAATAGTAGATGAAAAAGATACAGTAACAGACATGCAGGAATATGCAAAAGAAAGATGGAGAACAAGACAAGCCAAATACAAATTATTGGAAAAATCAGATAATAACGAATAAAAAAAACTCCATCTGACACATACAATAAACAAGTGTTATTTCAAAATGCGTATATATATTTTTGTCCCCGCTATGGCACTGGATTTTGTCAGGATGGCTATGATACACAATGAATTATAATTAACTTTAAGAATGCAAAGATAAATCCAATACTATGAGGTTCACTATTAAAACAATACCGTTTTTCCTCGTCTTTTCCATTTCTGTTTTATCAGCCAATGCAACACCTGACGATCTTGAGTTAGTAAAAAAAAGGGCGGTAGCCGAAGTATTGAAAACAAATATTGATGATGGTGAAGTAGAAACAATCATCAATAAGATGAAAGAGGATGGAAGCTTTC
>Ga0209345_10004238_pt1 | contig 14019 bp, 12 predicted proteins | sample Cruoilmetagenom7_FD_187294 | JGI IMG/M metagenome (GOLD analysis project Ga0209345, IMG submission 187294) | Oil polluted marine microbial communities from Coal Oil Point, Santa Barbara, California, USA - Sample 7 (SPAdes) (version 2) | ecosystem: Environmental > Aquatic > Marine > Oil seeps ... | reverse complement strand
TCACCCCGGCGGGTTTGTCGTCTTTCAGATGCTCGATCAGGGCGGCGATGAAACCGGGCGTCATCTCGGGGTGGTATTGCGTGGTGTAGACATGCGTGCCCAGGGCGAAGCCGCCGACGGGGCAGTCAGGCGACGCGGTCAGGATACGCGCGTCCGCAGGCAGGGCCGTGACCTGTTCCACATGGGCAGCATAGAGCCCGGTGTGTTCGGGCAAGGGGTCCATCCACGGCGCGGGATCGGTCAGGCGCGTTTCGGTGCGCCCGAAGACCCAGCCGCCCGGATTGGGGCCGACCTGCCCGCCCAGCGCCAGCGCGATGGCCTGATGGCCGAAGCAGGCCCCGAAGAGCGGCAGGCGGGCATCCACGATCCGGCGGATCAGGGCCAGCAGATCGGCGACCCAAGGATCGGAATCATGGACAGAGGCCGGGCTGCCGGTGATCATGGCCCCGTCGAAGGGGGACAGATCGGCGGGGAACTGGCCATCCTTCACGGAAAAGACCTCGGTCGTCCAGTCGGGGCGGACGGAGCGGATCAGCGCCGTGAATTTCGCGCCATCCTTGGGGTGGGCGGCGGCAAAATCGCTTTCGTCCGTGTTGGCCATGAGGATCGCCAGATGCATGCGCCGGGCCTTTCGATTGCCGTTGATTTTGCTTTACATATTTATATCCGCTTTTAATATACATAACAGGTTAACGACAAGTCCCAATCGGGACGACTGACGGAAAGGTGACGCGATGACGGTCTGGACCCCCACTGACGACGGTTTCGCCGACCTGACCAGCCATGACACTTTCGTGCAGGGTGCGCCGCACAACACCTTTGCCCGCCTGCGCCGCGAGGACCCGGTGCATTGGATCGACTGGGATCAGGGACAGGGGTTCTGGTCGATCACGCGCCATGCGGACATCACCGAGATGAACCGGCAGCACGAGATCTTCTCATCCGCGCGGGGCATCCGGATGGAGGATCAGACCTATGAGGAATATCTGGCCCGCCGCACCTTTCAGGAGACAGATCCGCCCGAGCATATGCAGACGCGGGTCAAGGTGGCGCGGGCCTTTTCCAAGCCGGTGATCGCGGAATATGAGCAGGATATTCGGGATCTGTGCGACGAGATCCTGGATCAGGCGCTGGAGGCGCGGGAGTTCGATGCGACCAAGGCCATCGCGCGGCAGTTGCCGATGCGGATGCTGGGGCGCATCCTTGGCACGCCGGAAGCGGACCTGCCCTGGCTGGTGGAAAAGGGCGATGCGCTGATCGCCAATACGGACCCGGATTTCACCGACCATGTGCTGGACAAGATGGACACGGATGAATTCCGGATGATGCCCTTCAACTCGCCCGCCGGGGCGGAGCTTTATCAATACGCCAAGGAATTGATGGAGCATAAGGCGCGCAGCGGGGATACGAACGGCATCCTGAACCTGATCCTGAACCCCGGCCGTGACGGTGGCGTGATCAGCGAGACCGAGTTTCGCAACTTCTTCTGCCTGCTGGTGGCGGCGGGCAATGACACGACGCGCTATTCCATCGCGGCCGGCATTCAGGCGATGTGCCATCAGCCGGAACTGCTGGGCCAGATGCAGGCTGGTGGTGATATCTGGGAGACCGCGGCGGATGAGATCATCCGCTGGGCCACGCCCGCGATCTATTTCCGCCGCACCGCCACGCGCGATGTCGAGGTGCATGGCAAGACGATACGCGCGGGCGACAAGGTGCTTTACTGGTTCGCCTCGGCCAACCGGGACGAGGCGGTCTTTGACGATCCCTTCCGGGTCGATCTGGCGCGCAGCCCGAACAAGCATCTGAGCTTTGGTCAGGGCGGGCCGCATATCTGTCTTGGCATGTGGCTGGCGCGGCTGGAGGTGCGGGTGCTGTTCGAGGAATTGTCGAAGCGGCTGACCTCGATCGAACCGGCGGGGCCGCATCAGTTTCTGCGCTCGAATTTCGTGGGCGGTATCAAGGCTTTGCCGGTGCGGGTCACGCCCGCCTGACGATCAAAAACGCGCGGGACGAACCCGCGCCTCAGGGAGAGACATGAGATGAACACCCGCCTGCGTGCGCTTTTCTGCGACCATCTGTCGATCATGCGGGGCAAGTATCTGCCCGGCTCGAAGATCGGGGACGGACATACCCGTTTCTGCCGGTCGAACTTCGGTGTGCATTACGACAAGGACCTGCTGAATTCACCGGGGTCCATGATGATGGAGGGGCTGCCCGACATGGAGCTGCACTGGCGCGGGGACGAGATCCGCGACAGTTGGGACCGGGCGACCAAGATCGTGGTGGGCGATCTTTATGACACCGACGGGGTGCCGCTGCCGATGTGCGGGCGCGGCGCGCTGAAACGGGCGGTGGCGGATTGGGGCAAGCATGGGCTGACGCCCAAGGTGGGGATCGAGCTGGAAGCCTTTGCCATGGTCGCCGACGAGCAGGGCCGCCTGCGCCCCTATGACACGCCCGGCGCGCATGTCTATGGCACGGGGCCCTTCACCGATCCTTTGCGCTTCAACGATGCGATCTGGGAAAAGGCGGATGAGCTGGGCTTCCGGCTGGACCTGATCACGTCGGAATATGACAGCCCGCAGTTCGAATACACGCTGACCTTCGACGATGCGGTCAAGGCGGTGGATGATATCGTGCTGTTCCGCCTGATGGCGCGCGAGATCGCGCTGGAGCATGGGGTGGTGCTGACCTTCATGCCCAAGCCCATCGCCACGGCGGGCGGATCGGGGATGCATGTCAACTTTTCCTTTGTGGACGAGGCCGGGGGCAATGCCCTGTCCGATGGTCCCAAGGGCGGGCCGGAGCATATGAACGCGCTGGCCAAGGGCTGTGTCGCGGGGCTGATGCGGCATCACAAGGGGCTGGCGGGGCTGATCGCGCCCACGGCCAATTCCTATCAGCGGCTGCAACCGGGGAGCCTCTCGGGGCATCTGTGCAACTGGGGCGGGGATCATCGCAACGTGACCACGCGGATTTCCAGCGAGGGCGGTGCCAAGGCGCGGCTGGAGCACCGGATGGCCGATGCCTCGTCCAACCCTTACGTGGCGGTCGCCGCCGTGTTGCAGGCGGCACGATTGGGGTATGAGGGCGGCTATGACCTGCCCGCGATGGAAACCGGCGACGGGTTCGAGAAGTGGGACGCCAAGGAGGCGACGGCGCTGAACCTGAAGGGGGCGGTGGCGGATCTGAAGGCCGATACCGCGCTGTCGGACGCCGTGGGATCGCTGCTGGTGGAAAACCATGTCTTCATGAAGGAGCAGGAGGTCAAGAAGACCCGTGATCTGGAAGGCGATGCGCTGCGCGATTTCTATATCTGGTTCGTGTGAGGGGTGCTGCGATGAAAGTGACGTGGATTCTGCCGGATGGCGCGCGGGTGACGGCTGACGTGGCCGAGGGGCTGTCGCTGATGGAGGCGGCGGTGGCGCAGAATGTGCCGGGTGTTGTCGGTGAATGCGGCGGCAACCTGAGTTGTGCGACCTGCCATGTGCAGGTGGCGGAGGACTGGGCCGGTCGGGTCGGCGGGCCGGATGATTTCGAGGATGCGATGCTGGACACGGTCGAGGCGGCGCGGGGGCCAGGCTCGCGGCTGTCCTGCCAGATCAGGGCGAGCGCCGATCTGGACGGGCTGGTGCTGATCGTGCCCGAGATTTGATGCGCCCTGCGGGTGGCACAGTTGCGGCATGAGTATTTGCAGCAAGATGAAGCAGGGGGCCGCGTCTGGCCCCCTGTTTTGTCTGGTCACAGGGCGGCGAAACCTTCGTCCAGCGCCGAGAGGATGATCTGCACGTCATCCGCGGTCAGGATGAGAGGCGGCGACATGATGACATTGGCCCCCGAGACACGGACCATGGCCCCGGCGCGGTAGGCGACCTCCTGAACGGTGGTGATGGTCTTCTTGTCGATGGGGGTTTTCCTGGTCCGGTCGCTGACCAGTTCCAGCGCGCACATGAGGCCGTGGCCGCCGCGCACATCACCGATGATGTCGTGTTTTTCCGCCAAGGCCTGCAATCCCGTGAACAGTTGCGCGCCCCGCGCGGCGGCGTTCTCAGTCACGTTCAGACGCTCGGTTTCGGCAAGGCAGGCGAGGGCTGCGGCGGCGCCGACGGGATGGCCGGAATAGGTGTAGCCATGGCCGATGGCGGCGGCGCCTGTCTTGTCGCCCTCGAAGACCTGCGCCACCTCTTCGGCGATCATCACCGCGCCGAAGGGGAAATAGCCGTTGGTGATGGCCTTGGCGGTGCACATGAAATCGGGCTGCACGCCCCAGAGGCGGCTGCCGGACCAGCTTCCGGTGCGGCCGAAGGCGGTGATCACCTCATCCGCGATCAGAAGGATGCCGTGGCGGGTGCAGATCTCGCGCACGCCGGGCATGAAGCTGGAATGGGGCGGGATCACGCCGCCTGCGCCCAGCACCGGCTCCATGATGAAGGCGGCGATGGTGTTTGCGCCCTGAAAGGCGATCTCGTCCTCCAGCGCCGCAAGGCAAAGCTGGGCCAGTTTGGCGGGATCGGATTCGTTGAAGGGGTTGCGGTAGGTATAGGGCGCGGGGATGTGGTGGCATCCGGCCAGAAGCGGCTCGTACGCCGTGCGGAAATTGGCGTTGCCGTTGACGGAGGCGCCGCCGAAATGGGTGCCGTGATAGCCTTTCTTGAGGCTGAGGAACTTGGTGCGCTGCCCCTGCCCCTTGATCTTGTGGTATTGCCGCGCCAGCCGCAGCGCGGTTTCGACCGAGTCCGATCCGCCCGAGGTGTAGAAGGCGCGGGTCAGCCCGTCGGGGGCGAAGAAGCGGCGCAATTCCTCGGACAGTTCGATCACCGCGTCGTTGGAGGTGCCGCGAAAGGTCGAATAGTAGGGCAGTCGGTCCAGCTGCGCCGCGATGGCGGCCTTGATGGGGGCGCAGGAGAAGCCGAGGTTCACGTTCCACAGGCCGCCCACGGCATCCACCACCTCGTGCCCGTCGATATCGGTGATCCGCACGCCTTGGGCGCTGCTCACAATCGTCGGCGGGTTGGCGAGGCTGTCGGCCGGGTGGGCCATCGGGTGCCACATGGAACGGGCGTTATGCTCTTTCAGGAAATTGCTGTCTTTCATCGGATCATCCTTTCGGTAGGCCCAGAAGGGTCAGGGCCTGGTCATAGCTGCGGGCGGGCTGCGCCACGTCGAACTGCACGGCTTGCAAGCCCATGGCCTGCGCGCCGGTGATGTTGCGCGCCTGATCATCCACGAAGACGCAGGCGCGGGCCGGCAGGCCAAGCTGGTCGAGGCAGAGGCGATAGGCGGCGGGGTCCGGCTTCAGGACGCCGGTGTAGGTGGCGTCCACGATCACCTCGAACTGTTGCAGGACGGGCAGCCTGTCGCGGAAATCGGCGCCGTAGAAGAGGTCAAGCTCGTTCGACAGGATCGCAAGGCGGATCCCTGCGGCGCTGGCCCTTGCGATGGCTGTGCGGAATTCGGGGCGGATGACGGCATCGGGATCGGCCCCGCGCGCGGCGCGGACGAAATCGGACATGTCGGCCCAGCGCTGTCCAGTGAGCAAGGCCGCCTCGGCGGTGCGCAGCCGCCAGTAGTCGCGCTCGGTGATGCGGTCGGCCTGCATGTCCTGCCAGAGCGGGTCGCTGTCCGGATCGAAGGGGCCGCGCCACGTCAGGGTGCCGGGGGGCAGGCCAAGGGCGGCCTCGGTCAGGTCATGGGTCTCAAAAAGGGTGCGCGAGATGACACCGCCGAAGTCGAGGATCAGGGCACAGTCGGACAGGGTCATTCGGCGGCCTGCGACACAGCGAGGCTGTCGGGGGGAAAGCCGCCCAGCGCGCGGGTGAGGCCGGTGGCATGCTGCCGGAGTTCGCGCCGGATCAGTGCCTTGAGATCGGGTGTCATGCGCGCGACGGGGGCGGCCACGGCCATGGCGCCGATCACGCGGGAGCGCGCATCGAAAAGCGGCATGGCGTGGGAATGGACATCCTTTTCGAACCCGCCCACGGATTCCGCGATGCCGGTGCGGCGCACCTCGGCCAGCGCGGCGCGGACCTGCGCGGGATCGGTCAGCGTATCATCGGTGCGCTTTTCGAGCGGGGCCGACAGGATGCGGTCGATCATCTCGGGCGGGCTGAAGGCCAGCACGGCGAGGCCGGAGCTGGTGGCGTGAAAGGTCAGGATCTGCGCATCCTCCATCGTGACGCGGGTGCCGTGGCGCTGGCTGTAGGCATAGGTCAGCATCGTCAGCCGGTCGCCTTGCAGGAGCGAGAGATGCGCGGTCTCGTGCGTGGCGTCCGACAGCGATTGCAGCGCCGTGGCGGCCATGTCGCGCAGCGGGACGGCGGCTTCACGCAGGGCGGAGAGGCGCAGGACAGCAGGGCCAATGCGGTATTCGCGGCCCGTTCCGGTCTGTTCGACGAATCCCCCCTGCTGCAATTCCGACAGCAGGCGATAGGTCGTGGCCTTGTTCAGACCGGACAGGCGGGCCAGATCGCTGAGCCCGATTTCGGGCCGGGCGCGGCTGAAATGGTCCAGCAATGACAAGGCCTTGGCGACTGTTCCCATGGGTGGAGCTGCTCCGGTATCCTGCCTGACAATCGGGCATCCGCAGAGGCGGATACCTTGGGTTCGCTTAAAATCGTTGACAGAAACGCGGGCGCTCTGTCAATCTATTTTAGAACCAATGGTTCAAATAATGAACCGAATGATAACGAAACAGGGAGACAGACATGAAGACATCATCCATCCTTGGCGGGGCGCTGACCCTGTGCATGGCCGCTGTCGGCGGCGCCGCACTGGCGGATTATCCCGAGAAGCCCGTCACCTTCATCGTGCCCTTCCCGCCGGGCGACCTGGAGGACGTGCTGACGCGGATGATCGCGGATGACTTTCAGGCCGAATACGGCGTGGCGGCGGCCGTGGTGAACAAGCCCGGCGGTGGCGGCGGCCCCTTCCCCGGCGCGATCGACGTGGCGACCGCGCCTGCGGATGGCTATACGATCGGATCCTTCGTGATCGGCGTGCCGGTGGTGGGCCACCAGATCGGCATTCCCGAACTGACGCCCGAGAAGTTCGATCCGCTGGGGATTTTCCTGACCTATCCTTTCGTAATCGCCGTGGCGGGGGATGCGCCCTATGACGACATGGCGGGGCTGGCGGAATATGCGCAGGACAACGAGCTGGCGCTGGGGCATTTCGGCAATGTGCTGACACCGACGCAGGTGACCATGGCGCTGGCCAAGACGATGGGTTTCGAGTGGGGATCGGACGCGGCCTTTGACGCGCTGGATTGCAACACGCTGGCCAGTGGCGATGCGGATGTGATCAACACCACGTTGCAGCTGATCCTGCCTTGCCTTGACAGCGTGAAGGTTCTGGCCTCGATCACGGATGAGCGTATCCCGCTGGTGCCCGATGCCCCCACCGTGGGCGAGATCGAGCCGAGCCTTGATATCGCGCTGTGGAACGGGTTGTTCGTGACCAAGGACACGCCGCAAGACGTGCGCGACAAGATCATCGCCGTGGCGGAAAAGACCGTGATGAGCGAGCGCGCCCAGCAGGTCGCGGCGGATACCGGCGGTCTGGTCTACTGGCAGAACGCCGAAGACAGTGCCGCGCGGATCAAGGCCGATATCGCCAAGGTCGCGGCCATCGAGGCGATGCTGGAGTGATCCGGCACGGGGCGGTGCGGGTCGAAGCCCTGCCCGCCCGGCCACCTGCAACCAGCGATCACCAAGGGTGAATGATGTCTGACGATCCCTTCCTTGCCAGCAAGGGGCCACGGCGCGGGCAGATCCTGTTCGCGCTGGCCTTTGCGGGTTTCGCGATCTTCATCCTGTCCAATCTGGGCAACCAGACCACATGGGCGCCGCGCACCAAGCTGTTCGCGCAGCCCGGTTTCTGGCCGGGGGTGGCGGGGGCCGGGATGGTGCTGTTCGGGCTGCTGCACCTGCGCGGCCTGCGGCGCGGCAAGGGGTTGCGCGGACCATGGATCAGCCGCGAGGACCGGGCCGAGGCGCGGATCTGGTTGCAGCCGCTGGAATATACCGCGTGGTTCATGGTCTATGTCTTTGCCGTGCCGCGCATCGGGCATCTGCCCGCGACGATGATCTTTGCCCCGGCCCTGACATGGCGGCTGGGCTATCGCAGCCCGCGCATCCTGTGGGCCTCGGTGGCGTTCGGGGTGGCGGTGGTGCTGATCTTCAAGGGTGTGCTGGGCGTCAAGATACCGGGTGGTGCAATCTACGACTACCTGCCCGACGGCATCCGCGCCTTCGCGCTGCGTTATCTGTGAGGGCGGGATGGATCTGATCTTCGCGGGGCTTGAGGTTCTTTACCGCTGGGACGTGGCGCTGGCGCTGCTGGTGGGGTCCATCGGCGGGGTGATGATCGGGGCGGTGCCCGGCGTGGGGCCTGCGGTCGCCATCGCGATCCTGCTGCCCGCGACATTCTCGATGGACCCGATCGTGGGGCTGACGCTGCTGCTGGGGATATACGGCAGTTCGATGTATGGCGGCGCGATCCCCGCGATCCTGATCAATACACCCGGCACGGCGGTGAATGCGCTGACCACCTATGACGGCTATCCGATGACGCTGCGCGGCGAGGGGCGCAAGGCGATCTCCATCGCCTATACGGCCAGTTTCGTCGGGGCGATCATCTCGATCATCTGCCTGATCAGTCTGGCACCCGTGCTGGCGAAGGTGGCGCCGATGTTCGGCGCGCGCGAGATCTTTCTGGCGGCCCTGCTGGGTCTGGTGCTGGTCGTGGTGTCGCATCGGGGCCAGGCGGCGATTGCCGCGGCGCTGGCCTGTCTGGGCATCTTCATCGGCACTATCGGGCTGGAGCCGGTGAAATACACCAAGCGTTATACGTTCGATCAAAGCTGGCTCGCCTCCGGCGTCGATCTGATCGTGGTGGTGCTGGGGCTTTATGCGATCAGCCAGGCCTTCACGCTGATGCAGGGCGATGACGTCAAGACCAAGCGTGTGCCGCTGGGCGGCGGGATGTTCCAGGGCCTGCGCGAGGTGGCGCGGCATCCGCGCGTGACCGGCGTGTCATCGGGCTTTGGCGTGATGATGGGGATCATTCCGGGCGTGGGCGAGTTCACGTCGCAATTTCTGGCCTATACCTATGCGCAGAAGACATCGAAACGGCCCGATGATTTCGGGCAGGGGTCCGTCGAGGGGCTGATCGCGTCGGAAAGCGCCAATAATTCGGTCCCTGCTGCCGCGATGGTGCCGTTGCTGGCGCTGGGGATTCCGGGCGAGGAACTGACGGCGATGATGCTGGCGGTCTTTTACGTGCACAACGTGGTGCCCGGTCCGGGGCTGTTCCAGAACCAGATGGATTTCGTCATGGCGATCTATCTGGCGCTGCTGTTCCTGAATATCCTCGTGATGGTGTTTTTGCTGTTCTCCACCAATGCGCTGATGCTGGTGGCGCGGTTGCCGAACCGGTTTCTGGGGGTGGGTATCCTCACGCTGTCCTTCGTGGGCATCTATTCGCTGCGCAACTCGGCCACCGATTGCCTGATGGCGGCGGTGTTCGGCCTGTTCGGGTTCATCCTGAAACGCCTGAGCCTGCCCATCGTGCCGATCATCATGGGTATCGTGCTGGGCGGCATCATGGAGGCCAAGCTGCGCATCGCCATGGCGCGGGTGAAGACGCCTTTCGATTTCATCGACCGGCCCATCGCCATGGCGCTGTTTTTGTTCATCATCCTGATCATCGCCTTCCAGATACGGGGTGCGGTGATCCAAGCCAGACGTCGCAAGGAGGCCCAATGGTCGACCAGACCCGCATCGACACGCTTCGGAATGTTGCTATCCCGCCGCAAGGACTTCTTGTTGACGGAACGTGGCAAGAGGCTCAGGGCGGAACGCTCGATGTTGTCTCGCCCATCGACGGACAAAGACTGACCACGATCGGGGCCGCCGATGCCGCCGATGTGGGCCGGGCCGTGTCCGCCGCGCGCCGTGCGTTTGAGGATGGGCGCTGGTCGCGGCTGGCCCCTGCGGCGCGCAAGGCGGTGCTGCACCGGATCGCCGACCGGATCGAGGCCGAGGCCTTGGCCCTGACCGTTCTGGGCGTGCGCGACAACGGGACCGAGATCAGCATGGCGCTGAAGGCGGAAGCCGGATCGGCGGCGGGCACGTTCCGCTATTACGCCGAGGCCATCGACAAGGTTTACGGCCAGATCGCACCGACCGCGCCGGATGTGCTGGGGCTGGTGCATCATGTGCCGGTGGGCGTGGTGGGGGCCATCGTGCCGTGGAATTTCCCGCTGATGATCGGTGCGTGGAAGCTGGCGCCCGCCTTGGCGGCGGGCAATTCCGTGGTGCTGAAACCGGCGGAAACCGCGTCGCTGTCGCTGCTGAGGCTGGCGCAGATCTGCATGGATTGCGGCCTGCCCGACGGGGTTCTGAACGTGGTGACGGGGCATGGTCATGTGACGGGCGAGGCGCTGGCCCTGTCGATGGATGTGGATGTGATGGTCTTCACCGGATCGGGGGCCACGGGGCGGCGGCTTTTGGAATATTCGGCACGGTCGAACCTGAAGCGCTGCTATCTGGAGCTGGGGGGCAAGTCGCCCAACATCGTCTTTGCCGATGCGCCCGATCTGGAACAGGCGGCGAAAGTGTCGGCCATGGGGATTTTCCGCAACGCGGGGCAGGTTTGCGTGGCAGGGTCACGGCTGCTGGTGGAGCGGTCCGTGCATGATGATTTTGTCGCGGCGCTGGCGCGCCATGCAAGCGCGCTGAAGGTCGGCGATCCGCTGGACCTGACGAGCCAGATCGGCGCGGTCAATTCCGAGCGGCAGTTGGCGGGGAACCTTGGGTTTGTCGCGGATGCGATTGCCGAAGGTGGCGAGGTGGTGCTGGGCGGTCAGCGGATCCTGCAAGACACCGGCGGCACCTATATGGAGCCGACCATCGTGACAGCCGTGCAACCGCAGCACAGGCTGGCGCAGCAGGAGGTCTTCGGCCCGGTTCTGGCCGTGATCCCCTTCGATACCGAGGAGGAGGCGCTGCGGATCGCCAATGACAGCGACTACGGCCTTGCCTCTGCCGTCTGGACGGCGAACCTGAGCCGCGCGCACCGGATGGTGGCGGGGCTGCGCGCGGGCGTGGTGCATGTGAACACCTATGGCGGGTCGGACAATACGGTGCCGCTGGGCGGAGTGAAACAGTCCGGCAACGGGCATGACAAGTCGCTTCATGCGCTGGACAAGTATCAAGACCTCAAGACAGCGTGGATCCAGCTATGACCGAGAGCCTGATGGATCGCCGCGCCCGCCTGCTGGGGCCGAACATGTCCACCTTCTATGAGGAACCCGTGCATCTGGTGCGGGGGCTTGGCACGAAGCTATGGGATGCGGAGGGGCGCGAATATCTGGATTGCTACAACAACGTGCCGCATGTGGGCCATTGCCACCCGAAGGTGGTGGAGGCGATCTGTGCGCAGGCCGGGACGCTGAACACCCATACCCGCTATCTGCATGAGGGGATCGTGGATTATGTCGAGGCGCTGACCGCCACGGTGGGCGCGCCCTTCGACACGGCGCTGATGACCTGCACCGGGTCCGAGGCGAATGACGTGGCGCTGCGCATGGCGCAGGCCCTGACCGGCAAGACGGGCGTGATCGCCACCGATCATACTTACCATGGCAACACCACGGCCGTGCATCAGCTCAGCCGGACAAACCCGCCGCCGGGGGGCTATGCGAGCAATGTGGCCTTCGTGCCCGCGCCGGACAGCTATCGCCCCTTGGGCGGGGTGGCGGGCATGGCTCATGCCCATGCCTTTGCGGCGAAGGTGCAGGAACAGATCGACGCACTGGAGGCGACGGAGCATGGGTTTTCCACCCTGATCCTGTGTCCTTTCTTCGCCAATGAGGGCTTTCCCGACCTGCCCCATGGTTGGCTTGATCCGACGGTCGCGGTGGTGCGGCGCGCGGGCGGCGTGATCATCGCGGATGAGGTGCAACCCGGTTTCGGACGTCTTGGCACGGATTTCTGGGGCTTCCGCAAGATCGGCTTCATCCCTGACATCATCACCATCGGCAAACCCATGGCGAACGGTCATCCGGTGGCCGCTGTGATCGCGCCGCATGATACCATGCATGCCTTCCGCAGCAGGTTTCGCTATTTCAACACTTTCGGTGGGAACCCGGTATCCTGTGCCGCCGCTATGGCGACCCTCGAGGTCGTGCAGGAGGAGGGGTTGATGGAAAACGCCCGGCAGGTGGGGGACTATGCCCGCGACGGGCTGCGCGATCTGGCCAAGCGGCACGCCTGCATTGGGGATGTGCGCGGATCGGGGCTGTTCTTCGGGGCAGAAATGGTGCTGGACCGTGACGGCAAGACACCTGCGACGGCCTTTACCAAGCGGGTCGCCAACGGGATGCGCCAGCGCGGCGTGCTGCTGAATTTCCTTGGCATCCATTACAACGTGCTCAAGATCCGCCCGCCGATGGTGTTCAGCCATGCCGATGCGGACCGGATGCTGGAGACGCTTGATACGGTGCTGCGCGTCACCCCGCTGGAGGCGTGATGGAGGCGGTGGAGCAACAGGCCGCCCGCCTCTGGGGCTTTGCGCCGGATCAGATCCGTCTGGCGGCGCGGCGCGAGAATGTCGTCTGGCGGGCCGAGGATTCCAGCGGCGCCTATGCCCTGCGCCTGCACCGGCCGGGCTATCGGAACGCCGCCGAGTTGCTGTCGGAACTGGAGTGGATGGATGCGCTGGTGCAAGGCGGCCTGAATGTGCCGCGCCCGGTGCCGTCACGCGCGGGCGCGCTGGTGGAAGAGGTGGGCGATACGCTGGTCGATCTGCTGACATGGCTGCCGGGCGGGCCCATCGGGATGCAGGGCGAATTGGAGGTGACGGACCGCGCCGGTCTGTGCCGCGACCTTGGGGGCTTGCTGGCCCGGCTGCATGGCATCAGCGACGCCTGGACGCCGCCCCCCGGTTTTAGCCGGCCCGCCTGGGACCGCGCGGGGCTGCTGGGGGATCGCCCGCTCTGGGGGCCGTTCTGGGACAATCCCGGCCTGACCGCGGCGCAGCGCGCCACGCTGCTGGCCGCGCGCGACCGGGCCGATGCGCATCTGGCGGCGATCGAACCGGGGCTTGATTACGGTCTGATCCATGCCGATGCCCTGTCCGAGAATATCCTGATCCATGACGGTGCGCTGTCGCTGATCGACTTCGACGATGGCGGCTGGGGGTTCCGCGATTTCGAGCTTGCCACTTTCCTGATGCGCTTTCTGCCCGCGCCCGATTACACCGAGATGCGCGCCGCCCTGCTGGACGGCTATGCCACGCGCCGCGCGGTCGATCCCGCGACGCTTGATCTGTTCATCCTGCTGCGCGCGCTGACCTATCCCGGCTGGATCATCCCGCGCCTGCACGAACCGGGCGGCGACGCACGATCCGCCCGCGCCATCCGCACCGCCCTGCCACTGGCGGAGGCCTATCTGGCCACGCCCTGAAAACCCGGAGGACCGCATGACCACGCCAGACAAGACCATCCTCGTCGTCGGCACCTATGACACCAAGGATGACGAACTGTCCTATCTTTCGGGCCGCATCCGCGCGCAGGGGGGCGGGGTGCTGTCCATGGATGTCTCGGTTCTGGGCGATCCAAAGGCGGCCACGGATATCTCCAAGCATCAGGTGGCCGAGGCAGGCGGAAGCTCGATCGAGGCAGCCATCGACAGCGGTGACGAGAATGTCGCGATGCAGATCATGGCGCAGGGGGCGGCGATGCTGGCCCGGCAGTTGCACGCCGAGGGGCGGATCGACGGGGTGATCGTGCTGGGCGGCACGATGGGCACCGACCTTGCGCTGGATCTTTGCGCGGCGCTGCCGCTGGGTGTGCCGAAATACGTGGTCTCGACCGTCAGCTTTTCGGCCATGCTGCCGCCGGAACGGATCGCGGCGGATATCCAGATGATCCTCTGGGCGGGGGGGCTTTATGGGCTTAACTCCGTGTGCAAATCCTCGCTCAGCCAGGCGGCGGGGGCGGTGCTGGGGGCGGCG
>Ga0209345_10004237_pt1 | contig 14020 bp, 12 predicted proteins | sample Cruoilmetagenom7_FD_187294 | JGI IMG/M metagenome (GOLD analysis project Ga0209345, IMG submission 187294) | Oil polluted marine microbial communities from Coal Oil Point, Santa Barbara, California, USA - Sample 7 (SPAdes) (version 2) | ecosystem: Environmental > Aquatic > Marine > Oil seeps ... | reverse complement strand
TGACCTCTATGCTGTAATACAGTGAGCGCATCGTACAAACTTTGGTTGACACTATCTTTTCCGACTATACCTACAATACCGCACATCTAAAACTGTTCCTCATGGTGAGTTAGTAAAAACCAAACTACTTAAAGGAAGGTATTATTTCAACCTTACAGGGTTTCGCTCTATTTTTTTAAGGATTTTTTCTTCAATTACCAGAACATAAGGAACTATTCTGGAGTCATACCACCACTTTTGACCCTTTTGTAGATCAAACCAACGAATTCCAGCGGCCAGTATCATTATAACGAGCACTCCCCTCGTTATTCCAAATAATACACCCATACTTTTATCGGTACTGCTTAAACCGGAGGATTTAATAAACTTGCCCACAAGAGTATTTATTAAGGCACCGACTATCAAGGTAAATCCGAACAACAAAACTCTTGCCATTCCCATGACCAAAGTAGTTGATGCGTCAATATATTCGGAGAGCAACAATCCGAAATTCAACCCAAACATATAGGTGATAATCAGGGCACTAAACCATGTTCCCAGAGAAATCGCCTCGCGGGTAAAACCACGGTACCAGCTGAGGGATACGGATACCAATATTACCATGATGATAACTATATCAGTTATGTTCATTATGAATTAGCCTTACTAAAAAATAGATTCTTTATGCAATTTTTTAATCGTTTTTGAAACGCACTACCAGGCCAGACAATCCAAATTCTTTTTGAAGTTGCTGGACAGTTTTATTGGCATCGGCCTCCCTGATATCAGGACCTACATAAACACGGTATCTTATACCCTTTTCGGTCTTTGATTTTTTCATATAGGATCTGAATTTATTCTTTTGTAGCTTGCTTTTCAGATCTTTGGCATTTTCTATTTGAGTAAAACTGCCTAATTGCACAGTCCAAACAGGATCAAGTGTAGGCCTGGGCGGTTCAACGGAAGAAAATTTGCTGATGAAGGATTCCTGTTTTTCAGGCTCTTTGGTTTCCGCCTGCTTTTGATCTGTTTCAACCCCTTCCTCTACAGCATCAACCAGAGACTGGTACTTTTCAACATTTGTTTTATAAGCCTGTAGCTCAGGTTGGGGCGGCACTTCCAGTACGAGCTGCCGGGACTTTATAACGGGCCCTTCCAATAAACTGGGAATAACGATAACCGCTACACTAATAATAATGAGCGCGCCAATTATGCGTTGTTTTAAAGCTATATCCATTTCAACAAGTCAAAATTCTATTCATATTTTATTTCATAAATGAAAGCGTACGTAACTGACTTTAATCGTCCTGGCTTTTTATTGCCATCACAGTATAGAACGACCCATAAACCAATATACTATCACCTGGTTTGGCATTAGCCAGAGCCTGATTATACGCTACTTTTGGGTGTAAATATTTATCCGACACCGTGCAACCGGCATCAAGTAAATAATTATACAGAATGCTGGCAGGCGCAGACCGGACTGAGGGCACATTACTGGGATACCAGATATCGGCAAGCCCCATGAAGGGTGAGAGCACCCCTGAAAAATCTTTATCGTCCAGCATGCCCACAACTATGTGTAATTGCCCTTTTGACTTAATGACACTCTGGACCTTTTCAGCGCAAAGTTTAGCCGCACCCGGGTTATGAGCTACATCCAATAGGGTAACTACTTCACCAGGTAATATTTCAAAACGACCCGGTAATTTTACATTTTCAATCCCTAACAGGATATTTTTATTCAGGAATTTTAACGGCAACTGATATAGCACCTGCAAAACCGTTGCAATATTATCCCAGGCCAATGATTGATAGCTCTTATAACAACTCGGTTCTGTTACTGAAGGAAGTGTGAGTGTAAACCTTTCTATTTCAAATTCAGACTTTTTCGAATACCCTACAGGGTCATATTTAGCTTTGACACCTTGCCAAACCAGACTGTTATTAGAACAGGTTTTCAAGGAATAATGCTCACCAATACATAATAATTTAGTATTCTCAGATTTGGCCTTCTGTAGTACCGATTGAGGTATTTTGGCCTCGCCAATAATAGCCAACCCATTGCTGCGGAAGATACCCGCTTTCTCAAGACCAATCTCATCAAGTGTTTCGCCTAACCATTGAGTATGATCGTAGTCAATGGATGTGATCACCGCCAGGTTATTATTCACCACATTAACCGCATCCAGACGACCACCCAATCCCACTTCCAGTACTAACAAATCCAGTTGCTGCTTGAGATCTGCCTGTTTAAATAGCGTTAAAGCCGCAAGTGTGGAAAATTCGAAATAAGTCAGCTTTGTCTGGTTCCGGGACTTTTCTACCCGTTCAAAAGCCTCAATTAAGGATTGATCGCCTACCGGTTGCCCTTCAAAGCGAATTCGTTCATTAAACTTGAATAAATGAGGGGAACTATAGGTACCTATACTAACCCCCTGGGCCAGGGAAATTGATTCAAGCAAGGCAAGGCATGAACCTTTGCCATTGGTACCCGATATGACCACCACAGGGCAATCAAAATCATTAACTTTCAGTGCTTGAGCTATGGGGTTAATTCTTTCAAGACCGAGCTCAATTTCGGATGGGTGAAGTGTTTCTAACCAGCTAAGCCAATCAGACACATTGCTAAATTTCATTACCGGAAGTTAATTCCTCTTACTTATTCTAATACGGAGTCCATTGCCTGGCGCATAAATTTTAATATAGCAGGTGGCTCTGCCGCGTTAAATGATGAACTTTTAGCAATTTTGGCATAATGATCCACCAGAACACTGCCCACAACAACCCCGTCAGCGAATTCACTCACCGCTTTAGCCGATTCCGCATCCTTGATTCCAAAACCTACTGCAATAGGCAGCCGGGTTTTTGCGCGAATTTTTGCAACATTATTGGCCACATCGTCAACATCAAGATTATTCGCACCGGTTACGCCTTTAAATGACACATAATATAAATACCCGGTAGCGCCATTACAGATGCTTTCAAGACGGTCTTCGCGGGTTGTAGGTGCAATCAAAAATATTGTATCGATACCTTCAGCTGCCAGAGCTGTATTTAAGGAATCCGCTTCTTCGGGTGGCATATCTACCGTTAGAAGGCCATCAACTCCCGCCTTACTGGCTTTTTTAGAAAATACTTCATAACCCATGACTTCAACTGGGTTGGCATAACCCATAAGTACAATGGGCGTTTTCGCATCACTCTTACGAAATTCGGCTACCATGTCCAGAATATCAAGCAAACGGGTTCCATGCTCGAGAGCGCGCTCATGAGCAAGTTGAATAACCGGTCCTTCTGCCATGGGATCCGAAAATGGCACACCCAGCTCAATAATATCAGCACCGGCACTCGCCAGGGCATGCATCTGCTTAACCGTATGTTTTGGATCGGGATCCCCTGCAACAATGTAGGGAATTAATGCTTTTTTACCGGATTTTTTTATTTCTTCAAAACAAGCCTGAATTCGGCCCATGAAAATCTCCTGCTAACTATAAATATGAAACCCTGGCATAAGAAGTTGCCATCGTGGAGAAAGTGCATTTTTAGAAGCTCACACCATCAATGTCGGCCACGGTCATTATATCCTTGTCGCCACGGCCCGATAAATTGACCACAATAATTTGCTCTTTATCCATAGTAGCCGCTAATTTTTGTGCGTAGGCAACAGCATGACTACTTTCCAAAGCCGGCAAAATACCTTCAATCAGAGTTAAATTCCTGAAAGCAGCCAGGGCTTCATCATCTGTGATACCAACATATTCAGCACGTTTGATATCTTTTAACCAGGCATGCTCCGGCCCCACACCCGGGTAATCAAGGCCGGCTGAAATAGAATGGGTATGAATAATTTGCCCATCTTCGTCTTCCATTAAATAAGTTCTATTACCATGCAGTATTCCAGGTTTGCCTTCCTCCAAAGGTGCCGCATGACTTCCCGTTTCAAGACCCAAACCTGCGGCCTCTACTCCATACATTTTGACATCGCTGTCCTCCAAAAAAGGATAAAACAAACCAATAGCATTTGACCCACCCCCCACACAAGCCACGAGTGCATCTGGCAATTGGCCGGTTAATTCAAGGCATTGTGCTTTGGCTTCACGACCAATGATTGATTGAAAATCCCGAACCAACATGGGATACGGATGAGGCCCCGCAACAGTACCAATAATGTAATAGGTATTATCAACATTGGTTACCCAGTCCCTCATGGCTTCGTTCATGGCATCTTTTAAAGTCCTGGAGCCGGATTCAACCGAGATAACCTCAGCACCGAGTAAATTCATTCGGTACACATTAAGTTTTTGTCGTTGAATGTCTTCAGCACCCATAAATACCTGGCACTCAAGACCCAGACGAGCAGCCACCGTTGCTGTGGCTACACCGTGTTGGCCCGCACCGGTTTCAGCAATAACACGACTTTTACCCATGTGTTTTGCCAATAAGGCCTGGCCAATGGTGTTATTAACTTTATGTGCGCCAGTATGATTTAAATCTTCACGTTTAAAATATATTTTGGCTCCAGCAGCTTGCTCGGTTAAACGTTCTGCAAAATATAGTGGCGATGGCCTGCCAACATAGTGGGCCAGATCATAATCAAAATCTTTCTGGAAAGACGGATCACTGGAAAGTTTTTGATACAGGTTTTCCAGATCAATCAATGCGCTCATCAGGGTTTCAGAAACAAAACGTCCGCCATAAGGACCAAAGTGCCCGCGCTCATCAGGCATGGTTTCAAATTTTCCCGCTTTTTTATCTACTTCAACCGGCATTGCTTACCTCGTTTATTTCTTTCATTAGCCCGTGAATTAAAGCCGCATCCTTTATTCCAGGTTCACTTTCTACCCCGCCACTGAGATCAACAGCGTAGGGTTTAATCAACTTGATAGCTTCGGCCACATTCGAGGGCTTTAGACCTCCGGCCAGTATAATCGGCTGGGTAAGCACACCTCGCAATGTTGATGGAATGCTTTCCCAGTCAAAAGCCTGCCCGGTACCACCTGGCACACCTTTTTTATAACTATCCAGAAGAAAACCACGAGCAGATGGGAATTTACTGATCTCTTCCAATAGATTTAAGCCAGGAGCCATTCGAATCGCTTTGATATAGGGTTTACTGTATTTAAGGCAATCCTGTTCAGTTTCATTACCATGAAATTGCAATACATCCAGATTAACCTTATCAAGGATGTCACTAATCTGTTTTTCTGTGGCATCTACAAATAAGCCAACCTGACTCACAAAAGGCAAGACTTTACCGCTCAGGATTTTTGCCAGATTGAGATTAACCTGCCTGGGACTTTTTTCGTAGAAAACAAAGCCTATGGCATCGGCACCAGAAGAACAGACCGCTTCGACATCACACTCACGGGTAATACCACAAATTTTTACTCGAGGTCTCAGATATGAGGTCGTAGTATTCTTTTTTGAAGCAGAACTCTGGATATTTAACACGCTCATCAAAACTCATCAAAAAAGACCATAATCACCACTATTACCGGCTTAACAGGGTCTCTTTTTGGTAAAAATTGGAAAGTCAGCCAAGAAGGTTGTTAATCATAACAAAATCAATGGAAAATTTCCCCTTTGAGGAAACTTCTAGCCCGGATATTTCGTGAATTGCCAAGGTGATAACGCCGGGCTGGTGCGCAAGGAACGTGCTCGCGACTGGAATACCTAGTTATTCATAGGTTGGAAGGAGAATGTGCGTTCCTTGCGTATCAGAACAAGTTAGCATTTGGTAATTCATGAAATATCCGGGTTAGCCCGGATATTTCCAATTTACTAATTTCCACATAAACAGGGCTCGGGCGATTTAGAATGGCATTATTATTAATACATACTTTAAATTTAATATTTTGGAGAAACCAGCTGATATTATAATATCAAGAAATTAGCTAAACAACGTTACGGCAACTATCCCTTGTTTAGTAGAAAAACAGAGCTTAACCGGAGTTAATATTATATGCGTTTAGTTTCATGGAATGTAAATGGCATCCGAGCAATGATGAAAAAAGATTTTCCTGACTCAGTGGCAACCATGGCTGCCGACATGCTTTGTTTACAGGAAACCAAGGCCCAGGATGATCAGGTTATGGAAGCACTTGCCAGTATTAATGGCTACCACATTTATTCAAATTCAGCAGACAAAAAGGGCTATTCAGGCACTGCCATATTGAGTAAAACCCAACCATTGTCAGTGCATTTTGATATGGATATTGAAGAACATGACCAGGAAGGCCGCGTTATTGCCCTTGAATATGAACCCTACTATCTAGTCAATGTTTATACACCCAATTCAGGCAGCGAACTTAAACGTCTTGAATATCGGCAACAGTGGGATGCTGATTTTCTTGCGTATCTGCAACAGCTTGAAAAAGAAAAGCCCGTTATAGCTTGTGGCGACTTCAATGTTGCTCATACGGATATAGACCTGGCACGCCCAAAACCCAATTACAATAAATCGGCAGGTTACACCCAGGCGGAAATTGATGGTATGGATAAACTAATTGCAGCCGGTTTTATTGATTCTTTTCGCTATAAGAACCCGCAAGAAATAAAATACAGCTGGTGGAGTTACCGTGCCGGTGCTCGGGGCAAAAATATTGGCTGGAGAATTGACTACTTTTTAGTGTCCAGCAGCTTATCGGAAAAAATAGGGCAAACAGATATACTAAATGACGTTATGGGCTCGGATCATTGCCCGGTGTTATTAGAAATCTGCTTAATTTAAAGTTTATTTAACACTGTTTTTTTCAAACGATTGTCCATTTTGATTCTGGAGCAACAGCGGGAAAATTTTTGATCATCCCAGCCGGCTCTTTTTATGTCTTTCATACCAAAGCCAAGGGGCATATCCTCGTGAATTCGAGTTAATTGGCGCATCAGGAACACATGCTCCTGATGTTCCTCTAATTGCTTATGTATTCTTTTAGCACCGCGCAAAGGTAAATCCGGCACTTTATTAAGATTATCATAAAGGGGTTCCAAACCATTAAATTGTTGCATCAGTACTGTTGCGGTTTTTTGTCCGACGCCGGGAACACCGGGAATATTATCAATGGTATCACCGGTTAATGCCAAATAATCGGCCCATACTTCGCTGCCAAAACCTTTGTCGCGTTTAAAATCTTCCCATGAGGTTTTTTTATCTGCCTGATAATCCCAAAAAATATCTTCTTTCTGAATTAACTGGGCCAGATCCTTATCACGACTGACGTAAACCATGGAATTCCTTTTGTTTCTGAACTTTTTTGCCGCTGAACCGATAATGTCATCCGCTTCGTAGCGCTTACTTTTATGGGTTTTAATGCCCATGGCTCGACACACTTGCTGACAGGCTTTTAACTGGAAGACCAGCTCATCATCCGGCATGGCCCGATTGGCCTTATAAGGAGGGTATAGGGTGTTTCGAAAACAGCTTTCAAGGCTTTCATCAAAGGCTGCCAGAACATAGGTACATTGAGTTTTCTGAATAAATTCTGCCAGAAACAGGGCAAAACCATATACGGCATTGATCGACCGCCCCTCTTCATTACTAATGGCGTCTGGTAAAGCAAAATAGGCTCGAAATATATAGATTGAAGCATCTATGAGATAAACAGGTTGTTTATTAGCCATTGATTCACGGGTTTTCATTTCGTTACTCTGTTATTTCCATTACAATATGCTCTTTTTTATCTTATTACAGTGAGACCTTTGCACAAGAGCCATTTTTCGCCCATGTGCTTGTTAAACAGCAGGAACACTTTATGCCCGAATCCAGAATTGAAAACCTGAATATAGCCTCGCAACAGGTTCTGATAAGCCCTGGCGCACTGAAAAATGAAATACCGGTATCTGAAGCTGCTATAAAAACCATTGCTGAAGGCCGACAAATCATAAAAAACATTCTGGATCGTAAAGATCACCGGATATTTCTGGTTGTGGGGCCCTGCTCTATTCACGACGTTAAAGCCGCTCATGAATACGGCGACAAACTCAAAGCTCTGGCTGATAAGGTGGATGATACCCTGTATCTGGTGATGCGTGTTTATTTTGAAAAACCCCGAACGACAGTGGGCTGGAAAGGTTTGATCAATGACCCCCATTTAAATGACAGTTTTGAAATTGAAGAAGGCCTGCATATTGGTCGAAAGTTGCTGCTTGACCTTGCTGAAGCAGGAATACCCACCTCTACCGAGGCTCTGGATCCTATTACGCCGCAATATTTACAGGATTTAATTTCCTGGTCTGCTATTGGTGCACGCACAACAGAAAGCCAAACCCACCGGGAAATGTCCAGTGGATTATCCGGTGCTGTTGGTTTTAAAAATGGCACCGACGGTGGTCTGGAAGTTGCAATTAATGCCTTATTATCCGTAGCAAATCCACATAACTTTCTGGGTATCAACAAGGAAGGTCAGGTTGCTATTATTTCAACCAAGGGCAATGCCTATGGTCACGTTGTACTGCGTGGTGGAGGTGGCAAAACCAATTATGATTCGGTGAGTGTCGCTCAATGCGAGGAACGACTTGAAAAAGCCGGCATTATACCTAACATTATGGTGGATTGCAGCCATGCTAATTCCAGTAAAGACCCTGCCCTGCAACCATTGATCATGGAGAACGTCGCTAATCAAATTATTGAAGGCAACAAATCCCTGATTGGATTAATGATTGAAAGTAACCTGAATTTTGGCGCCCAGAAACTTAAAAACCCGGATGACCTTGAGTATGGGGTTTCAATTACTGATGGCTGTATAAACTGGGAAACTACAGAAAAAGCCATTCTTGAAATACATAAAAAATTAAAGGATGTTTTACCTAATCGATAAGGCATAAAAAACCAGTCAAAGGCTAAATTGAAAATGTTAAAGAAATTGGACATCTATCAATTTAGTGAAACACCTCGCGACTTTGTCATTTTTACCCGGCTTCAGGATTTACTGGATGCAATACAGCTAAACCCTGAAGCCCTGAACTTTAAGCCCTTAACTGTAAGTTCAGACTTCCCCTTAAAAGCCCCTGTTGCCTTTGTCAAACGTATAAAAAAAGGTGATCCGGATGACCCCTTACTGAAACAGATCCTTCCTGTTGAGAATGAAACCAGACGGGTTGAAAGTTTCCTGTCAGACCCAGTAGCCGACTTACAACACCAAGTTGTTCCCGGACTTATCCATAAATATGCCAATCGGGCTTTATTGATTGCAACAGGTGCTTGTTCAATACATTGCCGCTATTGTTTCCGCCGCGAGTATCCCTATGAAGGTGCATCAATATCGGAACATAATCTTGATGCTGTCATCAACTATTTACAAGATCATAAAAATATTCACGAAATTATTTTAAGTGGTGGCGACCCCTTAACACTATCAAATCGCCGACTGGATAAGTTACTGGATAAACTAGCCGGTATTCCTCATTTAAAAAGCTTAAGGATTCACAGCCGACAAGCCATTGCCATGCCGGAAAGAATTGACCACACCCTCATTGATTTACTTTCAACAAGCCGATTTAAAACCTGCATGGTTATTCATTGCAATCATGCCAATGAAATTGATCAGACGGTTACCAGGCATCTATCACTTTTACACAAAGCAGGTATTACCTTGCTAAATCAAAGTGTATTACTTAAAGGCGTTAACGATAATGTACAGACACTCTGCAATTTAAGTGAAAATCTTTATCAGGCAGGCGTTCTTCCTTATTACATTAATGCTCTGGATCGTGTACAGGGCAGCGCACATTTTTTGGTGGAAGATGAAGTCGCAATAAATCTTATAAATGCGGTGAGAGAGTCCCTCCCCGGCTATCTTGTTCCAAGATTGGTGAAAGATATACCGGGAGAGAAAGCAAAAACAATTCTGGTTTAAAGTAGGTTAAACCAGAATCAAGCGAAACTAAAACTAAACTGCGATGCCACCTTTATCCCGCATAATTTCAATAAACACATCCGGCTCGGGCCTGATCCTATAATTATCAGTCAAATCAGCATAAATAATTTCACCACTGGCATTGGTCATAATCACAGTGGGTAAAACCGTGTCTTCTTCGTAACCCAAAACACCCACACCCAAGGGCGTACCCGCAACATTTAGTATATCCAGCATTTTCGCGGCCCGGTTATCTACATCCACCATAAAGTGAAAAGGCACCTGAAATTTATTTGCCAAAGATCGCGTATTGTCATGGGATTGTGGACTTACCAAAATCACTTCCACCCCATTTTCAGTTAATTCGCGATAACGCTCTGCCACTTCTTTAATTTGTGCCATACACAAGGGGCACCAATTCCCGCGGTAAAACATAAATAATGCAGACTTGCCACGAAAGCTCTTGGATACCACTTCATTGCCTTCAATATCTTCAAGACTAAATTCAGGTAATGATTTACCCACTTCCAGGATATTGTTTTCACCACGTCCGAAGCGGGAATACCAAAACACATAGACAGTAAACCCGGCGGCGCCAGGGCCTGCTGCATAGAAAAAGGCCAAACCAGGATTTAAGGCTTCTGGTCCGGCAATGGCCCAGGCAATTAATGAAATGGCTGCGCCCGTATAAGTGGCTATTAATATACCCGTAAGATTAGGTGATGTTCGAACTACATTGGCTATCATCAACCACATAAATAAGCCGGTAGCAGGTATTAAGGATATGGCGGTTCCAATCCACGCCAGTTCAAAATTACTTTTACCCAGCATATATAAGGTATGAAATGCGGCTATAAACAGAGCTGTTGCAAAAACAGTGATATAAATTCCCTTTAGTCGTCCGTTTGTCATGATCTCTCCTTAGTCCATATTAGTTGTTTTTTTATTCTACAATTGTTTACACATTCTCCGACCGCGTTTTTAAAAAAAAATTCCATTTTTAAAGATTTACCAAAAAGACAAGCACCTAATAATAGGCATTCTCTTTATTCGAATGATCGGTTACGTCTTTAACACCTTTTAGCCCAGGAATTTGTTCAAGCAAAGTTTTTTCCACACCATCTTTCAAAGTTAAACTAACAGCGGAACAACCCTGGCAACCTCCTCCAAACTCAAGTATAGCAATAGTCTCATCTTCAACAATCTCTACCAGAACCACATTACCACCATGAGAGGACAATGAAGGATTCACCTCAGATTGCAGTACATAATTAATACGTTCAGTCATTGAGGGGTTATCGCCCAAATGAGCCACCCTGGAACGTGGCGCCCTGAAGGTTAATTGCCCGCCCATGCGATCTTTTGAATAATCAATAACCGCATCTACCAGGTAAGGCACGCTGGATTCCTGTACATAGGCTACCAAATTATCGTAATCAATCCGAACATCTGTAGGCTCAATTTCATCTGGAGCGCAGTAAGCCATGCAACATTCTGCCCTTGGTGAACCGGGGTTTTCAACAAAAACCCTGACAGCAATGCCTTCAACATCCTGTTTGGCCAGTAGTTCAATTAGATATTCCTGGGCTGAATCGGTAATGGTAATAATTTTCTCTGACACAATGAGCCTCAATAAATGAATACACTACTAAAGTTAATTATAGATTAACAAACTAAGCCTATGTTTAAATTAATTTTATCTACTACTTTGAAACTAATAACCAAGTGAATTGGTCAACTATAAAGTATTATACTACTTTATAGATAAACTTCATCCTGAGAAGATTAATTCTGGTAAAATTAGCCGTTTCGTAATACCCCAACACTTTACCGTAAACTCCCGTACACAAGAATCTGGATCAAGTAAATGAGTAATCGTAACGAACGCATCGCCGCTCTCCAAAAAGCTTTGAGTGAACGCATTCTAATTCTTGATGGCGCCATGGGCACCATGATTCAAAATCATAAACTCGAAGAAGAGGATTATCGTGGAGAACGTTTTGCTGATTACGATATGGATATCAAGGGTAATAACGATTTGCTTTCGATTACCCAACCCCGGATTATCAAAGACATTCACCTGGCCTACATGCATGCCGGTGCCGATATTATTGAAACCAATACCTTCAATGCCACATCGGTTTCACAATCTGACTACAACATGGAAGCCCTGGTTCATGAACTTAATGTTGAATCTGCCCGGCTGGCGCGAGAGGCCGCTGATGAAGTCACTGCACTGAACCCTGAACGTCCGCGTTTTGTAGCGGGCGTTATCGGACCCACCAGCCGTACTGCAACCCTGTCTCCAGATGTGAATAATCCCGGCTTCAGAAACGTAACTTTTGACCAACTGGTGGCGTACTATAGCGAAGCAACACTCGCCCTGATGAAAGGCGACGTGGACATCATATTGATTGAAACGGTGTTTGATACTTTGAATGCCAAGGCCGCTATTTTTGCGGTGCAGGATTGTTTCGAACAGGCCGGTTATGAATTACCGATTATGATTTCCGGCACCATAACCGATGCCAGTGGACGCACCCTGTCCGGGCAAACCTGCGAAGCCTTCTGGAATTCAGTTGCGCACGCCAAACCTATTAGTATTGGTTTTAATTGCGCCCTGGGTGCCAAAGAACTTCGCCAGTACATTGAAGAACTCAGCCACAAAGCCAATACCTATGTCAGCGCCCACCCCAATGCCGGCCTACCCAACGAATTTGGTGAGTACGATGAAAGCCCTGAAGACATGGCGGCCATTATTGAAGAGTTTGCCTCCAGCGGTTTTCTCAACATTATTGGCGGATGCTGTGGTACCAGTCCGGGGCATATCGAAGCCATTGCACAAGCTGTTTCTAAACACCCAAGACGCAGCGTTCCTGATATACCCAAAGCTTGTCGATTAAGCGGATTAGAAGCTTTCAGTATCGACGCCAGCTCACTGTTTGTTAACGTTGGAGAAAGAACCAACATCACCGGCTCAGCACGCTTTGCCCGTTTGATTCGGGAAGAAGACTATGACACCGCCCTGGAAGTGGCCCTGCAACAGGTTCAATCAGGTGCGCAGATTATTGATATCAACATGGACGAAGGCATGCTGGATTCCCAGGCCGCCATGGTGACATTTTTGCACCTGATTGCTTCGGAACCGGACATTTCCCGAGTACCCATAATGGTAGATTCATCCAAATGGGAAATTATTGAAGCCGGCCTGAAATGCATTCAGGGTAAAAGCATTGTTAACTCCATCAGCCTGAAAGAAGGTGAAAATGAATTTATTAACAAAGCCAAACTCTGCATGCGTTACGGTGCTGCCATTATTGTGATGGCCTTTGACGAAGTCGGTCAGGCAGATACTGAAGCCCGCAAAAAAGAAATCTGTAAACGTTCCTACGATGTGCTGGTGGATAAAGTTGGATTTCCTCCCGAAGATATTATTTTTGACCCCAACATTTTTGCTGTGGCTACCGGCATAGATGATCACAACAACTACGCAGTTGATTTCATCAATAGCTGTACCTACATCAAAAAAAACCTGCCCCATGCGCTGATTTCCGGTGGTGTGAGCAATGTGTCGTTTTCATTTCGCGGCAACAACCCGGTTCGTGAAGCCATTCATGCGGTGTTTTTATATCACGCCATTAAAGCCGGCTTGACCATGGGCATAGTCAACGCCGGGCAACTGGCCATTTATGCTGACATACCCGATGAACTGCGTGATCGTGTTGAAGATGTCATTCTAAATCGCCGGGAAGACAGTACCGACCGCTTACTGGAAATCGCTGAAGATTACCGTGGCGACGGCAGTAAAAAAGAAGTTGAAAATGAAGCCTGGCGCGAATTGACAGTTCAAAAACGCATCGAACATGCCTTAATAAAAGGCATCACTAGCCATATTGTTGCCGATGCAGAAGAGGCACGCCTGGAAATGGATCATCCGGTGGAAGTAATTGAAGGCCCTCTCATGGATGGCATGAACGTAGTCGGTGATTTATTTGGTGAAGGTAAAATGTTTTTACCCCAGGTAGTGAAAAGTGCCCGGGTTATGAAACAGGCTGTAGCTCATCTGGTGCCGTTTATTGAAGCAGAAAAATCCGCAGGTGCCAAAGCCAAAGGTAAAATCCTCATGGCTACGGTAAAAGGCGATGTACATGATATTGGTAAAAATATTGTCGGCGTAGTTTTGCAAT
>Ga0209345_10004234_pt1 | contig 14025 bp, 28 predicted proteins | sample Cruoilmetagenom7_FD_187294 | JGI IMG/M metagenome (GOLD analysis project Ga0209345, IMG submission 187294) | Oil polluted marine microbial communities from Coal Oil Point, Santa Barbara, California, USA - Sample 7 (SPAdes) (version 2) | ecosystem: Environmental > Aquatic > Marine > Oil seeps ... | reverse complement strand
TATTTGTTACTTGTTACTTACTACTTATTAGTAGTTACTTATTATTTGTTACTTGTTACTTAATACTTATTAGTAGTTACTTATTACTAGTTATTTATTACTAGATATTTATTACTTGTTACTTGTTATTAGATACTTATTATTTGATACTTATTATTAGATACTTATTACTAGTTACTTATTACTAGTTACTTATTACTAGTTACTTATTACTAGATATTTATTACTTATTACTTATTATTTATTGACATTGCATTTATTTACGATATTATAAATTTCACTAACTAATTTAAATAGGAATTTATTATGAAAACACAAATTATTTCAACTGTTCAAAAAAAAGGTGGATCTGCTAAAACTACAAATAATATTGCAATGGCTACTAGGATGATAAATGATGGAGCTAAAATAGCATTTATTGATACTGATGAAAGTATGAATTTATATAAATGGTGCAAGAAAGAAAAAATGGAGTTTGATTACCAATTGGTAAGGGATAAAGATTTAATAAAGCCAACAATAAAAGCCATGTCCAAGAAAGGTTATGATGCTATATTTATTGATACAGGCGGTTATGAATCTCCTATATCAATATACACTATTGCTAACTCTGATTTAGTATTTATTCCTTGTAAGCCTGATGAATCAAGTGTTAGGGATGCTGTATCTACTTATAAGACAACCGTATCTGTTTGTGATAACTTTGAAAAAGTAATTCCAACATTCGTTATAATGAGTGATATTGATATAAGAACTAATATTGCACAAAAATGTATTAAGGCAATTAAATCAAGAGACATCCCCATGTTAAAAAGTCATTTTGGTTCTTCTGTTGGTTTTAAATCAATGATGACTATAGGAAAAGAACCAAAAGATAAAACATCGAAAAAATATTTGGATAGTGTAATGTGTGAATTACAAATGAATAAGCTAATTACATATTATAATGAAGTAAATCTAGCTAAGAGGGTTGCATAATGGGTGAATTGAAAAATTTAGAGATGGATATAGATTCTGAGGATGATAATAAAGAAAATGATTTAAAAGATTTGAATTTAGAGGAATTTGAATCTGATAAAGATAAAAAGAAACTTGATAGTTTAAGTAACAAATTATTACCATCACAAAGACAGTCAAGGGCAAATGCTATTAGAACAGCTAAAAGAGTTCAATTAAGCTTTACTGGTGTTCCTAAGCCCATTAAGAAGATGTTTGATGATAGAGCTAAGAAATTAAATATAACTAAGATACAGTTATTATATGAATGTTTAAAGGCCAATGGTTTTGAGATACCTGACAACCTTGATAAGAGAAAATCAATCTAACAGATTTTTATGTCAAAAAAAAACCTGAAATTAATTCAGGTTTTTTTTAGTTTATTAATTTAGTACTTTATGATCCTTTAGCTTTACCAAATGTATCAATATCTGTACCTACCAATTCGAGTGAATGAATTGTTTTTCCTTCGCTTACATATTCACTATTTTTAATAGTGCCATCGATTACAGCTTGACGTCCTTTATAAAGACGTTTTTGAGCTGATTCAGCTTTACTTCCAAAAAATACAATGTTAACTCTAGTAGGTGTTTCAACCCATTCATCTTTTTCATTATAATAACCATCATTAGTAACGAAATAAATTCTTGTAACCTTTTTGTCGTTTTTAGTTGTAATAAGTTCATCAACTGATAAAACTGTACCGCGTGCTTGGAATGTTAATTTTTTCATAATAAATCTCCGAATATAAATTCTTAATAAGTTTAATTAATTTGTGTAACAGGAAGTTACGTTAGATTGTCATTAAGTTCTAAAATGACTACTTTTCGACAGATTTTTGATGTATCTGAAACATAAATTTAGTAGATCCTTACTATTTTTTTATTTCTCCAATTAAAGCGTAGATGCTTTCATAATTATCTTTATTATAATCCTTATAATCAAATTTCATTTCTGAAGTTTCCAGCATTTTAACATTTTCTGGCTTTTTATACAACTTACTAATTAATTCATAGCCATAAGACATAAGACTTCTTATTGATCTTTGTGAATCATAAGTAATTTTATTAACTTCTTTTCTGCTTATTAAACCAGTGATTTCAAGACATTTTAAGTCGTATATAACCTCGTCTAATAATTTAATTAGGTTAAGGGTTCTATTTGCATAGTTGCTTACAAAAAGTATCTCATACTCTTTTAATTTAGGTTGTACTTGAACAATCGCAAATCCGCTTTCTCTTGCTGATTCAATAAGAGCTTTTGTTTCTTTCTTTCTTAATAATAAAAACTTTTTAGAATAGTTGATCTTTCCATTTAATCCAGTTAATACTTTAGCTCTTATTGGGTTAGATTGATGCGATGATTTTAAAAGATTTGTAATTCTCTCTGCATAAGCAAATATACTTAATTCAAAAGTGGTTTTAAGGGCTTTACCCTCAAGTACTTTTTGCGATTCTAAAGTTCTAAATATTATCTTTGGTTTTTCAACTGCGTAGTTACTCATAACATTCCTTATTTATTACATTAATGGAAATATTTTTATTGGTTTTTAATTTTAATTCATCATAAATATATATCAAGTTGTCTATCTTACATCTTTTTGAATTATTAAATAAATCAAATATAATATCTTTTTCTTTTTCGCTACATCTTGATTCAATATTTTTAACCCTACAACGATTTTTTATGGAGCTAATTTCATTTTTAGAAAGGCCAAATAGTTCTGATACTAGGTTATATGAAGCACCAGCACATATTATTATCTTAATTTTAATTTGATTCTCTCTTTCAATTTTTATTTTTTGCATCTCAATATTAAGTAGGCCACCATTAATCTTAAGTTCCACACATTTTTCAAATGATTTCAATTCATGCGCTGGAATATTTATAAGCTCGTCTATGTGATTCATATCGAACCCCGAAGACATTAATATTCTAAGAGTTTCTTTGTTACCAGATTTCAATTGATTTATGTAATCTATAATTGGCATTTATTTTCCTTTTTATTTACGTTATTATAAATATTTATGAAATAATAAATTATTAATAGGTTTCTTTCAAGATTTTTTATGCATTTATCTAATTTTCATATAATATAATATTCTTTTAATAGTTATTTATTCAGATGCCAAGTTATTCAAACGAGTTTAGTCACAAAACTTTAATAAAAAAATCTAAAAACAGAAGAGACAATTTACTACGTTTAAAAAATTATTTTGGTTCAATAGATAATAGTAATTGCAAGAAAAAGAAATATACAAATCTTGCATTTTGTGAAAGGTTAGGTATTTCAACTAGTTTGTATTCTCAATTAATGAACCCTGAAATTAAACCAATTTTTCATGAAAGATATGTGATTCACATTGAGAGTATTTGTAATCTTAGAAAAGGATGGTTAAGCACAGACTTTAATAATTTAAACATTAATGATCTTTCGATTGATTTTGATCTTTTTATGGATTTTTATAATTCTTATGAAATATTTATAAATTCTGATATTTACGATAATTTAATTTCTTCTGGATTAGGTAAAATGGAAATATTTAAGAAGATATTTATATATATTTCTTTAAGGCCAATAGTAGAAGATATTAATATAGACAATTCATTATTTAGTAATGTTTTCAATATTAAATCTTAAATATAGGGCTGTTTGCCCATCACATTGCGTAAATTATTTTTAAAAAAGTGTATTCAGGTTTTTATAAATCCGACACGTTTTTAAAATTATTTTTCTTCATTGCTCCCCCAAGGCTCGACCGCTCAGGCAGTTTTCGATAATTCGCATATTCATGCAAAAGATAAAAACCTTTTACTGATTTTAAAAAAGTAAAGTATTTTATTTATTACCATCATTTATTAATGGTATAATGATCTTATTAATTAGAATTATAAATACAGGGAGATCTTAATGGAATGTTTATGCCAATATTGCGATTGTAAGGGTAACAAAAATAATAAAGAGAACATAATCATTATAATTGATGAAAATGGACATAAATCAATTATTAAAGATTTGACCATACATGAATTAGAAACTTTTGAAATATTTATAAAATTTTATAATTCTGAACTCTAAAGATTCCTATTATTATTTTTAGTGAAATATTTGAATTAAATGATATAATCAAATTTTTTAGTTGAATAATTTAAATGTCTAAAGGTAATAACTATCCATATAATATTGATTGGTTTAAGAAACAAGAGTTTTGCCTTGATCTAACAGACCCAAACTATAAGCAACCATCTACAGCTGACTTAGTATTTTTAATACAACATATGGGCTGGAATCAAAAAGATATTTCATTAATTGTTGGTGCAAAATATACGAAAAAGAGTGGGTCATCTGCAATTCGATCATGGACAACAACTAAGAAACATCACGTACAAATACCTTATTCTTCATGGAGATTACTTTTAGTAACAGCAGGTATTGTATCTCAAGATAATGTTAACAATTCTCTTAATAATTTAAAGTCATAATTTCACATTTTAAACACCATCATTAAATGATTGTATGATATAATTGTTTTGTACAATACAATTATTTACGAGTGTTAATATGAAAAAAATAAATCAAAATAATAAACTAAATCCTAGTGAAAAATTATATAAATTTTTCTTCAAGATATACGATCATTTTAATAAGGAATTATATAATAATCGTTTAGATAATGTCGTTATTACATTACAGAGAAAATCAAAGACTATGGGTTATTTTTCAGCAAATCGATGGCAAGGAGAAGATGGTAATACTTTGCATGAAATAGCTATTAATCCTCAATATTTTGCTAACTTTCCAATCCTTGAACTTTTTCAAACCCTAGTTCACGAACAATGCCACCAGTGGCAGTATGATTATGGCAATACATCTAGATCTGGATATCACAACAAAGAATGGGCTGATAAAATGGAATCTTTGGGTTTAATGCCAAGTTCTACAGGAAGAGTAGGGGGAAAGCGTACAGGGCAAAAAATGGCTGATTATGCAATTGTTGGTGGTACATTTTTAAGAAAAGCTACTGAATTAATAAAGAGTAAAACCCTGTTGCCATATTATGACAGACATGTTGCTAATGCTTCACCATCACAACCAAGTGCTGAATTAATAGAATTGATAGAATCAGGTGTAGCATCGGCAGAAGAAATAGCAGAACTTACAAATATAGTCACGGTAGATTCATTTGTTCAGGAAAGAGTTATTAACAACTCAAGGCTTAAATATAGCTGTCCTCTTTGTAATATAAATGTTTGGGGAAAGCCCGAACTAAATATTTCATGTGATGATTGTGGATGTAGAATTAGTTTGGCTCCATAGGTCGTAGTAACGTGTTTCACTTTACTTGGTTTTAGTAACGTGTTATACTTTACTTTAATATAAATGATTATGATTTTACTATGACCGCACAAATTCAATTAGATATTTTTACTAATAAACCAGCTGTAACTTATGCTGAATTTAAAGAATCACCATCTATAGATTGGCTTTATCAAAATGCATCAAAAGCTTATAACTCATTAGAGTTTGTTAATGATGAAAACTTGATTAAATGCTGGCAAGCAATTCATGTATCAAATTATTTATTTAGGTATGGTATCGAACCAAAAGGGTTTAATCACAAACAGCATCATCACATTATGCATCAAATCGGTGGATCTGATTTGATGGAAGTTATTGATAAAGAAATGAAGCTTAGAAAATTAGATCTTATTAATGGTATAGATATAGATTTTAAACTTAATAGTAAAAGGTAATAAAATGTTTAAAGATATGAAGAACAATCCAAAATCCAAAAATATAAAATTTGGTGTGTTTTGCAATTTAAATGTAGGTACTCTTAGAAATGCACCAGACATTAAAACAGCAATATTAAATTTGACAAAGCGTGAGAAAGAATTTTGGAGCCATATAATGTGGTTTAATGATAAAGGGCAAACAATGCAAATAACAAGATGCTATATAGAGCAGGGTATGAGTGTTGATGATGTTATAGAAGATTGGCTGGAACATGGGCATTTAATTGATAATCCAATCTGTGTTATTGAATAGGAATATATTATGGATAAGAGGAAAATATTAGTATTGTGTACTGGAACATTCTTAGTTGGTAAAAAGAAACACACAGGTTTAAAAGAATTAAACAAGCTTGATATAAATGATAGGCTGTTTTCTTATAATAGATCATTAGTAGCTGGTGGAATTCATGAGATTGAAGCTGTATTTGAAGATGATAAACTTTCTTCATACTACCCTCATTCTGTGCTTTTTAAATATAAACTAGATGATGATGTTGAATTAGCTAAGATCATGTTAAGACATGAATCTTGTGAAACTATTATTTCAGCATTAAACCAAGCAAAAAAAGCTAAAGCCGATAAATCAGCAATATTGGAAACATTAAAGCCAATTAGACAAGCCTACCAAAACACCAACCATGCTGGAAGACTTGCACTAGAGGTTAGGGTGTTAAATTATTTAAGAAATGGGAATGATTTACATTAATAATGGATTTATTAATGTATTTTATTTATGCTTGAAATATTCATTTTAAAATATACCGAGTTAAAAATTGAAAACTAACAATATAAATAAAGGTGGAGCAATGGAATTAATTGATTATATTAATTTGCATTATGATTCACAGTTAGATTTTGCTAAAACTCAAAACATATCTAAACAACAAGTAACACAATGGCTGAATAAGAAATTCATTGTTGTTAATAATGAATTATTTAGTAGTAGAAGGAAACTTAAAATAAAATCTCCTGAATAGTTTAATTCTTTGTTCTATCAAGATATATCTTCAAAAGAATTACAATAGAAAATAGTACTGTAATTGTTGATACCATTAAACTTAAAATAAATATACTTTGAATTATGTAATTATTTTTTATTATGGATAATTCTAATATTTTTAAGAGTAGAAAAGAGAATGTTGATACGATAATTAAATGAATGACCCAGAATTTTTTTTGATCTTTTTTATCATCTGATAATAGTAATTCTTTATATTGAATTAACTTAACTTGTAACCAATAAATAAACTTATTCAATTTAGTTCTTATCATATTTTGCTTTAATTTTTTTTGCTATCTTAAAGCACGCTATAATTATAGTTAGTAATACTATGCTGTAAAGTACTGGTAAAATAGTTAGTATTGAAAAATATATAGAAAGAGATAGTAAATATATTTCTTTTTGTAATTTTTCAGGTTTACCCTCTACAATTAAATTGGAACAGGTCATTAATAAGAAACATACTTGCAAGCATACAAAGAATATTCTTAGCACAGCTTCATGATCCGCTACATTTCCAAACCAAAGAGAAATAATAATAAGGCTAACTCCTATCATCCTAATTGGAAAATATGATTTTTTTTTCATTTTGTTTAATCCTGTTTCGTAAATCATTTTAATTCTCTCATTTTGGGTATTTGTCGATAAATTTAGTAATATAAGTCATGGCTTCTATTGCGTTTTCTTTTAATAAATTCTCATATTTGGAAAATTCTTCATCAGTCATATTTTTACTGGCATTTTCAATCATTCCATCTTTTTCAAATCTGTTTTTTCTTTTGTTTTTAATTGGTTTTAAACCAAAATATAGAAATACAATTGAAACAATTATAACCAATATTTCTATGCCAATTATTAACCACAATATAATATTAGCTGACTTATCATGACCAAATAAAGTGGTGGTTAACACTATTAGTAAGAATGTAAATATTATTATTACAATTTCTAAAACGCTATTTGAATTATTTTCTTTCATTCTCAATAAGTAATTGAGTTAGGTTTTTTTTGATCCATTCTTTATCCATATCTTCTAATGTAATTTCAAATTCATTATATGACATGAGCTTACAAATAGCTTTACAATAGCTTTCTAATTTATTTATTAATATTTGTGATTCACAAACTTTTTTTGGATCATCTTCATAAATACCATTTGCTTGCATATTTAATGCTTCTAATGCTTTTTCAAATAAATATGTGTGTTTTTTATCATTCATATTTTATTTAATTTTCCAAATCTATGTGAATAAGGCTAGCTGAAACATTTTTAGTTTCGAACCTATGTTTAGATATAAATAAACTTATCGCTTCTTTACTTAAATATTTAGTCCATTCTTCTTCTGTTTTAGGGCTTGTCTTGTTGGTAACATAACCAACAGTAATTGCTTCTTTTAGTTCATCACCATAAACACATTCATATGTGGCAACAGCTTCGGTAGATCTTTTCATTTATATTTCCATTTTAAATTATAATTATTTCAACTTGAATAACATTTACTTTCTTTAACATAGTCTTCATGTAATTGTGTGCATAAACGTTGACCTCTAATTATTTTATTACAAAGACTTAGATCATATGTCAAATGGTAATGTAATTTAGCGTATGTAAGCTCTTTTAGTCTTGCACCTTGCAAGGTTATACTCTTTAAGTCGGTTTCTCCTTCTAGGGCATGGATTTGTTGGTCTATATAAGCAACTATTGATGTATCTTGATTAATATATTTGCCACTTCGTTTTTTAATCCATTCTTCATAGCTGGTTATTTTTAAAGGTTTCCAAGTGTTTTTTTGATTAGGTAAATTATTCATTTTTTTATTTCATTAGGGTTATATCGAGTCCTAATCTTTTATAAATCATGCGATTATAATCATAAGATCCTCTACAACGGTTATTAGGTTTTCTATTTTCTGATTCTGTAGAATGACAGATTTGATTACCTTTAAATAAGGTTCTAGTAATGACAGTATTTGCTAGTTCTGGATTTTGCCAAGAACCATTTGGAAGTTTTTTAAATGGGCATGTTTTACATTCTTTTGATACAACAGGTAAAGTTGTAACATCGATTTTAATCATTTTCTTTATCATTATTTTGTTTATAATCAAAATTATCAATATCAAACCATGCAATCACATTTACATCACCATTGACATTGTTAATTGACCATTGGATTGAGTTATCTTGATACTCTACAATATGTCCTATTCTGAAGCCTTGATATCCATCAATTATTATTGGGTAGTCTTTTGATTCCTTCCAGTGCATTATTTTTTTTTGTATATCTGCTACAGGTAATCGATTGGATGTTAATACCCATTTATTAGTAGGTTTATTTTTATTTTTTGTCATAGTACGGCCTTTAGTTAGTTTTTTGTTTATTTTATTCATACTTTTACCTTAGTTAATATCTCCAGTATAAGTCTTCATCATCTTCAGGGTCAGAATCAGGCTCTTTAAGCTCTATTAATCCATTATGGTAGTCTTCAGCAGATAATAAGAAATAAGCCCACTGTAGATACTCTTGCCTTGTTCTAGGGTCATTAAAAAAACGTTTGTAGTCTCCTAGTTTGTAAGCACTAATGTTAAATATTTTTTCAATTGGAACTTTCAAAGAACTATTAATGTATTTAGATTTACAGAAACTTTGAATGATTCTATGTTTTTTCCATGTGAAGCCAACACAGTTTGATGATTTATATAGCTTTGATATTTTTGATACCTCAAATGGCCCGAAATTCCCTACAGGTCTAAAATTAGTTATTTCTCTACAATCCCAGCCAAACCTGCGCTCCCTTCTTTCATTCTCTTTTTTAGTTTCTTTTTCTGTCCAGTAATTTTTTTGGCCACAAACAACACTATCTATATTTATGGATCTATTACACTTTTTCCAATAAGCTTTAAAATCAGGTTTATCACCTGAATTTAAAGCCCTATCTGAATCATAAACTAACTTTATATGCTTCTCAAAACTTGCTGGCTTCCATGCTTGTATATCGACATGAGGGTGTAATACTTCGGTTCTATCTAATAACCCCTGAAGAACATAAGCAATTCGATTATATTTTTTCATTCTATTTATGAAATATTCATTCATTTCATCATAATAAACAGAATCATCGTTAAACAATTCCCATTCATAATCATTAACTTGATTCTTATTAAGCATATCCAAATAACATGACTCACTAACAGAACGCTCAACTGTACGACTACTCCACATTTTGCAATAAACTGGTTGTGTGGGATTAAATTCATTCAGATCAGGAAAAATAATATCATCAAACTCTAAATCCGCATCAACACAAAATAATGATTCTCCATTGCGAACAAATAAAAAGGTTCTAGCATCATTTAATTTTTTGGTTCTATTTGAAAATATATCTCCAATATTTATCCATGTCCTTAATTTTTCATTTCTGCGAACTTTGAATGCAACAATACATTTTTGAAATGGAAATATTCTGTTTAAGTTTTCTTCTTTTAATAGCCATTCAGTGAATTTTGGAATATCTGTAAATTCCATACCGCCACTTTTATAAGATACTAAACATTCTTCATCCATGTATAATCTTCTTTGCATGATATGAATTTTTTCGGATAATGGAGCCAACTTACCATCATTAAATGTAATAATATATTCTCCAAGACCTCCATATAATTTTACATTAAATATTTTATCGTCAATGTCTGCTATATTTGAATTTATTAAATTAGCTTGCGCCTGTAAGCCAAGAGTATTTGCAGACATCCAATTAGAAACATTTTTAATATTTTCTTTTAATTTCTTTTGTAGGTGAGGTAATCCATTGTTTTTAAATTCCACTAATTTATTTTCATATTCTTCTAAATCACTTTCTCCTGAAATAACAGATAATTGATTTGATTTTTCGGTATTCAATGAACTTTCTTTGTGATTTAATGCGTTGGTTTTTTTTAGTCCTAATCTTTTTGATTCTGTTTGAATTCTATCTAAGTAATGATTTACTTTGTCTTGAAAATAAGATATTTTTTTAGAAATGTATTCATCTGCTTTTTTCTCTATTCTTACTAATTTTAACATTTTTTCAATATGTATTCTTACAGATTCATAACCACCACTTTCAAATTCAACACTTCTAAATGAATAATAATTAGATCCTATTTTTTGAACACAGCCAAACATATCTGAAGTAACATATTTTTGTTTTTCACCACAATAGTTTTTAGTTTTAATCCAACACCAATCACCTAGTTTTGGTAAGCTACTTCCACTATTATTTAATATTTCTACTTTAGAAACTGTATCTGATTCACTAGCAATAATGTTTTTATTTTTTTTATTCACTGGTTAATTCCATAATATGTGTTTTGTTATCGAGGACTAAATTAGATTTTTTGATTTAAGAAATTTCATTTGTTTGGATTTTGATATAAAAAACCATGCAATTAATTTCGAGTCTTTAAAGCCTTGCATATCACAATTATTATTTCTTGATTTTTGGAGGGATATATTCTTTGATTGAATATATTCTTTTGAAACTGGTTTTGTTGTCCATTGATTATTAATGCCAACGCTGTAAAGATTTTTTTGATTTTTCATGTTTATAAAATATATCTAATTAAGATAATCATTATATCATGGTGACTAGTCACTTTTCAATATTCAACGTATTGTTTATCAAAAATATATTAGGTTTCTTTTTTCATGAAATTATCTTAGCAACCATCCATTGACAATCGAATTATATTCATATTGATTAAATTCTTTATCATTAGCTTTTAGACTGAATGTTTCTAAATAATAATCATCTGTAACATTAATATTTCCAGTAGTATAAAGCTGATTGCTATCAGGTACGAGTCTAATATTATTATCGATACAATCAATAATTTCATTTGTTGATTTATCTCTAATTCTAAATTTTAATATTTCCATTAATTTTACCTTTAATTTTTAACAATTCGATATGTGCCTGTATTTGCTTTTCTACATTTTAAACACAAAGAATAGATTTTTACATGATAACCGTTTGCTGACTTTCCCCAGCCATTTCTAAATTGAACTTTTTTAATATCTTTAGTAGAGCCACAATCACATTTCATTAATTGATCCTTTGATGTTAACTAAAAATAAATGACCAATGACTTCTAATACTATATTCAGATCTGTCCATTTGGCCTACAGGCATTTTATATATTTTTAGAGAATGTTTTTTTGCTGAATGATTCATATAGATCTTAAAGTTAGCCATAGCATTTTTATAAGGCAATCCTTTATAAAAGAGATCTGAAAACTCACAAAATACATCGTTAAGATGAAACGCAGATATTTCACGCTTTCTGCTTATTGCCTTATCAAAAAACTTTGTTTTATTTGAGCTTGAATTTATAACTTTGTGTAATGGTTTTCCATCATAATCAAAATCAAAATAATTTTCAGGAATTTCCATAATGTTTTAATACTCCACGTTTCCATATTTCCTTTGGTATACCTCTAAATGATTTACTGGCTTGTTCAAATGTCATATCCCAATAATTTAGTTTAAGTATTTTTTTTGCTTCATGCTGTTTTTCAAATACCCAGCCATTTGCAATACATACTGGTAGCCATGATTTCGGAATAACGCCATAATCTTTACTAAACCCTGACTTTGCTATTTTAAATAAGTCGAGATATTTAGTAGCTGTTATTTTATCAACAACATTAAGTTGTTTCATCTGCTCCATTATCTTATTGTATCTTTTATTATCTATACTCATATTAATTTAATATGACTTATCCACATACTAATAGGTTACGAGGGAATGAAGAAACCTTTAAGGCTATTTCGGGAAAAAGTGAACTAGCCTGTTAGTATGTGGGTAAGTAAACTTGCTCACTATTTATAATGATGGGTTGTATTCAATTGAACCAATATCACATGATGCGCCAATAGGTCGCATTGTTCCTATTTGGTCTTTATTGTTAATTAGTGATGATGCACATATTGAATCATTGCCACTATCAACTGCACTGCTATTATTAGTGATATTATAATGTTGAGATTGCATTTCATCTCCTGTAATTGTTTGAGCTAAATTAATTCTGTCACTTTGAATTATGTTTTCACAACTATCATCTGAAGATAAATTGCTGTCTAATTGCTGAGTTGGTGTTTCTATTTTACAATTATCACCATTATCACTAATATCATAAAGTAATGTGTTTACCACTGTTAAATCAACTTCACCTTTTATGTAAATTTCTTTTTCAGTATTATAAGCAAATGTTGTATTAATTATTTCAGCTATAAGTGAATTGTAACTACTTGAAACCTTAACTCCATATTTGTTGTTTGAAATAGTTGAATTATATACTTTAGTATTGCCAGTTATTGAGTATATTCCACCAGTTTTATTATTGACAACTGATGATCTATCTAGCTTTAGATTGGTTCTATTAAAAATAGCACCAGATCCATTACTTAAAGTATTGTTATCTGTAAAATGAGTGGAATAGATATTTAAATCTAAACCGTTTTCAATCGCTCCACCATTACCTGCAATATTATTAACAAATAATGAATCATTAACTACACCAACGCCTGAATTATATAAACCACCACCACCATAAAAGGCAGTATTGTTTAATATTTCAACATTTTGAAGGTTCATGATCCCATCGTTCATAATCCCACCACCAGATGATTGAGTCGTACAATTATCAATACTTCCATTGAACATATTAAGAACTCCGTAATTTAATACGCATCCTCCCCAGCCAGCTGTTTTTCCACCTGTTACATTTATATTATTAAGAGTTAATTCCCCAGCCCATGTTATATGAAATAAGCGATTTCTATTACCGTTTTCAGGTCTGCTTATTGTTCTTCTTTCTTCTGAATTGCTTCTTATGGTGATTTGGGATGTGATTAAAGGTAGTAAATTACTATGGTTGTTGTTGGTAAAGAATTGTAGGTCTTTAGATACAATTAGTACGTCATGTCCATTGCCTGCTTCACACCCTCCGATTGATGTATCTGTATTTGCTGAATGAATTGCGTCTACAAGTCCGCAATCAATTTCTTTTGGGTTGATTTGTATTGATCTTACATCTATAACAGCACTTTGTAGTGCTGTACTAAATAACATTAATATGATGATATTTTTCATTTTGTTTAACTCCTAATATATTTAATTTAAATTTAATTCTAAACATTCTCGATATTTATGAGAACCGATTGAACCAATAATTTAATTATACATTAACGTG
>Ga0209345_10004230_pt1 | contig 14039 bp, 12 predicted proteins | sample Cruoilmetagenom7_FD_187294 | JGI IMG/M metagenome (GOLD analysis project Ga0209345, IMG submission 187294) | Oil polluted marine microbial communities from Coal Oil Point, Santa Barbara, California, USA - Sample 7 (SPAdes) (version 2) | ecosystem: Environmental > Aquatic > Marine > Oil seeps ... | reverse complement strand
CCAACGATGAACGGTTTGAAAGCCTGCGGATTGCAAGTTTTGTTCTAGTTGTTCGTTTGTAAAAAATGCGACCGTAGGGGCTTTGCCAATAAATTTCATAAAGGCGAGAACTGGGTGTAAATACCCCATTTTATCCGCAAGACATCCTGTGCTTGAGATCAAGAACCCGCCGTCCTTCAGTAAATTGTGGCATTTGGCCAAAACCGATGGCAGGTCGTCAACAAGATGTAAAATACTGAGTGCGAGCACTGCGTCGAAATCGGATGTAGCAATCGGATCCGTTGATACGTCCCATTGTTCAAAGATAACGTTATCGATATTTGCGCTTTGTGCCTTGTCCTTTGCTATCCGTAGCATCTCCGGAGAGATGTCAGTCGCCGTAATGTGTTTGACAAAGGGTGCATGGGCAATCGCCGTTGATCCTGTGCCACAACCAAACTCAAAAACTCGACTTTCGGGTGTGAAATATTCCCGCGTCAGGTCCTTTTTAAGTTGGTAAACTTCTTCATTAGGAACGGATTTTTTCGCGTAATTTTTCGCCATCTTATCCCAAAATTTTACAGTATCTATCATATCAATCTCCAATTTCATTCATGTAGTCATTGTGTGCTTGTAAGTTTTCAGCCTTTGTGTCGCGCCGCCTCAAGGAAATGCGCCAATTGCCAATCCATCCCTCAACCACACGAATAGTTGGCGGATCAAGATCTTCCACAAAATTAGGTGCCTGATTATGTGCATGGTTCTGTTGATGGATATTCATTTCGTTTTCCTTGTTTCTAGATGTAATTTGCCATACAAAAATAATAAGTACATTGCTTAATTATTAAGTTCTGATATACGAAAATAGATGAACTGGAATTCTGTACTTTTTGATTGGAATCATATCCGCGGCTTTTTAGCGACGGTGGAGGAAGGTTCTTTGTCTGCCGGGTCACGGGTGCTCGGCGTAACGCAACCAACACTAAGCCGACAAATTTCCGCACTGGAGCAAAGCCTCGGCGTAACCTTGTTCGAACGGGGGCATCGTTCATCTGAATTGACGGCGGCAGGGCTTGAGTTGGTTGAGCATGTCCGCGATATGTACCAAGCCGCCACACATATTTCTCTGACGGCATCGGGGCAATCCCAGACCATTAAGGGACATGTGAAACTGACCTGCACCAATAATGTAGCGACCTATCATTTGCCGCCCATCCTTAAACGATTGCGTATCAAGGCTCCGGAAATTGAAATTGAATTGGTGACATCAAATGACGTTCGGGATTTGAAAAAACGCGAAGCCGATATCGCAATTCGGCACGGGCGACCTGATCAGCCCGATCTTATCGCCAAGTTGATCGGCGAGACACGTGGGAAGTTTTATGCTTCAACCGAGTATTTGAACAAAGCTGGCAGGCCGCAATCGGTCGAAGAGCTCAGCGACCACGATTTCATAGGTTTTGAAACCGCAACACAACTCATTCCCTTTTTCAAAGAAATGGGCATTCATGTAACGCGCGATAATTTTAAAATTTATTCGGAAAGCGGCACAGCGATTATCGGATTAGCAAAACAGGGGTTAGGCATTGCAATATTTTCCGAAAACGATGTGTGCGACACCCCGGAGTTGGAACAGATTTTACCGCAGCGGCTCCATGTCCCAATACCGTTTTGGTTGGTGACACACCGTGAACTTCACACGAGCCGCCGCATCCGCCTTGTCTGTGACCATTTATCCATAGAGTTGAAGGCGCTCTTAAAAAAATGAAGTTCTTACAAATCGGAGAACTGTCTGCAGTGTTTGATGACGCGGCGAAGAAGCATTATTTATCTTCTTCATGTTGCCCATTTTGTTGAAGGTCGTGCTTTATGTTGAGCGTCAGGTCTAATTGGCGGTGAACATCTTGAATTTGGGCGAGCCACGGATGTAACCCGTCGCGCATAAAGGCATCATATGCGTCTGCATTTACGGCTATATCGGCCATCAGACCTTTGTTTTGTTGAATGGTTTGAGCCGTACAGGTCGCCGTTACTTCACGTTCCATATCTTCGCGCGTATCACTGTGTTCGAGTGTTGAAGAAGATTCAATTATTTCAGGGTAAAGATGGCCAAGGTCATGTGCATGGGCGCCCAAGCTCGCTGTAAAATCAAGAGCTTCTTGTCTCTGCAGTAATTTTGCCAAAGCACTATTAAGTGCAGTGTCGCGTACTATATCCAGGCGCCCTGTCGCTTGTAGTCGTTCAAGAGACGGCAAATTAGTGCGTCCAAAATATAAAACGTTCGAATAAACAAGTGAAGTGCATTCCGCCTGAGTAAGCTCGCGCATTGGCGCCAAGCCGAATAAAATATTTGTCGTTTCGGCAAGAATATTCGCATAGCTGGTACGTTTGCCAACGATATTGGCTGCAAGTAGCTCTGTCTCTGTTATTTCTGTATGGAGGGCATGAATAATGGTGGTTTCGTCTCGCCTGTCTTGTCGGTCATTGCTCCAATTGGAAACTTGCAAGCCAATGAATACACCGCCAACAACGATGAAAAAATCTAAAAATACCGCGAACCAGTTTTGGTCGCGCACATGTTTTGTTATACTGCGTAATAGGATCCCCAGCTCCCCGTTTTTGGGTTTCTAGCAATTCTAGGGCAGGTTGTCTGTAATAACTTTGAGAATGCGAACGACCAGTTTTGACCAAGGTAATGTGAGCTCACGCTTGTCCAGTCGCGGGATTTTGGTTAAAACTATGAGGATGTCATGTTGGTGACGGGTTCGTGCCGTGTGTTGTCGTCTCCGTGTTGTGGTAAACGCATCTCCAATCCGCCATTAGGTTTGTGTCAGCGGATGAAAGGAAAAACCGATGAGTATTCAAAAACGACGTTTAGATAGTGGGTGGTCACAAGAATACCTCGCCCTACATTCCGGCCTTAGTGTGCGTACTATTCAGCGCATTGAAAAAGGGAAACGTGCCAGTCTTGAATCTTTAAAGTGCCTAGCCGCTGTTTTTGAAACCAGTGTCAGCAAACTTGTACAGGAGCAAACCATGACCAATACACAAACAACGAACCAACACTTTATCGACCAAGTAGAAAAAGAAGCCATAGCCTATGTTCAAAATTTGAAAGCATTTCATATGAACTGGATAACGTTCACTATAATAATACCCCTCTTATATATCTTGAACATGAAACTCAGCCCAGAATTTCTTTGGGTTCTGATTGTAGGTCTCGCTTGGGGATTTGCTATTGTACTGCACGCCCTCGTCATGTTTGGCCTGTTCTCCGTATTTGGTGGAAAATGGGAACAAAGAGAATTTCAAAAGCGAATGAAATAGTGCTTTAACCAAAGAAAAATATTGGCTCGGTGTTTAATGTTAGCATCGAGCCAATGCATGCCATTGGACTTTTCCCCGAGTGTTTTTTAACTCTCTATCTTAGCAAATGAAACAATTATTCTCTGCTTCGGTTCCCAAAAATCATACATAATGATCCGGAAATAAAAACCACAATACGGTCAATATTAATTAGGGGCTATGTTTTGACATCAATCTTGGCTATAAGATAGTTCGACTAGAACAAACACATTGTTGGGGGAAATTGAATCATGCGGATGATTGCATATTTTAGATTTTTAAATCTTGTAGTGTTGGGTTTTATCCTATTGGCACCAGTACCGCAAACACCTTTCATTTCAACCGCCCTAGCAGGTGAAAAAGTCAAGAAAGTCAAACCTCCGAAAGTCAAGCGTCGCCCGAACTTGTCATATCGCCCGAATATCGCACGCCTTCCCACCAAATACTCCGGCACAGTTGGCGTGTTAGCAATTCGTGATAAGCGAGCTATGAAATTTTACGGTGGCGAAGACGGCTATTTTTCAGAAGGTGTTTTGCAAACTCTTTCGAACACCCTGTATCTCGAAATCAAAGCGGGCAGGTCTTTCGCAGGCGTAAAAAAAATACCAAATGTACATGACCAAAAAATCGACCGCAAAGAGATTAAAAATCTAGCGGCGCAACAGGGTGTTGACTATATTTTCATCGCCGATTTAACGGCTTTTAATATGCTGCGCAAGAAAATGCGGAAAAACAAAAAGGGCTTGGACTTTAAAATTAATATTAAGTTTGGACTGGTTGGGCAATTGATTGACGCCAACACGGGCGCGATCCTTTGGAGCGAACCGATTGCCCGGGCAGATGGGACGCTTAACACAGACAAAAGAATTTCCGCTGAAGATTATGGCCCAAGTTCTAAACGGGCTATACAGAGCGGGTTTGACGATTTGAAAATGTCCATACGAACGTTAGGTCTGGAGATTAATCAATGAGATATGTAACATTATTTTTAGTGGCATTTAGTTTATCGGTATCGGTATCGGTATTGGCAACGGCTAAAGAAGATAAATATTTGGCGGCGCTTAGCAATCAATTGAACTTCCGAGAAGCGAGCAGCTATGCCTTTCATACAAACAACCGCAACATCGAAATCGGCGTCGAACGTATCGATAAGGACGGGATGAAACGCTTGCTTGGCAATAACACAAAAAAATACACACCTTTTGATGTTGCAGTTACCAATAACACCAAATTCAGGATATACATTAATCAGATTGTGGTGAGTAATGCCAATAATCATGCTTACCCGAAAATAGATCTCAGCGACGTCCATGATGCCATAGACCCCGGTGGTAAAGGTAATAAGGATGACATGCGTGATGCAGCTCTACGAAATAATTTATTTAATAAAGCAATGGCACATACAATCCTGTCTCCGGGTGAAACTGTGCAGGGCATTGTATTTGTTAAAAGCAAACATCTGGATGAAGGGGCTCTCTTACTCTTGCAAATTCAAAATATGAAACGGGTTGCATTTATGGATTTTAATGCCCCGCTAAACAAATAGGGCTTGATTATGAACTCATTTTATAAATGGACCCTAGCTTTTGGTGTTTCTATTGTGGCCTTGGTGAACACAGCATTTGCTGCTGATCAATGTACGCTCGACGTTTATGACATTAAGTTCAAAAATGAAGTTCGTAAGCTCGCAATTAAAAACAATAAGGCCAGACAAAACTTTGATTCTTTGAAAGACAACTTTGGTCTCCACAAAATGGCAGTTGATCTTGCTGACAATATGCAGGCTGGTAAGTATGTTGAAGAGCTTAAATTTATCCACTCGTGGAAGGATACAGACAAAGCAATCTCGCTTAATACTAAAAGTGCAAATTTCAGCCAATGGCAAACAAAAATATCTCCAGCAGGGCAGCCGAGTATAATTTCTGATTTGGGGAAGACAATGAAAGGCGCTGGAGACACTCTATTGGGCTTATCGCTCGCCGTAAATGCCTATGACGCATTCACAGGGGATGAAAAGGCTTCCAAAGCTGCTGCTGTCGATATTTATAAGTTTGCAATGGGTGAGGCCGCCGCCAAATACGGATCGCAGACATTAGGGTTGGCATTAGTTGGTGTGTCTTTTATGGATTACGCCCTCAATCAATATATGAAAACGGCTTATGTTAAGTATGAAGATTATTGGTGGGAAGGCTATGATAAATATCTAAAGCGGACATACACACGGTCCAGTTGGGCAAGACTGTATTCAACCAAAGGACAAGCAGGTGTCGATGCAAGATTGCGGGAGTTTTGGAAAAATGCCTATCTCGAAGTTGGTACCCACAATCAAGGTAAAAACTCTCTAGCTACAGCAGCTGATGCGTTGGCTTTGGTTGACTATCCTGAACCATTTGCTGCTCGCTATATGACCGAAACCCTCGCTCCTGGATTAAAGCAGTATTACGCAGACAAAGCGGCTGATGCTGAAATGGACATGGAAATGACACTCATGCGAAGCTGCGATAGGCTTATGCGCCAAATGGGGGAGGTAGAGACTCTAAAGAAAGTTATTGATGCTGCCAGAGTTGAAATTGACCTAAGAGCCAAACAGGGCAGTAAAGATAAAATTGATGCGGAGGATGCCGATGCAAAGGCTGCTGCTGATGCGAAGGCTCAAGCTGATGCAGAGGCTATAATTGCAAAATACCGACAGTATATCTATGACGGTATGGATAATAACACTCTTATTCTACCATTAAATATGTCCGCTGAAGATGCTTTTAAAATCGGGATGAGGGACGTTGACGCCGGACTAGATTTTTATGCGGCTATTGATTATCTTGGCGTACTAGGTCGTCAGCAGGCTTTAGAACAAGAAAGCAACTCAAAGCTAGCTTTGCCTCAAATTCAGGACATGCTTGAAGAATCTGCTATACCAACAGAGCCATCCACTGAAATTCCTACAGAAAAATCAGCCATTGTCACCGTTCCAACTTCACTGTCAGAGCCATCGACAGAGCCTAAACCACTGGCAGGATATAATGATGGTGCGGGAAATAAAGATTTGCTGGCACTTCTCCCGGACTATCTTGCTGCAGATGAACGTGGAGAGCTTTCAGCTCAAGGTAAAGACGAACTGGCCTACTTACTCCGCATCCAAAAAAATGTTCAGGACAACAGTACGGCGAACCCTACACAAGAAGAAGCAAGTGACGATGATTGGGGCGATGTTGATGAGATTGACGGTGTGATTTACTCGGTCGCCAGCGAAGAAGAAAAGTGGATAATACGCGACAAAATGGCGGCACAACAAGCTGCTGATCAAGCACGTTCTGATGCATTGGCAGGACAATCATATGTTGCTATCGAACAACAGCGTGCCGAAGAAGCGCAAATTAGGGAAGAAAAAAGACGCCAATTTGCGGCTGCCATGCAAGAAATTTCAGCCGGCTTGACACAGGCGGCGGCTCAAATTCGTGAAGCTGACCAGCAGAGCAGTGCCGCTATCCAGCAAAACAACCAAGCATATAATAACATATTCAATCAGGCCAATGAGCAAAACCTATTCATGAATAAATGCATAGCCAGTATTAAACCCACACCAGGGTTCCCCACTCTGGATCCGAATGCGAACCGAATGGCATGTGCCGACAAATACCGCAGAAATCAAACAGGAGGCAGCAAAAATGGTGATTCCTATTCAGAGCTTCTGAAAAAACAACAAGAAGAAACGAGGCGCAGAAGAATTGATGAACAGCAACAACTTATCGCTGAACAGAAAATGGCAAGACAACAAGCCCTGGAGCGGGCAAGCGCGCAGAAACAATGTTCCTGCTACAATCAAGGCAGGCAGGCAGGAGTAAGCTTTGCGGCTGACCCTAAAAATAAAAACACCGTGATCAACACATCCAAAAGGCCTTCCACGTGCCGGGCGCACATCGTGATGGGTGATGAAGTGCCGTGGCATGATGGTTTTTTTGATGGTAAATACGGTAACAGCAATAATGCTGTAAGGCGCGACGGCAAAAGATGGTGTAGGTTTGGCGGTTAATGCCTTTGCAAATCACAGTGACAATGGTCGAGGTGCAACCATTCGAGGTGGCTTAGAGTAAATGCCGGGTTCACCCTTTATCTGGGCCCTGCATTGCGCGCCGGAGTGTGAGTGAAAAGGCGGGAAGATTAAAGATGTCCTTGCACAGGGTTCATCTATTGCCTTCGAAAGTGAAGCGGTTTATTAAGATGCTTACTCGGCATCCAACGATAATATATCCATATATGGTCGATTTTTTATACACCGAAACAGGGAACTAATATGTCTGATAGTGCAACAAAGTCATTGCCTAACAAAATTCTAAAAGATCCGCTTTTTCATTTTCTGATCTTGGGTGGTTTGCTGTTTGGGGCTGTTTCGATTTGGGGAACGGGGATTAAAACTCAAGACGAAATCGTGATAACGCCAGCTGGGCAGCAACATCTGGCAGACTTGTTTGCGTTGACATGGCAGAGACAACCGAGCACTGATGAGCTTAAGAATTTGGTCGAAGAGCACATTAAGGAAGAAGTGTATTACCGCGAAGCGTTAGCACTAGGGCTTGATGATAATGATACCATAGTCCGCCGCCGTTTGCGCCAAAAATTGGAGTTTATGCAAGAAGATTTGTCCGGCCTAAAAGAACCAACAGATAATGAGCTTAGAGCGTATTTTTCCGACCACAAAGACCAATATAAAACCGACCATATTTTGTCATTCAAGCAAGTCTTGGTGTCCTCTAAAAAGCTTGATGCGGATGCTGTGGCCGAATTACAAATCGAGGATAAGCTGGCTTCTGGCGTTGCGCCGGAAAGTTTAAGCCGTTCCAGCTTGCTCCCTGTGTCTATGAATCTCGAAAGCGTAAGGTCTATTACGAACACATTTGGTTCGGACTTTACGGAGCAAGTATCGGGTATGGGAACCCACAAATGGGCTGGCCCTGTTTACTCAGGTTTTGGCACACACTTTGTCAATGTCAGCCTCAATCAATCCGCAACACTTCTCACATTCGAGCAAGCCAAAAACAAGGTGAGTGTAGACTTCACGCAGTCTCAAAGGGAGGCATCCGCAGCCAGTTATTACAAAAGTTTACGCGGCCAATACAATATTCTCATTGAGAAAGCAGAATAATGTTCAGGGCAATCTTTATTCTCCTGACTGTTTTCCTCGGCGTGCTCATAGCACCGCTGGCAAATGCCCATGAGCTTCGCCCGGCGTTTTTATCCATCACAGAAACTGCAGATGTTACTGAAACTCTTGGGGCAGAATATAGTGTCTTGTGGAAAACGCCCGCGCTCGGTGAAAAGCAATTGGCGCTTAAGGCAAATTTCCCACAGACCTGCAAAATCTCTGACGGTATGCGCCGTATTGAAGAAAATAAATTCGCTATCGAAACATGGACTTTGACTTGCCCACAATCCCTGCGCGGACAATCTCTCAATGTAGGCGGGCTTGAAAAAACGCTGACCGATGTATTGGTGAGAACCAAATGGGCTGACGGGGAAAGTTTCACCGCGCGTCTTACGCCTGATAAAACGCAGCTCGATTTTGAGCAGGCGCAGTCGCAAGGCGGGGTCATGAAAACTTATTTCCTCCTCGGGCTCGGGCACATCCTCGGCGGTATTGATCACTTGCTGTTTGTGTTGGCGGTTATGTTGTTGGTGACACGAGGTCGGAAATTATTTTTTGCAATTACGGCTTTTACATTAGGTCATAGTGTAACCTTGGCTTTGGCAACACTGGATATTGTTCGGTTGGAGCCAAGCCTCGTAGAAACCCTCATTGCTATGAGTATTGTTTTGATGGCTTATGAGGCGGCGCGGCGTTGGCATTGGGGTAGGCGTGGTCAATCTGGCTTGACCTTGGAATATCCGTGGCTGGTTACATTTAGTTTTGGTCTTTTGCACGGCTTCGGGTTTGCGGGTGCATTGCGCGCTATTGGGTTGCCACAAACCGATCTGCCTGCCGCACTTCTTTTCTTTAATGTTGGTGTGGAGGCTGGGCAGCTCTTGTTTATTGCTGTGGTTGTCCTGATTGCATCTTTGCCGTTTATTAAACGCGCAAAAGGATCCACCGGATTTATGACATTGGCAAGTTACGGGATTGGGGTCGTTGCCGTGTTTTGGATGCTGCAACGGGCGCTGCCAATTTTGCAACATCTAACAATCTAGCTTATTTCTTAGAATATTTTCCCTGGGTTTAAAATGCCGTTTGGATCTAGCATCTGTTTGAATTTTTTCATCAGGGCGATCTCTTCGCTAGAGCGCGACACTGCAAGATAGTCTTTTTTCTCTAAGCCAATCCCGTGTTCGGCAGAAACGGAGCCGCCTATTTTTTGCAAAGGCTGATAGACCATTTTTTTGATGGTGGCCAACGTGGCTTCACTACCGTTACCGACAGAAACAATAACATGAAGATTGCCGTCACCCAGATGTCCGAATACGATTGTGTTGGCGGCCTCACCCCAAGTCTCAAAAACCTTTTCCTGTAAGTCTGTGATATAGGCATCCATATGTTTGATGGGCAAGCTTACATCAAACACCGCGCCCGGCATCAGTGCGATTGTCAGGCCCTCAATATCTTCACGGATATTCCAGATGGCTTGTGTTTGGGTTTTTGATTGGGCGAGGACAGCATCAACCAACAGTTCTTTTTCCGCTGCTATTTCCAGTGCAGCAGAAAATTGCGCGCTATCGCGTTCAGGGTGTGCGCCTTGTTGCTCCACCACAATATAATAAGCGTAATCAGCAGGTAGGGGCGGCGTATGACGGCCAGATTTTACGGCAATGAGTTGGTAATGATCCTGCCACATAACCTCGAAAGCAGTCAGACTACCCGAAAGCTGTTCACCCATAAGAGCAAAAAAACCGGTTAACATTTCAAACGAGTCTACCGCCACCAATGCCGTATTTGTGCTCAGCGCGCAGGGATGTAACCGCAAGACGGCGCGGGTTACAATCCCGAGCGTGCCTTCACTGCCAATAAATAAGTGTTTGAGGTCATAGCCGGTGTTGTTTTTCAACAGAGAATTCATAGAGCTTATTATGGTGCCGTCGGCTAAAACCACTTCAAGGCCAAGCACTTGCTCACGCATCATCCCGTAGCGCAAAACCTGATTGCCACCTGCATTGGTCGCGATATTACCGCCAATCGTACACGATCCCCTTGCGCCCAGATCGAGAGCAAATTGCAAGCCTGCATTTGCGGCTTCTTCTTGTACTTTTTGTAGTGGTGCTCCCGCCTGAGCAATGATTGTTTTGCCGATGGGGTCAATGTCTTCAATGTCGGCCATACGCTCAAGGGAGAGCAAAATATCGCCTGATGTGGAATCCGTACCGTGTACCAAACCGGTTAACCCGCCCAGTGCAATAATGCTTTGTCCCGCTTCATTACAAGCTTTCAGAACTTCTGAGACTTCTTGGGTGGAGGTCGGACGTACAATTGCCAGAGCCTGACGGTTGCCTTGTCCCATCCAATTCAGAGGGCGCGCCGATACATCGTCGCCCGTCAGTAAACCGTTGTCGCCAACTATAACCTTTAGCGTCTGTAACAGCTTTTCCATGTTAACCCTTGTCTAAAATCTCACTTGAAATATCGGTGATGCTTGGCGCCCCGGTAAGTGCCATGCTGACATTCATTTCGGCTTTGAACGTCCTGAGTAAAGCGTCGAGGCCAGCTTGACCACGTGCAGCCAACGCCCAAATCCACGGTCTGCCTATCAGGGCGGTTTGCGCACCATTGGCAACCGCTTTAACAATGTCCTGACCACTGCGTACACCGCCGTCCATGATGATGGTGGTATTATCGCCAACGGCATCTCTGATTTTTGAGGTCATATTGATGGATGAGGAAACACCGTCCAATTGCCGTCCGCCGTGGTTGGAAATCACAATACCGTCTGCACCTGCCGCCACAGCGGCTTTGGCGTCTTCGGTGCTGAGAATGCCTTTAATAATTAGATTGCCGTCCCAGATAGAACGGAGCCATTCAATGTCTTTCCAGGTACAAGATGGATCGAATTGTGCGTCGACCCATGCTTTGAAATCAACAATAGATTTGGCGCTCGGCACAAAATCAGCCAAATTGCCGAATGTATGCGGCTTGCCTTTTACGCCAACATCAAGCGCCCATGCAGGGTGGGTCGGATATTCAAGACTGGCGCGCAATTTACTTAGCCCACTAAGGCCACCTGCCATGCCATTGCGTACATCTCTGTAGCGTGCGCCGACAACGGCCAAGTCTACAGTAAAGACAAGCGTCTTACAGCCTGCCGCTTTGGCACGATCCAGTAGTCCCGTCACATAAGCACGGTCACGCATCATATACAGTTGAAACCAAAATGGTTTGGTTGCGGCTTCGGCGACTTCCTCTAGTGAGCAAATAGAAACGGTTGAGAGACAAAAGGGGATGCCCGCTTTCTCTGCCGCCTTAACTGCCTGAACTTCGGCGCGCCTGGCCATCATGCCTGCTAAGCCAATGGGCGCGAGTGCCAACGGCATGGCTAACTCTTCAGCGAGCAAATTTGTGCTGGTATCAATGTTGGAAACATCGTGCATGACCCGTTGTTTCATGTGCAGTTTCTCGAAGTCCTCGACATTGGCGCGCAGGGTTGTTTCGTTATATGCACCGCCGTCAATATAGTCGAATAAATTACGCGGCAGTCGTTTTTCGGCAAGACGCTGATAATCACTGGTTGATGCGGGCGCTAGGTTCATGGTTGGCATATCTCTAACCGCCCGGCGCAGGAATAATAGCCTCGACCAAGCGTGGGCCTTTATGGGCTAGTGCATCCTTCAGGGCCTTGTGGAAATCTTCGACCGTATCAGCGCGAACGGCAGGAACGCCTTGGCCTTCGGAAAGCGCGACCCAATCAATTGTCGGATTGGACAGGTCAAGCATGGACAAGGCCTTCGGTCCCGGATTGCTGACGCCAACCCGTGCCAGCTCGATATTGAGAATGGCATAACTGCTATTGTTAAGAATGACCGTTGTTACATCAAGGTTTTCTCGTGCCATCGTCCACAGAGCTTGCAGCGTATACATGGCACTGCCGTCTGCTTGCAAACACATAACTTTACGGTCAGGGCAGGCAATGGCCGCGCCGACGCCCAAGGGCAATCCTTGCCCGATAGAGCCGCCCGTCAAATTAAGCCAATCATGTTTGGCGGCGCCTGCCGTTAGTGGAAACAGCGCCAAGCCCGATGTTGCGGCTTCGTCTGAAATGATAGCATTTTCCGGCATCAATTCTGCGACAACCGAACCCACGCCGGCAGCGGTTAACCGTCCGGGTTCTGCGGGCATGAGCATAGGTGCTTGTATGTTGCTGGGTTCTGCAGGCGCGTCCAAGGCATCTGCTAAACGTGTGAGGGCATCTTCGGCATCAAAGCGCACATCTGCAAGGATGAGGAGTTCTGTGTCTTCGGCCGCGATAAAACTAGGTTTACCCGGATAAGCAAAAAATGATACGGGCGGCTTGGCGCCGATAAAAATGATGCGGTCAAAATCTTTGATATAATCTGCCGCCATTTCGCCGAAATAAGGCAGGCGTTCCAGTGCAACCCGTCCTGCACCGCGTTGCAGTCGCGTTTGAAAGGTTTCACACAATAACCGTGCGCCTGTAGCGGCAGCAATACGCCCCGCTTGCACCAATGCATCTTCACGTAGGGCGCGGTTACCTAAAAACAAAGCTGTATTCCCGTCTTTGCCAAGGGCTTGCACCGCCGCATCAATTGCGGATTTTGCCGCAGGTTTTGGTTGTGACGGTATGGCGGGTTGTGCCGTTTCCTTGCATTCGTCCCAAGCATGATTGGCGGGTGCGATTAAAGTCGCGACTTGTCCCGGATAAACCATAGCGGCCTCGATAGCTTCGGCACCTTTATTCGCCAGATCATCAGGTGAGGTAGACGTTGCCACCCAGTTGGACATAGGGGCCGCTACCCCTGCAATATCAGAGGTCAGTGGGGCGTCAAATTCAAGGTGGTAGGTCGCGTGATCGCCAACAATATTGACAACGGGCGAATAGGCACGTCTGGCATTGTGTAAATTAGCCAGACCATTGCCCAGACCTGCACCCAAATGCAGTAAGGTGGCAGCGGGCTTGTCGGCCATGCGGCCATACCCATCTGCGGCACCGGTCACGACACCCTCAAACAAACCGAGGACGGCGCGCATTTTAGGCTGCCCGTCAATGGCTGCAACCATGTGCATCTCTGATGTGCCGGGATTAGCAAAACAAACCTCTACACCGCTGTCGCTAAGTACCTGAATTATCGCTTCTGCACCGTTCATGGCTGTATCCCTGTTCTGATTAATTTTGATACTTAATATCTAGCACAGTATATTGGACTTGACTATCTGCAACAGGCTGCGTGTACGAAGTCAATTTGAGTGCTTGGTCAACCGGAGACACTTTACTGCCGGGAAGATTAGAAGTTTTTACGGCGCCTTTACCCAAAATTAACGTGCGCACGTTTATATACAATTGTAAATTGCCAATTTTGTTAAAACAACGAGTGCGCTTATGTGTGCGATGTTTCAATCCTGATACCAGTCGTCGCACACTTACTTAAGAATCTGTAGCCTACTCCCATAGAGGCTACAGATTCTTTTTTGTTGAGGGTTAGGACATGGAGTTCAGCAAACATGTATCTAGGGCGAGGCAAGTTTCTTGTGCCTCATCTTGCAGATTATGAAGGCTTTGGTGCCT
>Ga0209345_10004229_pt1 | contig 14040 bp, 13 predicted proteins | sample Cruoilmetagenom7_FD_187294 | JGI IMG/M metagenome (GOLD analysis project Ga0209345, IMG submission 187294) | Oil polluted marine microbial communities from Coal Oil Point, Santa Barbara, California, USA - Sample 7 (SPAdes) (version 2) | ecosystem: Environmental > Aquatic > Marine > Oil seeps ... | reverse complement strand
GGCTTGGTGGTGATTTCTACATTTAAGGGTGATCGCCATTTGGCATTAAACATAACGGTTATGGGGATTATTTTTGTGTGAGGAAATCGGTTCAGAATAATTTTGCTTGCACTAATCCCATTCATGCAGGGAATAAGTGATACTGATTCGGGTAAGGGTTCTGGTAATAATGCAAGTGCTTCGTTAAGAGAATAATGCTTTGTTGCCAGGTAAATATAGTGTATGCCATCGAGACATATTTTATCGACTATCCTGGGAGCTGGGAAGGCTTTTGTTTTATTTAAGTATACGAAGTTAAGGGTAGTGCAGGGTGAACGAGAACCTGATAGTTCGGTGTAAGACTTAAAGCGCTCGGGCTTTACATACAAGTCTACGGACTCGCCAGCTTTCATCAAAAATGCAGCTAAGGTTGTGCCGACCGAACCCGCACCAATTATCAAGTGCATTTGTGTTCCAATAGATTAGTTAAGCTACTTTTAAGGTGCCTCTAAAAATAGTGGTTTTCGTGAGGGCCAGCAAACCCCGCAGGTCGAACCGCAGTGTAGTAAGGCAACCATGAGGATTCGAGTACGGAGCTATCGCGGAAAAACTGCATTTTTAGAAGTGCCCTTAGGCCCAGCCAGAGTCCTTCTTGGACGGCTTAAACATCGGTGCGACAACGCCAAGAACTATTCCTGCAATTAAAATTAGTGCACCTAATTTTAAACCAGTATTTCTGTTATCGTATTTCAGTTTGTCTCTTTCAGCAGCCAATTGTTCAATGTCTATTTCAAACTGCTGGTTTTTTTGTATGAGTTCGTTGTTGGTTCGATCCAGGCGAATAGCATTTTTAGAAAGTGCTGTGAGATTTTTTAATTTTTTATCCAGAGTTGAGTTTGACCTGGTCAAGGTTTGTTTTTCAGATTCAAGAGATTCATTCTTTTGTTCCATGTCAATCATTCTGGATTCCAGAGAACTACCAGACTGTTTCATACGTTTTAGCATGGCTTGAAGTTTGAGCAGTTGTTCTTTTGAAGAGGGCGTGGATCTAAGGTATCTATTTTCTATCCAGCCTTCTTTACCCGATGACGTTTGAGCGCGAATCCAGCCACTTTCTTCGTCTTTTTCCAGGACTTGAACAGGAGTACCGCTTTTGAGGTTTTGAATAATTCTGTATCCAGTGGTTTTTCCACTGCGCAGCGGGAAAACATGTTCATCAATAACATATTTAGTTTCGGCAAAGAGCGTTGGAGGAATGGCAAATAAAAGCATACTTATTAATAATGTTTTAATGACTGAGGATTTACTAAAGTTCACTATGCTAGTCCATTTTGGCTTTTAAAATAAAAGCAATTGATTGAGATGATTAATATGTGTTTAATTTTTGCTTTAAGGTAACACTTTTTTAAAGGGTTTAACGATGACTTCTTTGTATACACCGGCATCTACATAGGGGTCAGCATCGGCCCAGGTTTTGGCATCTTCAAGAGATGGGAATTCAGCGATAACAAGGCTACCGGTAAATCCCGCATCGCCCGGAGAATCTGTATCCAAAGCAGGGTGTGGACCCGCTACAAGTAAATGCCCCTGTTGTTTGAGCCGATTTAGTCGATCAAGGTGTTTTTCCCTGGCACTTTTTCTCTTGTTTAAGCTATCTGGAACATCGGTACTAATAATAACGTAATACATCATGCTTCAGAATTATCTCCACTGAGTTTCTCTGTGGCGGGAAGTTCGTCTTTTTCACTAATGTATCTGGATAAGTAAACGGCTTGTATAACCATAAATATCAGGGTCATTCCCAGGCTACCAAAGACTTTAAATTCCACCCAGATTTCGTGAAAGGTAAAGGCGACATATAAATTGGCAGAACCTGAAATAATAAAGAACAGAACCCAGCTATAGTTCAGGTTTCGCCACACATCATTGGGAAGTGATATCGCGTGCCCCATCATTCGTTTAACAAGGTTTTCTTCCCCGATAAACTGGCTGCCCAAAAATGACAGGGCAAATATCAGGTTAACAATCGGGGCTTTCCATTTAAGGTAGGTTTCATCATGTAACAACAAGGTTAAGCCGCCAAAAGCAAGAACCGCCACTAAGGTTATGATTTGAAATTTTTCCAGTTTTTTTACCATAAACCAGGTAAACAGGTATTGAAGCGGGACACCAATCATCAATACTTTCGTGGCGGTATATATATCATACAGCTGGTAAGTGACAAAAAAAGCAATTAATGGAATAAAGTCAATGAGTTGTTTCATGTAGTAGTAAAATTTCAGAAATTTGAATGTGTATAATCTATGATTTTACCCAATGTCGAGGGTATCTGTAAGAAGTTAATTTACAAGAGTATTAATAATACAGGAACTAATCATCAATAAATATAACCACGAACAAGGTAAATGTTTCGCTTAACTAGAATATGACAGCCTGAATTATTGCAGATGGTTACATTGAATTACATTCAAAGGAAGGTTTTGATACGACTAATCGCCTATAATGAGATCTTTGCACGGGAAAGAGATAACTTTCGTACAAAAACCTCGTTAGGACTTTTTTATTTGCTCATATGTCTAAAATAATCGATTTACACAGTCATACAATTGCGTCTGATGGCACATTAAACCCGGAAGAGCTGATTTCCCTGGCCAGGGAAAATGCTGTGGAAATTCTGGCCATCACCGATCACGATTCTACTGAAAGCCTTAGCGCCGCACGAATCGCTGCAGTGTCTCAGGGGATTCAGCTGGTGCCTGGAGTTGAAATTTCGACACGCTGGTCTGGTCATGACATTCATGTAGTAGGATTGGGTGTAGATGCCAGTGCCCTGGTTCTCAGAGAAGGGCTTAAAATGCAATGCCAGACTCGGATAATTCGAGCTGTACAAATTGCCAAAAAACTTGAAAAACACGGTGCAAATAATGCCCTGATTAAAGCTCAGGAAATTGCCGGGCGTGAAAGTGTTGGTAGACCGCACTTTGCTCGTTATCTGGTAGATATCGGTTTTGTTAAAAGTTTCGATGAGGCTTTTAAAAAATACCTGGGAGCAGGAAAAAATGCCTATGTTGCTATAGAATGGGCTACCATAGAGGAAGCCATAACATGGATCCAGGATTCTGGAGGCTTGGCCGTATTAGCCCATCCAGGCCGCTATCGAATGACAAGAACGAAACTTCGTGGATTGATTAAAGCTTTTAAAGTCTGGGGCGGGGATGCCATTGAAGTGTGTACTCCAAATCATGAGCCGCAAATGATTAATTATCTGGCAAAATTGTCGCAGGATTTTAATCTTCTCGCATCTCAGGGGAGTGATTTCCATTCTCCGGAAACACCCTGGGTTAAACTGGGACAAATGCCAAAATTGCCGTCTGGATGTGATCCGATCTGGCGCGAAGAAAATTGTTTGTTTAGCGCCTGTTAACTAAAGTGTATCGTCACCAGAATGAAATTAAAAAAACCGGGTTTGTACTACTCTACCGGGGTGTTTGTTTATTCCAGATAACCCTATTTTTAGAATTCTAAAAAGAATTCAGCAAGATGATTGCAGGCAGAAGAACCCCTTATGAGTCAGTATTATCGAATTCATCCTGATAACCCACAACCCAGGTTGATTGGACATGCAGTTGATATTATTGAGGCGGGAGGGGTGGTGATTTACCCAACCGACTCTGCCTATGCAATTGGATGTAGATTGAGCGATAAAACAGCTTTGACGCGAATATGTGCCATCCGCCAACTTGATAAAAAACATCATTTTACACTTATATGTAAGGACTTATCGGATATATCAACGTATGCGTTGTTGAATAATACAGATTTTAGATTACTTAAATCCTGTACTCCGGGACCCTATACTTTTATTCTGAAGGCCAGCAGTGAAGTGCCCAGACAGTTATTGCATCCAAAGCAGAAAACCATAGGAATTAGAGTTCCAGATCATCCTGTTATGCAGGCCTTGATGGAAAAATATGGTAAACCAATATTGACAACAACCTTGCTCATGCCGGGTGACGAATTGCCAATGACCGACCCTGACGAAATTCGGGAACGACTGGAAAAACAGGTTGATTTGATTATTGATGGTGGTTACGGGGGAGTGGATTTAACCACCGTCGTCAGTCTTTATGAAGGCGGTTTAAAGTTGCTTAGGGAAGGCTGTGGAGATATATCAGCATTGGGTTTGTAATTGAATGGTCGACCCTGAAAATGAGCAATGATAAAAATCAGGTGAAAACCTGACTAACTATTTGGCACCTCTAAAAGGTATAAGTACAGGAGAATAATTTGAATACTGTTGTCTCACAGCAGAGGGTGTTATCAGGCATGCGCCCAACAGGTCGTCTTCATTTGGGACACTATCATGGCGTATTAAAAAACTGGATAGAACTTCAGCATGAGTATGACTGTTTCTTTTTTGTTGCTGACTGGCATGCCCTCACCACTCATTATGAAGATCCCAGATTAATTGAGCAAAGTGTTTGGGATATGGTCACCGACTGGCTGGCAGCAGGTTTAAATCCAGGGTCTGCTACCCTGTTTATTCAATCCAGAGTACCAGAGCATGCGGAGTTACACCTGTTATTATCCATGATGACACCTCTTGGTTGGCTTGAAAGAGTACCGAGTTATAAAGACCAGCAAGAAAAATTAAAAGGTAAGGACTTGGCAACCTATGGTTTTCTGGGTTACCCCCTGTTGCAAAGTGCTGATATTTTAACTTACAAGGCCGGTTTGGTGCCTGTAGGTGCTGATCAGGTGGCGCACGTAGAAATGACACGTGAGGTGGCCAGGCGTTTTAATCATTTATACGGTCGCGAGCCTGGATTTGAGGAATCAGTGGAGTCGGCAATACAAAAGATGGGTAAAAAAGCGGCTAAACTCTATAGAAATTTACGTAAAAGTTACCAGGAACAGGGCAATGACGAGGCTCTGGCCACGGCCCAGGCTCTGGTTCAGGATCAACAAAATTTAAGCCTGGGTGATAAGGAACGCTTATTGGGTTCTCTGGAAGGTGGTGGCAAGGTCATTTTGCCAGAGCCACAGTCGTTATTAAGCAATGCGGCAAAAATGCCGGGTCTGGATGGGCAAAAAATGTCAAAATCCTACGGTAATACTATTGCATTACGTGAAGACCCAGCTGAGGTAGAAAGAAAAGTACGTACTATGCCGACAGATCCTGCTCGAGTGCGACGTAATGACCCTGGAGATCCCGCGAAATGTCCTGTGTGGTCATTTCATGAAGTGTATTCCGATGAGGGTATAAAAGATTGGGTTCAGCAGGGCTGTCAATCCGCCAGTATTGGTTGTATTGATTGTAAAAAACCCATAATTGAAGCTATTCAGACAGAGGTAATAAGCATTCGGGAGCGAGCAGTGGAATTTGAAAACAATCCCGACCTGGTGCGCAGTATTATTGCAGAAGGTTGTGAAAAAGCCCGAGATGTTGCCAAACAAACCCTTGAAGATGTGCGTGATGCGATGGGCCTGGCTTACCTTTAGCCCGGATATTTCATGAATACGCAACAATTCACCTTGTAGTCGGCATGATTGCTGGGATTGTTACGTTTACGCGAAAAGACAGTTTGTACCAGGCTCGCCGCTTGTCAAATGCTAACGTGTTCTGATACGTAAGGAACACGTTATCACCCTGGCAATTCACGAAATATCCGGGCTAGAATGCACTTTTCCCGCGATAGCAGCGTCGCCGGTTTTTTGCTCCTGCAAAAAGGGCATACCGTACGTCCTGTACTCCTCATGGTTGTCTTATACACTGAGGTTTTCAGGTTTAATTACCATCAAAGTAGCTAATATGATAATCTTTTGAAAAATATTAATGAAACTGGGTAATAAATGTCAGAAGTAGACGTATCGAATATAGTTTCCAAAAGTGTTGACCCGGAACAGCCAGCAGAGGCCTTAAACGCTGACATAAGTGCTCAGCCTTACGTGCAGGCTCATTTGCCTGTTCAGGAGGAAATGCCGTTTGCCATGGTTCTTGGTAAAGTCTATAGCGAAGTGCCTAAGGATCTATATATCCCCCCCGATGCCCTGCAGGTTTTTCTTGATGCCTTTGAAGGGCCAATGGACTTATTGCTCTACTTAATCAAACGTCAGAATCTGGACATACTGGACATTCAGGTGTCAGAAATTACTCGGCAATATGTCGAGTATGTGAATTTAATGGAGGCTTATCAATTTGAGCTTGCTGCAGAGTACCTGGTCATGGCTGCCTTGCTGGGGGAAATCAAATCAAGAAGTTTGCTGCCACGACATGAAGATGATGAAGAAGATGACGATGATCCAAGGGCAGAATTAATTCGAAGATTACAGGAATATGAACGTTTTAAAAAAGCGGCTGAAGAGTTGGATCAGTTGCCCAGAGTTGGCCGCGATGTGTTCCCTGCGCAAGTTCAGACACCTGAATTTGAGCATGAAATCCCTTTTCCTGATGTAGAATTAAAAGAAGTGTTGCTGGCATTGAAAGATGTTCTTAAGCGGGCAGATATGTACGAAACACATCATATAACCCTGGAGCCGCTATCCACTCGAGAGCGAATGTCCGATATCTTATCAACTTTACAAAATAAAAACTTTGTTCCATTTGTATCTCTTTTTAAAATAGAAGAGGGTCGACAGGGTGTTGTAGTGACATTTTTGGCGATGCTGGAATTAGTCAAAGAATCCTTAATCGAGCTGGTTCAAAATGAATTATTTGCTCCAATACATGTAAAGGCCCGTGCATGAGTCTGGAAATAAAACAGATTAAAAATATTGTCGAAGGTGCGCTTTTAGTCGCTGATAGGACTTTGAGCATAGATCATCTTCTGGCTTTATTCGACCTGGACCAACGTCCCGGGCGAGATGAAATAAAACAGGTTTTAAAAGACCTGGAAGAAGACTTCCAGGATCGTTCGGCAGAACTGGTGAAAGTAAGTTCAGGCTATCGGCTACAGGTGCGACAGGATTATTCGCCCTGGATAAGTCGCTTATGGGAAGAAAAACCACCACGTTATTCAAGAGCATTATTAGAAACCTTATCGATAATAGCGTATAAGCAGCCCATCACCCGCGGTGAAATAGAGTCGATAAGGGGAGTGGCGGTCAGTACAAATATTATTAAAACCCTGATTGAGCGAGATTGGGCAAAAGTAGTAGGTCATAAGGATGTTCCAGGACGGCCGGCCATGTATGCTACTACCAGGGGGTTCCTGGATTATTTTGGTTTAAAAAGCCTGGAATACTTGCCAACTTTAGCGGATGTGCGTGATCTTGATAAAATCAATCAGGAATTGCCTCTTGAAGTGATTGAAGAATTGGAGCAGGTATTGAATGCATCTTCAAACTCAAGTCCAGATGATAATTCGATGGAGCCTGAAATGGACGAAATCGATGAAGAGCTTGATGACGAGCTTGATGAAGAGACCGGTAAGAAAATTGATGGGCAGGCCGGAGTGGAGGGCCATGAAGTTCCCAGTGAAGAAACCAGTAATGTTGTTAACATTTCGATAGCCATGGATGGAGAAAATCAACAGGACTCAGAAAATAACAAAACTGAAAAAAATGTCACTGAAGAACTGTGATGTTTATTTATGCTTGTGTATGGACACTAATTTAGAAACCTTGAAACAGAAGTGCAATCGAAAGTTAGTCTGGCCCGGATATTTCATCAATACACAATAGGGTGAATTGTAGCGTATTGATGAAATATCCGGGCTAGCTGTAAAATTGGTTACTACTATTATGAGTGAGAAGTTGCAGAAAGTATTGGCTCGAAGCGGCTTAGGGTCAAGGCGGGCCATGGAAACATTAATTGCTGATAGAAAGGTAAGTGTAAATGGGCAAATAGCGACTATTGGCGATCGAGTTGAAGCAACAGATATTGTTCGTGTCGAAGGTAAAAAAATTAACATTACCAGTGAAGAGAAATCGGGTCGAAGAATAATTGCTTACCATAAACCAGAGGGAGAGGTCTGTACTCGTACTGATCCAGAAGGTCGGCCCACGGTATATGAACATTTACCAAAATTACATAATGAAAGATGGGTTGCCGTTGGCCGCCTTGATATTAATACCTCAGGGCTTTTATTGTTTACCACTGATGGAACTATGGCAAACCAGTTAATGCATCCCTCTACACAGGTTGACAGGGAGTATGCGGTCAGGGTTCTGGGTCAGGTTGATAAAGATACCCTGGCGCGTTTAACCGAAGGGGTTCTTCTGGACGATGGTCTGGCAAGGTTTAATTCCATTCACGATGGAGGAGGATCTGGAGCTAATCACTGGTACAACGTTACTCTTAAAGAAGGTCGAAACCGTGAAGTTCGCCGACTTTGGGAATCTCAGGGATTAACGGTTAGCCGATTAACCAGGATTCGTTTTGGTACTGCTGTATTACCAAGGGACTTAAGAACAGGCCGTTGGAAGGAATTATCTGCAGAAGAGGTAAATCAACTCGCCGAGATGGTGGGCGCGGTAAAAAAATCCCATACGGGCCTTTACGGCAAAGGACGGGATCGCAGTGTAAAAATAACCAGCAAGCCCAGAAACAGTCGTCCCAGCAGAAAAGGGTCGGGACATTTGAGACGAAAAAACGATTCTACCTAGTTTTCCTGAATATCACTGTAGGTTGGGTAGAGCTTGCGAAACCCAACCTACGGGCATTTTTAGAGGTGCTCTATTGGGCATTCAGAGCCTGACCCGTTATACCCTCACTATCTTTACCCATCAAAAACATATAAATATTTAATATCTCCTCCGGTTTTGGTAGCTTGCCAGGGTCTTCGGCCGGGTAAGCTGAAGCTCTCATATTGGTGCGGGTTGCTCCTGGGTTTAGACTGTTAACTTTTATGTTAGATGTGTTTTCTAATTCTGAAGCCAGAGTCTGCATTAAACCTTCAATGCCAAATTTGGAAACACTGTAGGCGCCCCAATAGGCACGACCCGTTCTGCCGACACTTGAAGAGGTGAATATAATAGACGCGTCCAACGACTTTTTCATTAAAGGTAATAGCGTTTGTGTCATCAGAAAAGGAGCGGTTAAATTAACCTGCATGACCGAATTCCAGGTATCGGGCGAATAACTTTCCATTAAAGTCAAATCACCAAGAACGCTGGCATTATGCAAAATGCCATCAAGTCGACCAATATCACGCTCAATAATCTCTGCCATGTTGGCATAATCTTCAGCAGTCGCAATAGACAGGTCTAGAGGATAAATAGCAGGCTTTACACTGCCGGAATTAACAATTTCGTCATAAACCTGTTCCAGTTTTGCAACAGTACGACCTAATAAAATAACGGTAGCGCCACAGGCCGCATAAGCTATAGCAGCTGCCTTACCAATACCATCGCCAGCGCCAGTAACCAATATTACTCGCTTTGCAAGCAGGTTTTCAGTAGCCTGGTAGTTTAGGTATTCAAGATTATTAGTAGTCATAGATTATGTCTATTGCCTCATTTTATGATCGAGGGCCTTCCTGAGCAAAATGGCTCTCGTGAAAAGGCCTCGGCCGGTATTATACTTTGTTGAAAATAATATCGCTCAGTTCCAGGGGGTCAGTAGCCGCAAAATCGGCACCCCACAAAAGAGGGTCGTCATCGGGAGAGATGTAGCCGAATAAAGCTACAATGGTTTTCATCATGGCATTCTGGCCTGCCTGTATGTCCCTGAGGTGATCTCCAACATAGATTGAATTGGTCGGTTTTGTATTGAGTTTTTTGCAGGCTTTGAATAAGGCTTCGGGATCAGGTTTGGTATGTTGAACATGGTCCGGGCATATCAGTACAGAACAGCGCCCACCCAGTGCCAGGGCAGAAATCAAAGGTTCAGCATACTGCTCAGGTTTATTGGTAACAATACCCCAGGGAATGCGCCTGGTTTCAAGGTTGTCGAGTAACAAATCCATTCCCTGGAAAAGATGGCTTTTTACCGCAAGGTGTTCGCTGTATAAATCCAGTAAACGTTGGCGATGGTTTAGAAAATCTTGATGCTCTTCGTTGATGTTAAATGCCAGGGTGATTAAAGCTTTCGCACCGTTAGAAACAGTATTGCGTATTAGCGGGTCTGGCAGTGGTGCCCTACCTTCTTCTTCAAGCATTCGATTGACTACAAAAATAAAATCAGGAGCAGTATCAATCAAGGTGCCGTCCAGATCAAATAGAACTGCCTCAGGTAAGGGCATTAAAAAACCTCATAAAAAATGCTTTAAGGTGCCTTTAGAATAAAGCGGGGTTTTCAGTATGTATCATATAATTAACATCCACATTGTTACCCAGCTTGTATTTTTTGGTCAAAGGATTGTAAGTCATGCCTTTAACATTTTTAACCGTCAGGCCAGCAGATCTTGACCATGCAGAAAGCTCAGATGGCTTAATCAGTTTTTTGTAATCATGGGTACCCTTTGGTAATAGCTGAAGCACATATTCAGCACCGATGATGGCAAACAAATAGGATTTAGGACTACGATTTATCGTTGAAAAAAACACATGCCCGCCGGGTTTAACCATTTTCTGGCAAGCACTTATCACTGAAGATGGATCCGGAACATGTTCCAGCATTTCAAGGCAGGTAATAATATCGTAGGTTTCAGCGTGGGTTTCAGCCATTTTCTCAGCAGTAGAATGAAGGTAGTTAACTTCAACGCCACTTTGTTTCTGATGGATTTTAGCCACAGCCAAAGGTGCCTCGCCCATATCAATGCCGGTAACATTTGCACCCCTAAGCGCCATGGACTCCGACAAAATTCCGCCACCACAGCCCACATCAAGAACATTCTTTCCTGATAAAGAGGCTAACTCATCAATATAATTCAGGCGTAAAGGGTTCATATCGTGTAGCGGTCTGAATTCACTGTTTGGATCCCACCATTTTGAAGCCATGGCTTCAAATTTTGCTATTTCAGCTTTATCAATGTTTTCGACGTTGGACATAGTTTTTATCCTGTGTTGAGGCACTCTAGAGTTTTTATTAGAGATCGGGCTTATCCAAAAAAATACCTAAAAGGTTTAAGCACTTGTATTTTCACTGGCTGAAATTTTCTTTTGCCAGAATTGGGCTCTTTGAATAATTTCATCCAGGTCCATAAAAGTCAGTTCGCGATTGTTAAGCAATTGTTGTCCGGCGACCCATACATCGCTAACAGATTCGCGGCTAGCTGAATATATTAATTGGGAAACCGGATTAAAGACAGGTTGAAGTTCAGGTAAATTTAAATTTATGGCCGTTAAATCAGCAAATTTGCCAATTTCTATGCTCCCGGTAAGGTTTTCAATCCCCAGGGCTTTAGCGCCGCCCAGGGTGGCCGTATACAATGTTTGGTAGGCATTCATACTGGATGCAGAATCAGAGGCGAGTTTTGCAATCAGTGCACATGTCCGCATTTCACTAATCATATCCAGATCGTTATTGCTGGCAGCCCCATCGGTGCCCAATGCCAGGTTGATACCGGCATCGAGGAGTTTTTGAGTGTGGCACAGGCCGCTGGCCAGTTTTAAATTGGATTCCGGGCAGTGAATGATATTAACGCCACTATCGGCAAGTAACTGAATTTCGTTATCAACCAGTTGGGTCATGTGAACAGCCTGAAGCCTGGGAGACAGGGCTCCCAGTTCATTAAGTCTGGCTATTGGTGATTTACCCGACAATCGAATGGCTTCATCAACTTCGTGGCGACTTTCGTGAATGTGCATTTGAATATTGGCATCCAGCTCTTCAGCCAATACCAGGATTTTATTGAGAGTCGAATCCTCAACCGTATAAGGGGCATGGGGGCCAAAGGCCATGATAAGACGTTCCTGACCACGAAAATCATCGTGGACCTGCAAACCTTTTCGAATGTATTCTTCGGCATTTTGTGCCCAAACCGAAGGGAATTCTAAAATAGGTGTGGCCAGTTGGCAGCGAATTTTGCTTTCAATGGCCACTCTGGCAGTCACTTCAGGGTAAAAATACATGTCACTGAAACAAGTGGTACCGCAACGAATCATTTCTGCAATAGCCAGAGTAGAGCCATCTCTGACAAATTCTTCACAGACAAACTTTGCTTCAGCGGGCCAGATATGCTCATTGAGCCACTGATGCAAGGGAAGGTCATCGCTCATGCCCCGAAACAGTGTCATGGGGCTGTGGCCATGGGTATTTATCAAACCTGGAATGAGTAAGTGATCAGTCAGGTCAACCCATAAATCAGTTGAACTACGCTCAAACGAGGCAATGGGTTTGATCGCAGAGATTTTTCCTTTGCTGATGCCGACACCGTGGTGTTCCAGAAGGGTTTTTGAAGATGAAATTTGGCTTTGGGCTTCAGAAACAGGGTTAAAACCTTCGGCAATCGGAGCAATCCAGCGTGCCGCTAAAACTGAGTCAAATTGTATGTTTTCAGGCATGTTAAAAGGCTGGTTAAAATGCGATCTAATTAAGGGTTGCCAGGGTATTAAAAAATAAAGCTCTATGTAAAGCAACTGTTTGAGTATCGAGTCAGTATACCTTAGTAAATTGTTTCTAATCCAGAATTCTGCAACCACGGCATCCAGATTAAGAAAAATTCTATGGTTTTGTTGGCGTTTTTTCAAGAGTGGAAATTGACGAATACTTTATCACCCTGGCAAGCGGCGAGCCTGGTACAAACTGTCTTTTCGCGTAAAGGCAACAATCCTGGCAATCATGCCGACTACAAGGTGAATTGAAGTGAATTCATGAAATATCCGGGCTAGGGTAGACACATGATTTATGGTATTATTCCCGACCTTGAACAAGAGTAAAAAGCAGAATAGATTCCTGTTTTCCAATGGCTACTCATCAGGTTAATTAAGAGAGAATTTATGGCAGAATTAGCCAAAGAAATAGTACCCGTAAATATTGAGGATGAATTAAAGCAGTCATACCTTGATTACTCCATGAGTGTTATTGTCGGCCGTGCTTTACCCGATGTTCGCGATGGTCTCAAGCCAGTGCATCGTCGTATTTTATTTGCCATGCATGAACTGAAAAACGACTGGAACAAACCCTATAAAAAATCTGCCCGGGTCGTGGGAGATGTGATAGGTAAATATCACCCCCACGGTGATACCGCCGTGTATGACACGATCGTGCGCATGGCTCAACCTTTTTCCTTACGTTATATGTTGGTTGATGGGCAGGGTAATTTTGGTTCCGTGGATGGCGACAACGCCGCTGCTATGCGTTATACCGAAATCCGAATGACTCGTATTGCCCATGAACTACTGGCCGATCTTGAAAAAGAAACCGTAGATTTTGCCCCCAACTATGATGGCTCCGAGCAAATTCCCGTAGTACTGCCTGCAAGAGTACCTAATTTGTTAGTCAATGGCTCATCGGGTATAGCGGTGGGTATGGCTACCAATATACCGCCACACAACCTGGGCGAAGTCATTGATGGCGTGTTGGCTCTAATTAAAAACCATGACATTAGCATTGATGAGCTGATGGAGCATATACCAGGCCCTGATTTCCCCACAGCCGGGTTTATAAATGGCCGGGGCGGCATTGTTCAGGCTTATCGAACCGGTCGTGGTCGTATCTACATGCGTGCACGCGCCACCATAGAAAACAATGAAAAAAATAATCGGCAAACTATTATTGTCTCTGAGATTCCTTATCAGGTGAACAAGGCGCGGCTTATTGAAAAAATTGCCGAACTGGTTAGAGATAAAAAACTGGAAGGTATCTCCGAATTAAGAGATGAATCCGACAAAGATGGAATGCGAATTGTCATTGAGCTAAAACGTGGCGAAGTGGCTGAAGTTGTACTTAACAATTTATATTCACAAACGCAAATGGAATGTGTTTTTGGCATAAATATGGTGGCACTGACAGGTGGCCAGCCACGTATTCTTAATCTCAAACAAATTCTGGAAGCCTTTGTACGTCATCGCAGGGAAGTCGTTACTCGACGAACAGTCTTTGAATTATCCAAAGCCAGAGCACGGGTGCATTTACTGGAAGGTTTAACGGTATCCCTGGCTAATATTGATGAGGTCATTGCCCTGATAAAGGCCTCAGCGAACTCTGCTGAAGCAAAAAAAGGCTTGTTAGGTAAA
>Ga0209345_10004228_pt1 | contig 14049 bp, 12 predicted proteins | sample Cruoilmetagenom7_FD_187294 | JGI IMG/M metagenome (GOLD analysis project Ga0209345, IMG submission 187294) | Oil polluted marine microbial communities from Coal Oil Point, Santa Barbara, California, USA - Sample 7 (SPAdes) (version 2) | ecosystem: Environmental > Aquatic > Marine > Oil seeps ... | reverse complement strand
AATGTTGAATTTAAAGATAAAACTAAAATTTTCGGAAAACCACGAGAAGCTAAAGGTCATGGTATTGGGGTAGCAGCAACAGCAGCTGCAAAAGGTGATAATGGGTATGGAATTACTGGTGTATGTTACGATTGTAATATCTATGGGACTTATTTTGGAAAATCTAGAACATTAGATTATTTAATGGAAGTTTCTAAAGCTGGTGCTAAAGTTATCAACTGTAGTTGGGGGAGTACACAATATTACCAAACAGCTCAAGATATAATTTATGAAATGGCAAATAATGGTACAATTATAATAGCAATTGCTCATAATAGACCTTGGGAAAAAGCACAAGGTACTGTAAGATATTATCCTGCATCTTATGACAAAGTAATATCTGTTGCTACTGTTATGCATCGCTTCGAATCTGTATCTGATAATATTAAAGTAGAAGAAAAAAACGGAAAGTATTATGCTTCAAATATAAGAGGGTATTTAGGAAGAACTATTGGTTTTAAGGCTAATGATACGCTTAATGATCCATATATTTATCCTGTAAGTGTAAAAACCTTAAATACAGATGTAGATATTTTAGGTCCAGGTGTAGGTTTACTTCGTTTTGGTCAATATGCTAAGAAAAAAAAGTTAGAATATAGCCTATATGGACATACTTCAGGAATAGCACCATTAGTTTCTGGAACAGTAGGTTTAATGGTCTCTCTTCAGCCTTGTTTGACTTTTGATGAAGTAGATGCAATTTTAAAAATAACGTCAATTAATATCGATCATATAAAAGCGAATAAACCTTGGGCAGGTTTATATGGTTCAGGGATGTTGCAAACAGGAAATGCTGTAGAGTTTGTTTATAATTTAATGACAGAAGATAAAACTGCCTATATAGAAAATCAAGATTTTTATCGTTGGTTATTTCCAATCACTTCTTTTTCAAAAGAAACAGTGGTAAGAAATCAGACATTTAGAGACGACGCGATTTTTCAATTAACTGCTAAAAACAAGATTGTTTTAAGTGAAAATACAGTTTTGCGTCCTAATGTAAATGGAAAAATTTCTTTAAAGATTAAACCTGATTTAAAAAAGAAATGTGAATTAGTATTGAGAGAGGGCTTTCCAAATAATAAATACTATTACCCTAATAATTAAACTGTTTTTTGAACAACTTCAAAAATTTGCCCATCATCACATTTTAATGTTTTAGAAGGATATTTTAAAAGCAATGCATAATCGTGAGTTGCCATTAAAATTGTATTACCGTTTTTATTAATGTCTTGTAAAACTTCCATAACTTCAACACTTGTTTGTGGGTCTAGATTTCCTGTAGGTTCATCTGCTAAAATTAATTCAGGATCATTAATTAAGGCTCTTGCGATCGCAATTCTCTGTTGTTCCCCACCAGATAACTGATAAGGATACTTAAAGGCCTTAGTTTTCATAGCTACTTTATCAAGAACTTCATCAACTCGTTGATCCATTTCACTTTTATTAGTCCAACCTGTAGCAGTCATCACAAATTGTAAATTGTCTTTAACAGTACGATCATTTAATAATTTGAAATCTTGAAAAACAACACCTAGTTTTCTTCTTAAAAATGGAATATCTTTCTCCTTTAAACTTGGCAAATCATACCCAACAATAGCACCTTCTCCTTTAGTTAAAGGCAAATCGCCATATAAAGTTTTCATAAAGCTACTTTTTCCAGTTCCAGTTTTCCCAATTAAATAAACAAATTCTCCTTTGGCTATAGTAACTGTTACATCAGATAAAACTAAATTATCACGTTGAAAAATAGAAGCGTCTTTTAAAAATAAAACAGGTTGGGACATGCGATTTTTATGTTGGATTTAAGAATATAGTTGTACAAAAATACCTAATTAATTCTACTCTGCTTTAACTGTTAACTTTTCTTTTAAAAGATCGATTTCTTTTTGTTGTTCAATCGTAAAGATTGTGAGTTCTTCAATTTTTTCAAGCAACAACAAATTCATTTCTTTTAATGAAAATCCTTCAGATTTTATTTCATTAGCTGAAGGAATTCCTGGTAAATGATGGTGTTCTTTAATATAAGTTTCTATTTCTGAAAGTGATAGTAAATTATAATCAGGATTTATTTCAGAAGAATTTGTAAAATACTTTTCAAACACATAATCTGGAACCAAAGCTCCATCTAAATCAACTAAAACCTCTCGAGTATGTATGGTTCCCTTAACTGTTAATAAATGGTCAGGAGTTTTTGTGCCAATACCAATTTTATTATCATTTTGATATAAATTTTTAATTTTTGTGCGCTGAGCAGAAAGACTTATTGTAAATAATAATAAGGCAAGTAAAGCTAAATTCTTCATAATGTTTTATTTAATAGAATCAATATGCATTAAAAATAAGGCATTTTTTTGAAAGCAATATAATTCAGCATAAAATAACATACTTATCTCTTTTTTGTTGCGTTATACTAATTGGTGTTTAGAAGTGCAACATATATTTGTAGTATTTTTTCTTTATTCGAGGCAAAAAACGCAAACATAGCATTAGCTACGATGAGTATTTTTAACGAATGATAAAGGAAAAAGACAAAAAGAAATAAAGTAATTTTAAACGCTAATTAGTATATAACCCTATATAGTTTTTTACCTTTATAGACCCAAATAAACCTAAATTAATGCTTAGAAACTTCCTCACAGTACTTCTTTTTATTGTTTTTTCTTATAATTCATTCTCACAACAAACAGCCGCTTTTACAAACGACTTGGTACAATTTAATCAAGCAATAGCACTATACGAGAACGATCAATTTTTAGCTGCTCAAGCACTTTTTACTACTATTAAAGAACAACAAGTAGATGAAACTGTAAAAAGCGATTGTGCCTATTATATTGCAAATTGTGCAGTGAGACTCAATCAACAAGATGCAGATCAATTAATGGAACAATTTGTTTCAGAATATCCAACAAGTATAAAACGTAACAGCGCCTATATGAATGTTGCTAATTTTTATTTTGAAAACGGAAAATATTCGCATGCAAGAAAATGGTTAGATAAGGTTGATGAAACAAGTCTAACCAAAGGTGAATTAGAAAAATTTCAATTTAATAATGGATATGCATACTTTCAGAATAAAAGATACAATGAAGCTAAAAAATATTTCAATAAAGTAAGTACTTCGAATACCTATGGAGCGCAAGCAAAATATTATTTAGGCTTTATAGCCTATGAAGGTGATGATTATGAGGAGGCTACAGAGTTATTTGATGAGGTGAAAGAAGAAGAACGATACTCAAAAGACCTATCCTATTATCAAGCTGATATGAACTTCAAACTTGGAAAGTTTCAGAAGGCAATCGACCTTGGTAAAGAACAGTTTGACCAATCTTCACCGAAAGAAAAAAGTGAGCTTTCAAAGATTATTGGTGAAGGTTATTTCAACCTTGAAAAATATGAAGAAGCTATTCCGTATTTAGTTCAGTATAAAGGAAAAAAAGGACGTTGGAACAATACCGATTATTATCAATTAGGATATGCATATTACAAACAAGGCGAATTTGAGAATGCCATTAAGGAATTCAGTAAAATTATTGATGGCGATAATAATGTAGCTCAAAATGCCTATTATCATTTAGCAGAATCTTATCTTAAAGTAGATAAGAAACAGCAAGCATTGAATGCTTTTAAAAATGCTTCTGAAATGGATTACAGTCAAGAAATTAAAGAAGATGCTTGGCTTAATTATGCGAAGTTGAGTTATGAAATAGGAAATAGTTACCAAAGTGTTCCAGAGGTTTTGGCTTCTTTTATCAAGGAGTATCCAAAGAATGAAAATAATGAAAGCCTAAAAGATTTATTGATCGATTCATATCTTACCTCAAAAAATTATAAAGCTGCCATTGACTTATTAGAAAACAACAAATCATTCTCTAATAAATTAGCTTATCAAAAAGTGACTTTCTTTAGAGGATTAGAAATCTATATTGAAGGTGATTATAAAGAAGCAATAACATATTTTGAAAAATCTTTAAAAGAACCTCATGAAGCTACTTTTACGGCTAGAGCAACCTATTGGAAAGCTGAAAGTGATTATCAACTTTCAAATTTTGAAGAATCTCTTATCGGTTATAAACAATATCTACAATTGCCAAATGCTTCTGAAACACCAGAGTTTATAAATAGCAACTATAACCTAGCTTATAATGAGTTTAAGCTTAAAAATTATACTGAAGCAATTAGTAAGTTCACAATTTTTGTTGAATCTTCAACTTCGAATGCAGCAGCTAAAAAAGATGCTTATTTACGTTTAGGAGACAGTTATTTTGTTTCTAGTAAATATTGGCCAGCAATGGAAAATTATAATAAAGCCATAGAATTAGGTTCGACAGATGTTGATTATGCTACATTCCAAAAAGCAATTAGCTATGGTTTTGTAGATCGTACAGAAAAGAAAGTTGAAGAGCTTTCTAATTTTTCAAAAGCTTTTCCAAAATCTATCTATCGAGATGATGCACTTTATGAGTTAGGAAATACATATGTGTCGCAAAATAATAATGACAAAGCGTTTGAAGCTTACAATCAATTGTTAAATGAGCTTCCAGGAAGTAGTTATGTATCAAAAGCATTACTAAAGAAAGCATTAATTTTAGATAATTCAGGAAAGAGTAATGAAGCCTTAACTTTATTTAAAAAAGTAGCAAATGATTTTCCTTCGACTCCAGAAGCTCTACAGGCGGTTTCTTCGGCTAAACTTATTTTTATTGATCAAGGAAAAGTAAAGGAGTATGGTAATTGGGTGAGTACCTTAGATTTTGTTGAAGTAGAAGATTCCGAATTAGACGATGCAACATTTCTCGCGGCAGAACAGCCTTATCTTCAAAATAAAACTCAACAAGCGATTACTCGATTTGAAGAATATTTAAATCGTTTTCCGAAAGGGAAACATGCCTTGCATTCACATTTTTATTTGGCACAACTATTTTATGCTGAAGATGAAAATGAAAAAGCAATTCAGCATTATACCTATGTAACAGATATCGATAGAAATGAATTCACTGAACAAGGTTTGGTTCGAATATCACAATTGTATTTAAATAAAAAAGAACCTCAAAATGCTACTGAATACTTAATCAGACTTGAGTCTGAAGCAGATTTCCCTCAAAACGTAATATTTGCTCAAATCAATAGTATGAAAGCAAATTATGAGCTCAAAAACTACTTTGAAGCAGTAGAATATGCTGATAAAGTTTTATTGCTAGATAAGGTTGATAATACAATTAAAAGTGATGCCCAATTAATTATTGCTCGTTCAGCTATGAAAACTGGAGACGAACAAAAAGCAAAAACTGCCTATCAAGAAGTTTCAAAAATAGCAACAGGAAAACTTGCTGCCGAGGCTAAATATTTTGATGCTTATTTTAAAAATAAAGGACAAGATTATGAAGGTTCAAATGAAGTAATTCAAATATTAGCTAGAGATTTTTCTGGTTACAAATTATATGGAGCTAAAGGATTGGTACTAATGGCAGATAATTTTTATCAATTAGAAGATGCTTTTCAGGCTACATATATTTTAGAAAATGTAATTAGTAATTTTTCAGACTATCCAGATGTAGTTGAAGAAGCGAAAGAAAAATTAGCTATAATTAAAAAAGCAGAAGCAAAAACAAATTCATCGATTGACATTGAAGATGAAAATTAAAACCTACAAAAGAACACGATTTTATATGATCAATAAAAGAATATTTATCCCTTTACTATTCATTATTTGCTTTATAAATAATGGATTTGCACAAGAGGAAGAAGATAAAATAGGAACTGAAGTTGTTAATGTAGTAAAGCCTTATACACCTACAATTTCAGATGCATTTAAAGTAAAAGAGATGCCTGTTTTAAATGACTCGGTTAGTACACAGAAAAAGAATGTTGAGTATTCAATTTTTTCAGTACCTGTAGCATCAACATTTACGCCTGCAAAGGGAAATGCTACAAAAATTGAAAAAACAAAACCACTTAAGTTATATGATAATTATGCAAGTTTAGGTTTTGGAAATTATACTAGTGTTTTAGCCGAACTTTATAGCAACCTTCAAATTAGTAGAACTGATAATTTCGGAATCTTCTTAAGACATCATTCATCGCAAGGAGGGGTTAAGGATGTTGTAGTTGATGATAAATTTTATGACACTCAATTAGATGCTTCCTATTCAAGTAGACAAAAGGATATGTCGTATCGTTTAAATGCGGGTGTCGAACATCAATTGTATAATTGGTATGGTGTAAATTCGATTTTTAATACAGATGAAGGAATTAGCGATTTAGATGTAAAACAAACTTATTTTAGTGCTTATGTTGGTGGAAGTATTGGAATAGAAGATTCATTTTTTGAAACAGCAAAGGTTCAATTACGGTATTTAGGTGATTCGTATTCATCTTCAGAAATCAATTTTACTGCAAGACCAGAATTTGTTTTTCCACTTGAAGAAATTACTTTAAAAGTAGATGCTGATATCGATTATTTAGGAGGAAGTTTCAAGCAAGATTATTTTGGAACAGAGGACCTAGCATATAGTTTTTTAAACTTTGGATTGTTACCTTCTCTAGTGTATGTAAATGAAGATCTTACTGTTTCATTAGGAGTTGCTGGTTATGTTTCAATGGATTCAGAAAATAGTGAAACTGAAATTTCAATTCATCCAAAAGTAAATGCTTCTTATCGTTTGGTCGATGAACTGCTAACAGTATATGGAGGTGCTGATGGAGGATTACATCAAAACACGTATTATAATTTTATGCAAGAAAATCCTTATGTTTCACCAACATTATACATTGCTCCTACGAGCGAATTATATACTGCGTTTGCTGGTTTAAAAGGAAAGTTATCTAGTTCAATAGGTTATAATCTAAGAGCATCCTATGGAAAAGAAGAAAATAAAGCATTGTTTACATTAAACCCTTTAAATGATTTTAATATTGGAGTTGTTGGATATGATCACGGTAATTCCTTCGGAATAACGTACGACGATATAACTACGTTGTCTGTTTTTGGTGAACTAAAAGTAGAAGTAAATGATTCATTTTCACTAGGAGCTAGCGCTATTTTTTCTAGTTATGATACTTCAAATCTATCTGAAGCCTGGAATTTACCAGAATTAGAAGCTTCTATTTTCTCTACTTTCAATATCACAGAAAAAATATATGGAGGAGCCTCCTTATTTTATGTAGGTGAACGTAAAGATCAATTAGTTAATATCACTTTTACAGAAGTAATTACCTTAGATGGTTATGTAGATGCTAATATTCATGCTGGATATCGTTTTAATGAGCGTTTGTCTTTTTTTATAAAGGGTAGTAATTTATTTAGTGATAATTATACTAAATGGGCAAATTATCCAGTTTTAGGTATTCAAGGTTTGCTTGGAGCAACCTACAAATTTGATTGGTAATACACTTTTTTTTGTCTCAAATATTTTTAGAAAGCATTTCGTTTATTCGGGATGCTTTCTTTATTTTTACTGAATTCTAACTAAATGTACAGCAGATGAAAAAATATTTACTACTCTTAATTTTAATCAGCTTTTTTTCTTGTGAAACAAAAGAAACAGCAGATTTATTAGTTAAAAACGCAAGTGTTTATACGGTCAATGAAAACTTTGATACCGCTACGGCTTTTGTTGTGAAAGATGGTAAAATAGTAGAGGTTGGAAATACTTCAGACTTAGAAGAAAAATATTCTTATTCTGAAATTCTAGATGTTAAAGGAAAGACTGTTGTACCTGGCTTAATTGATGCACATGCGCATTTATATGGTTTAGGAAAATCCCTGCAAATAGTAGATTTGGTTGGTACTAAAAGTTTTGATGAAGTAATAGAACGTATTGTTGCTTTTCAGAAAGAAAAAAATGTAGCCTTTATTCAAGGTAGAGGTTGGGATCAAAATGATTGGGAGTTAAAAGAATACCCAACAAAAGATCGTTTAGATGAACTTTTTCCAACAACTCCTGTAGCAATACGACGAATTGATGGACATGCGATGTTAGCAAATACAATAGCATTAAAAATGGCAGGTATTACAGCAGAAACTAAGGTTTCTGGAGGCGAAGTAATATTAAAAGATGGAGAATTAACAGGGGTTTTAATAGATAATGTGATGGGTTTAATTGGTGCAATAACACCAGATTTAACTTTAAAAGAAAAAATAAGAGCCTTAAAAGAAGCTGAAAGAATTTGCTTAGACTTAGGTTTAACCACAGTAAGTGATGCAGGTTTGCCAAGAGAAACCATCGAGCTAATTGACAGTTTACAACAAACAGGTGAATTGTCACTTAGGGTCTATGCAATGATTAGCAATTATAAAGAAAACTTAGATTATTATTTAACTAAAGGAAAAATTAAGACAGAACGATTAAATGTACGTTCTGTAAAAGTATATGCAGATGGTGCTTTAGGATCTCGTGGAGCAACGATGAAAGAACCTTATTCAGATCGAGAAGGACATTTTGGAGCTATGATAACGCCAATGGATGAATTAGAAAGCCTAGCTTCTAGAATATTTGATGCAGGATATCAAATGAATACGCATGCTATTGGCGATTCTGCAGTGGCTTCAGTGTTACGGGCATATAAAACAAAACGAATTGAAAAAACAGATGCTCGATGGAGAGTAGAGCATGCACAGATTGTAACGCCTTCAGAATTTAAATTATTTTCAAAAAATATAATTCCGTCAGTGCAACCAACACATGCAACAAGTGATATGTATTGGGCTGAGGATAGAGTAGGTGCAGAACGAATTAAAGGAGCATATGCATATAAATCAATTTTGAAAGAATCTGGAATGATTGCTTTAGGCACCGATTTTCCGATTGAAAAAGTAAATCCTATGTTTACTTATTATGCAGCGGTTGCACGAAAAGATCTTGATAATTATCCTGAAGGCGGATTTAATATGAAAGATGCATTAACAAGAAAAGAAGCATTAAAAGGAATGACCATTTGGGCAGCGTATGCAAATTTTGAAGAAGATGAAAAAGGAAGTATTGAAGTAGGTAAATATGCAGATTTTGTCATTTTAAATAGTGATATCATGACGATTCCAGCTAGAGCTTTGCCAAAGGTAAAAGTTGAAGCTACTTATATTAATGGAGTCAAGGTAAGTATTGATAAATAATATGAAATAAAAAAAGCTAGGAACATCCTAGCTTTTTTTATTTGTAAAAAATGAACTTATTGCTTAATCGCTTTTAAATGAGCATACACAGGATTTCCTTGTATTTTAAGCTCAGTTTTTCTTTCAAAAATCTTAATACCTTTAACATCATTAAGTTTTCCGTCTGGAGCAAAAGCTTTAACACCATAAAACTCTCCTGTTGCAGTAATCGCTTTTACATGGACAATATTCCCTGAGCGGCTAATACCTTTAACGTCAAATTTCACATCACCTTCACCAATTGCTTTAATTTCATATATTTTACCATCTCTTGCAATTGCTGTTACTGGCGAATATTCATCTTCGCTATCAAGAATCTTCACAGGTAATTCATGACCTTTTACAAAAGCTTTAATATTCATAAAGCTATGTTGTTTAGAATCTTGTGTAGCTTTTACATCAAATATATTTCCGTCTGCATCAAAAGCTTTAACATCTAGGTTTTTACCTTCGGCAGTTACGGCTTTTACATTCCAAATAATTCGTTTGAAATCATTTTTACTTTTCTTTTTGCTTTTCTTTTTTGTTTTCTTTTTCCCTTTAGGTGGAACTTTAAAATCATCTTCGTTAGCAGCAGGGTGCATCGCTTTTACATGGGCGTGTACTCTAAAACCTTTTAGGTTCATTTCAGTGTCTTTGATATTAATTTTAATACCTTTTACATCATTAAGTTGTCCTGTTGGAGAAACTGCTTTTACACCATAAAATTCACCTTTCTTATTAATGGCTTTCATCAGTACTATATTTCCGAAACGCACAACACCTTTAATGTCTAGTTTTTCACCTTCTGCATTTATCGCCTTAATATCATAAGTAACTCCACCTTTTGCAATTGCCTTTACGGGACTATACTGATCGTCTGAAACTAATACCTTAACGGGTATTTTTTTACCATCAACAAATGCTTTCACATCTAAGAAACTATCTTGATCTGAGTTTTGAATTGCTTTGATTTCGAATGTTTTTCCTTCTTTATTGAACGCTTTAACATCTAATGAAGATCCGTCGGGATGTATGGCTTTTATATTCCATATAATATCATCTGCTTTTGCTTCTTCTTTCGCTTCCGTTTTATTTTTATCTTCTTTAGGAGGATTATTACAGGCTGAAAAAATAAATAAAAACCCTAAAATAAATAAAAATGGATACAATGTTTTACTAAAATATATGCTTGATTTTTTCATAATATAAAATTAACTTGTGAATTATATAAAATTAAGAATAATAGCAAAGAAGATGAATGACTTTTATCATACTTTTAAAAGAGTTAATATATGCTTGTTGAAGAATTTATAGATTTATTAAAAGAAGAGTTTAAAATGAACGCCGATGTTGTTATTGCAAAGCAACAAAAAGCATACATGAAAGATAAATTTGCTTTTTTTGGACTAAAAGCGCCGGTACGAAGATCACTTCAGAAACCATTTTTAAATAAAAAATACCTTCCTCCAAAGAATGAAATGCCTTCCTATGTAAAATCATTGCTAGCATTACCACAAAGAGAGTTTCATCATGTAGCTCAAGAACTTGCTGAAAAATATGTAAAACAGCAGAAAATAGAAGATATAGCCTTATATGAATACATGATCTGCAAGAACTCTTGGTGGGACAGTGTCGATTATATTGCTACAAAATTAGTAGCGCCTTATTTTTTAAAATTTCCAGCACAACAACAAGTGTATGTAGATAAATGGTTAGCATCTGGACATCTATGGTTGCAACGCACGGCGGTTATTTTTCAGTTGCAATACAAAGAGAAAACAGATACACAATTATTGAGTTATGCTATAAACAATTTACTAGGTTCAAAAGAGTTTTTTATCAATAAGGCGATTGGTTGGGCTTTGCGAAATTACAGCCGTACCAATGCTCGTTGGGTAGTCGATTTTGTAAATGCAACTCCTAATTTACATTCGTTGAGTAGGAGAGAGGCATTACGATTGTTGTAGTAAATTCTATTTATTTTTATATTTAAAATTTTTACGCCCATCTTGAACTTCAATTTTAACAATACTATCCATCGGAATTTGACGAGTTGCATTTATAAATCGAGATCGTCCTCCTTTTAAAGTATCATTTTCTAATAGTACGGTGTCGAAATAAAAGTGATATTTTTTACCATTGCTGTGAGTCACGCGCATTTCAATAGCAGGGGTATTATCAAGATACCATCTAATTCCTTCTTTGTCTTTTACAATAAGACGGTTCATATTATTAGAATCGTACGTTATATTTCCAGGAATTAAAGGATTGTTAATAGTCACCTCTTTCAATGTTTTTGAAGTAGAATTCATCATTTGTTCTCGAAAACTTTCTGGTGAGATTGTATAAGTTTTACATGAAAAAATAAATAGCAATGCAATTATTCCTGTAATTTTTATGGGTAGTTTATTCATCAGTAATCTAATTCATTGAATTTTTAAAAACATCCTTCATCCAATCATTAACCACACAGTCCATGATTAAATGGGTTCTAGGTTGATCGCTATCGTTTTTTACTTCGTAGACCTCATTAAAATTACAATACCAACATTCGCCAGGTTGCATGTTAATGCGCTCGTTGTTTACTAAAAGCTGTACTTGGTCATTGGTTACTAATGGAATGTGAAGACGTATCTTGCCTTGCTCATAACAATAACCTATATCTCTATGTGGTCTAATATGAGCCTTAGCATCTAAGGTATGGATACGAAACGTTTCTTTTTTACATTGAAAAGTCTCTAACACCGATAGTAAATAGGGACATTTTTGTAAAGCTTCATTGGGTAAAAACTCAGGAGCTTTGTAGGGACCTCCTACTGGCATGATTAAATGTTTAGACCAGAGTGTTTTTAATTCTACCGAAGTATTGTAAATATCGTAATACGCTTCCTTATTGAATTGATGAATCTCTTCAAGGATTTTTTCAACATTAAAATGGAAAGGAAGTTGTAATGCGTTCATGGGTGAAATATTTTTACTGCTGAATAAAATAAACTCCTATAAATATAGACAATACAATGATGGCTACCAGCCCAAAAGAAAAAACAATATCTAACATTTTTACCTGTGGGTTTTTATAATTAAAAGGACCATCATTAATATCTCCCGATTTACGTAAGTAGAGTAAAAAATCTCTTTTTTGAAACCTTAGACTAAGTTGTTTAAAGATACGGTCGAAGCTCCAGTAAATTAAAGGCACATAAAAACCATGGAACATGAGTAGTTTTTCTTTTTGTAAGGCTTCGGTATTACTTATACCTATAATGGCAACAATACTTAATGCAATGCAAATAGCCCACACTAATTTGGCAGGCATCCACTTTTTTTTACGGGTGTATAAAAAAAAGAGGCTGAGCCCATAAGCGATGATAATACCAATAAAACCAATTTCTAAGTCCAAATTAATTAGCGGTTTTAAATTCATCAATCATACCTTCATCATATTTTATGTTATAGAGCATCCAAGTGTCTTTGCTTTTATAATACTGAAACATAAATCGTAAGGGTTGCCTGTCATATTTTACCATATAAACCACATAGGCAAGGCTGTCGCCTAAAATTTCTTCTGAAATTTTTTCGTAGCCTACATAGTCGCCAATAAGTTTTTCGTATTCTTTAATTTGTGACTTTACATTGTTCATGCCTTTTATATTCTCTTTTAACCAAGGATTAGTTTCAAAAATATAATCTAAGGCGATTTCGGTGTTATATTCATATTTATTAAAGAACTCTGTAGAAATTTCATCGAAATGTTTCTGGCTGTAGCTAAAGCTACTCATGCAAATAAAGCAAAGGAGTAAAAATGATTTGTTCATTGGATAGTTAGTTTTAATAGTTGACTTTAAAGATATAAAAATGATTGTTGGGGTGAAATTATTTTGTGTTTTTATTGTGGTTGCAAATGCTACAAAATATTAAATGTTCTTGTCTTGTCATTGAGAAGGTTTGGTTTGTATTTTTAATGTTGTCTATCGGTTTTGTTTATGATTTGTAGTGGTTTATAAATTATATAGGTTGTTAACCATCTGGTTTTTTTATTTAGAAAATTTTATAGCATTCGCTTTTTTCCCACGCTCATAAATAATTGCAGAAATTTGTTTTTTTCTGAATTTTTTATTCATTTTTTTTGCGAATTTCATTAAATCTTGTTCAATACTATTATTAATCAAACCAACTGTAAATGCTGATTTCCACTTTATTCCACCTCCAATAGTTTTAACAAATTCATATTCAGTTACAGGTTCGCTCATAACAAAAAATGGAATTCCTTCTATTTTCTGAACAATTGCAATTCTGTCGTTTTCATCTGTTTTTTCATCTGTAAACTTAATAGCAACCATCTGTTTTCCATTAGTATAAATGATAGCATCAAATTCAATATTTTTGTCTTTATATTCTTTAGCTAATTTTTTAATATACTTGGTTACTTTAGTTGCTATACTTTCATTTATTAATCCACCAGTAATTGCAGAACCCCATTGAATTCCTTTTCCTCCACTTTTCAATATTTCATATTCTCTAACAGGTTCAGCTAATAAATATACTTCTATACCATTCACTTTTTGAACTTTAGATTTTTGTTGAGCAAAACTGTTCATTCCGACAAATAACACTAATACTAATAATACCTTTTTCATTTTATTTTTTTTAAATTATAATTTTACATTTTATGTATGTACCATCGTTGTGGGTAACAACAGGGTGAGGAATAGGGAAGTCTTTTTGATCATTTGGTTTTTACTATATTTTATACACGTCTTAAGTTTGTTTTTTGTTAAATTAGATAATTAATCAGAAAGCACAAAAGAGAGGATTAAGGTTATAATATACGTAGAGACTATAGATCTCGTCAACATTGAAAATCCCCTCTCTTTTCTACA
>Ga0209345_10004224_pt1 | contig 14053 bp, 13 predicted proteins | sample Cruoilmetagenom7_FD_187294 | JGI IMG/M metagenome (GOLD analysis project Ga0209345, IMG submission 187294) | Oil polluted marine microbial communities from Coal Oil Point, Santa Barbara, California, USA - Sample 7 (SPAdes) (version 2) | ecosystem: Environmental > Aquatic > Marine > Oil seeps ... | reverse complement strand
AATTTCTGACGATCAGCGTGAGCGGATTTTTGACGCGTTCGAGCAGCAGGAGGGGCAGAATACCCGCCGCTACGGAGGCACGGGTCTTGGACTTGCTATCAGTCGAAAACTTGCCCGGATGATGGGCGGGGAGCTCGAAGTTGAAAGTGATCCGGGGAACGGATCTGTGTTTACACTCACCTTGCCTCAGGTCCAGGCGACCGGCGAGCAGGCCGAAGACGAAGGCGAGACCAAAGAATCTGAACGGCTACTGGCTCAGACCCTGAGCATGCAGGAGCGGGGTTGGCTGAGGGAGCAGTTAACCGCAGACTTTGGAGAAGAGTGGCAGGCCGTGCGGGAAAGTGGTGATCCGGAAGAAATGAAAGGGTTTGCTCTCAGGGTGCTGGAATGGGGGCAACGCTACCGCTCCCGGTCAGTTACAGGTTACGGGGAAAAGCTACTGGCGGACGTGGAGGCGTTCAATCTGGATGCTGTCAACAGTGCACTTGAGGCCTTTCCGAAACTGCTGGGACGACAGGAATAGGTCAGGCTGACTGACCCAGAGCAAGGCAGGTTACAGGCAGTCGAACTGGGAGCGGCGATCAAAAGCAACAGAGACCATATCGTAGCCGGAGTCAGACAGGCTGCGAACCAGCTCCCGGTCTCTCAGCAGGGCCGTGCAGACCTTATGGACACTGGCCTGAAGGTGGTCTGACGCTGGCTGGGGGGCGGCGAGACGAAAATCCACTATCAGATACTTCCGTTCTACCGCAGCAGAAACCGGTATGTCCTCACGCTCAACGCTCTCAAACCCGATGTAGGTTGCTTGATCCTGAGGGAATACCTGGCTCATCACTATGTCCAGATTCTCGGCCCGAGCGGCTGAAGCAGAACAGAATGTTGCTACGGTTGCGGTGCAGATCAGGTTCTGGATATTCATGATGTCAGCCCCCCGGAAAGTATTCCGGAACGAATGTAACCAAATGTAATGTTACGTTACGGTTGATTATCGCAGAGACTGTCGCTTATTGCGCGGTGTTTGCCCGGTTTTTTTCAATTGTTTGCAGTTTGCATGAATTAGCCGCAGGGTTCTGCGGGCGCGGGGCTCCCCTGATGCCGCTCTATCAACTATCATGAAACCAAAATCGACGGCAGGAGAGTTGCCTATGTTTCAGCTCGTATTCAAGGGTGAGTGCACCCCCGGCACCGAAATCACGACGGCACGCAGCAATGCCCGCGCGCTGTTCAAGGCCAGTGTTGAGCAGGTAGAGCGCATGTTCAGCGGCAGCCCGGTGGTAATCCGGAACAGGCTGGATGAGGATCAGGCGGAAAAGTATCGTGCAGTGTTGAACAGGCATGGCATGGTTGCCTACGTGCAGCCTATGCCCGGGAGCACGGTTCAGCCCAAGGCTGCACCGGCACCAGCACCCCAGGCTGTCAGTAGTGCACCGGAACCGGCCAGTCCGTCACCACGTGCCGGCGCCCCCGAAGTGGAACCTGGTGAACGTTTACCAATAGCAGGTGACAAGGTAGACGACATTCTTGCGGGTTCAGCGCTTGGTCTCGACCCGGTTGGCGTTACATTGATGACGCCCGAAGAGGCACAGGCCCCCATGTTTCAGCACCTGGATGACTGGACTCTGGCGCCGGCTGGCAGCGATATAGGTGTGGAGCGTGACCTGCCTCCGCCCATAGTGCCAGATGTGTCGCATCTGTCCCTGGTTGATGAAGAACTGGAAAAAAAGTGAGTATCCGGTTTACAGAGCCTGTCAGGTTTTGACGCGATCACTGGGCTCAGTGCTCATCTGTCTGGCTGCCGCCCTCCTTGCATCGCTTCCTGCAGTGGCCAGCAATACCTCAACTGAACGACCCCGGGTCGGGCTTGTACTCAGCGGCGGTGGCGCCAAAGGTATGGCCCATGTGGGTGTGCTTCGGGTACTGGAAGAAATGCACATCCCGGTGGATATGGTGGTGGGCACCAGCGCTGGCTCTGCGGTTGGCGCACTCTATGCCGCTGGCATGTCGGTAGCGGAAATTGAACAACGTTTTATCGGGATGGACTGGTTGTCTAGCTTCAGGGATGACCCCGGCCGGGTGTACAAACCGGTTCGCCGGAAGCAGGGCGAGTGGAGGTTTCCTTTTACGCCGGGGCTTGGCATCAGTCTGGACGGTCTGCACCTTGGTGCCGGTATTATCTCTGGCCAGAACCTCGGCTTTATTCTCAACGAACTGACTCATGGGTTTGCGCTTGTTGAGAGCTTCGATAGCTTACCTGTTCCCTTTCGCGCGGTTGCTACCGATCTGGAAACCGGCGATATGGTGGTGATCGATAGTGGCAATATTGCTACTGCAGTGCGTGCAAGTATGAGTATTCCGGGTGTCTACGCGCCGGTCAAACTCAATGGCCGGTTGCTGGTGGACGGCGGAGTTGCCAACAACCTTCCGGTCAATGTCGCCCGTGAAATGGGGGCCGATATTATTATTGCGGTTGATATTACCGATACTCTGATGGGGCCTGACGAACTGCGCGAGGCGTTCTCCGTATTCGGCCAGCTGACCACCATAATGACCCGGCGCAATACCGACGAGCAACTCGAATCATTGGGCGGGCAGGATGTACTTATCCGCCCGGACCTGGACGGCCAGAGCTCTGCAGATTTCTATAATGCACCGGTATTGTTTGAGCTGGGCGCCAGCGGTACTCGTGAACATGCGGTGGAGTTGAACCCGCTTTCTGTATCAAACGAGGCCTGGCACGCATACCAGTCGCGACTGGCATCTACCAGGCATCGCGCGGGGATTATTGCCCGCGTTGATATTTCCCATGACCGCCGTCTGGGGAATGAATTTCTCCGGGAGCGGATACGCCAGAAGGCCGGTGAGCCTCTGGACGTAGAAATACTGGAGGCGGATCTCAAGCGTATCTATGGCCTGGGTTATTACGAGATAGTGTCTTACGCCCTGTCCCCGTTGCCGGATGGAACCTTACTGACGATCAAGGTTCAGGAGAAAAGCTGGGGGCCTAATTATCTTTCGTTTGGCATGAACTATGAGGATAATTTTGACGGCGATACCCGTTTCAATCTGGCTTCTTCCCTGCGAGTGACCGAGCTGAATGAACTCGGGGCCGAGTGGCAGACAGGTGTACAGCTTGGCACTGAGCCGCGTATACGTACTCAATGGTATCAACCCCTGGATTATGGTTATGAGCGTTTCCTGGTGGCTGGTGCTGAATACTCCCGAGACACGATCAGCTTATATGACTCAGGTGGCGAGCGTGTTGCCGAACTGGATGTTACCTTCCGTCAGGCCGATCTGGGGCTGGGAATGGAGTTGGGTGGCAATGCTGAAGCCCGTTTCACCTACGTCCGCGGATATGCCACTGTGGACGAGCAGGTTGGTACAGCCGTTGCGCCCGAGGGCGAGGTTCACCAGGGCAGTCTCAACCTGCAACTGGTACACGACTCTCTGGACGATACTTTCTTTCCCCGCGAGGGTGCTTTTGCCGGAATTCGAGGTCGGGTTGAACGTGAAGACCTGGGGTCTGAGCGGCATTTTGACTCGGTAACGGGCATGGTGCTCGGGACGGATAGCTGGAAAGGTTTTACACTGACGGGGCTGCTCTACGCGCACACTGTCACCCGGGGAGACGCGGGCATAGAAAATGCGGTGCGTCTCGGTGGATTCCGGCGTTTATCCGCTTATGCCCCGGGCCAGATTACCGGCGACAGTGCTGCTATGGGAGCTGTCTATGCCAGCCAGGCGTTCGGAGGTCCGATTACTCCGTGGTTTGCCGGAATGGGGTTGGAGGCAGGAAATGCCTGGGAGTCTCTCAGCGATGCCGGGTGGAACCGTACCGTAAAATCCTGGAGTGTTTTTGCCGGTGTGGATACATTTCTCGGGCCCGTGCAGATAGCAACGGCGTACAACAATAAAGATAACTGGGCCGCGTACCTGAATATCGGGTTTTCGTTTACTCAACTCTTTTACTAGCTCTGTTTCAGGGCCTGCCCGCGACAGGGTTACAGCAAAGGTGCCAGCAAGCGAACTGCCCGGCAGGTTAACCGGAACAGGATAGAACGGCCCTGGTAGTCGTGTTCAGTCATCTTGCGGCAATGGGTGAGATCTTCTGTAAGCATGGAATCCACTTCGGAAACAAAAGGTTCTGAGGTGTTGATCGCCATGATTTCAAAGTTGAGACGCATAGAGCGGTTATCGAGGTTGGCGGTTCCCACGGCTGCGTAGCGATTGTCTACCAGTAAAACCTTCTGGTGCATAAAGCCGGGTTGATACCGATAGATGCCAATGCCAGCCTGGCTGGCCTGGACCAGGTATGAATAGGCGGCGAGGCGGACGAGCCTGCTGTCCGATTTTTCCGGGATCATGATTCGCACGTCCACCCCCCGAAGGGCTGCAAGCTGCAATGCATTCACAATCTGAAAGTCCGGCACAAAATACGGTGAGGCGATCCAGATACGAGACTCTGCGTTATTAATGCAATTCAGGAAAAACAAGGTGCAGGTTTCCCAGGTGTCTGCGGGGCCGGTGGGTAGTACCAGAACCTTTTCATCGCCCGGCAGGTCGTCTCCTGTGACCCAGTTCAGATCCGGAAACTCATTGCTGGCCCAGTTCCAGTCTTCGAGCCAGGCAAGCTGCAGCCCCGTCACAGCAGGGCCTTCAATCCGGCAGTGAGTATCCCGCCAGGGCTCCTGATCTATCGCGGTGCCCAGATACTCATCGCCCAGATTTATACCTCCCACAAAGCCGATCCTGCCGTCACAAACCAGCAGCTTTCTGTGATTGCGGAAATTAATCTGAAACCTTCGGCGCCGGATATTGCCATCGCCAAACGAGGCAACCCGCGCACCGGCCCCGGAGAGTTCCTTCAGGTAGGTCCGGGGCAGACCGACGCTTCCGATGTCATCGTACAGAAACCAGACCTGCACACCTTGCGCGAGTTTACGTTCCAGTACGGTTTTGATGCGCTGGCCAATTTTGTCTGATCGCACAATATAGAATTCAAGAAGAATGTAGGAGGTTGCATTCTCCATGGCAGTGATCAGAGCATCAAAAGTTGCCTCGCCATTGCGCAGCAGTGTGCACAGGTTCCCTTCGGTAAAAGGTTGTCGCCCGAGTTTGCAAAGAACCTGCAGCTGCTTATCCAGGTGCTCCTGCTCCGGAGTGGATAGCGAGGTAGTCTGTTGTTCAAAGCGGTTAAGCAGGTCGGTAAGCGACTGATCTCCCATACGCCTGGCCCTGACATACCCTCCGAAGCGAGAACGGCCAAGGACAAGGAACAGGGGGACGGCGAGATACGGGAGGCCGAGAAGCCCGATGATCCAGGCGACGGCGCCCTGAGTGGTACGGTAGGTCAGCAGGATCCGGTAAATACAGGCAGCCGAGCCCAGATAGAACAGGCCAACAACGATGGCCAGGAGTAAAGAGTCGGGCATCATTGGTCGGTTTCCCGGGTCAGGTGTTGTGCCCGATATTGCGCCGGTGCTACGCCGGTCCAGCGTTTAAACGCCCGGCTGAAAGCACTCAGTTCGGAAAATCCGAGAAGAAATGCAATTTCCCCCAAGGCATAGTGGTCGGAAGCGACATAGCGCAGTGCCTTGTCTTTCCGTACCTCCTCCACAAGCTCATGGAAGCCTGACCCCTCTTTTTTAAGCCTGCGATAGAGAGTCTGCCGGCTCATATGGCACTGACGGGCCAGAGTGTCAGCATCAATTTTCTCGGTGGACATCTGCCGTGATATCAGTTTGTGGATTTTCCGGCGGAATGAACGCCGGGTCTGCAGTCGTGCGAGCAGTCCGTTGACCTGTCGAAGAACGGCTGAATATACGTAAGGGTTCCGGTGAGGAATCGGATGGCTCAGGTGGCGACTGTTGAATGCCAGTCGGGTAGTTGCCGTTCCGAAGGTCACCGGGCCTTTAAGAAGCGTTTCGTATTTGTCTGCATAATCCGGACGCGGATGCGCAATTTCCGCCCACTCAGCCTTTATATCGGGATAAATAAAATGCCGGGTACGACACATGGCTGCGGCCAGAGTGCGGTCCATATCCTGGCGGCAATAGTGCTCTGGTGAATCCGCCTGCCAGGTCAGAATAGCCTGGTCTGCAATCTGTTCGAAGCTGAGGGTTACTGATTCATTGATCAGCCTGTGCAGGCGCACATACTGAGTTACTGCTTCACCCAGTGTGTCGCAATTAAAGAAAACGTGCCCGACGAGACCCATGCGCTCCGGATCAATAATCTGGCCAGCATTCAGTCCCACAGCGGGATCTCCGGTTACCCGTTCTGCAAAATCCCAGAGCCTGTAGTGCACCTCTGCCGGCACACGCCTGTCCGGATCCTCCAGTGCCGGCATGTCCAGGCCGGTAAGCTGTTCTACGCGGCGGTTGTCGAGAACCCCCTGGAGGTCCAGGTAATGAACCAGTGCCAGTGTGCTGGAGGCAGCAACGAAGGGCGTTGTTGTGGTGTCTGTAGGCGCAGTGGTCACATTATCCGTCTCATTAACCAGTTGTCATGAATGCTGATACAAAATGTCAAATGAGTGGGACAGTCTGTCAACGGGTTTTGCTATTTCCAACGATAGCATCTAATGGTCGGAAGAAAGTAATCGGAAGGCCAGCCAGGAGGCGTTTATGGAACACGATATTTTTGTACCCCGTAACGAGCAGGAGCGTGAAAACGTTATCGCACTTTTTGAGTATCTGCGTGATATGTATTGCTGTTGAGTGTTCAGACGCACCATATGTGACCTTTAGACCGGGCTTTGCCCGGTCTTTTTTTGCTGCATGAAAATACCCTCTTCCCTTGCTCATGTTGCTGGCAGTGTTAATGTATCGGCATTTAAATAATGCGATTTCTGACGGAGGCTAGCTGCCCATGAGCGTTAAACTGAACCACAGAATTACCGGAGAGGGTTCCCCTTTGATCCTGCTGCACGGTTTATTCGGGTCCCTTGAGAATCTTGGGGGTGTTGCCCGGAAACTGCAGAACGAGTGGCAGATTCATGCGCTGGATCAGCGCAACCATGGCAGTTCTCCCCACACCGACACCATGGATTACCCTTCTATGGCTGAGGATGTGGTTGCGTACATGGATGAGCAGAGGATCGACAAAGCCTGCCTGTTGGGGCATTCGATGGGCGGAAAAGTAGCCATGCAGGTTGCCTTGCAGGCGCCGGAGCGGGTCGAAAAAATCATTGTTGCTGATATTGCGCCCGTGTCTTATAAGCCGCGTCATGATGCTGTTCTTGAAGGCCTGAAGCAGATCGATCTGACAAATGTGCGCTCGCGTCGGGATGCCGATGTACAGATGGCCAGGTTTGTGGAGATGGAAGCTACAAGGCAGTTTTTGCTTATGAACCTTGAGCGGATCCCGAAACAGGAACAGCTGGATGGCGGTCCTGTTTACCGGTGGCGCCTTAACCTGAAGGCGATTGAGGCCTGCTACGCTAACCTTGCCAGTGCGCCAGAGGGAGAAGTCCCATACGAGGGCCCGGTGCTGTTTTTGAAAGGCGCTGATTCAGCCTATATTCAGGAAAAACACAGAGATGAAATTTTCCGCCTGTTTCCACATGCTCAGTTAAGCATCATTGAAGGCACCGGGCACTGGTTGCACGCAGAGAAAACAGATACGTTTGTGGCGTTGTGCCGGCGTTTTCTGGAAGGTCGCGATACCGACGGCACCCTGTAACAGTCGCCCGATGATACGCAGGTCAAGTGTATGAAGTGGTTGATGGCCGGGTTGGTGGTTCTGCTTCTTCTGACAGGTGGGTTTTTATTGCTGCCGTCACCTGTCAGTGCTCTGGCATGGCAGCCGCCGTCTCCTGAGCCTATGACCGGCTTGCTGGCGCCGAATGAACGCCTGCAACAGGCAGAGCTGCTGGCACTGGGGCAGGTCTATGGGCCTGAAGATACCGCGGTTAATGCTGAGGGTGTGGTCTATGCGGGTACCCAGGACGGGTACATAGTGCGTGTGTTCCCGGGTGGCCGTGTTGAAAACTGGCTGTCAACGGGAGGTCGTCCCCTGGGGATGGTGTTTGATCACAATGGAAACCTGGTTGTTGCGGATGCCTGGAAGGGGCTGCTCTCTGTCACTCAGGATGGCGATGTTACGGTGCTCAGCCGGGAGGCTGAGGGTATCCCCTTCCGGTTTACTGATGACGTTGATATCGCTGCGGACGGCCGGATATATTTCACCGATGCCAGCTCCCGCTTCCATCAGCCTGATTACCAGCTCGACCTGCTGGAAATGAGGCCCCATGGCAGGCTTTTGCGATATTCCCCGGAAACCGGGGAAACAGAGGTGTTGCTGGGCGATATGCATTTTGCCAACGGGGTGGCTGTGGCCCCGGGCGGTGATTATGTGCTGGTTAATGAAACCTGGAAATACCGTATTCACCGTTACTGGATAAGCGGGCCAAGAGCCGGGCAGACAGAAATCTTTGCGGATAATCTGCCGGGTTTTCCCGACAACCTGGCGGTGGATGACAGCGGCCGGTTCTGGGTGGCATTCCCTACACTCCGCAATGCCAGTATTGATACTTTACATCCTGTCCCCTGGCTCAAGGAGCTGGTTGCCAAACTGCCGCAAAGCCTGCAGCCAGCGCCCCAGGAATATGGCCTGGCTGTGGCGTTCGATCATACTGGCAGGGTGATAACCAGCCTTCATGATCCCCGTGGTTTGCATCTGCAGGAAATTACTTCAGTGAACCCCCACGGTGGCTACCTTTACTTTGGTTCACTTCACAACGACCGTATCGGACGGTTACCGATGCGGGTTATTCCGGGCCTTGGAGAGCAGTAATGCCTGAGCAGTCACTACAGTGGGATCTGCCGGATCCCTTTATTCTTGATATTCAGGTTAAAGAGGATGATACCGACCGGCTGGGGCACGCCAATAATGTGGTTTATGTGCGTTGGCTTGAAGACATCAGCTGGGCCCATGTGGAAAGTCTGGGTATGACCTGGGAACTGCACGAGTTAACGGGCAAGGCGATGGCGATTACCCGCACGGAAATTGACTACCTGGTATCAGCCAATGCCGGAGATCATCTGATTATGGGAACCTGGCTTACCGGCTTTGATGGCCGCTTTCGCTCAGCGAGGCAGTTTCAGCTTGTACGCCCTGCCGACGGCAAGACACTGATGCGTGCGGTTTCAACCCACGCCTGTGTAGACCTGAAAACCCAGCGCCCCTCCCGCGCGCCGAAAGAGTTCGCCGATATCATGATGGCGGCCAGGGTGGTCGGAGGGAAGGGGCTGTAGCCCGTCTGAGTCACTATTAGTACCAACTTCTGTTAACCTGAGAAAAGAACAAAATACCCTGTTCCCAGTCAGACACTGTCAGCGCCATTTTTTGGAGATATCCATGGATACAAACATCAATCAGCAGCCTGAATCTTCCATGAAAAAGGTGGTCTACCATGAATTTGGTGAGCGTGATGTTCTGCAGGTTGTAAGCTCGGACATTCCATCTCCGCAAGAGGGCGAAGTGCTGATCCGCGTACACGGTGCCGGGCTTAACCCTATTGACTGGAAAACCCGCAAAGGGTTCGGGTTTGTGGCTCAGCAGATCGAAAGTTCGATGCCCTGGACGCCGGGTTACGATGTTGCCGGGGAAGTCGTTGCCATAGGCGATGGAGTAACCACTCTGGCACCCGGGGACCGGGTGATGGGGATGATTGGTTTTCCATTGAATGGCGGGGGATATTCCGAGTATGCCCTTGCTACTGCAGATGAGCTGGCCATCGTGCCTGAAGAGCTGGATCTTGTAACCGCCGGGGCTCTTCCACTTGCGGCGCTCACCGCCTGGCAGGCGCTGTTTGAAGTGGCCAAACTTGAACCTGGGCAAAAAGTTCTGGTACACGCAGGCGCTGGCGGTGTCGGGCACCTCGCTGTGCAGTTTGCGCTGGCACGTGGCGCCCATGTAATTGCAACAGCTTCAGCGGGCAACCGGGATTTTCTTGCAGAGCTTGGTGTCCATGAAGTGATTGATTATCACACAACCGATATCGCTGATGAGTGTTTCGGGCTGGATGTGGTGCTGGATCTGGTCGGAGGCGATACAGGCAAGCGATCCCTGCGGGCCTTGGGCGAGGGTGGCGTGCTGGTTACTATTCCTACGATTACTGCAGATGAGATTGTCAGTGCTGCCGAGGAGCAGGGGTTAAGGGCGCATGGTATGACCGTGCGCCCGGATGTATTCCATCTGGACGAGATCGCCGAGCTGATTGAAGATGGCGATGTGAAGGTGCACATTGAGAAATTTTTCAAACTGGATCAGGTTGCACAGGCCCACGAGCTTCTTGAAGGTGGGCATGTGCGTGGCAAGCTGGTACTGGACTGCCGTTAAACTTCAGCTTTCGGGTATTGAGTCTTCTGCAGAAGGCTCCTTGCCCCGTGCAGATGGCTCCGCTGCCGTTCTGTTTTCCTTGTCTTTTCGCTCTTTATGGTTCTGCGGCGGCACCAGGCTGATCAGTATCCAGTCGTCGTCGGGCTTCAGATCATCCATGCTGCGTACAGGTTTGATGCGGTTCTTGCTGTCGAATACAAACAACACCAGAGCCTGGCCCTGATACGTATCGAGAAAATCAGTGTATTTAAACTCCTCGCTGAGCTGAGTGGTTTTTATTGAATAACCCTGGCTTGCGAGGCTGGCCAGTTTGGCGTAGCTCACTCCGTCGAAAAGCCCTCGTGTCATCTGGATTTTTTCGGCAGTCTGATGACGTGCTTTCTGATCCTGATCACCTTCCGCAAGACTGAATACGCTGTTGTCACCGAACCAGTCCAGGAAATGGTAAGTGGCCAGCGAATTCATGTGTTTGTAAGGCGAAATGACCAACAGGTTACCTATGCCGGTCAGATCAAGATGGCTTGAGGCATGCTCGGAAATCGGGTTGCCAAAGTACACCTTCAGGTTGTCCATCCGTGCCTGGCGTACGTTCTCCCAGTTGGTATCCGCGAGGGTGACCGGAACCTCATGCTTTCTGAGGGCCTGGCCGATCATCCGTGCAACCGGGTTGGCGCCGAGAATCAGGAAGCCATACTCTGCAGGCTCGGTCACATTCAGCAGCCGGGCCACCGGGCGGGCGGTAAGACTTTGCAGGGTGACGGTGGCAATGATCAGTACAAAGACCATGGGGACCAGTGCTGCGGCGCTTTCATAACCCAGCTTCTGTAACTGGAAAGCAAACAGAGCTGAAACCGCGGCGGCAACAATGCCTCTGGGCGCAATCCAGCTCAAAAAGAGTTTTTCCCGCCAGTTCAGATCGGTTCCGATAGCGGATAAAAATACACTCAGCGGGCGGGCGATCAGCATCAGAACCGCCAGAACTACGGCCAGCCCCCATCCCAGATCAGCAATCGCGGCGAACTCCACCCGGGCAGCCAGAATAATGAACAACGCCGAGATCAGCAGGACACTCAGGGACTCCTTGAATTCAAGAATGCTGTCGACAGAGACCTGCTTCATGTTGGCCATCCAGATTCCCATAACCGTAACCGTGAGCAGGCCGGATTCATGGGCCATCTCGTTGGAGAACGCATAAACCCCAAGCATGAAAGTGAGGGTGCCGGCATTGTGAAGATATTGTGGGATCAGGTGTTTACGCAGTGCCAGACCATTCAGGTAGCCGGCAAGGGCGCCAAGAGCGAAGCCAATCAGTAGCGTTTTGCCGAAAATATACAGGGAGTGGCCGAACACATTGCCCTGGCCCCAGGAGACGATGCCTTCGAATACCAGTACCGCCAGTAAGGCGCCCACCGGGTCAATGATGATGCCTTCCCAGCGCAGGATGTTGGCTATCTTGGCGCTGGGACGAACCGAGCGCAGCAGTGGTGCAATAACCGTTGGCCCGGTCACTATGGAAATGGCGCCGAAGAGCATGGCAACTGCCCAGGATATGTCGAGAACCCAGCGCGCGGCGAGGGTACCGATAATGCCGGTTACTATCGAACCTACCGGAATGAGGTTGCGGGCCATTTTGCTGTGTCCGCGAATTTCCTCAAATCGCAGTGTCAGGCTGCCCTCAAACAGGATGATGGCAACGGCAAGAGAGACCATTGGAAACAGCAGGTCACCGAATACCTCGTCCGGGTTGAGATAGCCCAGTACTGGGCCCACAAGAATCCCGCCGGCAAGCAGGAAAAGAATGGCGGGCACGCGCACGCGCCAGGCGAGCCACTGAAAAGACAGTGAGAGAATACCGATGCTGGCTAGAATCAGGACTGTGCTGGCTGGCATAAAAGTATGGAACCCGTGTGGTTATTGGTTGGCGCGTCGTGCAATGCGATTTAACAGTCGGGAGGCTGCGAACAGGCCAAAGCTGCCGGTAACCGGGCAGGCTGCGCCAAAGCCAGACGCACAGTCAAGCCGCGAGGGGCCTTCGGTTGCAGGCTTCTGCAGGCAGACTTCACCATCGCCGGCAGGATACGTGAGCTGTTCTGTTGAGTATACGGCCTCAATGCCAAAGCGTCGTTTGGGATTGCGGGAGAATCCGTACTCCCGGCGCAGAAGGTTGCGAACCTTGGCGAGCAAAGGGTCCTGGGTTGTCTTGCTGAGATCTGCTACAAGTATTTTCGTCGGGTCTGTCTGGCCCCCTGCGCCACCGGCGCAGATGATCGGGATCTTTCCGCGCTGACAGTGAGCAATCAGAGCTGCTTTGGGCTTTACGCTGTCTATGGCGTCGACCACTCCGGTCATATCCGGTGTGATCAGTTCTGTGAGGTTTTTCAAAGTCAGAAAGCCAAAGTGAACCCGGATATCCGCATGGGGGTTGATGGCTCTGAGGCGTTCTGCCATGGCATCGGTTTTCGTGCGACCGTACTGGCCCTCCAGAGCATGAAGCTGCCGGTTGGTGTTGGATACACAGATGTCATCCATATCAACCAGGGTTATGGTGCCAATACCGCTGCGAGCCAGGGCTTCGGCGGCCCATGAGCCAACTCCGCCCAGGCCTATAACGGCAATATGGGCATCTTGAAACGCGTGCAGGGCGCGGCGGCCATACAACCGTTCTATACCGCCAAAGCGGAAAGCATAATCGTCGGCGTTCATGCGGTCTCCGTACAGGTCCGGGCGCAAGCCGGAGGAAATCAAAGAGCGCAATTGTACCCTAGTGCCGGAGCAGACAGAAAATACCGTAAACAGTGCCGTTGGTGGCTTGCAGGGTCGGGTACAGGATATCAGCGGATAAAGGGATTGAGCATCCGGGTAAAGGTACCGGTAAGTTTGACCGGAGCACTCAGGACGGAGAGGGTAATGCAGTCTTCGCAGCCGACGGCTACCGGCTTGTGTTCATCCTGCTCGGTCAGGACAACAAAGTCCCACTGATTGAATACGCCTTTCTGGTCCGCAAACGCACCTTGCAGAACGATGGTTGTTTCGTGGCCTCGGTGGGTATGCGCCGGAGCCTTGCCCCCAGAGACAAGTTTCTGCAAAACTACCTGCTCGTTCTGGCCCGGAAACTTCTCTGTAATATCCAGTACGCTGACATCACCCAGCTGGCGTTTCCAGGGCAGGTTGTTGATATCATCTCCCAGTAGTTTCTGAAGGATGCCTGCCCGGGGCTCCGGCTTTACCTCTGTCTGTGGCGACGGAGTGCTGTCTATCTTCGCCAGAATGCTGTCAAACACAGACTCGGACACACTGACCTTTGGCTGCTGCTCCATCATCACCGCACCCAGGCTTTCGAGAGTTTCCACCCGGCTCCGGCAAAGTGCGCACTCATTGAGGTGCAAACGGACACAAAGGGCGTGTGGCTCGCTCAGGTTACCCGCACTGTAGTCCATCAGATGAAGGCTTTCGGGGTGATGCCGTGTCATACGTTCTGGTCCTGCAAAATCACTTTCAGCTTGCCCAGAGCCAGTCTTACCCGGCTCTTTACCGTGCCAAGGGGAATGTTCAGTTCGTCAGCCACCATCTGATGGGATTTCTGTTCCATATATACCTTGGCTATCACTGTAATCTGTTCTTCTGGCAAATGGCTCAGGGACTCTCTCACGCGTCTCTCAGACATCAGGCGATGCAGCGATGTAACCGGCTGGTAAACACGTGAGAGAGT
>Ga0209345_10004223_pt1 | contig 14056 bp, 28 predicted proteins | sample Cruoilmetagenom7_FD_187294 | JGI IMG/M metagenome (GOLD analysis project Ga0209345, IMG submission 187294) | Oil polluted marine microbial communities from Coal Oil Point, Santa Barbara, California, USA - Sample 7 (SPAdes) (version 2) | ecosystem: Environmental > Aquatic > Marine > Oil seeps ... | reverse complement strand
GTACAACAATTGAATAACTTTTGTTCAAATAATCAACTAAGTAATAAAATAACCAATAAATTGAATAACCTATTGAATGACTCTTTGTTTGAATAAGGTAGACATCTGAAATGGAAGAACTGAAGTTAGTTGTAGATACCTTTCCAGAATTGGGAAGCAATGTTGTATTATTTATCTTTTTGTTAGGTTTGAAATACTTATTTCTTTATGCGATTGTTGGATCAATATTGTTTACCGTAATTTGTATCGTTGATATTTCAGTAGAGCAGAGTTGTTCCAGTTTAGAACAACAATTACGAATCTTGTTGAAGTTAAAAAAAAAATAAAAAAATTCGTAGACCTTAAAAGAAGTAGAACGAACGAAATACCTGTAAATATTGCAAAAGAATTTGTAGTAAAGTAATCTTATTCTCGTTAAAATTAAGTAGAAAAATCCACAGACCCCTGAAGAAGTAGAACGACTGTTATTCTTGAAAAATTCTTATCCTAAAAGAAAAAGAACCTTTTATACCTGTTAAAGAAATGTTTGACTTTACTTGAAAGTATTTTATCTCTTATATCGTGAAGAGACGATGAAGATTAATGACCTTTATAAAAAGTAGATTCTTAGCATAAAAAAAATATATGATGAAGTGACAATACTGGTAAGAGATGTTGAAAATGGGTGTTATTCGTAAAGAGAATACTCTTTGAAGAGTAGTGACAATAAAGGTTGTTCGTTGTAAAGAGATTGTGTTATTCGTAAAGAAAATACCATGTAGAGTTGTAGTTGATGGGTTGTAGTTATTTGAAAAGGTTAGTCGAAATAGAAAATACCATGTAGAGTTGTAGTTGAAGTAGGAAATAACATGTAGAGTTGTAGTTGAAGTAGGAAATAACATGTAGAGTTGTAGTTGAAGTAGGAAATAACATGTAGAGTTGTAGTTGATGAGTTGTTATTTTTCACTTTGTCAGTGTCCTTTCTCGTAAAAATTATAAGTTGCAGAAATCTCTTTAACGCATTTCAACTTTCATAAATCTGATAACACAAGAACTTTACATCGAATAATCGTCTTATCGAATAGGACTACTGCAACGAAAAACTTTTGTTCTAACCAACGTTAAAGCTTCTTCGTTTACGTAATCATCAGAATATTTACTACTTAACTCAACCCATGCTTGTTTTAAAGACATATTTATTCTTCTTCATAAAGTAGAATTTTTCTAGAAGGAGTCTAGCACGCTTCTAGAAGGAGTCTAGAATTTCTACATCACATTTTATCTTTTAAGCAGTTAGACATTCTATAGATTACGAATCCCATTATGACTACTGGACAAATAGTAGCAGTAAAGTATCCTTTCATTCCATTTGTTACTATTTTGTGTTCTTTCGAATAATGTTTACAACAGTTCTTTACGTTTAGTTTGAGCAGTTTGTGCTTTATAATGTATCTGGAAGTATCTAAAATAAAGAATATTGAACCATATGCTATTCTTTCCAAAGTCAAATGTCTAAATATTAGTGTATTTGCCATTACAATCTATTTCCTTACTCTTCCAGGCATAAGGGTATACATTTCATCTTTCATTTGGATGTACATGCCTTGTAATCAATTCTAACGCCTATTCCTTTGGTTTCTAAATGCCTATTTTTTCGAAAATGGAAAACTTACGTTAACTATGTAAACAATAATGTAGGATAAAATCGTCATTTTTATTGTGTGTTGAGATGATGATCATTTGGTGTTATCGTTAACTATGTGAACAAGATTTTCTACTTGCTTTGATGATGATGTAGTTTTTAATGTCAACCTAAACATTCTAGTTCTTTCTTAGTTTATATAAAAGTCATCCTACAACGCATAGTTTTAACTTAATCTTTCAAGTTTATTTTCGAAGGTAGAAATTTGGTGTTAGTTGTATTTTAGACCTATGTGGACCCCCCAAACACCCATGACGTATTAATATATTTTAGTATCTTTTAGGTACTACTAAGATAGAACAAAACGATATTAACTTCCATCGAAGCCAATTGATGGAAGTTATTTTTTATACCTTCTTTTCAGGGTATAAAGAGACGACAAGATTTATAGAAGAGATATAATTTTTTTCTTACAGATGACCATTCGATATCATCGTTAACTATGTAAACAAGATTTTATTTAACCGTAAGTTACTATGTAACTTATAATAAGAGAAAGTGGCAACTAACGTTAACTATTAAACCATAAGTTTAAGAAATTTTTTGCAGCTTTATTTGCAACATCATACATCATACATGCATTCTTGTACTTACGAGTACTTATACGATAATACTCATCATAAAATGCCTTAGCAATGTTCGATTGATATGCATGGTAAAGTTCTGGGTCTTCTTTAATTTTCTTACGAATAACGTTCAATGCTTTTTCGAACTTGGTTTTTTTTTCCATTTGCAATCTCCTTCGTAATTAACTACGTGAATAAAATCTATAACAATACGAATAACCTTTAGTAGTTACCTCTAACTATGCGAATAAGATTTTATTCGAGAGTAAGTATTTTTCTTACAGATGACCATTTGGTGTTGTCGTTAACTATGAGAACAAGATTTTATTCGACCGTAAGTTACTACGTAACTTATAATAAGAGGAGGTGTAGTTTTTCTTACAAATGACCATTCGATATCGTCGTTAACTAAGGAGAAACAAAATTTTGTGCTTCGTATTTTTTCTATTTATTTTAGCGATGGTTAGTTTTTAGTGTCAACTTAAATATTCTAATTCTTTCTTAGTTTATCTAAAAGTCGGTAGGAAGCATATGAGGGTAACTTAAACATTCTAGTTCTTTCCTAATCTACATAAAAGTCATCCTACAACGTATAGTTTTAACTTAATCTTTCAAGTTTATTTTCGAAGGTAGAAATTTGGTGTTAGTTGTGGTTTGGACCTATGTGGACCCCCCAAACACCTATGATGTATTAATATATTTTAGTATTTTTTAGGTATTACTAAGATAGAATAAAACGATGTTATCCCTTGGGAAGAAAGTTCATACAATCGAATTGTCTTTTGTCAAACATGTCGGTAAAAGGAACAGCTTTCACCTTTGGACATTGGTAGGGACGATCATTATATAATCCTTTGGGGTTGTGAATACATTTTTTACAGATTTTGTTAATTTCTTTTTTCTCTTTCATAGTTTCTCCCTTAACATATCATTCCTTGCTTTTTCTATTGCTGCATCTAGGTCTTTTAGAAATGCAGAATTTATGTTGCTAACAATTCGATAACGAGGATTTTTTGTTATAGCTATCGAATTGGATTTTTCATCACTTCGTTCTTTCTTTGTTTTTTGAATTGCACACATTGAGAACATAAGAAATCCGATTAATATTAAAATGATAACAATACATACGTTTAAGAACATTCTTTCCACCTTTTACCTTAATGCTACATTAATTGTAGGATCTTCTTGCATTGCTTCATAAATTAATTCAGGAGCAGATTTATTTTTTTCTTCTTTAACTTCTGGAGGAGCGTCATTTCTCATAATTTTAAGAATATTCTCTTCTTCTATTCTTAATAAATGCAATTCATTTTCAAGTAATTGTAAAACCCTAATAGATCTGTAGGACGTCATATTTCCGGAAACTGTACTTGCCCATTTATATTTAATGTTAACCAGGTCTCCATCACTAACAATATCTTTGATATCGTCTGGAAGGATAAGATTTTTGTCACCTAAAATTCTGTACCATTTTTGTTGTCTGGTTATTCCATTTGTTATGAAGACGGTAAGTTCTCCTTCAAGAGGAGTTTGCGATAAAGTTGCCATTCCATCTTTAACTACCAATGATTCTGTCAGGAATTCAACGGCATTATCTTGTTCTAGTTTAGTATACTTGGGGTCACCTCTTATAACTCTTAGGATAGTTGATAATAGACCATCCTCGTTAACTAAGAGATTTTGTAACCAATCGGAAAAGTTTGGATTGCCGGTTGGAAGCCAGTCTTCTACTCCTTTGGAATTCATACCTAGTTGGTAGCCATCGTATAATTCTGGAATTTGTATATTGCCTGATAATAATACAGGACTATCTACTATGAATCTGTTTTGTAATCTAGTAGGTATTGATCCATCATTGTATGTTTTTCTAGGTATGCCAGTGAAGAGAGTATCAGCAGGAATAATCTCAAAAATTACATCCTTTATTCCCATTGAATCACTATCTGTTTCCCAGCATTCGAGTAACAGTTTCCACCACTCATCTCTTGAATTTATTTGTGCAGGTATAATAAATCTGAAATCAGACATTTTTATTTCCTTTTTACGAATAATTTCATAAAGTATTTGACAAACCTCCAAATTTATTATATAATGTGTATAATAAAGACGGGAGGGAGGATAGTTAATGTTTTTAGATGTTCCAGCAGCCTTACTTACTTCTGGTTTAACAACTTTCTTAACACGAACCAGAAGGGATTTAGAGGAGGCGAATGAAGTTATTCGGAAAGTAGCACAGCACAATAGTAAACCTTTGTCGGGAAAAATAAAGGATTATCCCGAACGTGGAACTTTTAAACATATACGGGCTGGTCTTATTGGGAGTATAAAACATACCCCAAAAGAAGCACAAGAAAGGAGGGAGCGGTTAAAAAATACGATGAAAGAAGCTGGTTACCCTAAAGAATATTGGTATTAATTTGAGAGGAGAAATATGGCAAGTAATGTGTATATCGAATATCTACGCAATTATAAGAAGAATGAGTGGTCTACTGTTATTAATGGAACGGTCATTGATCTGCGTGCAGCTCTAACCAATTCAATTATGCTGTTTAAGAATGCAGTGGCAATTGTTCCTACAGGTATTAAGTTGTCTGTGCCGCAAGGTTATGAGATGCGAATATGTCCTGCTCCTGGCTTTTCTACGAGCACTGGTGTTTTATTGGTTAACGCATCTGATGCGATACTTGATGGTGTTACCAAGGAAGTGACAGTATCCCTTTTAACCATTATTAACAATGGTGTCCCGATTACACCTGGACAAAAAATAGCACAATTGAAGTTGTCGAAAGTTCCGGCAGTTCCTTTTCTGGAATGTCGAAATGTTGAAAAGGAACTCGATGTAGAGTAGAAAGTTTAATAGGAGACAATAATATGTCTGTGGCTTCTGCTGATTTATCTATAGTACAGCATGACTGTACTGTTCTTGAACATAAAATGGTATCATTTTTGAAAGAAACTCGTTTTTTCTTTGATAATATTCTTGAGTATTTGGAGGGTAAGCGAAAAACCAAAAGCAACTTTACTATTGTCGACACGAAAGAGATTCCTAAATTTGTCGAAACCATTACAGAAACTTTGGAGAATGGACAAGATTATGGTCAGTTGGATTACACACTGAGCCAATTGCGACCTAAAAGGAATTTCTTATTCGATACGCTCGAATTATATTTAACCAAAGACGATTGTGAGCAACAGGAAGCGGCTAAGGCCCTACATGATGCTTATCTAGAGAAGGTGGTTTGGAAATTATGTTCCTTCGGTTACGATTTGGCAAGGAAGTCTGCTGGAAGAGTGGGGCGTAATATAACCAATGTATCCTATGAGGATAAGGTTGGTTATGCTTACATTGGTTTGGTTAAAGCTGCTCATAAATTTGATTTACATAAGGGGATTAAGTTTTCTACTTACGCTTCTTGGTGGATATGGGAAAGTATTTTAAATGGTTGTAATACTGAAATGTATTTTCTCAAGATAGAAACTCCTATGCGTCAAAGGTATATTAAATTTCTATCGTCTATGCGTAAAAAAGATGGAAAGGAAAATGAACATTTGTCGGTTCGTGAATTGAATAATATATATTCTTCTTGCAATGTAGCTTCTATTTACGGCGATGATGGTTCTGATAACTCGGATATGCGATTGGATATGAGTAATCAGGAAAATTTCTATCGTTCAAATCCGGAAAATATTCTTCGGGTTACCGATAAAACAGCACATTTACAGGAAATAATAAATACTAAATTAACTATAGAGGAAAAAAGTCTTTTAACTGGTTTTTATGGAGTTTTCGATTCCAGAAAAAGATCAAGCAAACAATTATGTAAAAGTAAGAAAATTACTGAAGGTGAATTACAAGTACGTTTAGATACAATTCATCGTAAGATAAGATTCTTTCTGGATTAGGAGTTTAAATATGACAGATGCTATTGCTGAGGAAAAGGCTTTTTTTGTTCCTCTCACTTTTCTAGGTTTTGTTACAAGTTTAGGTGAAGGTACGGATGGGGAGAGAGATAAAGTAACTGCGGCTATAAATTCATTACGTAAGTCGAAGAAGTTTCAACAGAAACTCTTCGATATATCTACGTTTGTTTCTAAGGAATTTGATATTAACTTTTTGATGGTGCCTCGATTTATTGAGGTTAGTGCACAGAAAGTACATAAAGACATCATTAGTGGATTTATTGGATATCTTGGAAAGACAGATGACGAAGATGAGATTATAGAGATCCTGGATCACGATACAGATAAACAAACTCTAATCTCGAGTGCAAAATGACAGATACTGATATAGTAACTTCCCCGTCAAATACACCAATAACTGCTGATAGTGAATTAATATTAGAGTTCAATCAAGATTTTTCTTTTGTCCGATGCGAACTTTTAGATACTTTAAAATATGTTGAAAATCAACTGTCATCTATTGAAGAAAAGACAAGAGGTGTTGCAAGGTTTTCCAGGAATATTTTTGAAACTAAGAAATTATTTGTTGAACAAAAGTTAAGTTTACTAAAACAATTATCTAGTTTGGCAATTGATAAGAAACGGAATAAGGCTGAAGGCGATGGTGATATGCCTAATATTTCCGATATTCTTGGAGGACAAGAAAAATAAAGGGGGAGGTTACATGGCTGATGCTGATCGTTATGAAATTGTAGGGGCTGAAGTGGATACTTTGGTTTCGGCAGTGATGGAAGAACACTTTGATATTCTAACTGGTGTTAAAATAAAAACCATTTATGATACCAAGAAAAGAACGCATGGAGGTAGAATTGTTTTTGGAAGGATGCAGAAATGCAACGATCTTATTAAGTTTTTAACTGATGATGTACAAGTTTCTCCTCAAGGGTATGACTTTTTTCTATACCTTGATAAAAACCTTTATCAAACAATTGATGAAGTGGATAAAAGAGCTCTTATTTTTCATGAGTTAAATCATTGTGGAGTAGATTTTGATCGGACAGATCCATATTATATTGTTCCGCATGATGTTGAAACTTTTTATGCTGAGATCGAGTATCATAAGGACGATTCAAGATGGCATGAGCGGCTTTCGGCGGTGGCAGATAGTGTGTATGCACCAACTGATTAGGTATTAATTATGCAATTAAAGGTGATGGATATAGATGATGTGGCAAAAGTTAAAAAGGTTCTTCTTTTTACAGAAGATAAGCCAGAGGATTACATTTTTTCACATTTATTATCTTTAGTTGATGATAGGGAGGAGGACTTTAAGATACTCTCCCGGGCATATCGACAACTTCCAGAGTCTGTGTTGACAACTGAGAGAGACAATTTTTTTAAATCATAGATAGGATCTAATTTTTTAATGTGTTGTGAGGAGGAAGTTATGAAGGATAAGCACACTTTTACAACAGCGTTGCATGAACGGATTGAGGATAAGTACCCTGGCATTGCAGCCGCTATTAGTAAGAAGGATGTCGCAATTTTGGTCGGTGAGTTTATTGATTGTTTGAAAGATGCTATTCAACAGGATGAACCTATTCGGTTTCATGGTTTTGGCATTTTTGAATTGTACGCATCCAAAAGAACAAAGGGTAGAAACCCACAAACTGGAGAGAGCATACAAATTCCACCAAGGAAGAAAGTTAAGTTTCGAACTTCGAAGTCCTTTGCTGATTCCGTAATCCATTTGTGATATTGGAATTTTCGATTAGTTTAGTTATTAACAAAGTGCGTATTGAGGCACATTGGATAGAGAGCCGTAAAATTTTTACTTAGGTTTCGGAAAGAATTATGGCAGTTATGGAAAGGTATAATTGCCATAATTTTTGTAAGTAGAGTTATGGATGGAAATACTTTATAAGTATCTAGGATTATTTTTAGATACTTGTTTGGTGAGTTGATTTGTGTTTTTATTAAAAGGAATTTACCCGGTGATGAATGGTTTTTTAGTGTAAGTTTCATTTTACAACCCTTTCCCTTTTTTGTTTCCCTAGTTAATCCCCCGGTAAAACGGGGGTTTTATAATTTCGTAAGATAAAATTTACAACGCAAAGGTATAACTTATTTTCTTATAGTTTACATAAAAGTTATCCTACAACGCAAAGGTATAACTTATTTTCTTATAGTTTACATAAAAGTTATCCTACAACGCAAAGGTATAACTTATTTTCTTATAGTTTACATAAAAGTTATCCTACAACGCAAAGGTATAACTTATTTTCTTATAGTTTACATAAAAGTTATCCTACAACGCAAAGGTATAACTTATTTTCTCATAGTTTATAAGATGATATATTACATGCTTCTGTCGCAAAATTTTTTTACGTTTTTTCATAAAATACTTGACTTTTTCTCTTGTGTATTATATACTTATTGAAAATTAAAAAGGGAGATTAACTAATGGCCGTAGCACCAGAGCAAAAAGAGTACATACGAAAGAAAGTAGTTGAGCTCGGGTCGATAGAAGCTGTAAAGAAGTTTTATCCTGTCGACTGTCTTGTTGATGTATTTGCGAATAACTATGCTAAAAGGATTTTTAAGGAGAAAGAAAAGAAATGAAATGTCTTAGATGTGGGCGTTGTTGTTTTTACGCTGTAGTTGTTATTCATCCTAATGCAGTTAAAGAAGACTTGGATTTACGTGTTGGTAAATTGCCTGATGATAGTTTTCTTTTTTTAGATGGCAGTAGAAAATGTCCTCATTTAACTTGGGTAGGTGATGATGCTCAGTGTGCTATTCATGAGTACGATTGGTTTAAAGATACTCCTTGTGGAACTCATACTCAGATAGAATTGAATGATGATGAACCTTGTTGTCTTGGTGTATTTATGAGGGCACATCCAGATGTATGGAAAGCAGCAACTAAACAGGTGTAATTATGAAAAAGATAGCTTCAGTGAAGTCTTTGATCATCATTGATGAAGGTATGTGTGAACGAATTAACAAGAAAAAAATTGTGTTTAAGCCTGGTCCAAATGTATTAATAGGGCCAAATGGTAGTGGGAAATCTTCTATCATAGAAATTCTTACTAGTGATAAACATAAAGATTTAGCTAAGATAGATTTGGTTGCTGGTGATTACTTGTTTTTTGATTTTGAGAAACATAACCCCAGGAAGTCAAATTATTATCAAGGACCTTTGGATGTGCTGCTTAGATTTAAATCACATGGTGAAAGCAATAAAGCTATTTTGGAAATGTTAACTTCAGAGAAAGCAGAAGGCAAGATGGTTTTTTTAGATGAACCGGAACAAGCTTTGGATATAGATGGACTCTCTGAATTATTACAACAAATAAAAAAATCAAAAACTGCACAAATAATTATTGTAACCCATTGTCCCAATCTTATTTTAAATCCCATGTTTAATGTGGTGGAATTAGAAGATGGATATTATGATAAAATTCGTAATTCTGTAACTAAACTTGTAAGTAAATAGAATTAAGGGGAAGGAAGTTTAACTATGAAAAAGCAAGATAGATTTGTTGGGTGTTTGCTTGGGTTGGCTTTAGGTGATGCTCTTGGAGCTCCTATGGAGTTTGTTAAGAAGAGTTTCAATAATTCTGTCGTTACGTCTATGGAAAAGAATCCATTCAATAATTATCTTAAAGGTTTCTGGACAGACGATACGTCTATGGCTTTATGTACGGCTCATAGCATTATCCAAGAAAGATATTTTAATTTGGATGATCAGATGCAGAATTTTGTTAAATGGTTTCGACAGGGTTTTTTGAGTAGTATAAATGTTTGTTTCGATATAGGTGATACAGTTAGGGCATCATTGGAAGAGTATGAAGAAACCGGACAAATCAATACAGAAGTTGATCCTTTCGATGAGTCGTTAAGTAATGGTTCTTTAATGCGTTTAGCTCCTACCCCTCTTTTCTTTTATAGTGATGTAGATAAAGCTGCTCAAAAAAGTATAGCATCGTCCCTCTTAACTCATAAAAGTAAGATGTGCGCGAATGCTTGTGCATGTCTTAGCACTTTTATAACTTGTAGTTTTCATGACCATTTAACTAAATTTGAGTTATGTGCAGACGTTATCGATTATATCGAAAGTTTATTCTCTGAAATAGGTGGTTGGTTACTTTATGTGCTGAATAGTAAGACTCAACCTAACACAGAGCAGCATATTGGTTACGTAATGCTCTCACTACAGGTGGCCTTATGGGCTTTTTTAACTACGGACAACTTTCGAGATGGAGCCATTGCTGCCGTTAACATAGGTGGGGATTCGGATACCTACGGAGCTATCTATGGACAGATAGCTGGTGCTTTTTATGGTTATGAACATATTGCAACAACTTGTTCTGATTGGTTAGAAGATTTAACACAATTACAACAGGTGATTGACTATGGAAAAATTCTATCAGATTTGGCACGTCCTTAAGTAATAAGAGGAATTATTTCTTTAATGTGATTAATTCTTACCGCATTGGAGGGAAGTTCAGTGTGTTCGTTCCAGGGTCTATTTACTACAAATACTTTTTTCATAACCGGACAGCATTCTAAAATAACATCACTTCTATCATCCACCCAGTATTTTACTCCTAGTTTTACCAGATAATTTTTTTTATCTTTATTTCCAACAAAGTGGGTTTGTGTTTTACTACCAAAGTGGTGTTTACTCCATTTTTCAGTGTTGGTTTTTACTATTGTATTTCTTGCGGTCACTATATGCATATTTTGGTTTAAAATGTCGAGTATCTTTTGTACAGCTTGTTTTGTTCCTGGTTGTGGTAGCAGTTTATATTTAGTCACTTTTTCGATACATTCCCAAAGTACTTTATTAACTTGTTCATCTGACATTCCTGGTACGGTTATCCATGTTTGTGGGTCTGTTTGTTTTATTTTTAACTTACTTTTTAATTCTGGTTTAAGAAAAATTTGAGTTTCAACTAACGTATCATCTAGGTCAAAAGCTATCATTTTAAATCCTCCTGGTTATAATTTAGTATTAAAATAAATACAAATAGTACTTGACTTTTCGGTCCATATATTATATAATGCATTTAATTGGTTATAGAAAAGGAGATTTATAATGGCCGCAACATATGCAAAAAAGGTTTTACATGATGAAGGGTTTGTTAATTGTGCCACAGAGGAAGATTTTGAGCAGTGGTGTCAAGATGGCTTTTGGAATGATGCAGAGGACTTTGAACAGGATACGGGTATTTCGTTTGAAGATATCCAAGGCAAATGGTTTCAGCTCGTGAATAACCGAGTCTATTTTCTGAAGGAGACATAATGACCTTATGGGGAATCAGCATTTTTATACCTTCAAATTTCATTAATACCTTTCTTTTCAATGTCATTTCAACCTCTCCAGGAACCTTTGATATACATTTTATCGTCCGTTCATAATTGCGCAAGTAAAAGCAAAAATTAGTTGTAGATAATACTTGACTTTTTGTTCCAAACATTATATAATATAGGAAATTTTGAGAGAGGTTGAAATGGTTACCGTAGAAAATAGATTTTGTGATGAGTGTGGGGCCGTAATTGATGTTGATTATACAGCCGATACCAAGATTGTAATTGAACACGGGAAAGTGTTTCCGGTTAAGTATCAACCTCAGCTCACTTTCAAATGTTCGGTGGATTCGGATCATGAGTTAGAATTTACGAATGACTTTAATGCTTGGGCTTACAGAATTAAGGATGCATTGCTTGAGCAAGGTTTTTCATTCATGGGTTAGAGGGGGAGCTAAAATGGAATTATATAAGCTGAAAAATTTAACCGTATTATCAATAAAGTCTTTTCGATCTCCTTTGAAATGTAAACAGGAATCCGAAATACAATTTGTTTTGTTTTCCGATAAGAAAACTTATGTCGAGTTGAAGGGACAGGATTGTAGTTGTTTTGAGTACCGTTCTGTTGCACAGATCGTATTTGTACGGGAAGATGCAAAGATGTGGAAAGTTATTTACGAAGATGACGAGTATTACCCGGAGATACCTTATGATACTGACTTCTGATGAAATTGGTGTAGTTAAAGAGTGTTGCGGTTGTGGCTTTTGTTGTTTGCAGGCTAAATGTGCAGCAGGAGCTAGACTTTACCCCTCTGCTAAGGTGTGTCCGGCCTTAATTTGGTCAAATGAGAGTAATAGATATTATTGTGATCTTGCGACAATTTCAGGTCCTGTTGGTTCAGCTTACCGTCAGGAGTTACATATCGGTGCAGGATGTTGTAGTAATTTGAATTCTTGGCGTAAGGATGTTAAAAATCGACACCCAGTTGACAAGGTGGAGGTTCCGCTAACTATAGACCCAATGTTTCAGCTCTTTCTTAACTGCCTTGGACGTGAGTGGATGAGTGGTGATGCTACATTTCTGCTTCTTTCTTCTTTTGTTTTTTGTCTTATTAATCATATGAATATGAGTGAGGATGATGCTGCTAAGGTAGGTAATTTGGTTAAACATTACATTCAAGAAAATAAGTTTGAGTTTGTAAAAGAATTTATGGGAGGAGATTAGGGATGTTGATTTGCTCGGATAAGCATTACCTCTTAAAATACTATTACAAGTTAATTACAAATCATTATAAGGAATTTTGTCATGTTGAGACAAAAGTTAAAGAGATACTTCGAGCTTAAGAATCAGATTAAATCTTTGGAAACTGAGTACGATGCCATACGGAATGCTCTTAGGAATAGTCTTTCTGATGGTTCAATAAATTCTACAGTTACCACCTCTGAGGGGGTTATATCATTACAAATGCGTAGTCGTAGAAATCGTAGTTGTAAGTGGGATGTATTCAAAGAAGTTAATCCAAAACTTTACAAGTTGTTGGTTACTGAATCGACAACAAAGTATCTTAGCATTAGAAAGAAGAAAATAACGTAATCCTTCGAATAGTACTTGACTTTTCTTCCTGTAACATATATACTGTGTTTAAGTGGTTAGTGAAATAAACATTTTAAAGTGAGGATATTATGCGAGCAGAAATGTTGGTGGCAGAGCAGATTGCGAAAGCAGAAGAGGCAAGCAAAAACACTTCAACGTACATCACGGTGCCACTACTTGGTTTTTTTTTCTTACGCCGAGAAGGTTGAAGGATTACATTACTAAGTTGCAGATGGGGGAACCCATAACTTTATCGCCGGAAGGAATGGGCACCAGGTATGTATTACATCGTTCGAAACAAACTGCCGGTCGATGGTCAATTGCTGCAGCCAGGGAGATTCGAGATTTTTTCAAAGTGGATACTCTTTACATAGAAACTTATGATCATGATTAAAAAAGTTCGAATAGTACTCGACTTTTCTTTTCTAATCAATTATAATGTCCATGATTGGTTAAAGTATTTTAAAGGGAGTGTGCGATGATAAAGGAATTGGAGAATGGAAATTTGTTGGATTTACAAACTGGTTACGAGTGGGAGGGATTTGATCCCGAAAGACGTATGTCTCTTAAAGAGCTTGAAGCTTATGTAAAGGCCCTTGGAGATGGATGGGAGGTCCCAAGTATGAAAGATTGGGGTACGGTTTCGTTGGAATCAATGGGTTGTCCAGATCCAGCTGCTAAATTGTGGTTTTGGTCTCGAAATTTGTGTCGTAGTATTGAGAATGTACATTTGGGTATAGCTTATGGAAAGCTATCTTTAATTATGAAGGGAACCTTTACCCCAGATCCTTATTTTATGTCTGCTTTGCTCCCGTCCGAGAACAAGTACCATGTTCGTTGTGTAAAAAAATTCAAATAGTACTTGACATTTTCACCTGTGGTATATATAATGGTATTATGAGGTTAGGGAAATAAAAGGGGGAAATAAAGTGAGCTTAGAAACTTTTGGATGTTTTTGTTTACCGGGAGGCTCTGATGTTCTTGATAATTATGTTGAGC
>Ga0209345_10004222_pt1 | contig 14056 bp, 13 predicted proteins | sample Cruoilmetagenom7_FD_187294 | JGI IMG/M metagenome (GOLD analysis project Ga0209345, IMG submission 187294) | Oil polluted marine microbial communities from Coal Oil Point, Santa Barbara, California, USA - Sample 7 (SPAdes) (version 2) | ecosystem: Environmental > Aquatic > Marine > Oil seeps ... | reverse complement strand
CCGCGCCAGACGGAAGATGTCTATGGCGGTGTCAGCAACATCCCCTACTCGCTCAACCTTGGCCTGCGTCACCTGCAGGATATGGTGGACAAGAACGAGAGCGCCCAAAACAAGCAGATTGTGCAATATGTACTGGGCATGATCATGTTGGAGCGTCAGCTCGACAAACACCCGGATGTGATGCAGAAAGTCGGTGAAGGCATCGATGAGGTGGCACGCAAGGCGCGCTATTTCAGCGAGCAGGATGACAACGCCGAACTCGACCCTTCAGCCTATACCCACAGCAACGTGATCGCGGCGCTGGATGGCCTGTATCAGACCACCGTGAGCACCTTCAGTTTCCGTATCCAGGTTGGCGGTGATCCAAGGCATCTGCAGAACACCGAAAACGCCGCACGTATTCGCGCTCTGTTGCTGGCCGGTATCCGTTCTGCACTGCTCTGGCGGCAGGTCGGTGGCAAGCGCTGGCATATGCTGCTCTTCCGTTCGCGCCTCAAGCCTTCGTTAAGACGCATCCTCAAGTCATCCTGATCCAGAGCCGCACTGGCGTACCCAGCTGCGGCCATTTCCCGTATAATTCGCGCTTTATCGACGCAAGCCAAGAGTGAGACTGTGTAACATGGAGCTTTCTGCCCTTACCGCCGTATCCCCGGTTGATGGCCGCTACGGCAGCAAAACTGCCGACCTGCGTGCTGTATTCAGTGAATTCGGTCTGATCCGTTTCCGCGTCCAGGTCGAGATCCGCTGGCTGCAGCAGCTGGCCGCCCACCCGCAGATCGTGGAGGTTCCGGCGCTGAGTGAAGCCGCCAACGCGCAGCTGAACCGCATCGTGGATGAGTTCGGAGTTGAACATGCCGAGCGTATCAAGGAAATTGAACGCACCACCAATCACGATGTAAAAGCGGTTGAGTACTTCATCAAGGAGCAGATCGCTGACAACGCCGAGCTGGCCGCGATCAGCGAATTTGTCCACTTCGCCTGCACGTCTGAAGACATCAATAACCTGTCTCACGCGCTGATGCTGCGCCATGGAGTTGAAGTCACCCGCAATCAGATGCAGCAGGTAACCGATGCCATCGCGGCACTGGGGCGCGAACATGCTGACCAGCCGATGCTCTGCCGCACCCACGGGCAGACAGCTTCGCCGAGCACCATGGGCAAGGAGATGGCCAACGTCGCCTACCGCCTGCAGCGTCAGCTGAAGCAGATCGACAATATCGAATATCTGGGCAAGATCAACGGTGCCGTGGGCAACTATAACGCCCACCTGTCCGCCTATGCCGATATCGACTGGGAAGCCAACGCCAAATCCTTTGTCGAGAGCCTGGGGCTGAGCTGGAACCCGTACACCACTCAGATCGAGCCGCATGACTACATCGCCGAACTGTTTGATGCCGTGTGCCGCTTCAACACCATCCTGATCGACTTTGACCGTGATGTGTGGGGCTACATTTCGCTTGGTTTCTTCAAGCAGAAGACCGTGGCCGGTGAGGTGGGTTCTTCCACCATGCCGCACAAGGTCAACCCGATCGACTTCGAGAACTCCGAAGGCAACTTGGGTATCGCCAACGCGATCATGCAGCATCTGGCCAGCAAACTGCCGATTTCACGCTGGCAGCGTGACCTGACTGACTCCACCGTGCTGCGCAATCTGGGTGTCGGTTTTGGCCACAGCCTGATCGCCTATCAGGCCAGCCTCAAGGGTATCAGCAAGCTGGAAATCAACGCTGCACGCCTGGCCGAGGATCTGGACAACGCCTGGGAGGTGCTGGCCGAGCCGATTCAGACCGTGATGCGCCGCTACGGTATCGAGAAGCCTTACGAAAAACTGAAGGACTTGACCCGTGGCAAGACCATGAACCAGTCCACCATTCAGGACTTCATCGACACACTGGACATGCCCCAGAGTGCAAAGGATGAGCTCAAGGCGCTGACGCCATCACTCTACACAGGCAACGCCGCGGCTCAGGCCAAGCGCATCTAAGTTGTTTCACGGGGCCTTCTGGCCCCGTTTTTGATTCCGCTACAGTCTTACAGGTGCAGGTATGGAAACACTGCTCGCGACCGATAATCACCCCATCCGATATGTCAGCCTGGGCAAAGGCCAGCCAATTGTGTTTCTGCATGGCTGGACCTCCGGCGCTCGCGAATGGCTCCCTTTCGCCTCCGAGCTAGCCGAATCCCATCAGGTGTTTTGCTGGGATGCACGTGGCCACGGCACCCATGAACCTCCTCCGTGTGATCGAATGGTGATCAGCCAAATGGCGGCCGATCTTGACCGCCTGCTCACCGAGCATGATCTGCGCGATACGGTACTGGTGGGCCACTCCATGGGCGCGCTGATCAGTTGGGAGTACATTCGCAGCTACGGACTTGGGCGCCTCGGTGGACTCTGCATAGTTGACCAGTCCCCCAAACTGGTGACCGATATCGACTGGCCTCTGGGCATCTACGGCGACTTTGATTACGACCGCAACCAGCGCTTCCTGCAACGACTGGAACAGGACTTTGCCGAAGGGGTACTGGAGCTGGCGGCGCACGGCCTTAACCGACGCAGCCGCGAGAACTATGAAGCCAACTCGCGCGGTTTTCAGCAGATGCGCGACTATCTGCGCGGGCTGAACGCACCGGCACTGACTCGGTGCTGGGATTCGCTGACGCAACAGGACTACCGCGACCTACTGCCACAGATCGACCTGCCGACTCTGCTGATCTACGGTGACAGCAGTCAGTTCTACAGCTCAGAGGTGTCGCAATGGGTTGAGGCCCTGCTGCCCTTCCCCGAGCTACATATCTACCCCAAGGCGGATCACTCGCCACACCTCTGGCATAAAGAGCGCTTTGTACATGATCTCAAACGCTGGTGTCGGCGGTTGTGAACCGGATACGGGCTCTGTTGCTTTGTCTCACCCGCTACGCCCCCTATAATGCGGCTCACTTTCGTTTGTGAGGCTCAGCATGCTCGACAATATCCGTATCATCATGGTCAACACCTTTCACCCCGGCAACATCGGCGCTGCGGCCCGTGCTTTGAAAAACATGGGCCTGAGCCAACTCTGGCTGGTTGACCCCATCGAGTTTCCGCATGCAGAGGCTGAATCTCGTGCAGCCGGTGCCAAGGATCTGCTCGATAATGCCGTGGTCGTCAAGACCGTCGAAGAGGCCATTGCCGATTGTCAGCTGGTCATCGGTACCAGTGCCCGCCAGCGCAGCTTCGATCAGCCTCTGATGGACGCCGAAGCAGCCGCAGCCATGATGGTGGATGAGTCCCGCAGCGGCCAGATCGCCATTCTGTTTGGCCGCGAAACCATGGGGCTGACCAATGAAGAGATGCTGCTGTGCAACCGCCATCTTTACATCGATGCCAATGAAGACTATCCAGTTCTCAATATCGCTCAGGCGATCCAGCTGGTCACCTACGAGCTGCGCCGAGCCGCCCGTGGTGCAAAAGCCGTATCCGAGCCTGCCCCCTACCCTCGTCAGGGAGAGATCACCCTGTTTTATGAACATCTTGAAAAGGTGCTGCGTCGCACCGGCTTCATCATTCCCCAGCATGAGGGGCGAGTGATGGACAAACTGCGCCGCTACTTCAATCGCACCCGCCCCGAAAAGGCCGAGCTGGGCATGCTGCGCGGCATTCTGACTTCGGTTGAAGAGGTGCTGGAACGAGAGAAGCACTGAACCAAAGTCGACTTCGGTGCCGATGCCACACTCTGTCAGACTGAGGTCTGAAACCAACAAGGAGAGACCCATGAGCCATTCACACAGCCTGCTCGAGTTGGCCGCCCAGGCCGAAGCGTTACGTAATGGCCTGCAGCAAACCGCTCGTGACTATGAACAGTTCGAATTCAATGTCGAGGGTGTGCACAGCTGCATGGCACGTATTCAGAAGTGTATTCGTATGGTCGGTAACGATCGTCAGGCCGCGCTGGCCAACCGCGACAAGCGCAAGGTGATGGCTGAGCTTGAAGATGCGGTCACTGAAATGGCGGAGCTACTTAATCTTGATCACTGAACTGAACTGGGGTGAGCTGAGCCCTGAAATCTTTCTGCGTGACTACTGGCAGAAGCAGCCTCTGTTGATTCGTAACGCCTTTCCCGGTTTCAAGCCGGCCATTGATGCGGACGAACTGGCGGGCCTGGCGTGTGAAGACGAGATCGAATCCCGCCTGATCATCAATGATCCTGCCAGCGGACACTGGGCGCTTGAGCACGGTCCCTTTGCGCCTGAACGCTTTGCTGAGCTGGGTGACGCCCCCTGGACGCTGCTGGTTCAGGCCGTGGATCACTGGGTGCCGGATGTTGCTCCGCTGCTGGAGGCCTTCAACTTCATTCCCCAGTGGCGGCGCGATGATCTTATGATCAGTTACGCCAGTGATGGCGGTGGTGTGGGCCCGCATTATGACAACTACGATGTGTTTCTGTTGCAAGCCGAAGGCGTGCGTCGCTGGGAAGTGGGCGACCTGTTTGGTGAAGACTCCCCGCGACGAGAAGATACTCCGGTGATGATCCTGCCGGAATGGCATGCCGAGCAGAGCTGGGAACTGAATCCGGGGGATATGATCTATTTGCCGCCTCGAGTGGGTCACAACGGTGTCGGTGTGGGTGATGGCTGCATGACCTGGTCGATCGGTTTTCGGGCGCCGTCCCATGCCGAGATTTTGCGTGGCCTCACCGACAGTCTGTGTGACTCACTCAGTACCGACCTGCGCTACACCGATGCTGATCTGGCACCGGCTGCCAACCCAGGTGAAATTGATGCGGCCGCAATCGACCGCCTTAGTTCAATTCTGCAGCAATATCTTGGTGACCCTGACCGACTTGCACACTGGTTTGGTACCTTTATGACTGAGCCGAAGTACCCGGAGCTGGCCGGAAGTGACGAAACCCTGACGGCAGCCGAACTGGCTCAAGCACTTGAAGATGGTGCAGAACTGGTACGTGCAGAAGGAGCGCGTCTGGCCTGGCATCAGAATGATGGCTCCAGCCTTACCCTGTTTGCGGATGGGCAATCATTCCCGGTTTACGCGCCTGCAGCAAAAAAACTCGCACAGCAATTGTGCCATCACCACAGGCTTAGACCTTCGTTTGATGACGAGACTTCCTCCCTGATACTGGCATTACTCAACCAGGGGAGCTTTTATCTCGAATAACTCCCTGCCAGCCCGTATTTTACCTCAAAAGGCCACTCTTAACGGGGTGGCCTTTATGTATCTGATCGACTTTGGTCGTAAGGAATTTCACCATAAGTGCCTGATATAACGCATTTTTACTGGAAATGTAGTCAGACTCTTTTAGATTTTTTAGGTATAAGCAAGATAACTAAAATAACTTAAAAACCATGTAAAATCGGATTTTATTTACTAATACCAAAGTGGCTAATCCTTAAGTTTTAGGCAGTCAAACTACGGTAATCACTGGGGTTTTTCAATTTATAGCCGTTTTTGTCATTGTAGTTAAATTACAGCCTGATAATGATTTTGAATGTAGTGATACTACATTTTTGTTGCTGTGCACAAAATCATTTTGACACCCTTCCATCATGCGCCCATTATTCGCAGCAACAAGGCACTGTCAGTCCAGTGGAATGGCAGTGTCGCAAGATCTGGAACGGGGCCAACCCGATCCAACATTACCTAAACACAAACACTGTGAAGGAATGACCATGTCAGCTTACAAAAACGAGATCGACGCCATCGCTACAGTTCGCGCTGCTGCCGGCAACACCTGGGAAGCGATCAACCCTGAATACGCCGCTCGCATGCGCATTCAGAACCGTTTCAAGACCGGTCTGGACATCGCTCGCTATACTGCCAAGATCATGCGTCAGGATATGGCTGAGTACGACGCCGACAGCTCTCAGTACACCCAGTCACTGGGTTGCTGGCATGGTTTCATTGGTCAGCAGAAACTGATCGCCATCAAAAAGCACTTCGGTAACACCAACAAGCGTTACCTGTACCTGTCAGGCTGGATGATTGCCGCGCTGCGCTCCGAGTTCGGTCCGCTGCCCGACCAGTCCATGCACGAGAAAACATCTGTACCGGCCCTGATTGAAGAACTCTACACCTTCCTGCGCCAGGCAGATGCTCGTGAAATGGGCGGACTGTTCCGCCAGCTGGATAACGCTCGCGAAGCCGGTGATGCAGCGAAAGAAGCTGATATCCAGGCTCAGATCGACAACTTCCAGACTCACGTTGTGCCGATCATTGCCGACATCGACGCCGGTTTCGGTAACGAAGAAGCCACTTACCTGCTGGCCAAGAAGATGATCGAAGCTGGTGCCTGCGCGATTCAGATCGAAAACCAGGTATCCGATGAGAAGCAGTGCGGTCACCAGGATGGCAAGGTAACCGTTCCGCACGCCGACTTCCTGGCCAAGATCCGCGCCGTACGCTACGCATTCTTGGAGCTGGGTGTTGAAGACGGTGTCATCGTTGCCCGTACCGACTCTCTGGGTGCCGGCCTGACCAAGCAGATCGCCGTAACCAACGAACCGGGCGACCTGGGTGACAAGTACAACAGCTTCCTTGATGGCGACTACATCGACAGCGCGGCTGACATCGAAAACGGTGACGTGGTTGTGAAAGCCAACGGCAAGCTGCTGAAGCCGAAGCGTCTGCCGTCCGGTCTGTTCCAGTTCAAGAAAGGCTCCGGTGAAGACCGTGTGGTTCTGGACTGCATCACCTCACTGCAGAACGGTGCCGACCTGCTGTGGATCGAGACCGAGAAGCCGCACGTAGGCCAGATCGCGGCGATGGTTAACCGCATCCGTGAAGAAGTACCCAATGCCAAGCTGGTGTACAACAACAGCCCGTCCTTTAACTGGACGCTGAATTTCCGCCAGCAGGTGTTCGATGCGATGACAGAAGCCGGTCAGGACGTATCCAAGTACGACCGTGCAAACCTGATGAGCGTTGAATACGACGAAACCGAACTGGCCGCCGTTGCTGACGAGAAGATCCGTACCTTCCAGGCTGATGCAGCCCGCGAAGCCGGCATCTTCCATCACCTGATCACGCTGCCGACCTACCACACTGCGGCCCTGTCTACCGACAACCTGGCCAAAGAGTACTTCGGTGACGCTGGCATGCTGGGCTACGTTGAAGGCGTACAGCGCAAGGAAATCCGTCAGGGTATCGCCTGCGTCAAGCACCAGAACATGGCCGGCTCCGACATGGGTGACGATCACAAAGAGTACTTCTCTGGCGATGCAGCCCTGAAGGCTTCCGGCAAAGATAACACCATGAACCAGTTCTAAATCCAGATCTTCCCCGATCTGATACTGGGCAGACTTAGGTCTGCCCTTTTTTGTTTCATAAACATGCCTCCCAACCCGGATCTGTTCTGTTATTCTTGTGCCCTACAGTCACAATTTGCAGCCAATAAAGATAATGACAGGGAGTGCTTCATGACTGACGCCATACCCACGCTACAGGATGCCCGGCTGGAGCTGGAGGATCGGGTTGCCGTACTCACGCTTGCACGCGATGACCTGCGCAACGCTCTGACCGGTACAGCCCTGATCGATGATATCGTCACCACCGTTGAATGGGCCAATCGCGCCCCGGCTGTCTCCGTACTGGTGATTACCGGTGATGGCAGCGCTTTCTGTGCCGGTGGCAATATCAAGGAGATGCAGTATCGTGATGGCGATCATCGCCAGGGACCCTTTGGCGGTGATGCACTGGAGCTGGAACGCAAATATCGCCAGGGTATCCAGCGCATTCCCCTGGCCCTGCATCGAGCCGAAATCCCTGTAATTGCGGCCGTTAACGGCCCCGCCATTGGTGCCGGCTGCGACCTTGCCTGCATGTGCGATATTCGGATTGGTTCCGAGCGCGCCACCTTCGGTGAGACGTTCGTCAATCTTGGCATCATCCCCGGTGATGGTGGTGCCTGGTTCTTGCAGCGCCTGATCGGTTATCAGCGAGCGGCAGAAATCACCCTTACCGGACGACTGGTACATTCAGAGGAAGCGGTCGAGATCGGACTTATGCTGGAACAGGTGCCGCAGGATCAGCTGATGACGCGAGTGATGACGCTTGCACGCCAGATGGCCGCCAAGCCGCCACAGGCACTGCGCATGAGCAAGCGATTGATGAAGCAGGCGCAGCGGCATGAGCTGCCGGATTTTCTGGAACTCTGTGCTGCCTGGCAGGGGATGCTGCACAACACCGATGATCATCAGGAAGCCGTGATGGCATTTGTTGAAAAACGTGAAGGCCTCTATAGGGGTCGATAAAATCTAGCGTTGCAGCAGGCGGTGAATGGTTGGCAGCATCTCTTCCACCGCCCGCTCGCCCTCCCTGATCGCTTCTTCAGCACGGTAAAACTCCAGCAGGCCGATATCAGCCAATCGTGGCGACAGCAGGATATCCGGCGGATCACCCGCCATGCGGCTACGTGTAATACGGTCCTGAATGATATTGATGGAACCGGCGATCGCATCAAACATGCCTGGTGAACGATCGTCAGGCTCATCTTCTCCGGTCAGCCGGGTGGTGTACTCTTCAACCAGTTCAGTCAGCTTGCCCATCACACCATTGCGTGGCTTCGGTGCCTCTTCAAGCTTGAGCTTGTGCAGGTGGCGCCCGATGATGTCGCCGTTCAGATTAACTGCAATCACCACCTCGGCACCCATGGCACGACACAGAGATACCGGTACCGGGTTCACCAGGCCGCCGTCCACCAGCCAGTGGTGATCGTGGCGTATGGCTGGGAACAGGCCCGGTAACGAGATTGAGGCCCAGACAGCCTGCAACAGCGAACCTTCTGTAAACCACACCTCACGCCCTGTTTCCAGCTCGGTGGCTACCGCACCATAGGAATGTTCAAGTGATTCGATACAGGTGTCATCATCCGATACATAGGTGTTCAGAAAACTGTGGAAACGCTCGGTATTGACGAAACCGTGACGCGAGAGGTTCAACTCGAAAAAGCGAGCAGTCTCGAGTCGGTTCAGTGATCGTACCCACTCATCCAGGTGCTCGAGATTACCGCATGCACAGGAGGCGCCAACCAGCGCACCAATGGACGTTCCACAAATGATTTCGGGGTTGATCCCCTCTCGGGCCAGCGCCTTGATCACACCAATATGAGACCAGCCGCGTGCGGAGCCGCTTCCCAGCGCCAGACCAATTTTCATGTGTGCTTCTCCCTGTCATGGTGCATTCAATCAGACATATTGTCCGGCACAGTAACCCGAAGCCCAGGCCCATTGAAAGTTGTGTCCTCCCAAGTGTCCGGTTACATCCAGACACTCACCAATGAAAAACAGGCCTGGCGCCTTGTTGGCTGCGAAGGTTTTCTGAGACACTTCAGCGGTATCAATGCCCCCGAGGGTGACTTCAGCGGTACGATAGCCTTCAGTACCTGAAGGTTTGACCTGCCATCGGTTGAAACGCTCGGCAATCTCGGTGATACGAGCGTTGCTGCACTGACCGAGCTCGTCGCTTATCTGCCAGAGGTCACACAAGGTCTGCGCCAGGCGCCTGGTCATATGCTGTGCCATGAGCGTACGCACCTCGGCCCTCGGGCGCTCGTCACGTTGCTGCCTGAGCCAGTGTTCAAGGTCAGTGCCCGGCACAAGATCGATTTCAACCGCATCTCCGCCACGCCAGTAGGATGATATCTGCAGAATGGCCGGACCGCTCAGGCCACGGTGGGTAAACAGCAGGTTGTCATTGAATGACATGCCGTTGCAACTGACCCTGACCGGCTGGGATACCCCTGCCAGTGGTTTCAGGTGCTCCAGCAGATCAGGCTGGAGTGTAAAGGGCACCAGTGCCGCCTGACGCGGTGTGACGTTGAGTCCGAACTGCTCGGCGATCTGGTAGGCAAAACCGGTGGCTCCGCCGTTGGGAATCGACAGGCCGCCCGTGGCAACCACCACAGATTCGGCAACAAATTGTCCACGGGATGTGCGCAACGCGTAGCCCTTGGTGACGGGCTTGACCTCAAACACCTGGGTTTCGGTCATAATCTCAACCCCTGCCCATTCACACTCGGTCAGCAGCAGCTGAAGAATTTCCTTGCTGGATTCATTACAGAACAGCTGACCCGGTGTTTTCTCGTGGTATTCGATGCCATGGCGATCAACCAGTTCGACAAAATCGGCGGCCCCAAAGCGACTCAGTGCCGATTTGCAGAAATGCGGATTGTCGCTCAGGAAGTTGGCTGCCGTGTTGTGCAAATGGGTAAAGTTACAGCGCCCACCGCCTGACATGAGAATCTTGCGTCCGATCTTTTTGGTATGCTCAAGCAGCAGTACACGACGGCCACGGTAAGCCGCAATGGCCGCACACATGAGGCCAGAGGCACCGCCGCCGATTATGATTACATCCCGCTCAGACACGCCTTAATCGTCCTTTTCAGCGTCAGGCTGGACGGTTTTGTCCTGCTGCTTGTCCTTGGCTGCATTGAGCTTGCGGATTTTGGCGGCCAGCGGCCCTCCATGGCGGGTCCCCTTGCGCCCGGCAACCTTGTCACGCTCCAGTGCATTCTGGCTTCCCTGTGCCTTTTCATACACTGACTTCTGTTTCTTGCGCTGCTCAAGTGCACGCTTGCGTCGTGCTTCCTTACTGGTCGGATCGGCCAGGCGCTCCTGCTTCTTGGGCTTGCGTTCCAGTACGGTCATGAAAGCGCCGATCTTGCGTTGTTTTTTACCGCGACTCATCAGTTGTTCTCCCCGGCTTCAGCGGCTGCCAGTGCAGCGGCTTCGGCGGCGGCCTGTTCGGCCTCAATTCGTTTACGTTCCCACTCTTCGACGGTTTCGAAGGTTATGGGGCCCAGCTTGCCTGCACGCAGCTCAGTGAGCAGGATTTCAGACGCCTTGTGGCGGTCGACAACACCCCCTGGACGAAGGCAGCCTCGCTTGCGACCGATCTCATCCAGCAAGGTTTCACGCACCTCAGGCAGCGCCTTGAGCTTATAACGCTCCATCAGGCGTTGCGGATAATCATGCAACATGAAGCCGGCTGCGTAGGCGGCTACCAGCTCATGTTCTATGGCGGTATCCTTGATCGCACCGCTGGCGGCAAGGCGGTAGCCGGAATCTTCATCCTCGATTTTCGGCCACAGAATACCCGGTGTATCAGACAGCGCCATGCCGTTGTGCACGCTGTAACGCTTCTGCGCCTTCGTGACGGCCGGCTCGTTACCGACCTTGGCGATCTTGCGCCCAAGCAATGCATTGATCAGGGTTGACTTGCCCACATTCGGGATGCCCATGATCATGGCACGCACCGGACGATCCTGACGGGCACGTGCCGGTACCATCTGCTTGCACAGCTCCGGAATTCGCTTGATCAGGGCCTTCTGTTGCATGTCCAGTGCAACTGCCGTGATCGCTTCGCGGGCGTTGAAGTAGTCAAGCCACTCCTGAGTCCGCTCGGGATCGGCAAGGTCCTGCTTGTTCAGCAGTTTCAGAACCGGCTTATTGCGCCGCAACTGATCAACCAGCGGGTTTTCACTCGACATGGGCAGGCGGGCGTCCAGGACCTCGATCACCACATCGATCTCATCCATTACCTGCGCAATTTCCTTGCGCGCCTTGTGCATGTGTCCGGGAAACCAGTTGATACGAGACATTGAGTATCCAGTGCTTGTGAATCAGGGGGGGCGATATTATACCTGCAGGCCGTACTCAACCATACCGGCAGGTGCGTGCAACATGATAAAATTATACACTTCCAGCCTGAAAACGCCGATTCGGGGACATGAATGGACCGTAACACTGAACAGGGGCAGCCTCTGCTGGCCCGGCAGCCGATCTTCGATCACCAGCAGCGTGTTATCGCCTATGATCTGCTGTACAAGGAAGACGAACACCTGAACGCGATGTTGCAGACGGACCCCGAAGCTGAATCCAGCTCCGAGGTGATTCTGCACGCCTATACCAGTATTTCGGATCAGGGCGAAGTGAAGCGCGTGCCCGCGTTTATCCAGATTGCGCCGCGCATGATCCAGGAAGGCACCATGCCCACGTTGCCGGCCAAGCAGGTCGTAATCTGTGTCCGCCTTACTGAGCCGGGCAATATGGATCTGCTGCGCGCCCTGCACAAAATGTCGAAGGATGGTTACCGTATTGCGCTGACCGACTTTCGCTTCAGCCCCGAGTACGATACCGCCCTGAAGATTGCCAAAATCATCAAAATCGATGTGGGCCAGCTCGATCAGTCCGGCATTCAGGAGCAGGCGGAACACCTGCGCCCCTATAAGGCCACTCTGTTGGCGACCAACATTGCCAGCTTCGATACGCTGGAGCACTGCATCAGCAGTGGCTACAAACTGTTTCAGGGCAGTTTTCTGAGCAAGCCAAAGGTTGTAAAGGGTCGCAAGGTCAATGCCAACCAGATAGCACTGATGCAGCTGATTCAGGAGCTGCAGAAGCCCAGCGCCACACCTGAAAAGCTGGAAGATCTGATCATCCGCGATCCTATTCTGACCTATAAACTGCTGCGCATTGTCAACTCCGCCGCTTATTCACTTGTACGTCAGGTTGAGTCCATCGCGGAGGCTGTGGTGTTGCTCGGCATGGAGCAGATACGCAAATGGGCCACACTGATCGCGATGACGGCTAACCGCGACAAGCCGGAAGAACTCACCCGCATCCTGCTGACCCGTGGCCACATGTGCGAAATGATTGCACAGAGTGAACATCAGCCCAATCCGTCAGGCTTTTTTATGGTTGGCATGATGTCGGGTCTTCACGCCATGCTGGATATTGATCAGGAAACGCTGCTGGAACAGCTGCCGCTGGGCGAGGATATCAAAGCGGCCCTGGCAAAAGGTGAAGGCAAGATGGGTCAGGTTCTGAAGCAGGTGATTGCGTATGAATCCGGTGACTGGGATCAGCTGCCCAGTGATTTTGATATCTCGCTGTATGAAGCAACCTATCGTCACAGTCTGAAGTGGACCAAAGAGTCGATGCAGGCGATGTACGAATAAACCCATAAAAGAAAGCGCGTATCCGGAGAAGGGGAAGCCGGATACGCGCAGTGTGTACTTCCATTTCTGCCTGCTCTGACAGGCCAGCGTACATCCGGTACGCTGTTGAACTCAGTATAGCCACAGCTTTCGATTTGTCGCACCAAAGTTAAAAAAATTTTTAACTTTTCTTTATTATCTGTTAAGTAACAAACAGATAGATTGGCTTCTTGAAGTTTTGCGAGAAATAAATGAGGCAGCAGATTGGAGTGGCGGGCCGTTTCACCCGCCAGCAGGCTTGATCAGGCTTTGGGCAGTTCCAGTTTCTGGGGTGAAACCAGAACACCATTGTTATCAGCGTAGACATAGTCCCCGGGGTGGAAGGTAACGCCGCCGAAGGTAACCGGCACGTTCAGCTGGCCCGTACCCAGTTTTTCAGTTTTCATCGGGTGCGTACCCAGCGCCTGCACACCCAGATTGTCCAGTTCGGCAATGGCATTCACATCACGGATACAGCCGTAGATGATGATCCCTTCCCAACCGTTCTGCTCGGCCTTTTCGGCCAACATGTCACCCAGCATGGCGCGGCGCATTGAGCCACCGCCATCAACGACCAGCACCTTGCCCTGCCCCGGCTGCGCCACCTGCTCACGCACCAGTGAGTTGTCTTCAAACGCCTTGATGGTAATCACTTCACCACCGAAGGTTTCACGACCGCCGTAGTTGCCGAACATGGGCTCAACAACCTTTACCAGTCCCTCAAAGTGATCACAGAGATCGGGCAACAGATCTTCCATCAGGTGCTCCTTGTTTCAGTTACGTGAGATGGCCTCATCATCGCCGATCACCCCGCGCTTTGCACTACAACTTAGGCACTAGGGGCCGCGCGTCCCCGCGTCCCGCACTGCTTCAAACGGCAGACACCACATCCAGCAGTACCTGCACCGGATGTGGCAGCTGCTGATCGTCAAAACGCTTTACCTGAGAGCGGCAGGAGTAACCGGTAGCCATCAGCTTGCCACGGTTTTCCGGCTGGTTGACGATGTCGCGCCAGCTCAGGTCGTAAATATCCTTCGAGCGCTGCAGATTGGCGGTTTCATGGCCGAAAGTGCCCGACATGCCGCAG
>Ga0209345_10004220_pt1 | contig 14065 bp, 34 predicted proteins | sample Cruoilmetagenom7_FD_187294 | JGI IMG/M metagenome (GOLD analysis project Ga0209345, IMG submission 187294) | Oil polluted marine microbial communities from Coal Oil Point, Santa Barbara, California, USA - Sample 7 (SPAdes) (version 2) | ecosystem: Environmental > Aquatic > Marine > Oil seeps ... | reverse complement strand
GGCCGCACCAACCATTACTGCCACTGAATCAGCCAACATCATCTTTTCAGAATTCAATGCAGGATATCATGGCCGAGACAAGGTATGGCACACTCTACGCTACAAAGTGACCTGTGATGCCAACTCTCCAATAGCATTTAAGCTTTCAGAGGAGGGTGGTGCTTACACAACATTAGCCACAGCGGTTGCCACTGGTGAGGCCGAAGTTGACTTCACAGCAGAGAATGGTACATACTGCCAGCTGAAAATTGAATTCAGTGTTACGGATGCTGGAGCTGAACCACCTGTTGTGGAATGGGTTGAACTTGATGGTTATGTTCTGGCCCTTACAAATGATGTGTTTGAGTTTGAGGTGCTGGCCATTGATGATGGTGATACAAAGGGGTATGAAGTGGCAGAGTTTATGTTTAATGCTGCAAAAGACACCCTGCCACCTACATTAACTGACATACTTGGTAACACATACACTATTCTGATTGAGAACGGGTATCCACTGGAGTCGATTGTGAATGACGAGCGTTTGGCTCAACCTCAGACTGTGGTGGTTGTAAGAGCACGGGCCCTATAGTTCGTTCAACACTATAAATTTTTACTCTTCCAGTCTCATATGTTGTAAACCAAACTTGATAGTAGGGTATTATCTCACCCGCTTTTATTTTATTAAAGAGATAACTATATCCACAGTATGTAATAGTCCTTGTCATTACATTATAATCCATCCTATATAAGAGCATTTTCGATTGTAGAAGCAGGATTGCTTTTGGATTCTGTCTAATTATCTTTTCAGTTAGAGTAACACATCCAGGTCTGTCAAACAGATCATTCTTCTTCATTTGGTTCTCCTTCTTTAATACGCTCAGCCCTAGAAATCCTTAATCTTCCAATCTTATTTGTTCCCAAATCATAATTTGCTGTAAACCAAAACATATAATATGGTGTGACTTCACCCTCTTTTCGTTTATCAAACATTTTAGAGTAGCCCCAGTACTCAAGATTCCCTGTTATTGTATTATATTCTATGCTGTGCAAAAACATTTTGGATTGGATAAGCTGTAATTCTTCTTGATTCTGTGTAGTATCAAATATACTAACACGTCCTGGTCTCTGAAATAGATCGCGTTTTTTAGTCATTTACTCGCTCCACTCTAATAAACTTGTATCTTCCAGAACGAGTCTCTGTGTAATAAAAGTGATAATATGGTATCACATCTCTCTCATTCTCTCGTGCATCAAATAGATGAGAGCAGCCCCAGAATACAACAACTGCATCTTCTGGATTTTTTTCTATTCTGGCCACAATCATCTTTGACTGTATAAGTTGTGCAACTCTCAGAAAGTTACAGCTATATGGTATGTTAACTCGTCCTGATCTATTAATTAGCTCATTGTCCTTCTTACTCAGTTTCATTTACTTCCTTCCTTAACTGGCTCTCTCACTCCAAAATATATTAATTTATCCTCACCATCATAAGTTTGTTGATAAAAGTTAGTTTTAACTTCAGATACAACCCACTCGCAGACTTCAATATCATCCTCCAGCACATACACAGGATTGGTGTTGGGGCCTAGTGATACCAGATACACATGTAAATGTTTACTCGGCACATAGCTAAACCAGCCCCTTGTCATATCAGTATTCTCATCAGGCTCTTCGGGCACATCAGGATTCCATTTCATCCATCCATTAGATATCATTCTAGTGCCCAAGCATATCCCAGTGCTGGCCATCTCCACACGTGCCCACTGTAAATCCATATTACCCCTACGCTTTAGCTTATGTGTGATTTTAACCTGAGCTAAATATGCAATTTTATCCTTCTTCATTATCCACTCCTTGGATTGTAATTGTAATAAAGTTCATTATTATGTATAAACTTATATGGCCCAGTGTACTCTGGATCACAACCTGGTACTTCTGTTCCTTTACCTGGGTAATGCCAGGAATCCAATTCAGCTCTAGGCAAGTCCTCATCAGTGATGGGAAACTGTTCAATTCCAATGCCCTCAGCCCACTGGCACAAAATATCATACCAAGCACGGCCAAACTGCTCCACTTCCTCTTCTTTTATATTTATGGAAGCTTCAAGTTCAATGGCATGAAATACCTCATGAAGCAATGTCTCACGAAATAGCTCAGGTGATAGATCATCTGCTACATAAATAGTAGTGACATATCCAGTGGGCAATAAATGTGATGCATATCCAAATAGGCCATAGCGTTGTCTTATTGTAGTATGCCTTTTTATGGCCCAAGTATGACGGCCAATTGTAAGACTACTAGATACTGTAATTGCTTTCAATGTCTACCTCCTCAAATATAAGTGTGCCTAATGATATATCTACTGGCCGCACTTCCACTACAGGATCATTTGGATCACACCACAATGTATCTCCTGATGCTAAACGCATTACTTTTATTAAAGTACCAGTGCTTTCTGTGGCGATACAATAAATACCAGGATATTTATTAAATACAAAGGTATCTCCAGGACATAAATTTTTCAGTACTAGATAGTGTTTCTCTTTTATCCGTAGTTGTGTCTTCATTATTCTACCTCCTTTACTGTACCAGGCTCATCACAAAGATCACTCCACTCATGTGTAGGATCATATATATAGACTGGATGGTCATGTATTGCAACCAGCCAGCCACCATACACTCTGGCCTTCTTTACTCGAATTCCCATTGGCTCCCAATTAAGCTTCATCTCCACCCTCCTCCTTTAACTTTTATTAACTCATATTTGTCATAGGTATTTTTAAAGATATCTGGTTTACATGGGTAAAACTCCCCATTAATTCCTTTTATAATCCAGTCATCAACCCTAGCTTCCATTATTCCCTCTAATGTGTAAATGAATAGTGAAGATGATTCAGGATAAGTTTTTACAGTATCCAGTTCCTTTTTACTAACCCATTCTTTTATTATATCAACATTATTACCTGTAAATTGCACTGCCTCAACAATTACAGGCCTCTTTCTATATTTTTTCACTTCTCCACCCTCCTTATACTATTAGTTTAGTGTCACAACTTTTTCAGCAGCTAGGAGTTTACCCTATTTTGACTGTTGGAAAGGGCTTTTTTGCAGCACTGGCTCTGGTCTTAATACGCTGATCCTTCAGGTCCTTTATCCATTGTTTCTCCGCAGACCTGTTCTGATGATATTCTGGTAGACCCTTTGTAACTCCAGAAGTCCAGCACATGGCTTGAAGCATGTACCGTGAAAAACAATCTGATCCAGGGTATTTGGCCAGGGCTTTCTGTAGCTTAACTACATGGGCAAGCTGAAATTTTCTAGCATTACATATAGGCTCGTCTCGATACCATACACTATCATCCTGGGTAAGTGGACAGATTGGGGCCGCACACCTGGGCCATCCAGGACAATTAACCGCAGCTATCTGGTCGTTTTCCATCTTTAATTCCATTCATCTTATCTTCATACTTTGCTTGGCCAAGAATTATCATCTCCCAAAAATCAATTCCCCACATTTCACATAAGAACCGTAGCATCGTGATTGCGTCGGCCACACCTGTCTTTGCAAAGGCTCGATAGGCCAGATCAGTTGAAAGATCATAATTATCTGCATATACATATGACTTTGCTATTTCTCCAACTTCATACATGAGAATTGTTAAGATAAATGCAGGAGATTCAGCTTTGAGAGATTCCGGCCTGATTTCTCCAAGTGTTGTGGGATCGGCCATTAACTCTATAATATCTCTTCTAGTTATATCGTTCATTAATTATGCTCCTTATCCAAATTTATTTCTGGTGGTGTTGGTGTCCAGTGCATCATACAGGCCTCCACCACAGCCTTATGCAACTCTACCTGAAAATCTGCAAAGAGTGATTTGGTAAACAGCAATCGTATTACAGGCCCATCAGGTGTCGGGACTTCTATGGAAATATATCCTTCCTCTGGTAAATACTTCACTTCATACTTTACATTTGGGAAGTACTCCACTTCGTATTCTACATCAGTCATTTACATCTCCTTCATTTAATAATTCATATCTTCGTAACAGTTCATAGCCCATCTCCTTGCAACATGTCTTGCACATCTGATCCTCATCAAAATCTAATGGATATCCACAACGTATACAATACTCTTGACCTTCCATCACATCTCCTATTATAGGGCCTGACCCCAATTTTGATAGATTCCACCCTTTACTTTAACACCAAAAGCATTATGTTCCAACCTCTTCTTGACCTCCTTATCAGCCTCCTCGGCTTCCTGGATAGGCACTTCCATTATGATTTCATCATGAATCTGCGATACTGGATGGAATTCATGGCACATAATCATGCCAGCTTTAACAAACTCAATGGCGGTGCCCTGACAGACATGATTAACTGCAATCTGAGGTGATTCAAAAGGCCGAGTGCGGCCCAACACTGTCTGTGAATAGCCAAGCTCCTCTGCTATTAATGCTGTCTGCTTGCTCCATTTGGCCAGCGGATAAGTGGCAAGAAACTTCTCAGCCTTGGCCAGACTGCATCCAGCATATGGGATAATTCCTTTGGCCTTTCCTAAATATAATGCAAGAAAATTCACATTCTTGGCCCTAGTTCTACCGATATTAAAATAATCCATGGTGTATTGATGAAAGTCTTCTCCAGCATCAATTCGTCTATTAAGTTCAGGGTCTTTGCTGAGCCGCACACCAACCACATACTCAATCGCATTATAATCATAAATAAGAAAAACATGTCCTGGCCTGGGTATAAAGAGACTGCGTGTGTGATAATTTTTTGGGACATTTTGTATATTAGGACTTGAGCTGGAAAGCCTTCCTGATGGAACTACTGTGGTATTGAAGTGTGAGTGTATCACCTCCTCTTTTGCATACTCCTCAAGAAACGCACACTGTTTTTCTAGCTGCTTGTATAAGACAATATCATTGGCATCTGGGTTATCCAGGGCCTCCAACGTGTGGGCCTGCGCATTGGGTGTTCCGAGATATGCACTGACCTGCTGCCACGAGTTGGGATTTAAAGGAATTCTCTCTTCAAGCACATTCATTTGAGACTGAGCATAATGTAGCATTCTCTCAGCCTTATCGGTGTCACAATGAATACCTCGCTCCATCATATCTGCCAGCACTGGAATGAACTTCATATCCAGCTTGAAGGCCGGTGGGTATTTTTTATCTTTGAGATGCATATAGAGCTGTCGTGTGGCCTCAACATCTGTGCTGTTATGCTCACACAATGCCTTGCTTGGGAAGGGGCCATCCAGCATACTCTGGTTGAATTCAGATATATGCTGGTGGCGAATATTTGCTGTGAGGTCAGCAAGGCTAACATTGATGTGGCCCTGAAAGAAGGCGGCAATCATGGTGTCAAATAGCTCAGGCTCATGGCCATCTCTGATCCAGCCAGCTCTCTTTAGTTTCAGATAGTCAGCGGCCAGGTTATGACCTACTAATAGTTCCATCATCATCTCCACATATAGGATCATATTTAGTCATGATTTGTTCTGTCTGGCCTGCAAATCGGTAAAGGGCTCGTTGTATGGCCGCCACAGCTATTTCCTCATCATCACACCCAAGCCATCTAAACCAGTTCAAGCACACTGAGATGATGTCTATAATTTCAAGCTTCATATGCTCACGATCACACATATCATAACATTCAATAATCTCGTCTAACTGAGTGTTAATCACTTTCATGAAATATGTGGGACTTTGCTGCTTAATCCTTTCCTCAGATTCTTTCCAGGTGGCCCATATGCAACCAAAGGCCCCTAGATGTGCATATAAATAGTTATTCTCCATTGTTCCTATATCTCCATTTCAGGGTAAGCATGGTGCAGCCACAGACAATATTTAACACTTGGCCTGTCACAAGTATCGGATCACCCAGACTGGCAGCCCTTAGAGCATAGCATATGCCACAGCAGACAAGAAACAAATATGTCATTGTGGATACCCCGTGTGTATTCTTAGTTCTAAAGGACTTTATGATCTGTGGTGGGCTAATACAAGCTGCAAAGGCCACACCAAGCCACCCTATAATATATATGATTTAACCTCCTTAGTCCAGAAACCCCAAAATAATGCAACATAAAACTAGAACTATTATTATAACTCCTAGGATTACTTCCATCTAAAACTCCTTAGTCCATCAATATGATGCAACCTAAAACTATAACTAGTACAACTCCTATTACAATTGCAACACCACTACCAACTACTAGCTTTACTAATTTCAACTCAACCTCCTATTTAGATAGTAACTTATTTGTGTCCTTATAGAATGCATAGCCTAAGAGGATCAAGCCTCCATTCACCACACACAATAGACCACCCCACATAGCCAAGTCTAGCATCATTAGACTTAATGCTAGGCCTAATGTAATTCCTATGCCACTGATGAGAAGTAGTCTCATTGCAAGCATCTTAACCTCCTGTACTGTAAAATCCATCTGTGTTATAAAAGATTATCGGGGCACTAAACTGCTGGGCCGAAGCACCACCACATTCAGGACACTGTATTTCTGCTGGATGATCATAGCCCATTCTCTCCTCGAAAACGTGATAGCACCTCGCACATTTATATTGGTATACTGGCATGCTAAATCCTTTGTATCTGCCGAATATAAGGCTGTAGTCGTTGGCAGAGCATTCCCAGAAGCTCACAATCAACAATATTATGCTCTACGATATGATCCATGGCCTCCTTGCTGCCATCATAGGCTGCTTCCATCCAGATATCTCCATCGACACGGGACTTGCCTTGGCCAAATATCCAGTTGCCAAGATTCTCAAGCCTCCTACTGGAAATGAACATGCACTTTCTGGCCACCATCAGAGTGTCGATGTGCAGCATGGGTGGCAGTGCAGGTAGGTGATGCTTAATAAGTTTGGCCTTCAGATATGGGATATCAAACTTGGTGCCGTTGTGGGTAACTATAATTGTGTGCTTCACAAGCTCATCTCGGATGGCCTTTGTGATCTCGTAGTCATCCTTGCGCTCTGTTGTCCAGTTTGAATTAACCACATCATTGCGAAACACAACAGGGTCTTTTCCAGGCACCTGTAAGCAAGCACACAAAATAACGCTGAAGTCAGCTCTTAAATTGCTTGTCTCTAAATCAAATAAGACAACATCAAGCATTGGGTCAATTATAAACGATTCATACTTGCCACGTGGAATACGGTGTCTTAGATAATCCTCTGTGATGCCATAGTTACTGGCCTCCTTCTTATAATCTGCTCCATTGGCCAACTTATGGCATAGCGCCTCAAACTCTAATGTTCCTGGTCTTGGTAACTTCATAAAACCTCCTGATAAAATCTACCTTCTTCATCCATTGCCCCAACTAGAATGTTTCCCTTTGAGTCCCATTCTGTATCAGCAATGATTACCTTTGCATCTGGTTTCAATATTTGATCGTCTGGCCTGATAACAGGCACTTCAATTGGCATGGCCTGTGTGATCTCTGTAGATTCGCCAGCCAGTTTATAGTCTTCAATTATTCTGTTTCTCAGTCTTGGATTATGCAGGGCTGCTGCTGGATGATAGAGAATATGCCATAGTTTTCCATCTTCTCTAAAGGAGCTGCCCACATACTGCGTGAAACTCTTCTTTGGAAACAAGTTATCAAAAGCTGGACGACCCAGCAAGTAAATTTCCTGTGCACCTGCCAAAACATTAAGCAATGCAGGCTTGCAGCACTTCATCTCCTTAGCTGTCGGTTTCCTGTCCTCTGGTGGGTAGCACCTGGCCGAGTTGGTTATGGTTGCTGTTTCAAAGGCCTTCAAAAACTTCCGGCCAAACTTTCCAGCTGCACCAAGAAAGGGCCTTCCTTCTTTGGCCTCTGTCTTGCCTGGTGCCTGTCCCACAATCACAATATTAGGATCGTGCCACTCTGTAAAGACCCTTGGCCTGCCCTTTAAGGTGCAGACTGAACAGTCTCTACGAACTGGTTGGTTCGGTTGCTTGGGCTTCTGTGTCTTCTGTTTCGGCACTATCCAACCACTCCTTTATGATCTCACCAGTTTGCACTGATGGCATGAAAGCCTCATCTTCACTAAACAGAGTGGTCAAGGCTGGTCCTGTGATTGTTCTTCCTTTGTCCACAGCAGCGTAGTGACTCATATTCATCTTGAAAATCAAATCAAACTCATAGTCAGTATCGTCACGCTGTACTGGGGCCATTCCCAGCTTGACAATTTGTACCTTGCCATCAACAGTTTCCTGTGCGTGTTCTTGTTTAGTCCTGACAGTAGCAATAACATGACATCGACTCCCACGAATGGTGGCAATCACTTTATCATGTTTGGGAGTGACCTTCCTCCATGCTGTCCAACTATTTCCTTTATTGCCCAAGGCCTCAGTGATTTTGTTGTGTATGGCCAATGTGCCACCATCTCCCATCCATTCATGTGAGAGTGAGTCTATAATGATAACATCGGCCCCAGCTTTCTCTGCCAGCTGAATGGCCTCAACATAACGATCTGGGCTAAAAGGTGATGTCAAGGATATAATACTATAAGGAGTTACTGATGCATATAGATCACCAGACCCTCGCTCAGTGTCAATCATAATGATCTTGCCAGTTGGTCCTGCCAGACCCCGTGCTATAAACAGTGCCGACAGAGTCTTGCCTGCTCCCGAAGGCCCAGTTAACAAACTCCTCAGCTTTGACAGTGTTCGTTTGGCTGGACGTACAAATAAGGGACTGCCAACTGCTCCTTCTTTGACAATTGTCATTTAAGCACCCTCCACTACATTACCACAACCAGCATTATGACCAATCAACATACATGTTACTAGTAGACAGAAATTATTCTCTGCTGTCTGTGGTAGCTGGTTGAATTTAAATACTAATTCTGATACAAGAGGCCAAAACTCATCTAATAAGTCTAGTGTTTTAGGATCATTTCTAATTTGTTGTAGTATTGTATTTAAGCCTTCATCCATCTAGCTTTCCTCCTTTACATCTCTACCAAAATAGTAGCCAACTAGCATCCCTGTTAAAACTAGGCTTTCTGTATCTGCTTCAGGTACTAAATGTGTCTTACTAACCATCATGCGTGCCACAGGTTCAAACTCCTGAATTAGTGCAGATGTCACAGGGTCTTTTATAATTTGAGCTAGTTTTTCATCCAAATACGCTTTATCCATTAAAAATCTCCTTCACATAATTCGCAATCTATAAAATACTGGCACTCCTTGCATTGCCAGCCTTCATCCTTTGGTGCTGGATAGCCTTCCTCAACTGCTTCAAAAAGCATCTGGCCTCTTGTCTCTACATAGTCCCATACCTCCTGTTTGTCATCTTCTGTAATCTCAGTAATGTGATAGCACAACAATACTGGGGCTTTCTCATCATCAGGCACATAAGGTGGTGCATCCTTGATCTTAAAATAAGGTGATGCAATATGAAGTTGATCAAGATTGAATTCATCAAGGCCAATACAGATACAATACATAATCATTTGCCTAAAATAGTCTTCTTTGATGTGGCCTCTGATACTGGTGCGCACACTCTTAAACTCGGCCCGCTCCTCAATAGAATCAGGTGTGCAGACAATAGTTTTTTGGCCATATTTGGTGTCAATCTTGATCTCCAGGCATTGATCATTGCGTTCCAGGAATGAGTCCTGAAAGCTATTACCGCACAGCCAATAGAGTTTCATTCGATCTGTTACAGGCTTTGGTGCTGTTAGATCATATTGGGCCTTGCGTAAGCACCCTAACACAGCAGTAAGATGCACACCCTCAAGTCTGCCTGGCTGTATCCGGGCCATTAATTCGGCCTCTCGTTTCTGGTTTCGTGTAATTTTCATCCTAGTAACCTTCCTGCAAGATTCTTCTCACGCGGTATCCATACAAACTTAACATTCTGTGCATTGGCCCAAACTTGTAAGGCCAACTGTCGCAACTCCTTCTTTTTGATAGTGTATTTGTGATTCAACTGGTTTACGACCAGCTGTGAATCGGAATGAATTGTTAATGGCCGATACTTTATACTGTGCAGAGCCAACAGCACAGCTGCATATTCGGCCTCATTATTGGTCATGCCTGCAACCTCTTCATGATACACGGTGCCATCCTCAACTACAACAGCAACTTCAGTTAGTCCACCATCTACCCATACATTCATAATGTTTTTAATATGCCCTCCGTAGTTGCAATATAGCTTAGAGGTAGATGTGTTGAAGAGTAAACGACAATATGAAAACTATCATCATGCTCAACTACTATGACCTCTAGACCACTCTCATTTTTAAATGCTATTCCTTCATAAACATATCTAATAGACACAGCACCATTATCATTGCAATCAACATTTATTTCCAATTGGTCCTCCTTTGGCCGAGCAGGGCCAGAGCTTGTAAGCCCCAGCCCCGCTTATTTATTATTCAATTGACACGGGCAGCATAGTAACACGTGTGAACTCTTGGCCATATTTGACTTCCTGAGCTACAAATGTTATGTAGTGGCCCTCAATGGCCTGCTGGCTGCCAGCTCCCATTTCCTTAAAGGCCTTCTGAGCATAGCTCCAACCACACAAACTGCCCTTCTTGCTATTGTATTTGAGCAATGGCTCCAAATATGTTGGTGCTTCAGCATCGCCCTCTTTGATCTCAATAGATTCAGGATCAAACATGAGCACAATACGAGTTGTGTCCTCTACAGTTTCCTTTACAATTTTTAGAACCAAAGCTCTAAATGTGTGGACTCTGCTGGCCCATGTGGCCGGTGTATAGTCATACTCATTCCAAAGATCATCCAGCTCCTCAACATCATTCAAATAAACATCAAGCTCATCCATTATGCTTCTACCTCCTCAAATATTATATTACCATCTTCATCTATCCCAACAGGAACTACTTCCGAGACTCTACTATCAGGAGAAAACCAGTGTGGTTTTCCATCTTGTGAAATGCCTTGCACTGAATAAGATACATCAGACTGTACATCTATTAAAAAGTATACTGTATCATAATCACACAAGAAATAGGTGCCGCAATCAAACTCACATAAGTCTTTTATCTTAAAATCTTTTCTATTAAACCTCCACTCCATATAACGTTCCTCCTTTTTTTATTACATCCATAGATAGCCCTGTCTCTTCTAACGTTTCCCAAGTTACCCCTGTTTTCATTGCTTCTGCCGCTAATGGGTGACTATCTTCTATATATAATGTATAGTACTCACTACAATTGCCCTCTATATATATGTCTAATGCTGTCTCCCAATGCAACTCATGGCCCTCTGTCTGCCTCACTCCATTGACATACACAACTACCCAATCATCCATATCAATTACAACCATCTCATTGGCCATAGTTTATTAACATTCCTCCTTTTCTGCACGAACATCTCTCTCAATCTGCCTTATTACTTCTCTGTCCTTCGGTTTGAAATTAGAAAGAAAACATTCAAACCCTTCCTGATCATATAGGCCTTGATAATCCTCAAGTATTTTATGAACAACAGCAAAATCCTCCTCTTCTAAATATCTTCTCATACATTACTCCATATTATATCATACTTTTATCCCTTTGTCAAGCCCTGGATGGTGAAAACTTGCCACCCTAAGATGCAGATTTGTCCAGTCCCAATCTAAAATAATCTTATCAAATTGTCTCCGACCACGAAACTTTCTGGTGGTTTGCAGTGTTACCTGCTGCCCTGGCCCTGGCATCATAACAAGAGCACGGTCTACGGCCCCAAGAATAGCACTGCTGCCTCTAATTCGATCCTCAATAGGTGTAAAGAAGTTATTATTCTGGTTAAGATGATGCAGCAACAGGATGCCCAGATTGTTCTGAGCTGCAATGGCCCGTAGAACTCTCACTGCTCTGGCTGCTGGCCTGGCTGCATTCTCATTTTCCACATCCAGGGCTTGCAGAGAGTCCAGAATCAGCAGATCATAATCTACTGAAGCATCTTTAAGGCCAATAATGGAATCACGCAGCTGAAAACTGACATCACAATCATGATATTCTAAATCTTCCAGCACTTGACTCAAGCATTTCATCGATTTGATTTTGTCATACACATCAAGTGGACTCTCATCCTGTGACACCCACATGACCCTGCCTTTTTTTGTTGGTAGTGTCAGAAAGGGCTTGGGCTCCATGCAGCAAGCAGATAACTGAAGGGCCAATACTGTCTTGCCCACACCTGGCTCAGCTGCCAAGATCGTAATGCCCTGCCTGCCAATTAGGCCATTCACAAGCCAGTCCACAGGAGGATTGTCATTAAATTTCTTCATATTCTCCACCACTCATGGCTTGCTTAAGATCACTTATCACTTGCTCCAACCGCTTGTGGGCTGCAAAGTCATCACTCTCATAATAAATATCCTCAAGCTCATCATATAGGTCATGTAAATCCATTATAAACAACTCCTTTCGTTTAATTTCGTCCTGTTCCATCTCAACGTGCATCAAGGCCATCTGGCATGTTCGGCCCATCTCCACACCAAGATATGTGAGCAGCAGTGCAACACTCAGCACACCACACAAAAGCATAATCACTAATCCAAGCATTATAAGGCCTCCTTACACTTCTTCTTTAAAATATAATACGCCTTTTTTATAAGTTGCAGGAACAACTATAAGCAAAGGAGCCGAAGATGGTATGCTGCACAAACATCCCATTTCATCTATAGCTGTTTCAACACCATCATTTTCCCCATCATTTATTTTGCAATAAATAACATCAGTCCCAGCAAGCACTTGAAAATAGGTACCACTTTTAAGAACAGGGAAAAAGGCCATTTTATTCTTTTCATGCAAACGTCGCCACTTCATATCCTTACCTCCTTATCTCACAATCATGCTCTAACAATATGTTAATGTCACTATGAAGGGTCTCAAGCTTAAACATTGCACGATCATAAGAATACACATTTTCCCCTGTGAAAACAATAGTTATTAACTGTTCCAACTCCTCCGCAACCTTATCTATATCCATCAATGTCATCATCCTCATACTCCTTAAATGTACTCATCTCCAATATACTTAAATGGCACACCCAGCTCACGAATTGCATTATCATTATCCTCTTCCCTTTCATAACGTGCTACCCTTGTTTCCATATGATCTGGTATTTCCGTTTCCATAATTGGGCACCAAGGCTCTATTATTCTCAAGTAAAACACAGACCCAGGCGCCATATGCAAAGGTACTCTAATAAATTTCTTTCTATCCTCACCCGTATATGGCACAAGATCTCGTATATCTTCAGCTACACTATTCCTTATTTCATCAAGTACACGAAATAGATCACCACATAATCTATCTACTTGATATTCTATCTTCTGTACTTGTTGCCGAAGGTCCATTAGCTCAAGCTCCTCTAACCCCTCTATACTTATAGTTAATATTAATTGACTGATATATGTTAATTTCTCAGAGGCCTCATTCGTTCTCATCACATCTCACTTCCTTCTCCCACATTATACCCCATCTCCCACACCAACTCAATACCCACACGGTAAATAACCCATGCCTATTATTTATTATCTGTTGACCCAAATCCCCCACTGCCCCTTATCGTTTCACTCAACTCTTCACATGCTTCCCACTCTACCTTAGCTATGGGGGCGAATACTAGCTGTGCTATTCTATCTCCCTTATGTATGGTATTAATATAATCTGTAAAATTCATAACTACAACCATCAATTCTCCACGATAATCATTATCTATTGTACCAAATAATGCCCACATACCATCTCTTGCCATCCCACTTCTCGGCCTACACTGTACTTCCCACCCAAGTTCCATATCAATAGCTATACCAGTGGGAACCATAGCGATACCGTATTCATCAATATACACATCCTCCACCGCATACAAATCCCAACCCACAGCACCCGCACTGCCTCTAGTAGGGATGATGGCATCCGGCCTTAGCTTCTTAACTTTTACGTTCATAGTCTAACCTCCTCCATAAATCCTCTATCCCTGCCATAGCTTGTAAGTAAAAATTGTAGAGTTTATTACGTTGATCTAATAGCTGTTGATTCTCCTCTTTAAACCGTTGATTTTCTTCCTTTAGCCCCTTAATTTCTACTCTACACGGACAA
>Ga0209345_10004219_pt1 | contig 14068 bp, 2 predicted proteins | sample Cruoilmetagenom7_FD_187294 | JGI IMG/M metagenome (GOLD analysis project Ga0209345, IMG submission 187294) | Oil polluted marine microbial communities from Coal Oil Point, Santa Barbara, California, USA - Sample 7 (SPAdes) (version 2) | ecosystem: Environmental > Aquatic > Marine > Oil seeps ... | reverse complement strand
TCGCCTGCCGATGACGAAGACGGCCCTAGGTATATTCCATAATCTCCGCTTAGTGCCGCTGTAATGTAACCTGTAACCCTATATGTAACTCCATCAGAAAGTAACACTTCACGCAGCCCTGATATAGCCCCAGCACTCGAAAGCGTAACCGCCAAAGACCCCGCCGCACCAACTATCAAAGAGTTAACTGCTGCCGTTGTATCACGTATTTTAATCATTAAGTTGCCGGAAGTGCCTGCGCGATAGTAAACATCGAAATAGTGGACATCTGCCGCAGTGTATGTCACAGAAGCAGTCTGCGCTAGGTTCCCCAACGCATTACCAGTGCTAGTCACCTCAACCCCGTTAAACACCCCAAACACATCGAGAGACAAGTCGGTAGATGTTACATTGGTATTAAGCCATCCAGCCGTTTTCTTACAAACTGGATAGGTGTTAAGCCTATTCAATGCAAGTTCCTGCACATGGCCAGTGCGTACCAACGAGGCAGGGTCATAGGCTACAGCCGGAGCGTAATAGGCTGCTGAGGTAGTAGGGAAGTAGGTGCTGCCATCTTCGTTTAGCTGCATACCGCCGTAGTCTGAACGATATACGTGGAACCCCCAAACATGGATAGTAGAGCTTACTGCTGCTGTTTGCCTTATCATGTAAACCGTGGTCTCTTTAGAGATAGCTACCTCGAACGATACCAGAGTCCAGCTAGTAGGCGCAGTTATATCCGCTGAACGCTGTACGAGATCAACAGTATTCCAGATAGAGAATCGGAAGTTTTCCGACCCACTATCTGATTTAACCCACGCGCTGATTGTTATAGCGCCTCCTGTGGTTCCTGCCGCCAGTTGATATATCTGCGAAGCTATAGACCCACTATCCAGATAGACCTCCGCCCCCGTTAAACTACCGTCTGGGGCAGTTACCTGATTTGGCGTAATCGTAGCGAGGTTACCTGCACCCCAACCGGATTGTAGTGTGCTTTGGGTAATATAGTTGTGCCCACGCCACCCAATACCCCCGTTAGGCATCCAAGCAGATTTAATGTCGTCTGCTGCGCTGTCTACAAGCTCGGGAAAATCTTTGCTTGTGCCGTCGTTGTAATACTTGCCCTGATAGTAGGACAGAATAAGCGCAGGGGAAATGCCACCTGCTATGTAGTCATTCCACCAGCTGTCGTCCCCGCCGAAAGGGCTGTTGTTCCAGTTGCTGTCAAATGGGCTATCGAAAGGCATGTTGGTCTCCTAGTAGTACGCGTGGACGGTCAGATCCCAGTTGGCATTCGTTAAAGCCACGCCGATCCCTGTGTCCGCATGGAGTGTCTGAAACACGGCGGCGCCATTACCGAACCTAAGTTTGAGATCACCACTGAGGAGCTTCCGACGGAACACCACACCGTAGCCAGAGCCGCCAACGAATTGCGTAGGTGAGTGTACCGGCACGATGTCCCCAACATTGTAGCCTTTCTCAGCCGTCAAGCAGGTCAGATAAGCGTCCCAGTGTTTTATGTGGTCGGTTGGCCCAGAAAAGGTTGCGCCCCCGCTGGGCGTGATCGCAAGGTTGGTCGCAAGCGCGTAATAGTTGGCGCCAAGATAGCGCGCGTCGCCCTTCTCCTTCGTGACGATGGCTTGCGCGTCACTGACCGTATCGCCCGCCGCTTCGACAACCGCCGCCTGTGTATCCTGAATTTTGAAGTTGATAGCAGTAGCGCCGCCAGCATCTTGTGGGACATTCAAAATGCTTGTAGTCCCAATCCCGTCATCATCGTTAAACTTTATGCGGAACACGCCAGCGCTATCCATCTCGAAGCGGACAGTACCGAGGTCCGCCGCAGCCGCATCGTTATACACGCGGAAGAACTCTTCAGCGTAAAGGTTCGACCCAAGCTCGCGCTTAGTATTATCACCCGTTACAACCACGGTCTGCTCAACCCCAGACAGCATGACTGTAGGCGGTACAAGTAAATCGGCGCTGTTAAGCCCAGTGAACTTGATAATTCCCCTTTCATTCTGGATGTAGAGGACGCCACTCACCGAGGTAAGCCGCGAGATATTCTGTGATGCAGCCTGATCCGTTTCATCGAGGTCGATATACGGTGTTGCTGACGCCACAGTTATCGGGCCGTCGGTGTCGAGATAAGCGCCCTCTATGGAAACGGCGCCCTCGATAACCACATCTCCGCCGAGGGTCACGTTTCCGTCGAAGCCCAGCGTAGTGCGAGCCGCAGCTGCATCCTCGTCATCCAGCAGCGTGACTATGTACGCCGACGCCGATATCATCGCCGCGGCGCCCGCCGCGTAAGGGTCGCCGTTGGCATCAAAACCTACGACGCCCCCCGCCCGCTCGGTGTCGCTCTCGTCCAGTTGCCCGTCGAAAGCACTGTCAACCGGCAGTTTAATCGACCGGCCGGTATCGCTCGCCAGCTGGCGAACGAGGATTGTGAGTTTGTCGAGCGCCGCTTCCATCTCGCTCAGCTTGATGGAGGTCTGGCTGCTGAACGGCCGTGTCTGCGAGACAGCAACCGCCGAGGACAGAGTGAGCGTCGAGCCGCTTGGCGCCTTGCTGCCCGCGGTAAGCGTGATGTTACCCCCGCCGGACACCCCCGCACCGACGACTGTGTAGTCGGTCGTGAGTGTGAGCGCCTCGGAAGTCCCGTCGGCGTTACGCCGCGTAACCACAAGATCCGCGTCTGCGGTGATCGTGAAGTTGTAGTCGAAGTCCACAGTGACGCCGTTGCCGTTGTACGGCCCCGACTGCAGTTCTTCACTCGATGCGATTGTCATGGCAAACTCCCATTTTTATCTCTCATACACTATCGGCGCGCACCCATCAAGACTTCGATAGGCGCTACGTCCTCGCCCTCTTCGAGCCGCCACCACGCGTCGATAGCCCGATTGACCTGCGTGGACGGTAGCCCGTAGACCACGCCCGCGGCATTTGTGAGCGACCGGACCAGCGCCTTGTCAACCTCGCCCTGCTCTATCTGCTCCAGCGGCCGCGTGAACGTCGTCAGGATAGACCCGTACGCCCCCGCGTCGAAACCTTGGTACGCCGACGCCGCGTCGCGGACGACCGGCAGCGTGCCGAACATCGACAGCGCGGTCTCCTTGGCCAAAAACTCAGCCCAGCCTTCGTCCTCGTCCTGGTCAGGCAGCGTGCCCTTGATCAGGTTGTAGAAGATGGCCTCCACGGTGAACAGCAGCCCGAGATTGACCACGCCAGAGAACGCGGCTGTAAAGCTGGCAGCGTTAAACCCTGTGATGTCGCGGCGCATTTTCCCGACCTCCCCATAGGCGAGGTTGCCTTTGGCGAACATGTAGGAGCCGAGCGTGGTGAACAAGCGCACAAAACCATTCTGGCGCGTGTCGCGCGACAGGGTGCCGCGCTCGAAGGCCGACCGGTCAGCAAACTGCCCCGACGCCTGCGCCCGCGCGACCATCCGGTCGGCGTACTTGCTAGCCTCGACGTCCGTCATACCCTTCTCGGTCGTGGCCTGATGATGCGCTCCCAACCATGTCGGCATGTCCACCGAGTAGAACTGGGTCTTTTGCATCATCCAGAAACCGAGGCGCCCGACATTGTGCTGCCAGCGGGTGAGCATAGAGCCGGTAGGCCCCTGCGTGATGTCGCCCATGATATCGTTGATGTCGCGCTGGAACGTGGTCTCGCGCTCAGCCATAAAGATCGACCGCTCCTTCACGTCCGCCGCGGCGCGGAGCGGGTTTTTCATATACTCGGATGTGCCGATGGCGAAGTTCTTTTTCCCCACCACGACCAGCGACTGGGTGATACCGGTCAGCTGCACGAGCACGGTGCTCATGTTGAACGCCAGCTTGGCAAGCGTGAAGCCCGACTTGGCGCGCAACGCCACGCGGCCGAAGTAGCCGCCGCCGGAAATCTGACCGGTGGCCACGTCCTGCAGCCACATCTCGAGCGCATCGTGGTCAGCACCAAGAGCCTTGTTCTCGAACGCCGCCTTGACCTGCGGGTCGCTCAGGATGCGCCACGAGTTGTTCGTCGCCTCCGAGAACGCGATGTCGTGGATGACTTGGCCGATGTGCTGGTGCAGCACTTCCATGCCCAGCTGCAGCACACGCCCGCCAGATCCGCCGGCGCGTTCCTTCAGGTGCCCCGAGCGGGTCTGGGCTTTACCAAACCGGCCGGCGCGCGTGTTGGCCATCAGCTCGTTGATGTCCTCGCTGGACACCGTCTGGCTCATGGACCCTGCGTATTTGATCGGGTAGTACCCACCGCGCAAGATGCCGAACGGTGTCGCCACTTCCGCCGCGGCCACCTTCGTCGGCGCCACGCCTGTCGTCCGGCGTTCGCGCTCGGCGATCTGGCCCCAGTAGCTGTCGACGTAATCCCACACGCTCTGAACAAACTTCCAGTCGCGAGATGACAGCTGAGACTTGATGTACTCGACCTGCGCGGCGTTGAACCCGCGGCCGGTGTCCTTGTCCATCAGACGGGCGAGGTTGTCCTCGTTGCCCATGTTCAGCGCCGCAGAGATCAAATCCCACTGGCTGAAGCTGCCGTTCAGCTCTTTGTGCTCGCGTCGTACGGCCATGTTGTTCTGCTCGCGGCGCGTGTACACGCCGTACAGGTTTTTGAAAGCCTCGGCCGCGTCGCTGCGCATCTGCTGCGCGACGTCGGACGCCGCGTCGATAGGCGCCTTGATGGCCTTGTACGCCGCGCCCATTTCAAAGCCCCCGATCTTGCGCAAGATGCTGTCTGTGTTCAGCCACAGGTTCAGCAACTCGCGGCGACCGGCGCGCTTCTTTTCTTTCTTGGTCTGCACACGGTTCGTCGGCACGTCTTTGACATTGGCGTTGAACTCGGCCACAACGTCGTCGACCACGGCGTCCAGCTCGCGCTGGCTTTGGGCGTCGACGAGCTTTTTCTTCATGCGCGCAGAGTGCTCAATGTTGCGCAAGCTGTCGTAGACGCCCTCAAGCTCGGCAACCGACAGCGTCTTGTACGGCTGGCGGTGCGCCTCGTTCAAAACGTAATCAGGTATCGCCAGTTCGTTCGCGCGGCCGGAGTTCGTCATCATCTCGACGTACTCGTTCAAGGCCGCGCGCCGGTCCTCGGTGCGGGCCGACATCTTGCGGAAATCGTACTTGGTCAGGATCGCGTCGATGGCCGGCAGGTAGCCACCCTCGAGGTTTTTGCGCGTGCCCTTCTTCCCCAGCTGAGCGACTTTGCGCTCAACCTTGCCCATAAGTTCGTTAGCCGTGCGGCTTTCCATGTACAACGAGTAATTCAGGAGCTGGTGGCGCTTGGCCTCGTACGCCCCGTCGAGGTCGCCCTTGGCCAGCAATTGCTGACTGCGCTCGGCGGCGCGGCGTTCGGCGACCAGATACGTCTTGTACCGAATAGCTTTGCGCAGCGGCATCTGCCGTATGAGCTTGCGGGCGATGTGTCGCGCCTGCGTCCGGCTGGTGACCGGCGTCTTCTTGGTGGCGCGCTTGGACAGCGCCCGAAGCTCAGCCGCCAAAAGCTGGCCGCGCTTGTCGCCGTGCAGGGCGTCGACAGCAACTTCCTCGACCTTGCCCAGCACCAAGATGTCTTGGTTCTCCGCGCGCATCGCTGCGTCGGTGCGTGAGTTGATCTCTTTCTTGGCGTTCGGCGCCGCGAGCAGCGCCTGTATCATCTCGTCGCCGCTCTTGAAACCGAACCAGCCGGCCACTTCGTCGGCGGATACGCCAGTGCCGTCGCTGGTCCAGATCGGCCGCTTGCCTCGCGGCAGGGCCTTCACGACTTTTTCGCCGTACACTTCGATCAGCGCCGCGCGGTCAAGCCGCAGGTCGGTAGGTAAAAGATCCGGCTGGTTTTCTTCCCCCAGCCACCGCTGGTTGCCCATCCACTCACGGGCGCGGTTAGCCGGCCGCGAGTTTACCTCGCGCTCGAACTTCTCGTACAGTTTGGCGCGGGCGGCTTTTTGCTCGGCTTTGCGCGCGGCGCGCAGTGGCGCCATGATCTCTTTCAGCAGGGTCTGGCGCGCCTCGTCCTGCGCCTCTCGGCTGAGCACAACCAGCGCGTCGTATTCCGCGGCGCTGATCCCCAGCTCCTTGGCAGACGACGCGACCAGCTCATCCATGTTGTTGTCTTCTGCCACACGGGCCAACTCGTTCTCGGTGGCCAGCATCCGGTCGAACACCTGCCGCACATCGTCGTTGATCTCGACGTTGAGCTTGGAAACCGTACGGTAGATTGACAACAGCCACGCACTGAACGCCTCGAAGGCGGAGCGCAGGGCGTTAGACGGAGCTTTGCCCTCCAGCAGATACGCCTCGTACCCGCGGGCGAATTGCTCTTGCATGCCGACGTTGACTTTTAAGTCAACTTCAGGATCGCCGGTAGACCGGCCAGACAGCACGGTGAGCACGTCGGCCTCGGTGACGTCGCCATCCTTGGCGACCTCCGCCGCGTTAGACGTCCACCAACCCTTGAGCGCGTCCCAGTCAGCCTGCATCTGCGCTGGCGCGTCGCCGCGCGCTACGATATCTTCGAGCACGAACATGAAATAGTGCCCGCTCTCGTGCAGGAAGGTCGACAGATCCGCGTCTTGGAAGAGGTTGACGACAGGCTGCGCGCCCTCGCCAGCCTTGCGCGGCAGGATAATGCTGCCCCGCGCCCGCTGTTCTAATTTAGTGGTACCTTTTTCGTTGACGTCAACCGTAGCATCCGCTATATTTGGGTCGAAAGGAGAGACACCTATGAAATATTTCTTATCCGACGGGGTTTTCCCGACCGTGGTTTCTGCTGACGGCTCAGCGGCCTTCAGCTTTATGCCTTCGATGTCCGGCGAGCCTGCTTGGTCATCCGTGGAACCCTCGGCAATCTGGTCCGACGAACGGTCGCCAGAGGTTTCGGAGGCCGAAGTCTCCACCGCGCTCGCAGCAATGGGCGGCGCTGAAGCAACAATCCCCAGCATCTGACGGAAGTCAACTGTCAGCTTAGACAGCACCGCGCCGTAGAGCGCGATCATCTCGCTGTGCAGCTCGGCTTTACGGGCGCGCGACGTGCTAGTGTTGCGCCACTCCTCGTACATCTCGTGCCCGCCGTCGTCCATCTTGGACTGCAGCATCTCAGCCGGCATCAGCTGGACTTCGCCCAGCATGCCGTCAGCCATAATGACCGTGATCTTACGGTCGAAGTAGCCTTCGGTTGTGCTGGCCCACCCCTCATCCACAACGTGGAAAGTCTTTCCGAGCGCCTTGACGGCGGCCTCGGCCTCAGCTGGCGTGTGCACCGTGATCGTCGTGCGGACAAGGTCCGACACCAAGCTGTAGTTGCCGCCGTACTTGTCGTGCACTTTGCGCTCGATGCTGTCTGGCTGCTTGGCAGGCCCCTCGACGAAACCGCCGCCAATTTCCTCGGACACCTCCCGCGCCGTGTCGTTCAGCGTTTTGCTGTTGGCGGCTTGGTGGGCGGTCGCCCGCGCCAGACTGTCGAAACCTTGACGCCTGCGCAGTTCAGAGATCAACGCCGCCGACGCGTTCTCGCCCAGCTCAGCCGTGAGTACCGTCCGGTGCTTTGGTTTGCCGTCAGGGTTCAGGATCTTGTTTGCGTTTTTCTCGGCGACCTCGCGGTTAAACTCAGCCTCGGTCAGCACGCGCGCCGGCAGGACCGGCATGCCGGCCTCGCTCGCGATGGCGTAGGTGCTGTTGCCGTCCCACAAGGTGTACTGGCCGTTGCCATCGTCGCGCACCTGCAAAGGCCCGCGGCGCAACTGCTCGCCTTTAGCGGCCGCGGCCATGAAGCCTCGGCCGTTGGCGATCCCGTCCGTGCGCGCACGGATAGGCGTTATGGCGTCCGTCGGGATCAGGATGCTGTCCTCGGTCTCATCCAGATAGTAGCGGAAGTCCGGCACGATGATGTCTTGCTCGATCTGCGCGCGCGTCACGGCCTCCACGTCGCTCTCGTCAAGCACGTTCTCTACCTTGGCGCTCTCGAAAAGCGTAGCGGCGTCCCCGTGCGGCGCGCGACCGGAGCCGTCCTCCAGCACGTAGAAACCCGCGTAGCCTGCTTTTTTGATCGCGTCCTCGTACGCCCCCAGCCGTTGCTGGGAGGACGTGGCCGCGTCGATGGTCTCACGCAACCCGTCAGGGTCGGCGAACCAGTCGTACATACTTTCGGGGTCGACAGACACAGTGTGCCGGAACGCCCCTAGACCGGCTTCGCGGAGGTATCCGGTGCCAGTGTCTCTGTTTGTGAGCCGTGGGTTTATGCCGAAGAAAGCCTTCTTCGGGCCGTTGCGCTTACGCTCTGCCCCGCGCAGCGGACCTTTGCTGGCGAAAGCCGGATCTACCGCCTTGTGCGGCGCGTCTGACCAGTGGATCAGCTCCAGACGCCCGTCAGCGCGCAAATCTAGCGTGCGTCCCTCCACGGCCTCCTCGCCAAACCGGAGGTCCAGCGTGAACGCGGTACCGTCCGGCATCACGGAGTAGAAGTCTTGCTCTTTGGCGGCATCACCGATCAGCGTGTTGTCGTGGTCGACAGGCGTGTTCGGGCGCCCGTCTGTGTAGACCAACCCCTCGCGGGTCAAGACGCTCTCCTGATGGTAGATGCGCCCGAACGCCTTGGCCGTGACCTTGCTGCCGATGATCAGGAAGTTGGTGCCCTGATCCTCGCCTTGGTACACGCCCCCGACCTCGACGTACTCGGTGCCGTTCTTGTCGAGCTTAGCCCGCAACGCGTCGTTCGCCGCGACGTTGGCTGGGTCCATAGGACCGCCCACCGCCTCCTGCGTCGCCGTGACCACGAACCAGTTTTTCTTCCGGAAAACCTCAGGCGTTAGCTCGCCTTGGAAGTCTCCGATTTCTGCGTCCCCAGCGCCTCGCTCAGCTTCCACTGCTCGTCGACCGGCAGCTCGCTGATAGAGTTCAGTAGTGGGTCGGCCGGATCGATCAAGGTTACTCGCGAGTTCGTCCGCGACGACGCGCGAGGCTGCTTCTTCGAAACTGATGTCATCTGATTTTCTCGCTCCTAATGCTGTGTACAGTCGTTTTTCGTAGTACCATATGATGGCCTGAATGTCAGCCACGCTTACGTCGTGGCCCGCCTTGGCCAGCTTCTTCTGGGTCTGCTTCACCATGGCGATCAGGAACCCGCGGTCGCCCGCGCCAAATGGCTGGTCTTCGATCTCGGTGAACAGCTTCTTGTGCAGCGTGTTCGCCGCCTTCTCTATCTCTGTGCCGTTCTTAAATTTTTTGGTCGCGTAGTCATCCTGATACGTGATGATCAGCGGTATGGCGTCGGCGTCGGAAATTGTCGGGTGCCCGATCAAACTCTTGAACCGCGCCATCCCGAGCAGGTTGCCCTTGCTGTCGCGCTCGGCGCCCTCGAGGCCCTTCACGCGCGGCACTAGCTGCCCGCGGTACCGGTTCACGGTGCGCGAGAACCAGCGGTCCATTGTCAGGTATCCGTCGGCGCCCATGAGGTTGGCGTAGAACGACCCGAGCTTTGGCCCGAGCAGCACCGCTGCGCGGGGTAGCACGGCGGACGCCGGCATTTGCGACGCCGTCTTATGCCCCTGCGCGCGCAGCTGCGCGTTGATCTCGCTGACGGTAAATTCTTCTAGCATGTGGGTGTGCATGCCCGCCGGCCCGTACTCGTCCATCAGACGGTTCAGGTGGCTAAAGTTTGTCAGCACCGACTTCGAGCGCACGCCGGCTTGGGCGTCCGTAGGCAGCGTTCCGGTCTCGCGGAAAATCTCGTACACCGCCGCGGCGTGGCGGAAATTACGCAGCACCTTTTGGCCGTCCGACGTGATGGCCAGCAGCGCGACAAAGAAGTCGCGCGCGTTCTTGGCCGTGCCGAGACGCTGCGGCCCCGCCATCGCGGAGCCGCTCAGGTCGGCGTCTGCGTTCAGCTCGGGGAAAACCGTAGCCAAGGTGTCGATGGACCGGTTCAGCTTCTCGGTGTACCACCCCACGGCCGACTGGTCAGCGGGGATCTCGTCCATCTCGAAAATAACCTCTTCCGCCATGGCGTCGGACATGTGGTCCATTGCCGCAGGGCCGCGGTCGTCGCGCTCGATGGTGCCGATGGTCTCACGGGTCCGACGCTCTAGCGCCTCGGCCAAGTGGCGCACCTTCACAGTCTCGCCAGCTGGCACGCCGAAGGCGGTAAGATCCTCACCGCCGCGGCGCAGCTCCACACTCTGGTTGAGCACGATGTCGTCAACGTCGGCACTCTCCCCAAATTCTTCCAGCGCGTCAGCCAATTCGTCGGCCGTCGCAGTTTCGTCCAGCCCTGCCGCCGTCGCCGCGCCGCGCACGGCGTCAGCGTCTGGGCCTTCCCCCGACGCTGCGAGGTTTGGTAATTCGCCGGTCTCGATGCGCTGGGCGGCCCGTGCGTCTTGTGCACCGACCACCCGCATCAGTGGGTACCGTCGTAGAAACTCATCCATCTCGATGCCCATGCGTTGGGACATCGAGCTGGCAAATGCTACCGCCTGTAGCGCCTCGCGCTCGGCGGCTTGCGATGTCCGGCCTGCGCGCTGCAGGTCAGAAACTAGGTTGGACCGCGCCTCTTCGGCCGTGGCCTCGAGCGCCTGCTGCCCGCTGTCGATCTTATCGACCAGCGTGGACGCCTCCTTGGTGGCCTCCTTCAGGCGGGTCTCCAGCTCGCGAGCTTCCGCCACACTCATGCTGTCCGCCGCCGTTGTCAGGTGGTCGCGCAGTATCGCGTCGAAGTCGGTGCCGACGATGTCGGTCGCGTAGGACGCCGTCGGGATCTCGAGTAGCCCGCCGCTGTCGATGGCGGTCTGTACTGCCTCGGTGGTCAACGACGGTACCGCGTTTGCGAACTCCTCCACGGTAACGCTGCCGCTCTGGAATAACTCGGTCAGGCGCGTCGCGTCGATATACAAGGTCTCCACAGCGCCGTTAGCGGTGAGCGCCGCGATGGCGCTCCGGTATTGCTCGGGCATGCTTTTCTTCAGCCCGCTCTCCTCGACGTTCTCCGCCAGCGCCTCGAAGAAAGCGCGGTCCTTGGCGACGTTCTGGGAGCGGCGAATTGCCGCACCCCCGACGCCGATGACCTCGATAGGTGCGGTCACAATTTCGGCGAGGCCCTCGACGATGATCTCGGCCATGTTGATTTTCTGGCCAGACGCCAGTAGCCCGAGAAATTCGCCGCCGGACCCCATAGCTGCCTGCGTCATAGCCTGCAACACCATGTTACCGGCCGGTGATTTTGCTAGAGTTTTACCCGCGATACCACCGGACAAACCGTCCACGATACCGACGACGGCGCCGTACGTGAACGCGCGGTCGCCTAGGTTGGCTAACACCGCTGGGTCCGATGCGAGGCGCGCTCGGTCGGCTGGGTCGGTCAGGTCATACCCGCCCTCGTTCGCGATCTGACTGAACGCCAGCGCGTTGCTGCGCGCAAAAGAGCCGGCGCCCATAATCGCTGCGCCTACCGTAGGTTTGCGGGTCGCCAACGTCGCGGCAGCCGCCGCGCCCATGGCTGGTACACTCTCCGCCGCTGTCCCGAACAACCAGTGCGTAAAGGCCAGAGGCTCGTCCGCGATGATATCAATAAACCCGAGGGTCTGCTCCACTGCGCCGTCCATCTCGCCGACTACGGCCATGCGCCGGTTCACCTCGGCGTCAGCCGCCGACCGGCCGTACGTCTGGTCGATGCGGTCTAGGTTGGATTGCTCCGTCGCCAATTTCCACTCGGCGTCGTGCTGGGCCTGTGCTATAGCGTCGTCAAAACGCTCAGGGTCTACGCCCCCAAAGTGCTCGACGTAAATGCGTTGCGTCTCGATGAGCTGCTCCAGCTTATCCGCCGCGGCGTCAGAGCGCATGCGGTGAAAGGCTGCTGTGGTCAGCTGGTCGGCGCCCCGACCGACCGAATTAGCGAGGCTCTCGGCGCCGCTCAGGTTGTTGAGTTCTTTCTTGGCGATGGCCGCGTGAATGGGGTTGCTCACCGTCCACTGCGCCAGCCGCGGGCTTTCGCGGAAAACTTCTTGGCGCTGTTGGTGCTCCATCATAGACACAAGGCTATCGCTCGCGACCATCGCCATCTCTGGCGACAAGTCGACGTTTTGGTTTTCTTTGTACCAGCTGGCCACGGCAACGGCGCGCTCGGCTTCCGTCGCCTGCTCCGGCGTGGCCAAGCCTACCGCCGTGTTCGCGCGCACGACGGCCTGCTCGCTCTTATCGTCAATCCACTGGCTGTAGACCGACCGCGCGCCGACCGTCGCCGCTGGTTGCTGCGGCGACATCTGCGGCGCGGTTTGCATTTCGCGCAGCTGCTGTTGGCCTACGTTGTCCCACCATGCGTCGAAGTTATTGGCCAAGTCGTGATCCTCCACGGGTCTCCAGCAGGAAGTGCTGGTACATCTGCGTCATCGTCGCAGCTTCGGCGTCGTTGTCAACAGTGAAGCCTTTTTGCCCCAGCGCGGAGATAAAGTCGATTGGCACGTCAGTGAAACTCAGCGGCGGCGGGATGTTCAGATCGATGAACCGCTGGTATTCGTACGCGGTCGTGATTTCGTCTTCGGTCGGCGTCTCGTTCGGGTTCTCGTTCGCCAATAGCGCAGCCACCGTCGCCACATCCGCGTCGGGTATCTTGTCGTATTCGTAAGCGATGTCAAAGTCTTGGCCGTGCAAGCTCGCGATATCAAACACCGACTTGCCCGTGACGTCGCCGCCAAAGGTGCCGGCGTCCGGCAGTGTGACCGGCATAGCCATCAAGGCCGCCATCTCCATAATTTCCATTTGTGTAGGCTCGGGGTCCGCGCGTGTGCCTTTATTCTGCTCGTACGCGTCCATCATCATGCGTCGCAATTCGCGATTAAACTCCAGCTTGCGCTGCCGCTGCTCAGCGCTTCGCTGGCTCTCCGAGGTCGTGTCGACCCACGCGTCGTAATACTCCGTCGCCACCTTATCGGCGGAGGCGAAGTCCATGCTATAAGGGCCGGCGTCCGCTTCGGAGGCGGACGCGTCTTCCATTGAAGACTTCATGTTAGAGAAAAACACCTGATCCTGCCGCGACAGCGTCGGGAAATAGTCAGTCAACTCCGCTTCCATAAACGCCGCAGGATCGTTTTCCTGCATCTCCATCAGCGTGTCCCACGTAGCCGGTTGCGTGACGTCGATGCCTTGGGTGTAGTTTTCCACGGATTGGTTGAACGCCGCAACGGCGCCTTGACCCATGCGGATCTGCAGCTCGAGCGGCAGCTCGGTGGTGCCGTCTTCCATGTAGCCGGTCCACGCCTCTCGCTGGGCGTCTTGCTGGCCCGCCGTGCGGGCGTTGTTCGTCGCGCGTAGCGCAGCGTCAGCGGCGCTGATAGCGGCCGCCTGCGCGATAGGATCTTCGATGGCCAACGCCGCGGTTATAGCGCCTTGGTAATCGAAGTTGACCGACGTGCTGGTGCCGATGCGGCGCTCAATGCCGGCGTAAACCTGCGACACCGTCATGCCCTCGTGTATCCACGGGTTGGCCGCGATGACACCGGCCACATTCCAATCTCCGCCGCCCGCGCGTGCTTCGCCTTGGGCGTACGCGTCTTCTATGGTCATGTTCGGGTCCGCCCGCATGGCGCGGATGATAGCTGGCCCACCGCCGGCTCCGAAGTGGTGCGCCGCGTATTCGTTTACGGGCGTGATTTCGATACCGTTGTACCGAAGAGCCGACTGGTTGCCCTTGCGGTAGTGGTCGAGCACGTGCCGCGCAAAGTCCACGTTGTTGGCGCCTTGGCGCAGCGCCGCAATCTCTGCGTCGGTCTTGCCGGCGATAGCCTCTAGCACAGTCTGATCCCCCGCCGCCGCCATGGCGCTAACCGTGTCCATGAATGTGCCCTGCGTAAAGCCGAAAGGCCCTGACGCGGACGAGTTAGGGTTCTGGGCGTCAGGGTTGCCGCCGGCCTCCGCCGCGTACAGGTTACCCACGTACGTGTTGTCCGCCGGCGCGGTGGCCGTCACGCTGTAGAAAGGCTGGATCAGCTCGTTGGCGTCCCACTTTCGCACGTCCGCCGCCAGCGCCGCGTCGAGGTCGTGCTCGTCAGCCTGCGTCAGCTTGTCGCGGTTGGCGTCGATAAAATTCTGGAGAT
>Ga0209345_10004218_pt1 | contig 14071 bp, 14 predicted proteins | sample Cruoilmetagenom7_FD_187294 | JGI IMG/M metagenome (GOLD analysis project Ga0209345, IMG submission 187294) | Oil polluted marine microbial communities from Coal Oil Point, Santa Barbara, California, USA - Sample 7 (SPAdes) (version 2) | ecosystem: Environmental > Aquatic > Marine > Oil seeps ... | reverse complement strand
CATTTTCGTAAAAACTTAATGCGTCATTCATAAACTTTAAAAAATAGGGGCTCGTCACCAAGTCATCCTCTAGCACGATTACCCTCCCGTATTTATTTACTATAGAAGTCACGCCATCAATAATAGAATCAGCAAGCCCCCAATTATATTTACGCTCAATTATTGTTATTTTTTTAAAGCCAGAGACTGAATAAATATAGTCACGAACCTTCTGAACAGCAGCGTTGGCTTTAGAGCTTTTAGCAGCATCGCTATAAATAAATAACTCGCTTTCTTCTGCTAATTCATTTTTCTGTAAGGCTTCAATAGTTTGCCTAGTATGCCAAGGACGATTGTAGACAAAAAGGACAACGGGACTGTAAGTATTGAGTTGCATCAAACCACTACCTCTCTCAGGCAATCAGTATAATTTGAGATAACCAAGCTGGCTGACCCCATGATTCCTCTAAAAATATATAACTCGCTTTCACTAGCCAATTCATTTTTTTGCAATGCTTCTATGGTTTGCTGTGTATGCCAAGGGCGGTTGTAAACAAAAAGAACTATTGGAGAAAGGGCGACCGTGCCAGGCATTAAAGCCATCCCTTTTTGTCCAACTTACTAGAAACTTGCATGGAAGCTTTCTTCATTCCTGCCTGAGTATCATCAGTCCAATTAATTCGAAGCGTTACTCTATTACGGCTTAAAACTCGTCCAATTCCCCTCATTATCTTAGACAAAAACTCAAAAGGTTTCGATACTACTGTGATTAATATAAAAAGAATATTTACACTATTTTGATTGCAATGATTAATCTGTAAAAGCTTATTAAACGGCTCTCTTTTGAACAAAGCTTTTTTACTCTTATTTTTTGGAAATTTCTTAGCGTATAAAATACGAGAAAACAGTATTACTCTAAATAGTTTTGATTTTATTCTATTATTCACACTTTCATCTCGTAAATGCTGTGTCATTAAAAGTGCTTGCCAAAAATAAAGAGCGCCATTCCCAAAAGAAAAGTCACCAGCCCATTCATGGTATTTTAATTTGCTTTTTGATACTTTTTTCAAATAAGCTTCTTTTAACTGCTCCCTTTCTTTCTGCATGTTTTTATCAGAAAGCGATGACTTAGCTCCGCTAATTGCCATACCCGCGCTTCTAGGGGATGACCCAACCCAGCCCAAAGGAATAAGTGATTTCAAATATTCTTTCTCCAAGCTACAAGCAATTGCAGCAAGATTTGCATCCTGAGGGTGACAAGAAAACACTTTCCCTTCTTGCTTAGATCTTGCTTCGTCTAGGAGTTCTTTATGAAAAAGTGCTGTGGTATACATTTGCGGCAGCTCAAAATAATCTTGAAAACCAAGTAATGCTTTTAAAGCTTGGTATTTAAAACCATGTATTTTTGTTTTATTTTCTGCATAATAACCAACAGCAATATCACCGTAAATATATTCACAGCCTTGCCAAAAAAAATAGGCTCTAGAAGACATAATTGTTCTCAGCCCCTTTTTCTCTGCTTCTTTGGTTAGCTTATCTGCTAATTGAAAAAAATAGGGTTGCAACCCATCATCCTGCCCAACAAAAATTTGCCACTCTCCTTTTGCATGAGATAAAGCCCACTCCCAATGCTCTGCCATGCTTAATGATTCTGGCGGACAAACAATCGTTATGCTTTCATGATTTAATGTTTCCAAAAATGCACGCGTACCATCTATGGAGTGGTCATCACTAATTATTAATTCATAATCGCTATAGTTTTGACTAATGATTGTTTCGATACAGGTGGGCAAATAATTATGACCATTATATGTTGGAACAATAATGGAGTATTTAGGGGCTTTTTTATTCATTTTATTTTCCTACCCATATATATTTTCTTTATTTTTCTAGCCCATTTGTTTCTTCTGCTACCTAATGGAATAACTGTTTGAACCCACCTTCTTCTCTTTAACTTATTTAACTCAACAGAAACACTGTTCCACTCTAAATTAGTCATTCTATTGTTTACTATTTTTAATTCCGTTTTGTTTTTAGTTGAAGCTTTTGCTTTTAAAACATATTGGTAAACAAAAGAGTGAGGGTCTTTTTTTATATATCTAATAATTGAACTAGGCAAATTGATGCAACTTCTAGAAAAATAGGCTACCTTCGGTTTGCACTCAGATATCTCCACGTTCAGGCGAGTCATCATTTCAGATATTGATTTATAAGTATAAAACTTGATATGCGTTCTATCTAAAATACCTGTATCAGTATAAGTAAAATCATTATTTAGAATGTCCACCTTAATATCACAAAACGATATATTAGGAAGGGAAATAATGAAGTGGCCACCATCCTTTAAAAAGCTGGAAAAATAAAAAAGAACTTTCTCGGGCTCTAATGTATGCTCAAGCACATCTAGAAAGGCAATTGAGTCAAAAAAATGCAAATACTGTGGATAATTTTCAATACGAAACTTATTCAGATCCACTTGATGAATTTTTTTATATACACCTGTATTTGATGCTATATCAACACTACCCGCATCATACTCCATTCCATATACATTACATTTCTTATGCTTAAGTAATTCACCAAAATCACCACAGGCACAACCAACATCCATTGTTGTAGAGTTCTCTGTTACATAGTCATATGCAATAACTCTAACATCATTTTTTTCAGTTAAATTAAGCTCTACTTTATATATCTCCGCTCGGTCTACAACTGAATTTATGGGTAGCCCAGTATTTTGTTGCAAGCCTCTTTCAGCCACTGTTATTTCGCCAAAGCAATAATGTTTTTTTAACTATTCTTTTTGTAATTAATCGTGTGAATTTTTTCAAATTTATTAACAACTGCCACCATACGATTAGCGCAAACTTATACCTTGATATATTAGAGCCAAAACCCAAAACCCATTCTGCAAATATTTTTTGCTCTAATGTCACCTCATCAAGTTTTCCTATAAACAGTCTTTGTTCTATCTCATGTATTTTTTTAGCCGTGTTATTTTTGTGCTCATATATCCCTAATGGCAAGTTTTTGTCACTTTTATTTAGTAGCTTAGGAGTGTCTCCAAATAAAAAATATGGCATTCCCATTTCAATACAATAATAAAGTTGTGACCCCGTTGCATTTGAAGTGGCATATTTAAATTGCGTCGTAAGCTTATAAAACTCATCGACAAAGTGAATGCTAGATGTATTACCACAAGTAACAATCGGTAAGTTGTATTTTCTATACTGCAAATGATACTTTTTATTAATGTCATGCATATGCATGCATAATACAAGTGGCTTATACTTTCCTGGTAATTCTTTCAACTCCGAAAAATACCCATCTCGATCCTTCTCAACCCATTCAACAGCAGAGCTAGAATGACTGATAAAAATCAAAGTGCCTTTTGCGGTAGCTAATGGTTCATATTTCTTCTTTTGTCTATAGCTAACCCATGGATGCCTGATTAAGTAAACCTTCCTTTTGCCCTTTATTAGTTGTATTGCCCGTTCAGGATTAAAGGTAAAATGAACATCGCTCTCGCTATCTACTTCATGTTTAGCAAGCTCTGATGTTGAGTGAATACCGTGATCACCATAAAAATACAACGGTAATATTTTAGGGTACCAAGCAATCTTTCGATATAACCTACCCACACTATAAAGTTCAGATGGCCAATACACCCATGGGCTTAGCCCTGAGTTACAGTCTTTAGTTGATACTTTTAACTCAAGCTCACTGTCTGTATACCCAATCGCTTGAATTTCATTTTCGTTACACACAAGCTATCCCTAATGACAATCCATATTATTTGTTAATTTCCTGAAACCATTCGTTCGTTGCCAACAGTTCTTCAAATGTACCTTTTCCTTTCACAGCCCCCTTTTCTAGTACAAAAATTATATCACTGTCCTTAATTGTACTAATTCTATGCGCTACGATAATAATCGTTTTACTTCCGCTCAGTTTTTTAATAGCTTCGGTCAACGCACGCTCAGTTTCCACATCTAAAGCACTAGTTGCTTCATCAAAAACTAAAATTTCTGGATTTTTATATAGCGCTCTAGCAACTCCTATTCTTTGACGTTGGCCACCTGATAGTTTAATCCCTTTATCCCCTATTTTCGTCTCTAAACCATTCGGCAAACCTGCAATAAAACTTGACAGTTGTGCGTCCTCCACACATTTAGATATCTGCCCTTCATCAATATCATGAATACCTAATGCGATGTTTTTTCTTATCGTGTCATCTATGAATGAAATAGTTTGTGGAATGTAGCTAGTTTTTTTATACCAAAAGCTTATATTCTCACTAATTTCCTGATCATCGAAAGTCACATGACCCGCCTGTGGTTGAACCAGGCCTAGAATCAAATCAATGAGTGTTGTCTTTCCTGCACCCGAACGACCAATAAATGCCACTGTTGAATTTTTAGGGATCTCAATAGAAAAATCATCAAAAACCTGCTGTTGCCCATCATATGAAAAAGCTACATTTTTAAAAGCTATTTTTCCTCTAAATTGCAACTCCTTCTCAAAACCAAGCTTCTTTAAACCGTCATCAAAATAATTCTCTCTTTTCAACTCATCATATAAAACATCAAATGATACCTTACTTGTAGTTAAGTTATTATTCAGATTGATAACCCTATTAACAGAAGGTAATATTTTAAAGAAGGCTAGTGAAAATATAATTAATGTAGGAATAATCTCTTTTAAATCAATTCCCATAATAACAGAAAAAACGACCGCCCCAATAAGGCCAGAAATGAAAGTAATCTCCAACATTAATCTTGGCATTACCTGTGCTTTACTAGCCCGCACCGCCATTTTTTGATATTTATTTGAATGTATATCAAATAAATCTATAAAATAATTCTCAACCTGTAAAACTTTAACTTCTTTTAGTGCGCCAATCCCTTCGCTAATGGTCTTATACATATTGACTGTAGCAGTAGCCTGTTCTTTTCCGACCTCATTTAGCACCCACTTAAAAAACTTAGCCATTACAAAACCTATTACACATAACAAACCACTCATAACTAACATCACCTTTATGTTTACAATAAAAAGTAATATTGCTATCGCAATAATAATAACTAGTTCCGAGGCGATAAATAATAAAGACTGTAAAAAAACCAATGCAAATGCATTCACTTGCCCCGTCGAATTATGAATCAACGATGCAATATTCCTTTCTAAAAAAAGGCTATAACCCATGTGAATATACTTACTAAACATCTTTCTAGAAAGAGAGGCACGTATCTTGTGCAGTTCTTTCATTTGAAACTTATAAAGAAAATAATGCAAAAGATTTTTAATCGCGAACGCAAAAACAACAACCAAACTAAAAACAATAATAACTTCATCGTTACTCATTGATAACAATGTTTTTATTTCTTTTAAATAGCTAGTCTCTACGCCAGAGTAGATATCAATGACTACTTTCATAAATGGAAGAACAACCGCAATACTTAACACTTCAAATAAAGCAATCAGCAATACCCCTAAGAATATGAATATAAGTCTTTTTTTATATTCATCCCCAAGAATTGTAATTAATTTGTTTATATTGATTTTCACTTAATAAATCTCAAACATATAAACGCTTCCGCATATGCTGAACCAACAGTATTCCCTCTGAATATGGACAAATTAATAGCATTTTCAATACTCCTGCTATGTGGTGGCTCACGCATTTCATCGCTATATATTTCAAGAACTTTTCGTTTAGCTTCTATGTGATTAGAAATATCCACAAAAACATTTGGTATAAAAGGGTGGGCACTCGGCGGTTGCCATTCTGTGCTGGATAACACTTCAAAAGCATAAATCTCTTTTACGCAAAACTGAGGCTGCGGACGGCATGCTGTCATTACTGCTTTATGTGTTATTTGGTGATCAATATTCAAATCACCAATATGCTGCGTGTAAATAATACCTGGCAGAATTTCTGCAACTTTTTTCTCAATAGCTTGAATAACATCCAACAATGGCACAGTATCCATTTTATTATCTGGAAAATTCAAATTGTGCATTGAATCTACGCCAAAAATTTCTGCCGCTTTTTCAGCTGAACTTAAACGTTTACTAGCTTCACTAGATCCACTATTACGAGAGCTAACACCATCAGTCATAAATAACACATGAACCTTATCACCTGCCGCTATATGCTTTGCCATTGTGCCGGCACAACCCAATGCTTCATCATCAGAGTGTGCGGCAATAACTAAAACTATGTTACTCATTGATCAGAGCCCAGCTAGTTGCCGTACCTCTTGTCACATCGACCTTTACAGATTTACCAATAATTTCCGCCTCAAACTTAGGCGCTAAACCAAAACCGGGTCTAATACGACGAATAAGGTCTTGCGTGATTATTTTACCGGCTTTTAAGTCTTTTACAAAATAAACCGAACGTCTAAATTTTACATTCGCTTCCTCAGCAGGCTTTCTATCATACCCGGCCTTACCCAAGGACAACCAAGCATCTCTCGTCTCGGAACACAATGTCATTAACTCAGAGGGTTCGATAGAAAATTGAGAGTCTGGCCCTTTATCATTTCTATTCAGAATAAAATGTTTTTCGATTACAGCTGCACCCAAAGCACTTGCTACAACTGAAGCAGTATTTGTTATTGTATGATCGGACAAGCCTATCTGCACTCCAAAATGTTTACGCATATCTGGAATAGTTAATAAATTTGATTGATCAATTGGAGCCGGATAACTACTGATACAATGCAATAAAATCAACTCTTGGCAACCTGCATCTTTTGCAGTTGCAACCATCTCTTCGATTTCTTCCAAATTAGCCATGCCAGTTGACATTATCATCGGCTTTTTTGTAGTCGCAATGTATTTAATTAAAGGCAAATCTGTTACTTCAAATGAAGCCACCTTATAGGCAGGAACGTTCATATCTTCTAATAAATCGACGGCAGTTTCATCAAATGGCGTCGAAAAACAAGTAACCCCAATTTTTCGAGCATGCTCAAACATCGCTTTATGCCAAGCAAATGGCGTTTGAGCCTCTTTATACAAGTCATACAATTTATAACCATCCCATAAACCACCTTGAATTCTAAACTCTTCTGAATCACAATCAATAGTCATCGTATCAGCTGTGTAGGTTTGCAACTTGATGGCATCTGCTCCACATCGCTTAGCCTCTGAAATCGTATCAAGCGCCTTCTGTAAAACACCGTTATGATTAGCTGATAACTCTGCAATAATATATGGGGGGTAATCTTGACCAATTTTCCGGCCATCAATAGTAATAAATGACATTGCTAATCCTTAACTCTAATTCTTACATTTGCTGTCAGTTCACCAGCATCGAGTGCAGCATCTGTAAATTCAAACAAGTAACCTGACTTTTCAATAAAAGCCTTGGGGTAATCAGGCGCATCAAGCATACGAATATAATCATAAATTTGCTCAATAGCTAGACCAGAGGGAATTTGACTTTGTTCTGGCTTGCGTCTCTTGAATTCAACCACTTCACCTATCTGAGGAGCTGGATTTGGCTCATTTTTTACAATCTCGCTAATCATATCCCAACTTAATTCCGCTGCTCTCTTATAAATCACTTCAGCTGTTCCATGCAATGAAAAGGGTATTTTAAAATACACTGGACCAGTATCTACACCCTCTTCCATTCTTAAAGCCGTGAGCAAGGTAGTCTTATGCCCTCGAATAATGAGATTTTGTAAAGGCGATCCACCTCTTCCATAAGGCACATCTGTCATATGAAAAACTACACACTCATGGCTCTCCAAAATATTTTTAGGGACAACCCATCGCCAATGTGGAAAAAAAATGTAACGCGCCTGCACTTTATTGAGCAAGTCCCTGAGTGAATCTGGGTTATCACAAAAAAACCATTCACCAGTTAAGTTCTCCGCACGATCGCTGAACAAATTTTTATTCCAGCCTCCAATTGAAGCTACTATATAGCTCATATTCATCTATATCGCTTTATCTAACTCCATACATAATACTTCTTTCTCCCTTACCATCTTTGTACCCACACACTCAAAATGATATTTCTTATGCAAGTTAACAACGTGTTTATTATCACTGAACACTTCTAATTTTAACTTTTTTAAACTTAAGATTTCAAAAGCATATTGAATTGAGGCCATTTCCAATATTCGCCCAACTCCAGGGATTATTTCAAAAGGATTTGCATAAAGTCCAAACTCAGCTTCAGATAAGCCAAATTCAATATTGATAAAGTACAAAACCCCAATCCATTTCCCACCTTGCTGAACAAAAAAGTACTGTTTCGTTCTGTTTTTTTTCAACGAATCAATAAAATTCAAATGCGATTGAACAGAAATGCTTTCTTGGTTATACATCCACTTTCTAATACTAGGTTGATTACGCATCTCAAGAACTGTTAACTTTTCATCATCAGTCAAGTCGACATAGCTAACTAAAGATATTTCACCATATTTTATAAGGCTTATTTTCATACTATCAGCTCCGAATCATCGCATTTATAACTCTAGTTGCACCTAAGCCATCACATATCTCACTCGCAATTTGACTGACTTCTTTCATCCAGTTTTGAGAGGATGCTAGCTGACCAGATAACTCTGGTAATTGAACTATTAATTTAATTGCATTTTTTTCAGCAAGAAATCCCGCAATAGTTTTCTGGTTCTCAGCAATCACGATTTGTATTGAGGGTAAGCCCAAGCAACACCTTTCCCAGGTAGTAGCACCTGCAGCACCAATCGCTAAATCAGCATTTGCCATAAGCTCTGCCATATTAGATACATTCACTTTGATTTCTACTTTGTATGGTACTGTTTGAGCTTGCTCTTGCACTCTTTGTAAGTAAGGAGCGGTTGCTCCCATAATCACTGTAACTAAAATTCCTTTTGGTAAGACGCTTTGTTTTAATGCCTGTAGCACTCGCCCGGTGTAGTTATCAGGGTCAACACCACCTAGTGAAATCAATATTTTTTTTAAATTTGGCTTTAATCGACGATTTAAACTGAACTCACGCCACTGAGAAAATTCTGGTCGTAATAAAGCATAGATTGAACCCACTAAAATTTTACAATGCACAGGCACTAAGGCTTGATATTTAACTAGAGTGCTACCATAGTTTTGATCTAACAAAAGGTCACATAGCTGCCTACGATTTCCCAGATCATCGATAACCATCAGTTTTTTATAAGTTCCTTGTAACTCAAGTTGCCAAGTATCATCAATCGCATAATGATCCACAATCAACCAGTCAGGCTTTATCTTCTCTAATATTGGTTTACATTGTTCAGCATCTTGCTGTTGCGTACTGCCTAACCATTGTTCACCGTATAACAGCTCCCTTTCAAGAGTCGAGCTATCTTTTAGGCTTTCTTTGCTATTAAGTGTTCCTGTATATTGAGCTAATTTATGTACTTTAAACCCTTGCCGTCTAATCCGATCAATCAAATCCCCCTCATGCTCACGGCAAATAAACTCAACTTCTGCATCTTGTGATTTTAATGCTTCTGCTAATGTTAAGCAGCGCATCACATGACCTGTTCCTATTTTAAGTGAAGCATCTACGCGAATAGCTAACTTCATTCTAACTCACCGGCCTTTAACAAAACTTGATACATTAATTCTGCTCTCAACCAGTCCTCTGCTGTATCTATATCTTGTACTAAATGCCTTGGTAAAAAATAAGGACTTGCACATGTAGAAAATAATGGCTCAATTGCCTTAAAAGATGACGCTTTTCCCCAATAAAACTGCCCGGCATCATGATAGGCTTCTTCTAAATCTTGAGAGCGTGTATTAAAGTGTTTTGGTTGAAACATTTCAATTCTATTTTCTTTGTTTACTTGAATCGCTCTTTGAATAGGAAAGGGGTAACTAGTGACTGTAAAGCAGTAGTCTGCTTTACTTGTTTTTAGTTGTTGATATGCTTTTTGTAACGTTTGCACTTGTACAAAAGGAGCTGTTGCATAAAGACAGCAGACCTCATTGGGCGGCATGTCATTTTGCTCAAGCCATTCTATAGCCTGCTTAATAACGGGCAATGTGCCTGCATGGTCATTCGCTAGTTCTACTGGTCGCATAAAGGGTACTTCTGCTCCATGTTTCATAGCCACATCAGCAATTTTTTGATCATCTGTTGAGACGATCACTTTATCAAAACAGCCACTTTTCAAAGCCGCCTCAATTGAATAGGCAATCATCGGCTTACCGTTAAAGCTTTTAATGTTTTTGCGAGGAATACGCTTACTGCCGCCTCTAGCAGGAATAACGCACAGTTTCATTGCAAGGCCTTTTTTAGACTTTCAATAACTTGATTTTGCTGTTCAATGGCCAATCCATGGTGCAAAGGGATGCTAATCGCTTGACTGTAATATGCTTCTGCCTCAGGGAAGTCTCCTTGCTTAAACCCCAGCGATTCATAATAAGGCTGCATATGAACGGGGATATAGTGCACATTTACACCTAGGTCATTTTGCCTTAGCTCATCAAACACTTGAGTCTGTGTTTTATTTATTTTCCCTAGTTCTAGCCGGATAGGATATAGGTGTAATGCAGAGTAGCTATCCATTGATTGGTAGGGGACTTTAATCGGTAAGCCTTTTAGTAGCTCCTGATAACGCTGTTGTCGTTGATGTCGTTTTGTAACAAAGCTATCAAGCCTTTGCATTTGGCTGACACCTAGTACCGCTTGAAGTTCTGTCATTCGATAATTAAAACCTAACTCGACCTGTTGGTAGTGCCAAGCTCCATCCGCTTGCTTAGTCATTAGCTTTGGATCGCGCGTTACACCATGACTACGAAACAGCTGCATCTTCTCAGCTAAATCCGCACTGTTTGTTGTGGCCAAGCCACCTTCTGCTGTTGTTATGATTTTTACGGGGTGAAAGCTAAACACCGTAATATCTGAATATTGGCAGCCCCCTAATGGTTTATCTAAATATTTACCACCTATGGCATGGCTAGCATCTTCTATAACTTTAAAGCCATACTCTTGACTTAGTTGATGAATGCGCTTCATGTCACATGATTGACCTGCGAAGTGCACAGGAACCACTATTTTCGGAAGCTTGTTTTTTTGTTTGGCTAACTTTAGTTTTTCCTCTAACTTTTCAGCGCATAAATTATAGGTTTGAGGGTCAATATCTACAAAATCAACTTTTGCGCCACAATATAAACCACAGTTAGCTGAGGCAACAAAAGTATTGGGGCTCGTCCATAGCCAGTCGCCTTCTGTTAACCTAAGCGCTAGACATGCAATATGTAGAGCCGAGGTGGCGCTATTAACTGCCACACTAAATTTAGCATCGCAATAGTTTGCTACTGTCTTCTCAAACAAAGGCACTTGCGGGCCTTGGGTTAAGAAATCTGACTTTAGGACATTAACCACAGCATCTATATCTGCTTGGTTAATGTCTTGTTTGCCGTAAGGGATCATATGCCTACCATTAACCAGCCTTATGTATCAATTTCCATATTTAATAATTCTTGATGGGTCAACCATTGCAAGTTACTCCCAGAGTTATACTCAAACCCTTGCTGCACAGGCACACCTACCTCTTCAAGCAAATTAGTGGTGAAATCTGATTTATGAGAAAACTGAATAGTTGGGCAAATAACATAGTGATCTTCAAACTCCAAGGTCAGGTGGCTATCATCTGAAGGGCACATTATTTCATGTAGCTTTTCTCCGGGACGAATGCCAACAATCTTTTGCGGTAACCTGGGCGCTAACGCTTTAGCTAATTCTAACATTCGCATAGATGCAATTTTGGGCACAAAAATTTCCCCCCCTTGCATTCTCTCAAAATTCTTAAGTACAAACTCTACACCTTGGCGCAAGGTAATCATAAATCGCGTCATATCTGCGTGAGTGATGGGTAACTCTGTCGCACCCTGCTCAATTAAATTTCTAAAAAAAGGTACCACTGAACCACGGGAACAAATAACGTTTCCGTAACGTACAACACTAAAACGCGTTTTCCTCCCTCCAACCATGTTGTTTGCTGCCACAAACAATTTATCTGACGCTAACTTAGTTGCGCCGTATAAATTTATTGGGTTAGCAGCCTTGTCTGTAGAAAGGGCTATGATTTTTTTAACATTGTTTTTTATCGCCGCCTTAATGACATTCTCAGCACCATAAATGTTAGTTTTAATGCACTCCATAGGATTATATTCAGCTGCCGGAACTTGCTTCATCGCAGCGGCATGTATAACGTAATCCACATCTTCCATGGCCTCTGATAAACGGGCTTGATCGCGAACGTCTCCAATAAAATAACGCATACAAGGCTCATTATATTGTTGCTGCATTTCAAACTGTTTAAGCTCGTCGCGAGAAAAAATAATTATTTTTTTCGGTCTATATCTTTCAAGCAAGACTTGCACATACCTCCTCCCAAATGAACCTGTTCCACCGGTGATGAGTATTGTTTGATTGTTAAACATCTTTTTACCTTTAATTCTTAATTACTACCAAATAAATCTCTTGTGTAGACCTTCTGTTCCACATCACTAATGTCATCTGACAAACGATTAGCCACGATAACATCGGCTAGCTGTTTAAAGCTGTCCAGATCATTCACGACTTTTGAACGAAAAAATTCCGGCTCCTTCAACACTGGCTCATAAACAATAACCTCCACACCTTTGGCTTTTATGCGCTTCATAATACCTTGAATAGCGGATGACCTGACATTATCTGAGCCGCTTTTCATGACTAAACGGTAAACACCAACGACCTTTGGGTTGCGCTTTAAAATGGCGTTGGCGATAAAGTCTTTTCGCGTAGTGTTCGCTTCGACTATAGCGTTAATTAAATTGTTGGGCACGCTTTGATAGTTAGCTTTAAGTTGCTTAGTATCTTTAGGTAAGCAATAACCACCGTAGCCGAACGATGGATTGTTGTAGTGATCACCTATACGAGGGTCTAAACCAACGCCTTCAATAATTTGCCGGCTATTTAACCCGTGTGTTTCAGCATAGCTATCAAGCTCATTAAAGTAGGCTACTCGCATGGCAAGATACGTATTTGAAAATAATTTAACGGCTTCTGCTTCGGTTAGCTTGGTATGCAATACGCTTATATTTTTTTTATGTGCAGCACGCTCCAGTAAGCTGGCAAACTGCTGGGCTTTTTCTAGTTCACCCCCTACAATAATTCGTGAGGGGTATAAGTTATCGTGTAAGGCTGAGCCTTCTCTTAAAAATTCGGGGGAGAAAAGAATATTTCGGTTATTTAAGCGTTGGCTAAGTTCTTTGGTAAACCCGACGGGGACGGTTGACTTGATAACTAACGTAGCTGATGGGTTTATGGCAAGAGCTTGTTCGGCTATATTTTCTACTGATTGGGTATCGAAGTAGTTTTCAACGGGGTCGTAGTCTGTTGGGGTTGCAATAATAATATAATCAGCCCCTTCATAGGCTGATTTTTGATTACTTGTACAACTGAGCTTGTGCGGCTTATTGTGTAAAAAACTTGTAACATCTGCATCAACGATTGGTGATTGTTTATTCCGTATTAAGCTCAGCTTTTCCTCATCTATATCGTGTAAAACAACCTCATTATGCTGAGCCAATAAGATGGCATTCGATAGGCCCACATAACCGGCCCCCACTACTGTTATTTTCATAACTTTTGGGCCTTAGCTAACAAAAAGTTTATCGTAAAACGCACTTTTCTATATGGCAAATACAGGGTCCAATAAGCCGCATAAACCACCTTCATAAAAGTTGAGGTGTTATTTTCCATGTGCACTCTTTTTTCTTCCGCAAAACGTTGCTTTATACTTGGCCAGTCTTGGCGTGAACTAATACCACCATCTCGCATCACTGATAACACTTCATTTACATATTGCCCAGTTGCCCCATATCGATAAGCTCTCATAAAGAAATTATAATCCATGCAAATCTTAAAGCTGGTGTCAAAATTTCCTGTTTTCTGAAAAAGTTCTCTTTTACACAGAACACCTTGGTGACAAACTCCTTTAAAGTTAATTCTTTTGCCAAAAACTCCTGAGTGTCTGCGAACACCCCCTTCTTTTTTTAAAAAAATCGTGTCGTAGATATATATATCCTTACTTTCTTTCATGTATGAAGTAGCCAT
>Ga0209345_10004216_pt1 | contig 14073 bp, 15 predicted proteins | sample Cruoilmetagenom7_FD_187294 | JGI IMG/M metagenome (GOLD analysis project Ga0209345, IMG submission 187294) | Oil polluted marine microbial communities from Coal Oil Point, Santa Barbara, California, USA - Sample 7 (SPAdes) (version 2) | ecosystem: Environmental > Aquatic > Marine > Oil seeps ... | reverse complement strand
TTGCGTGTTGCGTGGCGATGTCGATGCCGCAGGTCCATATTGTCGCGTTCTGCGTTGATCTTGGGTACGGCCCGGCGGTGGGCGCAAATATGCTGGCGGTGATGTTGCTGGGAGGCGTGGTGTCGCGCATTATTTCCGGCCTTGTTGCCGATAAGCTCGGCGGCGTGCCGACCTTGTTGATCGGCTCTGTGTTGCAAATGATCGCCTTGGCGCTTTACCTTCCCTTTGACGGGTTGGTGCCGCTGTATGTCGTCAGCCTGATTTTTGGCCTCAGCCAAGGCGGGATCGTTCCGGCCTATGCGATGATTGTGCGTGAATACATGCCCGCGCGCGAGGCCGGAGCCCGCGTCGGCTTGGTCATGATGGCGACAATCCTGGGCATGGCGCTGGGCGGCTGGATGTCGGGTTGGATTTATGACGTGACGGGTTCCTATGAACTGGCATTCCTGAACGGCATTATCTGGAATGCTGCGAATATCGCGATCATGCTGGTCTTGGTTCTCAGCGGTCGCGCCAATCGCGGCGCGGGCAAGATGTCGGCCGTGTAACAGGGGCTTGCAGCGTGTCGGCGCGATGACCTAACATCACGGCACGCAACAGGATGAACCCATGCCGCATGATCACGCCGACCACGACAATCATCTTGACCCGATGGAGGCTCGCGTTCGCGCGCTGGAGACAATTCTGACCACCAAAGGGCTGGTTGATCCGGCGGCGGTTGACGAGATTATCGACACCTATGCCCACAAGGTCGGGCCGCAAAACGGGGCGCAGGTTGTGGCGCGGGCGTGGACCGACCCCGAGTTCGCCGACTGGCTGCGCCGTGATGCGACAGCGGCGATTGCTTCCATGGGGTTCACCGGGCGGCAGGGCGAACACATGCAGGCCGTGTTCAATACGCCTGAACAGCATAACGTCGTCGTTTGCACGCTGTGTTCTTGTTATCCGTGGACGGTCTTGGGCCTGCCGCCGGTATGGTACAAATCACCGGCGTACCGGTCGCGGGTGGTGATCGAGCCACGCGCGGTGCTGGCCGAATTCGGGCTGGTTCTGCCGCAAAGTACCGGCATTCGCGTCTGGGATTCGACGGCGGAATTGCGCTATCTGATCGTACCGATGCGGCCCGCTGGGTCCGACGGGTTAGACGCGGATGCCCTCGCGGAACTCGTGACGCGCGAAAGCATGATTGGCACTGGCCAAGCAAAGGCAATCGCATGAATGGGCCGCACGATCTTGGGGGACGCATGGGGTTTGGTGTGATTGCGCCGGAACCGAATGAGCCGTGGTTTCATGCCGCGTGGGAAGGTCGGGCGCTGGGCGTGGTTCTGGCCTGCGGGCCGCTGGGCCGCTGGACCCTCGATGAAAGTCGTCATGCTCGCGAAACCCTGCACCCTGCACTTTATTACGGCACCAGCTACTATGAGATATGGACCCGCGCGTTAGAGGCCTTGTTGCTGCGACACGGTCTGGTGACAGAGCGCGAACTGGCGTCCGGCGAGGCGGAACCCGCCGACCCTGACCCGCGCCGGTTGGCGGCGGCCAATGTCGCGGGTGTCTTGGCTCGAGGCGGCCCGACCGACCGCGCGATTGATGCACCGGCCAAATTCGCGCCGGGGGATCGGGTGCGGGCGAAACAGATGCACCCGAAAACACACACCCGCATGCCACGCTATTTGACCGGGCACTATGGCGTGATCGAGGTTGATCGCGGCGGCTATGTGCTACCCGATACAAATGCGCATGGCTTGGGCGAACATCCACAACGTCTGTACACAGTGGTCTTTGATGGGGCCGACGTGTGGGGCGAAGGGGCCGAACCCGGTCTGACAATCAGCGCGGATCTGTGGGAGGGGTATCTTGAGCACATTTGATATCACGCACGAGGCGCCATTCCTTGCGCCGTGGCACGCGCAGGTCTTTGGCCTGACCGTGGCTTTGCATGAACAAGGCCAGTTTGATTGGCCGACATGGGCGCAGGCTTTGGGTGCGCAATTGCGCGGGAACGCTGACTATTGGTCGGCGTGGCTTGCGGCGCTCGAGGGGGTTTTGGCGGAACGCGGTATTGCGCTTCCTGCGGAAGTCGCCGAACTGGCCGTTCAATGGCAAGACGCCGCGCATGCGACGCCGCACGGGCACCCCATCGTGCTGGAAAACGCCGCTCGGTTGTCGCCTGAGTGAACCCTTGAGCACGAGATAATAGGGCCAAAAGCAGCCAGCGCTTTTATGTACACGGGTGTCTAGTTTGCCGCGTTGACCTGTGATAGCGATGACGTATGGAGAACTCGGAACCCCAAAATTCACCACGTATCGCCCTTGCCACACTGGGCGTCGTCTTCGCGTCAATTTGCTTTGGCTTTGTGCCGGTTTTTGCGCGGTCATTAACAGATGCCGGCATCGCACCGCATGCTGTGGCGTTCTATCGCTATCTGCTGGCGGCGCTGGTGTTTCTACCGTTTGTCTGGCGCGCGCGCGACCAGTACAAAACCCTTCTTTGGGGGCTGTTTGTTGGCATTGTCATGGGTCTTGGCTGGGTCGGATACGTCCGCGCGATCGAGGTTGTTCCGGTCTCGACGGCTGGCGTTTTGTACATGACCTATCCGGCATTCACACTGGTTATCTCATGGCTGCTGTTCAAGGACCGGCCGACGCGGCGGGGCATCATTGCGGCGGGCATGGTTGTGGCCGCCGCCGCGATTGTGTCGCGGCCCGGTGCGATTGCGCCCGAGCATGTGCCGGCGTTGCTGCTATCGCTGGCTGCGCCAATCGGGTTCGGGTTTGGAATAACATTCCTTGTACATCGCATGACACGAGTTCCAGCGCTTGCGCGAATTGGCTCAATCTCGGCCGGTTCAATTCTGGGACTATTGCCACTGGTTCTGGCGACAGACCCGGTGGCGTTGTTCCCAGCCACGGAGTCAGGTTGGTTGATGGTGGTTGGCATCGGACTGGGCACGGCCTTGTTCCCACAACTCCTCTTTACGGTATGTTCGCCGCTAATAGGCACCGCCCGCACAGCGATGGCGGGCAGCATCGAGCTGCCGGTCATGTTTGCTGTCGGCTGGATGTTTTTCGGCGAGGTTCTGCAGGGAGAGCAAGCCATAGCGCTCGGTCTGATCCTAATTGCAATCCTGATCACGCCGGGGCGGCGTGCCCGCAGTATTGCGGCGGCCAGTGAGTAAGGTTCTAGGGTGCCAAGCGCGGCCTGAGCGGCGCTCGGCTGCGGATATTTCCGGCTTCTGCGGCTTTGGTGGCCAAGGCAATGAAGGCGTCGCGCTCTGCCTGTGACAGCCCGGCAAGGATGTCAGCTTGCAGGCGCTCGACCTGAGGGATGATCGACATTAGCAATGCGCGTCCGTCCTCGGTCAGCGATACCTGCCGCGAGCGGCGGTCGCGGGCGTTCACAGTGCGGGTTACCAGCCCTTTGGCCTCGAGCCGGTCAACCACCCCGCCGATGGTAACGCGGTCATAGGCGATCAACCCGGCCAAGGTCGCTTGGTCGATGCCAGGATTGTCGCGCAGGCTGGCCAGCGCGGCGAATTGCACCGGCGTCATATCATGGCCGACAGCCGCCATCTCCTCCTGAAAGATCGACGTGGATATCTGGTTCAAACGCCGGATCAAATAGCCGGGCATGGCGTGGAATGCTGTCATAAGGGCAGAATACAGATGTTCCGGTGATTGACAAGTATGCTTACGATTAGCATGCTACGTTATGAACCCCGAGGGAGGCGAATCAAATGACGCAATTGGGAACGCTGGACGAGTTGCCGCAGGATTACCGGGACGCGATGACCGAGGCTGGTGTCGCGCCGCTGTGGCCGATGATGCGCAATGTCTTGCCACATGACAAACCGAAGCCCACAACCAAGCCCGGATACTGGGCCTATGATGCTGCTGTGCGCCCCTTGCTGCTGCGGGCCGGTGAACTGACGCCAGTGGAAAAGGCCGAGCGGCGTGTGTTGGTGTTGTCCGACCCCGGCCGTGGCCCCGGTGCGATGCAGGCGACGGCCAGCCTGTACCTTGGCATGCAATTGTTGCTGCCCGGTGAAACCGCGCCCGCGCATGTGCATACGCCTTCTGCCGTTCGGATCATTGTCGAGGGGGAGGGCGGCTATACCGTCGTTGATGGCGAGAAATTGCCAATGAATGAGGGCGATCTGGTGATGACGCCCGGTGGTGATTGGCACGAGCATGGCCATGAAGGGGCCGATCCTGTGGTTTGGCTGGATGTTCTGGATCTGCCGCTGTTCTACTATCTTGAGGGGTCCTATGCCGTCGAAGGCCCATTGCAAGCGCAGCGCAACCGCCCCGATGCCGCGATGGTCGAGTACAGATCCGCTGGTCTGGTGCCCAGCCGCAGCCGCCATCAGGCACGGCGCTATCCCATGGCTCGGTTCCCGTGGGTTCGCACCGAAGAGGCCCTGCGCCAGATCGCGCAATATGGTGACGGCGGTTTGGCCGAGGTCGACTATATCAACCCCGAAACCGGCGAGGATGTGCTGCCTGCAATGGGCTTTACGGCGATGATGCTGGACGCGGGCGGTTCTGACCTGCCACCCCTCAGATCGTGTTCGTCGGCGTTTCACGTTGTAAAGGGCCGCGGCCGCAGCACTATCGACGGCAAGGTGATTGAGTGGGGCCCTAAAGATACCTTCACCGCCCCGCCATTTGCTACAATCGACCACCACGCGAACGAGGAGAGCTTTCTTGTTCGTGCCCATGATCGCCCGCTACAAGACAAGCTGGGTTACTACGAGGAACGCGCACGATGACCACCTATTTGTTCGAGACACCTGAATTTCCGGCGATTTCCGTCAAAGGCGAGGGCGCTGGTTATCCAGTGGTTCGCATTTTTTGCGTGGGTCGCAACTATGCTGCGCATGCTGCTGAAATGGGCGTGGAGGTCGATCGTGAGGCTCCATTCTATTTCACCAAAAACCCGATGCACACGATCCAGTCGGGCACGACCGAGGCTTATCCGCCCAGCACCGACAACTTTCACTATGAAATGGAGTTGGCTCTGGTTATCGGCAAGCCCGTGTTTCGCGCCACTGCCGCCGAGGCCGAAGCGGCGATTTACGGCTATGGCTGTGCGCTGGACATGACGCGCCGTGATCTGCAACTGGTCGCTCGCAGCAAGCAGCGCCCGTGGGACCTGGGTAAGGATGTCGAAGGGTCGGCAGTCTTTGCCGAAATCACCAAGGCGGCGGAATTCGGCGCGGTTGGTCCGCAGCGCATTCATCTTGAGGTCAACGGCGACGCAAAGCAGGACGCGCATTTGTCGGATCTCATTCACAACTGCATAGAAGTTGTGGTGGATCTGTCGAAATTTTACCATCTTGCGCCCGGTGATGTGATCATGACTGGCACGCCCGCCGGCGTTGGTCCGGTTGTGGCGGGTGATATTATCACCGGCGGGATCGATGGCCTTGCGCCGATCAGCCTGACTGTTGGCGCCGCCGAGGCATAAAATCCCAGGAATGCGAGCGGCGCTCTGCGCCCTCGCATGTCTTTTTGAAAGGACCCTATATGATCCGTTTTCACGGGTATTTTCGGAGCTCATCAAGTTACCGCTGCCGGATAGCATTCAACCTAAAGGGGTTGGAGTATGACTTTGTTTCGGTCCACTTGGTCAAAGATGGCGGCCAACAACGGACCGATGCTTACCGCAGTTTGAACCCTCAGGCGCTGGTGCCAACGCTTGAGGTCGATGATCTGGTGTTGACGCAATCGCCCGCGATTCTGGAATGGTTGGAGGAAACCTATCCGCAACCCGCTTTGCTACCGGTTGATCCAGCTGAACGGGCCGCTGTACGCGCCTTTTGTGCGGTGATCGCCTGCGAAATCCATCCGCTGCAAAACCTGCGTACGTTGCAATATCTTGGCGCGGAGTTCGGGCAGGATCAGGCGGGCAAAGAGGCGTGGTGTCAGCGGTGGATCGGCGATGGGCTGGCGGCCTGCGAGGCATTGTTGGCCAAGCGTCCGGCGACACGGTTTGCTTTTGGCGATCAGCCGGGCATGGCCGAAGTCTACCTGATGCCGCAGATGTTCTCGGCCAAACGGTTCAGGGTCGATACCTCTGCGATGCCGCGCCTTAATGCGATTGTCGCGGCTTGCGAGGTCTTGCCGGAGTTTGACGCGGCGCTGCCCGCCAAACAACCGGACGCAGAATAAGCAATGGTTCTGCGGCTTGGCAGCTCGCGCCTTTGTCTGGCGCCTGTCGTCACTGCACACCGGCCGTTCACCCTGTGGCTGATGATTTTGCCGCAGCAGAAAACCTTGCGTTCACGCGGCGATGCGTGAATGGTTGACCGAACGGTCGCAAAATAAGTGTTGGCAATATAGTGCGGCATATGGCAACGTTTGCAAGATAATGCTTGATCTGAGTCTTTTGGGAGGAAAACAAATGACCATTCGCAACAAAATCGTAGGGATGATGGGTACTGCTGCATCCATCGCAGTAATCGCGGGTTCCGCGAGCGCACAAGAGTATACCCTTCGTTTGCACCAGTTTTTGCCAGCACAGGCCAACGTGCCGCGTCTGGTGTTGGATGTCTGGGCTGACAATGTCGAGCGTGACTCGGGCGGTCGGATCGAGATCGAGCGCTACGCCTCGATGGCGCTGGGCGGCACGCCTCCAGAGCTGATGGACCAGATGCTCGACGGGATTGCCGACATTGTCTGGACAGTGAACGGCTACACGCCGGGCCGCTACCCGCAGGTAGAAGTATTCGAGCTGCCGTTCATGGTTGCTAATGCCCGCGCTGCATCGAGCGCTTTGTGGCAGATGTACGAAGAGCACATGCAAGAAGACTTTGCTGGCGCTCATATGCTTGGCGCATGGGTCCACGGCCCCGGCATGTTCCACACCAGCGAGCCGGTCGCGGTTCCGTCCGATCTGCAGGGCATGAAAATCCGCGGCGGTTCGCGCATGGTCAATGAACTGCTGACCCTTGTTGGCGCAGAGCCGGTTGGCCTGCCAGTTTCTGGTATCCCAGAGGCACTGTCACGCGGCGTGATCGACGGCACGACCATTCCTTGGGAAGTAACCGGCGCATTGCGCGTTCAGGAATTGGTATCGAACCACACCGAAATCGAAGGTCCGGGGCTGTACACCCTAACGTTCACGTTCGCGATGAACCAGGACGTCTATGATGGCCTGCCTGCCGACTTGCAGGAAGTGATCGACAGCAACTCCGGGTTGGAGTTCTCGATTTTTGCTGGCGGCACGCAAGCCGATGCTGATGGCCCGGCCCGTGCCGTTGCCGTCGAACTTGGCAACAACATCGTGACCGTATCCGAAGAGGACGCAGCCGCTTGGTCGGAAGTGGTTCAGCCGGTGTATGCCACATGGGCCGCTGACATGGAGGAGCGCGGACTTGATGGTCAGGCGCTGATCGACGAGGCTCGCGCACTGATGGCGGAATACGAGGCCGCAAACTAAGTGGTTTACGACCGCTAAAAATGTGCAAGATGGGGTGCGATCAATGATCGCGCCCCAAATTTGTAAGTAACTAGAAACCAAATATTCGGGAGGGAATATGTTAAATCGTTCACGCTTAATGGGCTTCGCGGCTGCCACAGCATTGACTGCAATGGCAACATCGGTAGCTTTCGCGCAGGAGGTTACGCTACGGCTGCACCAGTTCTTGCCGCCACAAGCCAACGTTCCGGCTCTTATCCTCGATACATGGGCTGACCGTATCGAAGAGGAATCCGGTGGACGGATTGAAATCCAGCGTTTTCCAGCGATGGCGCTCGGTGGCACCCCGCCCGAGTTGATGGACCAAGTCATGGACGGCATCGCAGATATCGTCTGGACCGTGAACGGCTTTACGCCTGGTCGTTTTCCGCGCACTGAAGTCTTCGAGCTGCCGTTCTTCCAGAACGACGCCCGCGCTGCCTCATATGCGTATTGGAACATGTACGAATCAGAGATGGCGGAAACCGACTATGCCGGCGTTCATCTGCTGGCTGCCTGGGTTCACGGCCCCGGTATGTTCCATACCAGCGAACCCGTCGCCTCGCTTGATGACCTTCAGGGTATGAAAATCCGTGGCGGTTCGCGCATGATCAACGACCTGCTGACGCTCCTTGGTGCCGAGCCGGTCGGAATGCCTGTCACGATGATTCCCGAGGGGCTTTCGCGCGGCGTGATCGACGGCACAACGATCCCGTGGGAAGTGACCACATCGTTGCGCGTGCCCGAGTTGGTCGGCAACCACACCGAGTTTGAGGGATCCGCACTTTACGTTCTGACCTTCACTCTGGCGATGAACCAAGAGGTTTATGAGGGTATGCCAGATGATTTGCGTGCGATTATCGACCGCAACTCGGGCTTGGATCTGTCGGTATTTGCGGGTGGTACCCAGCAAGATGCTGATGGCCCCGCGCGTCAAGTGGCCGTGGATCGTGGCAACAATATTGTCACCGTACCGGCGTCTGAAACGCAAGCATGGATCGACGCCTCGCTGCCGATCTACGCATCTTGGGTGGCCGACATGGAAAGCCGTGGCATCGACGGTCAGGCGCTGATCGATCAAGCGCGCGCTTTGATGGCTGAATACGAAGCCGCGAATTAACCGTAGTACAATGAACCAGGTCCTGCAGCGCTCACGCGTTGCAGGACACTGCCCAATGCCAGAGAAGTGACTATGTTCAAGACTATTCATCGGGGTTTCCACGGGCTCGCGTGGCTTATGGCACTAATCGGCGGGGCTATCCTAACCTGCCTTGTATTGATGATCTGTGTCTCGATTATCGGGCGCACCGCGACCTCGATCCTGCATTCCGAATGGATGCAAGCCACGATGCCCGACTTTGCGACGTGGATGATCGAAACCGGAATTGGCCCGGTCTATGGCGACTATGAACTTGTCGCTGCGGGCATGGCATTTTGTGTTTTTGCCTTTTTGGGCTGGTGTCAGATCACTGGAGGACACGCGACTGTTGATGTCTTCACGTCAGGTTTGAGCGACCGCAGCCGCCGCATTTTGCAAATGATTATCGAGATCGCATTCGCCGCCGCGTTGGTGTTGATCGCGATCCAGCTGAACGAGGGCATGTCGACCCAGATGCGCCGCCGCTCAACGACCTTCTTGCTGCAATACCCGGTTTGGTGGAACTACGCAGCAGCCCTGACACCTGCGGTGATCGCAGCTTTCATCGGCGTCTATATGGCTCTCGTGCGCATCGCTGAGGCCTTTACCAACCGAATGCTTGTGACTTCGACAGGAGCAGACCATTGACTAATCTTGAAATCGGAATCGTTTCTTTTCCGGCGCTTCTGCTGCTGATCTTTATGCGCGTACCAATCGGTCTGGCCATGTTTATCGTCGGATATTTTGGCTATTGGGTTGTGACCGGCGACACGCGAATGCCAATGGCACGCCTTAAAAGTGCTGCCTATTCAACCTTTGCCAGTGAATCACTCGCTGTTGTGCCGATGTTCCTGCTAATGGGCTATTTCGCGACCATCGGCGGCATGAGCAAGGCGCTGTTCAAAGCGGCGGAATCCTTTGTTGGTCACCGAAAAGGTGGCGTCGGTATTGCCGCCATTGCCTCGTGCGCCGGATTTGGTGCGATCTGCGGATCGTCACTCGCAACGGCTGCGACGATGGGGCGCGTCGCATTGCCCGAAATGAAACGTTTTGGCTATCACGGGGGAATTTCAACCGCGGCACTTGCGGCCGGCGGAACCTTGGGCATCCTGATCCCGCCGTCGGTGGTCCTGGTGATCTACGCGATTCTCGCTGAGCAAAACATTGCCAAGCTGTTCCTTGCAGCCTTTGCGCCCGGCATTCTGGCAGCCGCTGGTTATATGATCGCGTTGTCGATTTATGTGCGCCTGTACCCAGATCGCGCTGGCGTTGGCGAGCGTGTGCCTTGGGGCGAGCGGATGCGCCTGCTGGTCGCAATCTGGCCTGTGCTGACAGTATTTATTGCCGTTGTCGGCGGTATTTATGGCGGGGTATTTACACCGACCGAGGGCGCAGCCGTGGGTGCGCTTGGCACAGGTCTTATCGCCTTGGCGAACGGTGGTTTGAACCTCCGGACAATGCTGGAGTCGTTTACCTCGACGGGTCGATCAACGGCGATGATCTTTTTCATCGTGTTTGGCGCGGCCTTCTACAACAGCTTTCTGGCGCTGACCCAAGTACCGCAGGCTTTGTCGGAATGGGTGGTCAGTTTGGGCTGGTCGCCAATCGCGGTGCTGGTTTTGATTCTGGTTATCTATCTGTTGCTAGGCTGTGTGATGGACAGCCTGTCGATGATCCTTCTTACGATTCCGATCTTCTTTCCGATGATCATGGCGCTCGACTTTGGCATGTCTTCCGAGCATGTGGCCATCTGGTTCGGGATCTTGGTTCTGATCGTCGTTGAGACAGGTTTGATAACACCGCCAGTCGGGATGAATCTGTTTATTATCAACGCGATGGATCGAGCGACGCCAATCGTCGAGACTTATAAGGCGGTGATGTTCTTTGTCTTCTCCGACCTTGTACGGGTTGCGATTCTGGTCGCATTTCCGGCCATCACGCTATTCTTGATACCGTGATGGCCACCTGAACCCATTGCACTTAAAGGGGGCCAATGGCCCCCTTTTTCTTGTTCGAGAAGCTTGACAGGAAATTAGTTATACTTACTAATTAGTACAAGAAGCAACAGTAGGGGGAAGCCATGAAAATCGATGGTCAGATAGCACTCGTAACCGGTGGTGGCAGCGGATTGGGCGAGGCCACCGCTCGCCTTTTGGCAAGCCGTGGTGCGCGGGTTGCAGTGCTCGATTTCGACGCGGCAAAGGCTGATGCAGTTGCTGCCGACATCGGTGGGCTGGGTGTTCGCGCCGACGTGGCTAACGCTGATGAGGTTGAGGCCGCATTTGCCAAGGTCGCGCAGGAAATGGGCGGTATGCCCCGCGTTGCCGTGAACTGCGCCGGCATCGGTATCGCCGCCAGGATCGTCGGGCGCGAAGGCAAATTGTCGATTGATATGTTCGAGCGCGTGGTCCGGGTGAACCTGATCGGCAGCTATATTGTGATGTCGCATGCGGTCAAAGGCATGCAAGCGCAAGACGCGCTTGAGGATGGCGAGCGCGGCGTTGTGGTCAATACGGCTTCGGCGGCTTTCCAGGATGGCCAGGTCGGTCAGGCTGCGTATTCGGCGTCCAAGGGCGGCATCGCGTCGATGTGTTTGCCCGCTGCGCGCGAGCTTGCGCAAACCGGCATTCGTGTGATGGCCGTGGCTCCGGGGCTGTTCAACACGCCAATGATGGAAAGCCTTCCTTCCGAGGTCACGGCAAAGATCACGGCGAATATCCCGTTCCCCGCACGATTGGGCCATCCCGCCGAATTCGGGCTTATGGTCGCGCAAATCGTCGAAAACCCATATCTTAACGGCACAACGATCCGCTTGGACGGCTCTACACGTTTGCCGCCTCGGTAAGCCGTATGGACAAGCCCGACGCCAGCCTGCGCAGTTTTCTGGGCTACGACTTGAAGCGCGCGTTTGCGGTCATTCAGAGTGACGTGAACGCGGTTCTTCAACCGTTCGGTCTGCGCATGGTGACGTTTTCGGTGCTGGTCATTATCTGCGACAACCCACGGCTGCGGCAGACCCAGCTGGCGGAGATCCTGCTGATTGAGCGCCCCAATCTGGTGGCGATCCTTGACGAATTGGAGCATGCGGGCGCGGTTGTGCGCGTTCGCGCGCCCGACGACCGCCGCGCCCACGAACTCAGCGCAACTTTGCAAGGCCAGCAGACTTGCGACCGCGCCCTCGAGGCAGTTCGTGATCACGATGCGCGAATGACAAATGGCTTAGACAAAAACCAACGCGAGGCGCTGCACACAGCGTTGCGTGTTGTCCAATCAAACGGGAGGTCCGTCGATGACCGAAGGAAAATACCGCGCTCATAAGGCTATCCGCAACGACCGGGCTGATGGGTCAGTTCTACTGACCAGCGGTTGGGATATGGAGCCGGTTGCGCGTTGCAGCACGGACTGGTTGGTAGACTGGGCGCAACGAACTCCGGACAATGTGTTCATCGCCGAACGTTCCGGCGCAGGGTGGCGCGCAGTGACCTATGCGCAGGCGCTGGATATGGTGCGGGCGATTGCCTCGAACCTCGCAGATCGGGGGATGAACGCGGACACGCCGATTCTGATAATCAGTGGCAACAGTGTCGATCATGCTTTGCTGACCTTGGCCGCACAATACATCGGTGTGCCCTCGGTTCCTGTGGCCGAACAATACGCGCTCATCGAAGGTGCGCACCCGGTGTTGGAACGTGTCACCGGGATGATCCAGCCCAAGATGATCTTTGCCGATGACGGCGCGCGTTACGGCTCAGCTCTGGCGCTTTCGTGCTTTGATGGCATCGAGAAAGTCGCCAGCGCCAATGCCGGTGACTTCGTCGCTTTCGAGACGTTGCTGCAGACCAAAGGTGACGTATCGGCCCTGAATGACGCGGTTACTCCCGAAACCATCGCCAAATATTTGCTGACGTCCGGCTCAACCTCGCATCCGAAAGGGGTTCTGACCACGCAAGCAATGATGACCACGAACCAGGCGCAGCTCAAAACCGTCTTGCCATTTCTGAGCGCCCAACCGCCTGTAGTGCTTGATTGGCTGCCGTGGAACCATGTGTTTGGTGGCTCGCATGATTTCAATCTTGTGCTGTCGAACGGCGGCTCGTTGTATATCGACAACGGCAAACCGGTTCCAGCCTTTGCGCATCATACCATCGAGAACCTGCGCATGGTTTCGCCGACGATTGCATTCAATGTGCCGGTTGGGTTTGCCACGCTGCGCGACGCCATGAAAGAGGACAAGGCGCTGCGGCAGCAGTACTTCCAGAACCTTGACATGTTGTTCTACGCGGGCGCGTCATTGCCGCAAGATGTCTGGGCCGATCTGGAGGTGATGGCCCGTGAGGTGCGCGGCGACATGCCGCTGTTCAACTCCAGTTGGGGTCTGACCGAAACCGCACCGGCGGCACTGATCCAACACGAGTTTACCCATCAGTCGGGGATCATCGGTGTCCCAATGCCCGAAGTCACGATCAAGCTGGTGCCGCTTGACGAAGAAAACCGCTACGACGTGCGTGTCAAAGGCCAGACGGTTACGCCGGGGTATTTGCATGACGACGAGAAAACCGCCGAAGCATTTGACGAGGAAGGCTATTTCATCACCGGCGATGCGATGCAGTTGGTGGACCCTGACGATGTGAACAAGGGTATGAAATTCGATGGCCGCATTGCCGAGGAGTTCAAACTGAGCACCGGAACATGGGTTCGCGCGGGCGGGCTGCGCATGGAGATATTGGGCAAGCTCAAAGGGTTGGCCGCAGATGTGGTGATTACTGGCGCTGATCGGCGTGAAGCGGGCGTCCTCATTGTGCCTGCGCCCGGATTGCTGGACGGTGCACGGGATGTGGATGGTGCTTTGGTGGTGCAGCAGGCGGCGGAAATTGCGGCACGCTTGAAACCCGCCGCCGATGAAGGTTCGTCCACGGCAATTCGCCGCGCAATGGTACTGGCCGCTCCGCCATCAATGGCCGACGGTGAGGTGACGGCCAAAGGCAATCTGAACTTTGGCAAACTGATTATGCAGCGCAAGGCGCTGGTTGACCGCCTTTATGACGACGCCGATGAGGGGACGATTATTCCCTGATCTGTCAATTTGAAGTTGATAGTGTCGGGCAAGGCAACCTCGTCACCGATACCGCATTCCGTTCGAATTTCGGCGCTGACCAGATCATTCAGCGCCTCACGGAATGCGCCTCGGTGGCGGGTGACCCATTGCTCATGGCCGCCGTAAGAACAACCCGATCGACGGTTACGGCACCAGAGTCGTTTTTCATGAGTTGTGCAATCGGATCGACCTAATGGGGTTTTTCTCGCGCTAACCTTGTATTGCGAGTGTGAGAAAACCCCGGAGGGAATCGGGCGGAATGCGCGAAATTCCCATAATTAGGGGAACTTTGACGTGATGAAGGTTCTCTTTTTGCGCGACTGGGGCTAATCACTCTTAAGTGTCGCAAGGGAAAATCAATGATCGCAGAATACGCTC
>Ga0209345_10004215_pt1 | contig 14073 bp, 10 predicted proteins | sample Cruoilmetagenom7_FD_187294 | JGI IMG/M metagenome (GOLD analysis project Ga0209345, IMG submission 187294) | Oil polluted marine microbial communities from Coal Oil Point, Santa Barbara, California, USA - Sample 7 (SPAdes) (version 2) | ecosystem: Environmental > Aquatic > Marine > Oil seeps ... | reverse complement strand
TAGCGTCAACGGCTTCCTGTGCGCTTTCCACCGTAAGATCCGCTACCGCCACCCGGGCGCCTTCACGCCCATAGTGTTCGGCAATTGCGCGGCCAATACCGCGCCCGGCTCCGGTAATCAGGGCTACTCGGTTTTTCAGTCGCATTGTTGTTATCTCCTCAGTCGTAGGCAATGCCGGGCAGCCAGGTCGCGATCTCGGGCACCAGGAATACAATCGACAGTGCTACCAGCTGAATAATGATGAAGGGTATGACCCCTTTGTAGATGTCGATCACCGTGATTTCCGGCGGTGCCACACCCTTGATGTAGAACAGTGCAAAGCCTACCGGTGGCGTCAGGAATGATGTCTGAAGACACATGGCAAAGAGGATAGTGAACCACACCAGATCAAATCCCAGTTGCTGAACCACAGGCGCCACCAGCGGAAGGATAATCAAGGTGATCTCTACCCAATCCAGAAAGAAGCCAAGCAGGAAAACCGCGAACAGAATGGTCAGTACCACTCCATAGGGTCCGAATGGCAGCCCCAGCAAAGCGTCTTCGATTACGCTGTCGCCACCAAGCCCCCGCAATACAACAGAAAACGCCGTTGCACCCAGGAAAATTGCAAAGATAAAAGCGGAGGTACGGGTGGTCTGCTGCATCGAGGAGCTGAGCACTTCAAGGCTCAGGCGTCTTGACATAAGAGCCAGCAAAATAGCCCCCATGGCCCCGACACCAGAAGCCTCCGTGGGTGTAGCTATACCGGCAAAAATAGAACCCAGCACACCGAGAATCAATGCAGCCGTGGGCAAAACTGCCTTGGCCACTTCCCAGACAATGCTCCAGGACACTTTCTCGGTACCCTCTGCCACCGGCGCGATGTGCGGCTGCAGCATGGGACGGATAATGGCATAGGCAACGTACATGGCACCAAGCATCAGGCCAGGCAGGAAAGCTCCCATGAACAGATCACCTACCGACGCTTCCGGAACTGCCAGCCGGTCTGCCATGAGTACCAGCATGATGGAAGGAGGAATAAGGATCCCGAGAGTGCCGGTGGCACAGGCAGTACCCACCGCAAACCCCTTGTCGTATTTATTCTCCATCATCACGGGCAAAGAGAGCATGCCCAGCAGCACTACGGAAGCACCAATGATGCCAGTGGTGGCAGCCAGCAGTACTCCAATGATAATCACCGTTACCGCATACCCGCCACGAACTGCCCCAAACAGCTTTACCATACTGTTCATCAGTCGCTCGGCAACACCGGACTGGTCAAGCATAATACCCATGAAGATAAACATGGGCAGAGCCACAAGGGTTTCGCTGTTGACGATATTCCATACCCGCTCGGGCACGAGCCCCATGGACGAGGAATAATCAAACCATAGATTGGCTCCGAAATTTTCAACCGCGACTACACCTACCAGCGTCCAGACAACAGCGGTGCCACCCAGCACCCAGGCAACCGGAAAACCGGTCATCAATAGCGCCCCGAACGTCAGGAACATACCGATTACAAACAGGGTTTCAAGCTCCATCAGGACGCTTCCTCTTTCTTGTCATTTCCGGTCTGGACAGGGATTGGCGTCGGAAAGCCGAAAAGCAGTGCAGTGACTTTCAGCAGGCGGGACAGCGCAGCCAGAATCAGAAGAATAAAACACAGTGCCAGCACGCCCTTGAGAATCCAGCGGTGTGGAAGCCCGGCAGGTGCCTGACTGGTTTCGCCCTGCTGCCAGGAGCTATAGGCATAGGGGACCATTTCGTATACCGCCAGTCCAAGAAAGGGCAGCAACAGGAATACCAGGCCAAACAACTCAATCCAGCTCTGGCTTTTCAGCGACAGGCGCTCGTGGATTACATCCACTCTCACGTGATCATCGACCACCAGTGTATAAGCCAGCCCCAGCAGCCAGCCGATGCCAGCCAGATGCCACTGAACTTCTTCCAATGTCACCGAACCATGGCCAAAAGCATAGCGGCCAACGACCGCCCAGATAATCACTCCGGTCAGAACTACCCAGAGCCAGGAGGCACCCTTGCCGATTGCAGAAATCGCCCGGTCCATCAACTGACTGATCCGGGTTGTTGGTAACTCCGTGTGATGATGTAGAAATTCGTCGGTGTCGGACACCGATGCCCGCAGGTTCTGCGGTGAGCCTTTACCAGACACCGTCATACAACAGTTCCTCGCTCAGAAAGCCCGTTATGAAACAAGGATGGCCCCGAAGGGCCATCCTGACTTGGTCAGAGAGCACCGGAATTCCTTCCGGTGTCTCAGGGTCAGCCCGGGGCCTTACAGGTCCGCAGGAACATAGGCACGCGTGTCCCATACCTTGTAGGTCTTCATGAACTCATTCTGGCTTTCATAGACGCGCTTGAAGTCGGCATCTTTGGAGGCTTCTTCAGCCAGAACTTCGTCAGTAACCTTTTTCAGCTCCTGAAGAACTTCACGAGGGATCTGGTCCGCATTCACGCCTTTTTCCTGGAAACCAGCCAGAACCTTGCCGTTCTTGTACTCGCCTTCTGCCAGGGCGAGTGTTGTTGCAGCAGTACAGGACGCTTCAACCATGGCTTTCTGTGCCTTGGTGGCACGGTTCCATTCGTCCTTGTTGATCAGCATGTACTGGGCTGTAAACTGCTGGTGCCAGCCAGGGAACAGGTTGTACTTGACCACCTGGTCAAACCCGAGAATCTGGTCGATAGCGGGCATGGAAAATTCGGTCGCATCAATAGTGCCTTTTTCCAGCGACTGGTATAGCTCACCACCAGGCATCATGGTGACTGAAGCACCCAGTTTTTCCAGAACCTTGCCACCGAGGCCTGCGAAACGGATCTTCAACCCTTTGTAATCTTCCAGGGTTTCAATTTTGTTCTTGTACCAGCCAGCTGTTTCAGGCCCGATAATGCCGCACAACTGAGCGTGTACTTTGAAGCCTTTGTTATCATAGACTTCCTGCAGCATTTCATGACCGCCACCGTAGTAGTACCAGCCAATATATGCCCAGGGCTTCATGCCAAAGGGTACAGCTGCAAACAGCGGAATCGCAGGCACTTTACCCTGGTCGTAACCGATCCAGGTATAACCCGCAGAAACCTTGCCGTCGGAAACCGACTGAAGAATATCGAAAGGAGGAACCAGCTTACCTGGCTCATAGACGCGAACCTGAATGCTGCCATCGGAGGCGGTGGTGAGATTATCTGCAACCCAGGCGGCGGGCGAACCCAATCCTGGCAGATTGGTACCAAACGCAACCGGCATTTTCCAGCGCAAATCGTCTGCGAATGCTGATCCCGTTGTCAGGGCAATCGCACCGGCAATTCCGGTAAGAGCCTTGAAGAACTTCATTGGCATGTCTCCTAACATTGTTGTTTTATTTAGCCAGCAGGATGATTTTCCCGATGACTTGATCTGAGTCTAGTCAGACATCACAGGAAGCGAGACGGACATTTATAATTCTCGGATCCTACGAAAGCGTCAGTCTTGTTTTCTGCGTTGTTCTGACGTCCTGCACCCAGGTTTTAGCAGTGTTTATGCCAGGAATGTTTTTGTTTTATATATCAATGACATAAATAAACCAGGAAATTCTACCATCTCAAAACTGTCCGGCATCCCGGACAACATGATGCTATAGTCGTAGGTACTTGTACAGATATCAAGACATGCGTCCGGAAATCAGGACATCCTGGCCAGTTTCTCATACAGTACCGAGCGGGAAATACCCAGCAGCCGGGCGGCTTTGGTCCGGTTACCTCTGGTTGCCACCAGCGCCTCTTCTATCGCCTGGGCCTCTGCTTCCGCAAGAGTTTCAGCCAGCGGCCTGACTGGCCGTGGCGCCAATTTCGGCGCCGGGCGCACACCATAGCGGGGCAACACTTTGAACATGGCATCTGCATCCAGAACACCACCTTCCTCACTCATAGTCAGAGCTCTTTCCAGTACATTACGCAGTTCGCGTATGTTCCCGGGCCAGTCGTAACTGGCCAAAGCTGCCACGCCTGCATCTGTAATCTCAGCGCGCATATCCAGCCCCTCGCTGAGTTCCCACAGCAGGGTTTCACACAGCAATCCAAGATCAGCGAGACGATCCCTGAGAGGAGGTATAGGGATTTCCAGCACGTTAAGCCGGTAGTACAGATCTGACCGGAAACTTCCCTCAGCAATCATGGCTTCGAGATTCCGGCTGGTTGCCGCTATGACCCTGACGTCTACCGATACAACCTTGTTGGAACCCAGAGGTTCAACTTCCCCTTCCTGCAGCGCGCGCAACAGTTTGGCCTGCAAGGGCAAGGGCATATCGCCGACTTCGTCAAGAAACAGCGTGCCACCGTTGGCAAGCTGGAACTTTCCTTCCCGGAACTTGCGATCGGCTCCGGTATAGGCGCCCGGTGCCACACCGAAGAACTCGGCTTCCAGCAAATTATCGGGAATCGCCGCCACGTTCACGCCTACAAAGGGCTTCTCAGCCCGACTGGAGACGGAGTGGATCGCCTGCGCCAGCACCTCCTTACCGGTACCTGTCTCCCCCAGTAACAGCACCGCCATCTCACGGCCGGCTGCCAGACGCGCCCGGCGCTTGACCTCAAGCGCCCCGGGACTGGCGCCGACAAAATCTCCGAGGCTATACCTCGTGCTCCGCGCCTTTTTAGCTAACGCCTTGCGGGCCGCAACCAGATCCTGGTGCAGGCGCCGGTGTTTGCTGACCAGCGGCGTAAGCGGTTGCAGGTCATCGTAAAGCACAAAAGCCACTGCGCCTTCAATCTCTCCGGCGTCGTTATAAAACGGCAACCGGGTAACCACCAACTGTTGCTGCTGGTGCTCCATGATATCGAGCAGTAGTGGCTTACCGGTTTCCACAACTTCAGGCATGCGGGTTTCAGGAATCACCTGGCGCACCGGACGGCCGACAGCATTGACCTGGCTATCCAGACCCAAGAGCTGGGAATAACTATTGTTTATCCAGGTAATGCGGGCGTCGCGATCAACGGCAATTGCGCCTGCACTGGCTTCCTCGAACATAGGGATGAGTGCTTCGATAAGATCCCGGGTTAACCCGTTTTTATTTTTATCACCAAACAACTGTGTCATGTAACGCGTACCGCCGGGTTCAATATCATTCATGATGAAAGCCCTGCACCCGGCACAGCCGGGTGTGTTGTCGGAAGTATATGGTCCTCCCTGCAGCACGAGCAAATGAGAGGACCCGCGCAACGATCAAAAATGCCCTTATTCCGGGATGCGCAACTCATCTCCCACCAGGCTGATACGATCTTCATCAGCTGGTTGATCTGCTATCTCAGGCAGGTTGCTCTGGGCCAGAGGTGTGGCGATATCCCCCCGGGGTACAGCCCGGACGACCTGGCTGGGCGGCAGTGTGGCACCACTGGTCAGACGCTCCCACACCAGGTCCAGTGCCTGGAAATAGTAGTGATGCAGCGGTATATAACGGTCACCAACACCTGCGAACTGGTTCAGCACATCGAGGTGATGAGCATTGAGTACCTCGTAGTAACGAAGTTCGCTGGCAGCTCCTTCAACCCGTTGATTAAGCGCGTAATAGGGGCGGGAGGTATGGTTGATGGGCAGAATGGCGTCCGCACGGCCAGTCACAAACACTGCCGGCTTGCCACGCAGATTTCCGGTGGCGCGGATTTCTTCGATACCCCCGGCAATTGCACCGGCAAGCACTGCATCATCACCAGACAAAGGATTTCCGGTTACCGCATCATGGCCCAGCGCCAGACTGTGCAGGCATAACAAGGCATCAAGACCATAATCGGCAGAACTACTGCTGGGCGACGCGCTGCCAGGCAGTGCCGTAGGCTGACCTTCGGCGTCGTCGTATACGATAGAAACACCAGCGGTAGGTGGAATGCCGTTACTGGTTGCAAATGCCGCAGCTTCTGCAGCCGGTGCAAAGGGTGTGACGGCACCCGCACCATCAGTCGCGGCCATACTGAGGCCACATACGCGGTCTTCAACGCCTGCACGCCCATAGGCATTGGCGTAGGTCATAGAGATGCTTTGGGCAACGTTGGACGCAAAGTGCACCGGAGCCAGCAGGTTCTGCTCGGGCTGGATGCCGAATTCCTCATTCAGGATGCGCAACGCATCTGTGGCACGCTCGTCGTTGTCTGCACCAGTGACCAGGCCCTTGTTCGCCAGGGAATTACAGATATTGTCGCGGACCGCCTGCGCATTCAGCACATTCAACGGAGCCTGGTCGCGAATAGCCGGAGCGTTGTTGGCACAACCCTGATATACCGCCAGGGCAGTGGTGTATTCCAACAGGCTTCTGCTGTGCTCCGTGATAGCGGTGCCAGCGCCTTGCCTGATGGTGAATCCGGTATCTACAACCGGGTTCACATTGGGCTCGGAAACCGCTACGCCATCAATCAGGCCTTTTGTATCCTGCTCGGCGGCGCGAATCGATGAGCCGCCGCCATTGGAGACACTGGAAGCAATGACCACTGTGTTTTCCGGCGTGATAGCGTCAAGGTTGTCGTCGCTGCCAAACTGCTCATTCAGGGCCCAGAACCCGAACTCGACAGACTGCAGCACATGGCGCCCCCAGTCAGCTTCCGGGTTGGCTTTTGAGTGTGCGTGTTTCCAGGCGAAGCGGTCTGGCCAGGCATCGTTGAAATCACTACGTTCGGCATCCGTCAGGTCTGCGCGGAACTGCACGGCTTCGTCAGCAGTTGTTAAGGTGCCATCAATACGCTGGGCTGTATGGGTTTCCATGTTGTACGCGCCAGTGCCACTGCCTTTATCGGTATAGACCACGGCGCAGCCCTTTTTCAGCCCCCACTCACCAGCGGTTCCAATCGCTCCATAGATACCCCGGGAGCCGGAAGAAGGTGCGGTAATCATGCATGGGTTCTGTGGATCAAAGCTGAGAGGTATCTGAGCCATAACTGTCACCGGTACATCACTGCCCGGCACCGTCATAAAAGCAATGTACTCCTGCCCCGGAATCATCCCCTCAGTGCCGTTGCCCACACCCGGGCCAAAGAATTCCCCATAGCCACCGCCAGCCGACGTATCCACTAGAGCCCGGTAATTATTATAAATCGCAAGCCGGCGCAGCTCGCTGGGCGAGGGATTGAGAGGGTCGGAGAAGGCAGGTGCCGTGGCACTGCCCAGGCCAGTGGCGCCCAGCCCGGCAGTCAGAAGGTCATCGGTGACCCCGTCATAGTCGGTGCGCTGGATTTCGCCCTGAATAAAGCCGGGCACCTGATTTACCTCAGATGTGTTGTCACTGTCGTTGCAGGCACTCAGAACAAAGCCTGTAGCGCCGATCAGCGTACAGATCATGATACGTTTCATGGTCGTTCCTTCTTTGTTGTTGTTAAGAACGGGTCGGGACCACGACCCGAAACGACCTCCATGCGCCTCCTGTGCCATGATTTTATCTTTATGTTTTTATTGGATATTTTTTGACTTCCTTCCTCCCCTGACGATTATTTGTCCAGATATCCGGACAAACCTGCTCTCGCCGGGATCAGGATTCACACCGCGACACCTTGTTCCAAGGGCCACCAAGGCCAGAGCGTCCGGAAAACAGGACACCGTCGTGATTGGCGGACAGCCGATTAAAGCGACATATACCCGGCCTTGCCAGCAAAGCTAACCAAGCCGGATGAAAGGAAGCAGGCTGAATCCGATCATTACAACAATCGCCACACAGGCTGCCAGCGTGCGCAGGGGTTTATGCCGGAACATGCGCCAGATTCCACCGGTTTCTCCGTTGGAACGCCGGGCCTCATACGCCTCGCGCTGGCTTTCCATCCGCTTGCGCTGATAATCCTGCAGCAAGACCCGGGCTCTGTTCGCTTCCTCAGTATCGCGCACCCAGAAACCGCCCATACTGATACCCCAGCGGCTCGGTGGCGTCTCGTAGAAGCGCACATCATGGGCATCGAACAGGGCCCGTATTTCATCGGCTTCGTCATCAGGAACGTGGCGCAGATTCATCAGATGGTGGGGCATACAGGCTCGTTGGCTGGTACAGGACAGGGTAATGCCGATATTCTAGCACCAACGACCAACAGACCGAATTTACAACCGGAACCCTTCATGACAGAGAAACCCTTGCGCCTGCTGCTGGATTTTGATGCCTGCGCCCAGAGAGACAAAGGCCAGGCCCAGGCATTCCTGCACCGACGGGACCGCAAGTTTGCACTCATTTGCGAACAGCAAGGCGTCATGCCCCGCCCGGAACGCTGGATGGCACATATGAACCATCTCAGCGGCCCTGGCGCGGGCACCTCTGCTGCTGAACAGACTCTGCGTTTCTGGCGCCGGATCGACAGAGGTTTTATGTTGGCAGGGACCCTGCTGGGCTTGCTGACCATGCTCGGCCTGCTGTTCTATGATGGCGGCCAGCGCATTAACGTTACCGTTATTCTGGCCTTTGTAGCTTTCCAGCTGCTGCTCGCACTGCTGACCACGGCCCAGTCTCTGGTGGGCTGGCAGCCATGGCGCAGGCTGCTCAGGCGCTTTCGCAACAATCCGGAGTCTGCCATATCCACAAAACTCCAGCCCGTTCTAATGGCGCGGGCCGCCCAGCTTGGCGGATTGTGTTTTGCTTTCGCCGGGCTCGCAACCTTGCTGGTTATGGTGGTGCTTCAGGATCTTGCCTTCGGCTGGAGCACAACGCTCGAGACCGACGCCAGCAGCTACTACCGTATGATCTCTGCAATTGCAGCACCCTGGGCCTGGCTGTTGCCGGCCGCAGCGCCTGATTCTGCACTTGTGGAAGCTACCCGTTTCTTTCGTGCCACCACAGGAGAGGGCAACGTGGACCCGGCCCTCTGGGGTCAGTGGTGGCCCTTCATCGCCATGCTCTGGACAACCTGGGCGCTACTGCCGAGGCTCGTTCTTTCCATACTGGCAGGCCTGCTGATCCGGCGTAAAGCCCGCCACCTGCTGGCCAGCCACCCGGCACTACGCGCACTGATGTACCGTATGGAGACGCCGGTTCTTGAGACTGGTAACGAATACAACGATGCCTCCGACCTCCCAGGCACCGACACCGGCCTGGGTCTGCAGCCCTTGCCGGATTCACGCATAGTGTTGTGCTGGGCGGGTGCGGGCGATCCGGAGCTGCCAGACACCCTGAGCACAGGCAAGAGTCTGATTGCCAACGCGGGCGGCAGAATGACTCTGGCGGAAGACCGGCAGGCACTGGAGCAAGTTGCCACCCAACTGGCACAAAATCCTGGCCTGCCCGTTCTCCTGGTTACCCGTAGCTGGGAGCCGCCCACCGGCGAGCTGGAAGACTTTCTCGCCAGCGCCCGGAAACTTTGGCCAGAAGGAACTAAAGTTGTCCTGGTGCCTCAGACAAACCACACGGAGCTGGAGCCGGATACACCGCAGGTTCAGCAATGGCTGAGGTTTGCCGGGCGGGCGGGCCCGGATTTCGTAACAGTCAGCCTTGTACCAACACAGAGAGCCGCTCCCGACATGGAAGGGGGGATTATCGAATGAAAAACGCCCCCATATTCGCTGTCGTGGGTCATCCGAACAAAGGCAAATCCAGCATAGTTGCAACGCTGTCACAGAATGATGCCATCGCCATTGCAATGGAACCTGGTACGACGCGCACGCGGCAGTCATACCCACTGAAAGTGGATGGCAAAGTACTCTACACCCTGGTGGATACACCCGGCTTTCAGCGCCCCCGACGAGTGCTGGAATGGTTGGAAGCGCACAGCGTTTCAGCATCTGATCACAGCGAAACCGTACGTGCGTTTGTGATGCAGCATCAGGGCGACGGCCGCTTCACCGACGAGTGTGAACTGCTGACCCCTCTGATAGAGGGCGCCGGGATTATCTACGTCGTGGACGGTTCCGCTCCCTACAGTGCCCAGCATGAAGCGGAGATGACCATTTTACGCTGGACGGGACAGCCCAGCCTGGCTCTGATCAACAGCATCGGGGACGACGATTACAGTGACACCTGGCAGGCCGCACTGGGGCAATTCTTCCAGGTTGTACGCAAATTCGACGCTGTTCGCGCCCCGTTTGAACAACATCTCAGCCTTTTGCGAGCCTTCGGCCAGCTTGAACCCGACTGGGAACAGGCTCTGGACCAGGCCACTCATCATCTGTCCGCCCAGCGCAGGCAGCGGCGGCAGCAGGCGGCGCGCATTATTGCCAGGGCCCTGGAAGACATGATGTCACTCCAGGAAAAGCGCACCCTGACCCTGGACCAGGCCTCTGGTACCAGCGACAAAACCCTGGCAGACCAGCTCCGGCAGAACTGGTACCGGCACCAGCGCCAGCGGGAACAGTCTTTGCGGGTTGAGATCGAACATCTGTACCAGCACCAGACTATCCGTCGTCAGGAGGCCGAACTCGAATGGCACAGCGACCATGATCTGTTCTCGGAAGACAGTCGCAGGCACTGGGCCGTCAGCAAGCGCTATCTGGCTACCGCGGGCTTCGGTGCGGGTGCGGTCAGCGGCGCCGGACTGGACGCAATTACTCTGGGCTCCTCTCTCGGAACCGGTGCGCTGGTAGGAGGCCTCATCGGTGCGGCCGGCAGTTATCTTTACGGAGGCCGGTTAACACTTCCGGCACTGAACATCGGGCTGCTCCGGGACGGCCTTAAAACCGCCACATTCGGGCCTGTCCAGGACAGTCAATTCGGTTATGTAGTTCTGGGGCGAGCAGTGGATCACTGGTGGCACATAAGCCACCGCAACCACGCGGGCAGGGAGCTTCTCGATCTGGAGCCGGCAGACCACCACTGGCTCGAAAGCCTCGACAAAAAGAGCCGGCAGACCATTCAGCGTACCCTCGACAAGTGTCGTAAAAAACAGGTTCTGGATGAAGGCCAAAGGCATAAATTTCAGGCTGCCATTGAGCAATGCATGGCGGTTTATGACGACTGGCGGTTGAACCGGACCTGAAAGGGGTGTTTATACTGTAAGGCTATTCCATCACAAAACGGGGAATGCTAATGAAGATTGTACGAGTTAAAGACATCATTGGTACCGAACGCGAAGTTCATGGACCAGGCTGGACAAGCCGTCGCATGCTGCTGAAAAAGGACGGTATGGGATTCTCTTTCCACGAAACAATCATCCCTGCAGGCGCTGAACTGAACCTGTGGTACAAGCATCACCTGGAAGCGGTTTACTGCGTAGCCGGCAACGGCACTATTACCGACAAGGCAACCGGTGAGACCCACGAGATCTCGGACGGAACGCTCTACGCGCTCGACAAGCATGACCAGCACACCCTCCGCGGTGGCACTGAAGATATGCGTCTGATCTGCTCGTTCAACCCACCCGTCACCGGGCAGGAAGTACACGACGAAGACGGCGCCTACCTCCCAGATACCAGCGAAGACTGATCTGCCTTGTCGCTACCTGAACATCCCGCAACATCCACACCGCCACCCGCAGCAAGCCTGTTGCCAGTGGCGGTGTTACTTTGGCTGGCCGGAGTTTATCTGCGCATTCCCATTCTGGTTGCGCCACCGCTGGCTGCATTTATCGGCGACGAACTGGCTCTCTCCCAGACCCTGACCGGCGCTCTTACCACACTGCCCATCCTGATGCTTGCCGCAGGTGCCATGCCCGGATCGCTATCCATATCACGCATAGGCCCGCGTAACACACTGGCACTTGCCATGCTGATCATGGTTATCGGCTCCGCAGGCCGAGGCCTCGCGCCAGACACTCTCACACTGATGCTTACCAGCGCCGTTATGGGCCTTGGCATTGCCATGATGCAGCCTGCACTGCCTGCCTTGCTGCCTCGCTGGCTCGAACCCAAACATCTGGCTTTTGGTTCTGCTATCTACATGAATGGCATGCTGATGGGCGAATTTATCGGCGCTGGCGTCACCCTGCCGGTACTCATGCCTCTGCTGGAAAACAGCTGGCGCGCTACCATGCTGGCCTGGTCATTACCGGCACTGCTGATCACCGCTGCCATGTTCCTCCCCAAACGCGACCTGGCCCGGCCTCTCCACAAAGTCGCCTGGTTACCGGACTGGAAAAACCCCCTGACACTCAGGCTTGGCTTATTGCTTGGCGCATCCGCCTCCCTGTTTTTTGGCGTAAACGCCTATATGGGCGCGTTACTGGAACAAAGAGGGGAATTTGAAAACCTCTCCGAAGCCCTGTTCTCGTTCAACTTCGCCCAGGTAATAGCCTCACTGCTGATGCTGAAAATGGCCCGCCACTGGGTTGGCCGAAAAACCCCGCTGGTGATCATGCTCGTATGCGGTCTGCTGGGAGCATCGGGGGCATTGCTATTTACCGGATGGTGGGCCATAGCCAGTGCAACCTTCATGAGCTTCACCGTCGGCGTATTACTGATCATGACCGTAGCACTGCCACCACTGCTGGTGCCCGCCAGCGAAACCGGCCGCTTATCGGCCGGCAATTTCCTGGTAGGCTATACCATTGCTTTCGTCATCCCCATGCTTGGTGGCTTGCTCTCTGACTGGACCGGAGACGTAAGACACGCCATAGCCGTAATGATTGCCTACGGCATCCTCGTCTCGCCGCTGGCCATCAAACTAAACCTGCAACGGCAGTAAAGCAGCCCTGCCAATGATTGACGGTGCAGGGCCGGGGCGCGGGGGCGTCTTTTCCTCTGGGAAAAACAACTCGCTGCGCTCAGACATTTTTTCCCGACGGAAAAGACACCCCCACACCCCAGCCTTCTGACTTTAAATGTAGTAGTCCTTTAAAGGGGGGAACCCATTGAACTCCACTGCGCTATATGTCGTGGTGTAGGCTCCGGTAGAAAGCCAGTACATACGATCGCCAATAGCCAGATTCAGTGGTAACGGATACTTATGGTGCTCGTACATGATGTCCGCACTGTCACACGTTGGCCCGGCAATGACACTGTCTTCGCCTTCGCCCTTTTTATCCGTCCAGATCGGAAATTTGATCGCTTCATCCAGGGTTTCAATCAAACCATTGAACTTGCCCACATCGGTAAATACCCAGCGGTGCAGAGCCGTGCGGGACTTACGGGCAATCAATACCACTTCACTCACCAGCACGCCTGCGTTTGAAATCAGCGAGCGGCCTGGTTCAATAATGATCTCAGGCAATTCATCACCAAAATCCTCTTTCAGGAACCGGGTAATCTCCGCCGCATATACACTCAACTCATTGGTCCGGTTTATATAATTGGCGGGAAAGCCACCGCCCATATTAATCATCTTCAGTTCAATGCCATCTTCTTCTTTCAGACGCTCGAAAATAACCTTCACTTTGTTTAACGCCGAGTCCCAGGCACCAATTTCACGTTGCTGGGAACCCACGTGGAACGACACGCCATAGGGCACCAGGCCCAGATCCCGGGCCAGTATCAGCAGATCCATCGCCATATCACTCTCACAACCAAACTTGCGGGAAAGCGGCCAGTCAGCTGTTTGCGTGCCGTCGGTCAGAATGCGCACATACACCTTCGCACCCGGAGCCGCCTTGGCAAGAGTACGCAAATCCGCCTCGGAATCCGTGGCAAACATACGCACACCTTTCTCGTAGAAGGTGCGAATATCGCGGGCCTTCTTGATGGTGTTGCCATAGCTTATCCGGTCGCCGGTCACCCCAAGCCCCATAACCTTTTCCAGCTCATACACTGAGGCAATATCAAAGTTCGCACCCTTGTCCCTCAGCATAGCCAGAATCTGCGGAGCCGGATTAGCCTTCACCGCATAATAGACACTGGCATAAGGGAAACCTTCCGCCAGTTCGTCGTACTGGCGATCAATGGTGGCGGTATCAATCACCACAAACGGTGTCTCTTTGGTATCTGCAAACGCCTTGATCCGGTTAAAGGTCTCAGCGGTGTAGTAATCAGCGATGTTAGCGTTGGCTGACTCGGTCATTGATGATGTATCCCTCCCGGGGGAATAAACGCAGACGCCGGAACCAGAATGGCCCGACAATAATCGCGATAATCAGGCTTTTCTCACCCCTCAGATATGAGCACATCTACCCATAATCTGTAGTATCCGAGAAGTCACCAAAATGGCTGCAAGGCCGCAGGCGGGGAGGGCGTCTGCGCCGGGAAAAAATGTCTGAGTGAAGCGAGTTGTTTTTCCCAGAGCA